>Ga0307379_10007298_pt1 | contig 15045 bp, 11 predicted proteins | sample UN2MG_FD_202237 | JGI IMG/M metagenome (GOLD analysis project Ga0307379, IMG submission 202237) | Soil microbial communities from Risofladan, Vaasa, Finland - UN-2 | ecosystem: Environmental > Terrestrial > Soil > Coastal area > Acid sulfate soil | place: Finland: Risofladan, Vaasa | collected... | reverse complement strand
CAGGACCCCGAGGCCCTTCGGGACCGAGCGGCGGATTTCGTGCTTCGGACTTGGCTTGGTCGGGGCCAGTCCCCCCGGGAGCTGGGGAGGGGTCAGCGGCGAACGGGCTTGACAGGGACGTGTCCCGGGGATAGTGTGTGCCTTCGACGTTCGAGGGTTTACCGGGAGCATTGACGACGGGACGGAAGGAGGTGTGTGATGCCGGAGTTCGCGTCGCCGTTTTCGGGTCTGGCCAGCAGCCGCAAGCTGACGGAAGCGGAACTGGTGCGGGCGATACGCTTCATGGTCGCCGCGGAGTACGAAGCGGTGCAGATGTACATGCAGCTCGCCGAGTCGATCGACAGCAAGCTGGCACAGGAGGTGCTCAGGGACATCGCGGACGAGGAGCGTGTGCACGCGGGCGAGTTCCTGAGACTGCTGCACGAGCTTGCGCCCGACGAGCAGAAGTTCTACGCCGAGGGCGCCGCCGAGGTCGAGGAAGAGATCGAGAAGGAGAAATGAGTCCGGGCTCTCAGCGGTCGGCCACCTCGAGCGTTGCGCGGCGGACCGAGAAGTGATCGCCGCCCGAGAACACCATGTGGACGGTGCGTCCGTCGGCGCTCATCCACTTCGTGGGGATGCTCGCGCTCTCCCCGGGTCCCACATCCCACTGTTCGGTGTAGTAGACCGTGGTCCATGGGCCCCAGGGCTCGGGGGCGTCGTAGACGCCGAAACCTCCCTTGAAGCGGGTATCGCCGCCCGGGATGATCTGACACCAGAGGTAACGCTTCAGCCCGGCATTGAAGGTGATGCCCGAGCGGTAGCAGCGTCGCTTGTGCTCGAACACCGCGCCGCGCTTCTCGACGTCGTCGCTCCACACGGGCTCACCCCGGCCGTCGAGTCGGACGAAGAACTCGTAAGCGTCACGCCGAGTCACGCGGTCCTTCGGCACCCGCGCCAGCACCATGCGGTCGGATGGGGTATAGGCACTGTTGCTGTCGAAGGAGTAGACGTAGACGTAATCGTCGCGCGCGCCCGCGTAGTCCCTGCCGAAGTTCAGGAACGTCGGACACCCGAAACTCGTTGTGAACTTCCAGTCGCTCCACGTCCACGTGGCACCGTGGTCGTCGGACCACGCGAGCTGCGAGTTGCCGGCGTTGCGTACCAGCATGTGAAGCCGCCCGCCGACCGAAAGCATCCCACTGGCCTTCCTGCCCCGTGCGCCGTCGCCTTTCTGCTCGACCGACGCACTGCGGACGTTGAAACCGCGGAATGCGTGCGCCGGGCCCTCGACACGGCACAGGCCCAGGCTCAGTTTCTCTTTCACCTTCGGATCGAAGCCGTGTCCGTCGCCGTAGGCGGTATAGAGATGATCGTCGTCGGCCCAGGTCATGGGCCAGTTATCGCTGCCGCCGGCCCGGCGAACGATGTCCTTCTTGTCGGCCCACACCAGGCCCCGGATCACCGGGCTGGGCGGATAGGGGGGCCGCGACGTCGCGAGGGGGGCCGCCGCCTCGTCCGCCGGGCGGTCCTTCACCGACGCGACGATCGGCTCGAAGAACGGCTTCAGCTTGTCGTACTTTCCCGACCACCCGGTGCCCTTGAAATCGTCCCCCGCCCGGGCAACGACCAGGTCCAGACTGGGGATCACGACGATGAGGCTGTCATGCAGTCCCCACGACCAGTAGGCGTCCCGCGGGACGTTTACGAGTGCCCCATCGTTGTTGTTCCACCAGAGCAGGCCGTAGTGATTCGAAGTGTCGGCGTCATTGCCGACGACGGGAAGCCCGGCGATCTCTCTGGGCGTGCGTGTTGAGAGGTCGATGTACTCGGCCGGGATGATCTGACGGTCCTGCCACCTTCCCCGCCGCAGGCAGAGAAGCCCCACGCGCGCCAGGGCGTCGACGTTGGCGTGGATGCCGCTGCCGAACTCACGGTTGACGATGTCGTCGATCTTCTTCGGACGGTAGGCGTTGTCGCGCCAGCGCAGGTCGTCGCGGGAGACGCCGATGGGCGTGAAGACGCGCTCGAACATCAGTTCCTGCAGGTCCGTCCGGTAACGGAGCGTCAGACACTCGGCCAGCCAGTTGGGACCGGCGTCACTGTAGTGCCACTTCGTCCCCGGCTCGAACAGGATCTTCCCGTATCCCCCGGGTTTCTCGAAGCCCGCCGTCTGCGTCGCGAGGTGAAAGAGGGTGATCTTCCCGATGAAGCCCGACCTGACGTTCTCCTCGGGAGGACGTCCCAGTGTGGGATGATGCTTGGTCGCGGGGTCTTCGAGGCGGACCTTGCCGTCGCCGACGGCGAGACCCAGCGCGAGCGAGCCGAAGGACTTCGTCGTCGACTTGAGGTCGTAGCGTCTGCGGGGGTCCCCCCACGCGTGCACGAGTCTCCCGTGCCGGACGATGAACCCCGACCCTTTCCCGGTCTCGGCGTATTGCTGTGCTTTCGCCAGCAGGGCCTCGTTCATCCCGGCCTTCGCCGGAGACGTCTTCTGCCACTTGGGCATCGGCCACACGTCCTTATCTGCCCCTTCCGCACGGGCCGCGCCGAAGGTCAGCGCCGCGATGATCGCCACCAGATGGACCCTCATGTGTCCGTGTTCTCCGAACAGACAATGCGGCGCCTCTTCCTTCAGGGGTGACATCCTGCCAGAGACGGAGACATCTCGCAAGCGTTTTCCCGTTGCGGGAACCTCCCGGTTCCCGTTCGGGACGCGTGAAGAGCCTTGACAACCGCGTCCCCCACCGATAGCGTCAGCCAGCTGCCGCCTCCGCGGGCGGCAGCAAGGACATCGACCGAAGGAGAATGCAATGGCGAAAGGACGCACCTGGCCGGCGGAATGGCGGGACTATGACGACCCCCTGAGCGCCGTGCACGTCCGTCAGCTCACCGGCTACAAGGGGAACAGCCATCATCTGTACTTCACCAACCCCGGCTGGTACGCGCGCGGCGGGAAGATGCTCATCGGCTCGGACCGCGACAACCGCACCAACCTCTTCGGCATCGACCTCGAGACGGGGGAGATCGAGCAGCTGACCGACCTCGAGCCGGGAAACGTCGCGTTCCTGTGCACGTCGGTGAACCCGACGTGCGACGAGGCCTACTTCCGCTACAACCGCTCGCTGGTCGCGGTCGACCTCAGGACGCGCGAACTGCGCACCCTCTGCGAGATGCCCGAGGGGTTCCGCTGGTCGATGGTCAACTGCACCGCCGACGGGAAGCACGTGTGCGTGGGGTATTACGAGGACCTCTCCGACCGCATCCGCATCGACCGCAACTACATCGGCTTCCCGGAGGTGTGGAAAGCACACCCGCTGAGCCGGATCGTGAAGGCGGCCGTCGACGGCTCGGGCGCCGAGGTGGTGTGGGAGGAGAAGACGTGGATCGGTCACATCAACACCTCACCCACACTGCCGAACATCCTCACGTTCTGTCACGAAGGCCCCTGGCGCCTGGTGGACAACCGCATCTGGGGGCTCGACCTCGAGACGAAAAAGGCGTGGCGGATCCGTCCGCGCGAGGGGGACGAGAACCCCGGACACGAATACTGGCACGCCGACGGGGTCACGGTCGGCTACCACGGACACCGTCCGGACGGCAGTGCGTTCCTCGGCCGCATCCGCTACGACAACACCGGAAAGGTGGAGTACCCGTTCCCGTCGAACACGGGACACATCCATTCGAATGACGCCTCGATGATCGTCGGCGACGGCGGACGGGTGATCCGTCTCTGGAAGGACACGGGAGACGGCTACGACGGCCCGCGCGTCCTCTGTGAGCACCGCTCGAGCATGCACATCCAGGAATCGCACCCGCACCCGCGCTTCACCCCCGACGGAAAGCAGGTCGTCTACACGACTAACTTCTCGGGATACTGCCAGGTCTGCCTCGTCGACGTCCCCGAGTTCGAATCACTGCCGCCGGTCGAGGAAGACGAAAAATGAGATTCCCGTGCATACCGGCCGGTCTGCTCATGGCGGTGCTGGCCGTCGCTTCCTGCAGACCGACCGAGCGCCCGGCGACCGATGCGGATCCCGGCGATGGGACACCGGCGAGAGACAAACCCGTGGAGCAGAAACGCATGTCAGGCACGACGGAGAAACCGATGAGTGCACGCGGAGCACATCCCCGGCTCTACTTCAGTCAGGACGACCTGGAGGCACTGCGCCGCAAGACGGCGCACCCGCTTTTCAAGCGCGACTGGGAGGCGATCCTGCGGGGAGCCGAAGCGGCGCTGAAGGGTCCGCCGATCGACGAGGGCCGGCGTTCGGAGGTGCTTGCCCGGGCGGCCGGGGCCGCCGCCCGGTGTGCCTTTGTCTATCGACTCACCGGTGAGAAACGCTTCGGCGAGCGTGCACGGGAGATCTGCGATGCCGTGCTTGCCGCCGACGGCTGGACGGGCGGATTCCTTGGCAAGAGGGGACCCGACGCCCGGTTCCATCTTCATACGGCGGCGATCTGCCGGGGCATGGCCCTTGCTTATGACCTGCTCGCCCCCGAGATGAGCGAGGCGGAGCGGAGACGGTTCGTCGAGACATGCCGTGAAAAGGCCCTGAAGGTGTTTCTCGAAGAATGCAGCGGCGGGAGCAACCCCTATCTCAACGGCAACCGGACGATGAACTGGCTGGCGGTGCTCTCGAGCGGCGCGGGGTGTCTCTTCATCGCGCTCGACGGCGACGTCATGGATTTCACGCGGGAGATCGAGATCGCCCGCGCGCACGTCCTTCGCTTCGTGGAATGGTACGACGACGACGGCTCCGCCCTGGAGCACGGCGGCTACTGGACGTACGGGATGGGTCATGCACTGGAGTTCTTGAAAGCACTCAAGGAGAACGGCTGGCCGGAGATCATGCAGCAGCGCAGTCGCAAGCTCGAGCGCACCGCTTATCCGATTCTTTACGGGTGCATCGGCGGCAAGCACGTGGCGAACTTCTGTGACGACAGCTACGGCCCGCTCGGCGGGGCGCGTGACTGTGCCCTGGTGCTGGCGGCGGAATTCCGGGATACGCGTCTGCAGTGGTGGGCCGACCAGCTGCCCGACGCCGGCACGTTCGGGTTCATCGTCGGAGACCCGGAACTCGAAGCGGCCCCTCCGGACGACCTGCCGACCTGCATGGTGTTCCGGAGGACGGGCATCGGCGTGCTGCGTGAGAGCATGACCGACCCGGATACGCGCTTCCTTGCGATCAAGGCGGGACGCGGGCGCGGGAACATCTACGACGATCCGCACTGCCAGTTCGATTTGAATTCGGTGGTGCTCGACGCGTTCGGGGTCACGCTCCTCGCCGACCCCGGCTACGGACATGACTGGTCGGGCAGGATGTCCGTCACTGACCCGAAGCATCCCAGCAACTCCACGCCGCCGCACAATACCGTGCTCATCGACGGCCGGGGTCAGGAGGTGCAGTGGAACCCGATCGCGTCTCTGGACGACCTCTCGCCCTCCAGGGACATCGACTACGTCGTCTCACGGATCGAGCAGGGATACGGTCCCAGGGTGGCGCGCTTTGACCGGCACGTGTATCTCATCGACAAGCGGTTCTACGTCCTGTTCGACGACGTCGAGCTGACCGTGCCCGGCACGGTCACCTGGAATTTCCACGGGCCGAAAGGCGCCGACATCACCGCGGAGAAGCCGGCAGCCATCACAAACCACCCGGCCCGGCTTCATATTGTCCCGCAGAGCACGATCGAGCTCAGCTGCAGCAGGCGCGACGACTATGTCCTGCCGCGTCTCGAGTGGGACACCGCGGCGGATGTCAAAGCGGCCCGGGTCGCGTGGGTGCTCGTGCCGGAGCGTGCGGACGCCCCGTCGGCGCTGCCCGCCGTCGAACTGCATGAGGATTTCATGACCGTCTCGGACGGCGGGAAAAACTGGCGTCTTCCGATCGTCCGCCGCCGCGTGCCTCACAGGTCTTCCATGACGCTCATCCGCGACCGGGCACAGTGAAAACCACGTGGGTTGAATGTGCCGCGGCCCCGACGCATCGGGGCCGTGCCTCTGTTGACGGTATCCGTCTCGTCCCGACCCTTGCCTGCGCGCTCCGCTGTCGCTCCAAAGTCCCCCGGCAGGCGGGGAGAGGGGAAAGAGGAGACCACGCCGACCACGACTGGATAAGGGCAAATTCTGCAACAAGTTGACCTCGGGATCAAACCCATTACAATGAACCCGTTGCAGCCGGTCCCAAACGTGAAGGGAGTCGAGAGATGAGAAGGACGATGGGGCTTGTGGCGCTTGTTTGTGTGGCCGGGCTCTGCACGACGGCCCGGGCAGGTGTGCCGTTCGCCCGGCAGTGGCAATACGTATCGGAGACCTCAGCGGTCGTCACCTGGCAGCTCGGAGATATCAAGGACGCCGCGCTCAGTTACGTCGAGTATGGAAAGACCCCGGCCTTGGGGCAGAAGACCCCGCTCACCACCGAGCCCCGCTGGGGGCACTTCCACCGGATCACCGGTCTCGAGACGGGCGTGCCGTGCTTCTACCGCCGGGTGAACGTGGATCCCGCGACGAAGCAGGAAACCAAGGGCCCCATCCTGACCTTGACCCCGGCGGCCAAGCCGGACGCCGTGCGCGTCCCGGGAGAGCTCGCCGGCCCGCCCTACATCCTCGATAAGCCCGACACCACCTACGTCCTCGCACAGGACATCACCGCACCGGGAGACGCCATCCAGATTACCGGGGCGAACGTCACGCTGGACCTCGACGGACGCACGGTGACGTTCGGCGACGACACGGACAAGCAGGTGTTCGGCGTGCGGTTCATGGGGGGCGGCCCGGCGGTGCTCTCGAACGGTCACATCCGGCACGGCAGACGCGTCGGGTACTACAGTGCGTGTGTGGAGAGCCGTCGGATCGACACCCCCACCGAGGTCTTCGGCATCAGCACCGACGTCCGGCTGAAGTGCACCTACCCGATCCGGTACTTCGGCGGGTGCGCCAACGGTCACGTCCATCACAACAACTTCGTCAGTCACGTCACCGAACTCGAAAGCCGGCATTACCCCGGCAACCACATCATGCGACTCGACATCAAGGGCGGCAACATGAAGGTCCACGACAACCTCCTCACCGAGGGCTGTCACTGGGCCATCGGTCTGGGCGGTGACGGCCCGGGCGTCGAGGTGAGCTACAACGACGTCCGTCACCACCAGCAGTACGTGAACGGCTACGCCTTCGGGGCCTCCTGCGGCGGGGCCGACATCCACCACAACAGGGTCACGTCCTCCGGCCGCGGGGCTCACCTGACGGGCGACGGCATCCGGTTCCACGACAACTACCTCGACACCCGCGGTCACCAGCAGCTCTCCGACCTCCCGGCGAAGACCCGTCCGTTCAAGCACCAGCGGGTCGAGCTGCACGGCATCAAGTTCGAGGGAAACCGGGTGAAGAACTGCAAGGTCTACAACAACTTCATGCGCATCGTCCAGAAGCTGCCGGTGGACTCTCAGGGCGAAGGCGCCCCCGAAGACAAGATGACCAACGGCGTCTACGTCCGATCGAAGGCCACCGCGATTGCCGCCGACCGGCTCACCGACGACACCCAGGACTGGGAGAAGGACCGCTGGCAGAACTACTGGGTGAAGTACGACCGGCACCAGCCGGCGGTGCTCATCACCGGCAACGACCGCAGCACCCTCTTCGCCAACTTCGCCGCCAACAAGCCGGACGAGTACACCCTCTACCAGAAGTGGGACTACGTCCCGGCGACGCCCCTGAACGTCGGCTGCTACGACCCGAACGCGATGAACGAGGTCTACGGGAACACGTTCATCGCCCTGACCGAGTACAAGAACACGCGTCACGGCGGCTACGGACGCTCGGGACAGTGGGCCTCGGCGATCTATTTCGTGGGGATGGAGCGGGGCCCGGCCGCCGAGGGACGGTACTCGATCTACATCCACGACAACACTTTTCTCTCGAACGACCTGTTCGCGAGTTCGGGCAGCCGGCGCGGGGTCACCAACACCGTGCGCATCGAGCGCAACACCTTCAAGCTGGCCGACGACCCCGCACCCACCGAGGCACACACGGCGCTTCGCAACCTCGGCGAGGAACTCGAACGCCGCATCCAGGCCGGCGGCAACACCTTCGAGGGGATGCGTCCGTGAGCATGTGGACAGTTCAGGTCATGGGCCTGGTCCTCCTTGCCGCGGCGGTCCGGGCGGCCGCCGGGGAGCGCGTCTATCCCGGTGAGACCTGGGAGCGGAAGTCCCCCGCCGAGGTCGGCATGGACGCGGCGAAGCTCGAGACGTTCAGCAACTTCGTCGGCGGTCGCGGGTGCGTCACGCGTCACGGCGTCATGGTGCATACGTGGGGGGACCCCGCGAAGCGCGGCGACGTCGCCTCGGCGGCGAAGCCGCTCTACGCACACTTCCTCTTCAGGGCGATCGAGGACCGGAAGATCACCTCGCTCGACGAGAAGATCGTCAGGTACGAGCCGCGTCTGGCGGCACTCAACGCCGACCTCGGTCACAAGGACGCCCGGATCACCTGGCGACACTGTGCCACGCAGACCTCCTGCTACGGTGTGAGCGAGAGTCCCGGCACCGCGTTCTGCTACAACGACTGGCAGATGGCACTCTTCTGGGACTGCCTCTTCAAGGGTGTCTACGGGGCGACGTTCGAGGACGTCGACGTGAAAGTCCTCCGTCCGCTGCTGAGCGACCCCATCGGCTGCGAGGACCGTCCCACGCTCATGGCGTTCGGAACGAAGGACCGTGCCGGACGTGCGGGCATCTCCCCGCGGGACTTCTGCCGGTTCGGACTGCTCTACCTGTGCGGAGGGACGTGGAGGGACAGACAGCTCATCAGTGCCGCTCACGCCCGGCAGGCGGTCACGGGTCCGCTTCCCAACACGGTCCCGCGCTCCAGGGGCCTCGCCGCCGCGATGCTCGGCGGCCAGCGCTCCATCGGCTCCAGGAGCGTCCCCGACAACCAGGGCGACCACCTCGGCAGCTACTCCTTCCTCTGGTGGACGAACGGCACCGACCGCAAGGGCAGACGACACTGGCCCGACGCGCCCCTCGACGCCTACGGCTGCTTCGGTCACGGCGGCCCGCGGGCGATGGTCGTCATCCCCTCGCTCGACGTCGTCCTCAGCTGGAATGACGCCCGGAACGTCCAGGGACCAAAGACGGAGAACCATGCACTGAGACTGCTGGTCGACGCCGTCACGGATCGAAACGCAAAGGGGAACGCGGAGTGACGAGACTCGCGCTGCTCTGCTGCGCTGTCACGGTGCTGTGCGTCGGCCTGCACGCACAGGTCACCCCCGACCCGAAGCATCCGCAGTGGCTGCGGAAGGACGGCACGTGCTTCTTCATGTGCGGGCCCGGCGACCCGGAGGGGTTCCTGTACCGTGGGAAGCTCAACGCCGACGGCACCCGCGACGGCGACCAGATGAAGCTCATCGACAAGCTCAGGGGGACCGGGGCCAACTGCATCTACCTGATGGCGGTCCGCTCCCACGGCGGCGACGGCGACCGGACGGAAAACCCGTTCATCGACCACGACCCCAAAAGACCCCTCAACGCGAAGCTGCTCGACCAGTGGGAGCGGTGGTTCAAGGCGATGGATGAGGCGGGCATCGTCGTCTTCTTCTTCATCTACGACGACAGTGCCCGTGTCTGGGACACGGGGGATGAAGTCGGGCCGTGGGAGAAGACGTTCCTCGAGGCACTGGTCGGACGCTTCAAGCATCACGACCATCTCATCTGGTGCGTCGCGGAGGAGTACCAGGAGCGTCTGAGTGCGAAGCGCGTCTCGGCGATCGCCGCGACCCTCCGTGCGGCCGACGACCGTAAACACCCCATCGCGGTCCACAAGCTCAACGGCCTGAGCTTCCGCGAGTTCGCCGACGACCCGAACATCGATCAGTTCGCGATCCAGTACAACGTGAAGAGTGCGGCGGAGCTTCACGACGGTCTCGTCAGGGCGTTCGGCGAGGCGAAGGGCCGATACGGCCTGAACCTGAGCGAGTGCGCCCCGTGGGGCGCCGCCGCCGAGCACCGGGCGAAGCTCTGGGCCTGCACCATGGCCGGCGCCCACGTCATGGTCCTGGGGATGGACATCGAGAAGACCGCGAAGGAGGACCTGGAAGCCTGCGGACACGCGGCAAGGTTCATGAGGGCCTGGCTCCACGTCGCTCCTGATGCGGTGCCGGACGACTCGCTGCGCCGTGACGACACGCAATACGTGATGACCGCGGGAAAGCCGCGACGTGACCGCCATGCCCTCTACGGGTCGAGTGTCGGCCGGGGACTGGGCGTGAGCGCCCTGGATGCCGGGAATTACGACCTGCTGTGGCTCGACTGCGTCACCGGCAGGCACGAGCGGACGAAGCACCGTCAGACGGCCGACGGGCCGGCCACCTTCAAGCCGCCGGACGGATTCGGCCCGGAGCTGGCCCTCATGGTGCTTCGCGAGGGACAGGGCGATGACCCGCTCCGACTGATCAGGAAGGAGACCCGATGAGCGCTGAGAAACCGCACGTTCTCATCCTGATGACCGACCAGCAGCGGGCCGACTGCCTGAGCGGTGCGGGTCATGCGCAGCTCAAGACCCCGAACATGGACCGGCTCGCCGCCGAGGGCACGCACTTTACCCACGCCTGCACCGTGAGTCCCCTGTGCATGCCCGCACGGGCGTCGTTCCTCTGCGGCCGATACGTCCACAACCACGACATGTGGGGCAATGCCGGGGAGCTGGCCCCACAGGACGAATCGCTCTTCCGACGGCTCAGGCACGCCGGCTATCGCACCGCGCACATCGGGAAGTCGCACTACTACCCGCAGGGCGGCCTGCACATGCGGGACCGCGAGCCCTACCTGCACGCCCGCGGGTTCGACGACGTCCACGAGACCACCGGTCCCTGGGCCACCCGCAACACCGACTCCTATATGACCGACCACTGGAACGACCTCGGACTGCTGAAGACGTTCCGTGACGACTACGAGGACCGTCGTCGGCTGGGGCACGAGCGGGGCGTGCCGGTGGTCCGGCCGAGTCCGCTGCCCGTCGAGGAGTTCATGGACAGCTACATCGGCCGACAGGCGGTGCGGTTCATCGAAGGGTACGACCGTGACGAGCCGTTCGCGCTCTTTGTGGGGTTCGGCGGACCCCACGAGCCCTGGGACCCGCCGGGCGAATACGCCGACATGTTCGACCCGGCGGACACCCCGCCGCCCATCGACCCCGCCGAGCCCGGCGACTGGGTGCCCCCGCACGCCGCCGAGTGGCAGCGCCTCCGCTGGGGTGACGCACTCACCGCCGACCTCATCCGACGGATCCGTGCCGCCTATTACGGAAAGATCGCACTCATCGATCGGTGGTTCGGGGAGATCCTCTCCGCCTGCGAGCGTAAACGCGTCTTAGACGAACTCCTGGTGGTCTTCTGGAGCGACCACGGGGAGATGCTGGGCGACCACCGGATGCTGCACAAGTCTCGGTTCTACGAGAGTGCGCTGCGGGTGCCGCTGGTGGTGCGTCGTCCGGGGGGCGAAGGCGGCGGCAGACGCTCCGCGGCGCTCGCCCAGACCGTGGACATCCTGCCGACGGTCCTCGAGGCGGTGGGCCTCGAGACCCCCACGGGCTGCATGGGAAAGTCGCTCGTGCCGCTCCTGGAGGACCCGTCGACGACACTGCGCGAGGCGGCGTTCAGCGAGGTCTCCTCCCACGGCCGGCGCATCGTCATGGCGCGCACCGACCGGCACAAGTACGTCGCCGACGAACACGGCCGCGGTCTGCTGCTTTTCGACATTGAGCGCGACCCGGACGAGCGGAACAACCTCGTGGGGCATCCCGACGCGAAGGGCGTCGAGGCGGAGATGCGCGAACGACTGCTCGGGTTCTATCTGAAATCACAATTCACGATGCCGAACGGCTTCTGGGCGGAGGGGTCATGATGAGCCACGACGGGGGACAGTCACGTCACACCGACTGGTGGACCGACGCACGCTTCGGGATGTTCATCCACTGGGGGCTGTATGCCATCCCCGCCCGGGGGGAGTGGATCCGGCGCATCGAGCAGTATGAGGACGACGTCTACCGGGCGTACGCCGACGAGTTCGACCCCGTGCGCTACGACCCGCGCGCGTGGGCCGCGCTCGCGAAGCGCGCCGGCATGAAATACGCCGTGATGACCACCAAACACCACGACGGGTTCTGCCTGTTCGATTCGAAACTCACCGAGTTCAAGGCGACCCGGACCCCGGCGAAGCGCGACCTCGTCGCGGAGTACGTCGAGGCCTTTCGCGATGCGGGACTCAAGGTCGGGTTCTACCACTCGCTCATCGACTGGAACCATCCGGACTATCCCGTAGATCGCGTGCACCCGCGCGAGAACGACGAGGCGGCCAAGGCGCGGAAGCGCGACTTCAACCGCTACCTCGACTACCTGCACGGACAGGTGCGCGAGCTGCTGACGAACTACGGCAAGATCGACGTCATGTGGTTCGATTTCTCTTACGACGAGATGAGCGGCCAGACGTGGCGGGCCTCGGAACTGGTGAGGAGCGTGCGCGAGCTTCAACCCCACGTCGTCATCAACAACCGTCTGGGCGACCGGCGGAAGAGCATCGCCGAGGCGATGAAATACGGCGACTTCCACACCCCCGAGCAGGCCATTCCCGCCGCGTGCTGCACCGACGAGACCGGAAAGCGCATCCTGTGGGAAAGCTGCATGACGCTGAACGACCACTGGGGCTACGCGCGTGACGACCACGACTACAAGAGTCCCGTGCAGGTGGTGCGCATGCTGGTCGACTGCGTCTCGAAGGGGGGAAACCTGCTCTTGAACGTGGGTCCGACGGCGAAGGGCGAGATCCCGTCCGAGAGTGCCGAGCGCCTCGATGCGGTCGGCCGGTGGATGGACGCAAATGCCGACAGCATATATGGTTGCGGCGCCGCCGATCTCCCGAAACCCGACTGGGGTCGCTTCACCCGCAAGGGCAGGACGCTTTACGCGCACCTCTTCGAGAAGCCGATGGGACCGGCGGCGCTCGAGGGCCTGCGCGGAAAGGTGCGTCGCGCCCGCGTGCTCGCCGACGGGTCCGAGGTCGGCATCGACGTCCCCTGGAACGTGCCGCACGACTCCCCCGACGCGTGGCTGACGCTCCCCGGCACCCGGCTCCCCGACCCCCTAGACACCGTCATCTCGCTGGAGATGACCTGAGCCGGAGCACCCGGCAGTCGATGCGCGTCACCCCAAATACATCATCCGGCCTCAGGAAGGCGGACAGACCGCAGGAACGGGAGCGCGTTCTCGACCGCCGCTCGATGGAGAGGATGAGGAGAATCCTTGAGATAACCACCGTCGAGCCATTCGGGCCACCTGTCCCGAGGCACGCTGTCCTCGGTTCCCGACATCCGCAACAGCACGCCGACCTCACCGAGGGCGGTGCCATACTCGACGTAGATGTCGCCGGATTCGGCAAGGACACGCCAGAATCGCCTGTCCCTGGGAGATCCCCGCACAGCCTCAAAATACAGAGATGCGAATTCCTCCTGGAATTCCCACTTCGCGTAGCAGTCCCAATGGATGCCGGCGTCGCTGTACTGATACAGATGGTGGTTTAGGTCCTCGATGAAGTGCGTCGTAGCGAAGATGGGGTCGCTGAGGACCTTGTCGCACAGGGCACATGTGCTCACGTAGTTGCCATCGCCGTCAACCAGAATCATCGCCATGTCTGTCTCCTCTTCCGCCTCCCCGATGGCGGCGGCGCTTTCAGCTTCCAGTACGGTTCGTCGCGTATCATGCGAAGGACTCCCGGTCAATGTCGCGCCAGCTTGAGGGCCATCCCGTCGTGCCGGCCCGCGAGGCCCCCACGTCCGCGCTGGTGCACCGGCTGCACTCCCGCCTGATTATTCTGGATTTCGCCGCCACGTCAAGATACCTTCCCCGAAGCGAAAGCTGGTGCCCTGCCGAATCGTCCTTTCGGCACTTCAACGCCTTGGTGGAGGAGAACCGTGCAGCCGAAGCGGATCAGTCTCATCCAGCTCAATATCGCGGTGCTGATGTGGGGCGGGACGGCGATGTTCGCGAAAGGCATCGCGCTGCCCGTGACGCACATCATCTGTCTGCGGTCGCTCGTGGGGGCGGCGGCGCTGTGGCTGCTGCTGCGGGTCCTGCGGTCACCGGCGACGGTGAAGCGCGCCGGGCACTGGGGCGGCATCATCGCGGCGGGACTGCTGCTCTGCGCCCACTGGCTCACCTATTTCCAGGCGCTGCGGGTGTCGGGCGCGGCCGTCGCCATCCTTGCGCTCCACACCTATCCCGTCTTCACCGCGCTCGTCGAGCCCTTCGTGTTCCGCGAGAAGCTCAGGAAATCGGACGTCGCCCTGGCCGTCGCCGTCTTCGCGGGCATCCTCATCATGACCCCGGGAATGAGCCTGTCGAACACCGTCACCCGGGGCATCGCCCTCGGCGTCCTGTCGGGACTCTTCTTCATGGCACGGAACCTCATCACCCGGAAATACGTCCGGGAGTACTCGAGCTCCGCGTTCATGTTCTGGCAGATGCTCATCACGGGCGTCGTGCTGCTGCCTTGGATCTTCGCGACGGGCGTGAGTTGTCCGCCTCGCACGGCGGGACTGCTCCTGCTCCTGGGCGTGGTGTTCACCGCGGCCCCGCAGACCCTGTTCGCGGCGAGCTTCAAGAGTCTCAGCGCGAAGACCGTAGGTGTCATCGCGACGCTGCTGCCTTTCTACGGGGCGCTCTTCGGGTATTTGATCCATCACGAGACCGTGGTGCTCCGCACGGCGCTGGGCGGACTGGTCATCCTGGCCTGCGTCCTCTTCGAAACCGTCCGCAGCGCAGCGGCCCCGCCGGGACCGGGGTGATGGTCGAGTCGCAGGCTGACTGTCCCCAATTGAAAGGAGTTCGCGTGACACTTTCCGACAGGTATCTTGCACTGATGGGACGCCGGGCGGGGCACATCCCCCACTGGGAGCACTGGTCCTGTCCCGACGCCGAGACCTTCATCACCGGCATCGACTACTACGCGCACCCGAGACGGTGCCGGCAGAAGATGATCGAACTCTATCCGCAGCTTACCCTCGCGATT
>Ga0307379_10007294_pt1 | contig 15050 bp, 11 predicted proteins | sample UN2MG_FD_202237 | JGI IMG/M metagenome (GOLD analysis project Ga0307379, IMG submission 202237) | Soil microbial communities from Risofladan, Vaasa, Finland - UN-2 | ecosystem: Environmental > Terrestrial > Soil > Coastal area > Acid sulfate soil | place: Finland: Risofladan, Vaasa | collected... | reverse complement strand
TTTATTATTAAAAGGATATATATTATTTAAATATTCTTTATCTAAATTAAATTCTATATTTTTTATTTTAGATCTTTGTTTAGCATGGTCTATAATTTCTTGTAAAAAAGGAGTTATATATTTTTCTTTATTTGAAATAATAATATTTTTTTTAAAATTTAAAATTATTTTTTCATATTCATTAATTGTAGCATTATTTTTAGATCTATTAGCTTTATGAGATATAACCAATATATTATTTTTAATATATCCTTTTTCTGGAATAATTCTATCTAAAGTAAAAGAATTATATTTAACATGATTTTTATTTATAACCATTGGTATCTCTAATAAAGGGCATATATTTGTCATTACATTTTTTATATCATTTAAAGTTATATTAAAATCTAAATTAAATTTAAATGCTCTTTCTTTAGCTTTTCTTAAAAGTAATGATTCTATATTGTTTTCTCTATACAACCTTCTATTAACAGATAATATATTTTTATTTTTATTATAATATTCTTTATTAATCTCATTAATTTTATTATAATTTATATTGTAATATTTTTTTTTATATTTAATTATTTTTTCTTTATTTTTAATAAAATATTTTTTTTTATATTCTTTTTTGCATTTTTTACAACAATTTTCATTTTTTACAAATAAACTTAATTCTTTTAATTTGTAACAATTAATGCATATTTTATTAATCATGTTGCCAGCGAGCTCTTGGCATTTCATGTTTTTCTTCTTCTCTATCTATATCTTTTTGTATATCATCTTCAAGTTCATCACTATCTGTTACTTCGAATACAACGTTTGCTTCAGCTTCTTTGCCTATTTCTTTTATAACTTCTTCTAGTTTTTCACAAACATAATTAAATTTAGTATTTTCTAAAAGGTCACAAACTTCATTTAATTTATTTAAAGCGTCGCTCGCTTTACCTTCTTCTCCACTTAAACTTCCATCTTCTTCAAAATCTTCATACATTTCTTCTAAGTTGTCTGACATTTCTGCAGCAACAGATTCCATATCAAAGCTAGATAATTTTGTTATAATCATTTTTCTCCTTATATCTATATAACATATTATATTATTCGTTTGTTTTTTCTTCTAATTTAATAACTTGTGGATGGTTTTGTATCCTTAAAAGTTGACATAATGAATTTATAAAAAGTTGATTTTGTATTAATCCAGTATTTATTATATTTTGAATATCATTTTCTAAAGGAATTCCTTGTGTTGTATTAGGAATTCCTGTTCCTATTTGGTCTAATTTTTTTAAATAATTTATTATTTTATTAAAAGAAGTTGTTGCTGCTGGAATTAATTCTTGAGGAACTTTTCCATTATTTAAAGTAGAAACTATCGCAGATAATTCTACGATAGTTTTGTCAATATTAGATAGTATTAATGGTGATTGTGATCTTTTATTTAAATTATTTATTCTTGAGGCTTTTTTTTATCCTCATCACAATCACAAGGATCACATTCACATTTTTCACATTTATATTCATCACAAGCAAATTTATTAGAAGCTTCAACTATAAATGATTTCATAAGACGATCAGCTAATTTTTCACTGACAACAAAACCATTCTCACCCAAATAATCACCTAAAGAGATTATAGTGTTAAGAACGTTAGCTCCTTCTTTTTTAAATTCAGCTTTTTCTTCTTCACTCATCCAAGAAGGATATCCAAACATTTTTACATAATTTTGTTTATCATTTAAAGTCATAGTAGCCCATTCAGTTCTACTAACTTCTTCTCCACCAGCAAATTTATTATATAAAGAGTTTGAACTTGATTTTTTATCTTTTTTATTTGCTTGAGATCTTTCTTGCATTGTAGTTCCTTCTACACCTTCAGGATCTTTTACTTTATGATCTTTAAGTTTTCGTTCTTTTGCTTTATCTTTAACTCCAAGATCAACATCAAGACCTTCTTTATTTAAATTTCTTTTATTTGAAGCGTTGACATTAAGAAGCAATTCTTTTTCTTCAAAACTTAAAGGTTCTCCCATTTTAACTTTATTAGCTACCATTAATACATCACCAGGTGAAGTTGGATCTTTAAAAACTCTATCTGCTTTTGCTTCTAAAATAGCAGCATCAGTAGCTTCATCTGAAACACCTTCATCTGGAAACACAAAATCTTGACCACCAACAGGTTCTACTTTAGTTCCCCAATCTTTCATTTCTGGACCTTGAACTCCTTTAGGAGAATGCATTGATGGATCATAATCGTTTTCACTTAAAGGATTATAATCTTCTGCTTTTCCACCAAACAAACTATGTTGTGCCTTTTTAAAAATTTCTTTATGTTCTTTACTATTCATAACATTAAGAACTTCTTGAGCAAAAGCATCGCCGAATCCGTTATCTCTATTCATTTTTTATACCTCTAAAATTTTTATAAATAATCTATGGGAATTACCCCATAGATTATAAATTTATATTTATTTTGAATCGCTAAACGCTAATGTTAATTGTTGATATAAAGACATATTTGAATCTTCCGAATCATTAGTGTCTAGAGCAACACCAACTTGTATAGGTCTTGACGATGCAGTTTTGTTCATTCTAGTGTGATGATCGACAACTCTTTTTACAGAAGCATAAGCGTTATCATCATAACTTAAGATTTTTTCAGCTTCTTTTCTGATTGATGTTTGTGTTTTACCACAAAGACCAACTTCTGCCATTTGATAAGCAAGATCAAAAGCTCTTATTGTTTTTGCTTTTAAGTTTTCTTCCATTTCAGCTTTCTTTTCTTTTGAAACTGATTTAGAATAATCTTTTAGTAAAGAAGCAGCAAATTCACTTCCACCATCAACTTGTCCATAATATTTCTTCCAGTAATTAGCTACTTCACTATCAAGACCTTCTTTGACTAAGGCGTCTAAATTAGAAGCATCAATTTTACCTTCTGAAATTAATTTGTTTAGTTTTTCTGCTGCACTTTTAACTTTGGGTTCATGACTTACGCTTTCTTGAACTTTACTTGCAACTTCTCTTACATCTTCTACATAATTTTCTTTAGTATCAGAAATACCTTCTAGTTTTGTCCCGCCTTTAGGATGAGCCTTCTGAAGCATTTCAGAGAACTGTATTTTACTAGCAACTGAGGCTGCTAACTTATGGCGAGAAGCTTTTCTACCTTCTGCTGTTTTCATGTTGAACTCCTTCTCGAAATTATCAAATTTTGCTGTTACTTCATCAAGCTCTTCCGTATCTTTATCTACTTCATCAAGTTTTACATCTTGAGTTTCGACTTTATTTTCAAGTTGTGCTTTCTTCTGCATTTTTTGTTCTAAAGCTGCTCTTTTTTCAATAGCATATACACTCTTAGCATATTTAACAAAAGCAAGTCTTAAAACTTCTGCATCTTTAATTGCTTTCTTTGCATCTTTATTTGCATCAGCAGCTAATTTTTGAATTACATCAGTATTAACTGATTTATTTTTAGCAGCATCTTTTAGTAAAGAAATCTCTTCTTTACAAGTTTCAAGTGTTTTAATTGAATCATTAAATGCTTTTTTCAAACCAGCATTTAGAACAATTCTAACTTTATTAAGGGATGCAACTGTTGGCTCTGCTGTTGGTTCATTTAATTCTGCTAAAGCTTCATTAACCGCAACATCAGGCTCTTCAAGATCTGCACCACCAAAACCTTCTTCTTCTCCTTTCATGACATCTATTGCATCTTGCATTCCAGGTAAAACGTTTTCTATTACATCACCAAGACCTTCTAATGCTTTAGTTGTAGCATTTAAAGCTGCTCCAACATCACCTTCTGGTGTGCCTTCTTTTTCAACATCACCAGGAGGCGGTTCCTCTAACTCTGCAGAAACTTCTGTTTCAGGAGCTGGTTCTGCAGGAGCTTCCATTGGCATAGGAGCTGGCTCTGTAGGAACAGGTTCAGCAACTTGACCACCTTTAAAAAGCTCATTTGCTTTTTTAAGACCAACAGCTTTGATTGTTCTCATTAGATGTTGTGCAAAATCTTCTTTGTATAATGGTTTATACATTGCAACTTTTTTACCAGCAAGCTCTTCAAATGAAGCTGTAAAAATAACATCTCCATTTCTTTTATCACAAACTTCCCATCTATTATCAGAAGCATTAGCCTCTGTTACTAATCTGGCTTTTAATACAGAAGCTCTAGCAACTTCTTTCTTAACTTTTTCATCTTCAGGATATTTACCATCTGTATTAGGATTTTTTAAATGAGAATCTTCTTTACGTGCTTTTTCAGCAAGAGGATCTACTGGATATTTCTTTGTCTCATCAGTTCCTTGTTGATAAGCTTTCTTTAAAGAAAGTTGAGCACGCTCTAAAGCAGCAGCTCTAATTGCTCTTCTCTCTTCAACACTGGCTCTAGAGACTTGTTTTTTAACTTCTAAATCCTGTTTAGGGATTTCTGTGCCAGCAGCAGGACTTAAATCAGTCAAAGGTCCTTTCATATGGCTATCTTGAGTGTTTCTTATAGAATCGGCTTCCTCTGCCTCATATTGTTTTTGTCCAGGTTTTGGCTCTTCAGTTCCTTGCCAATATCCCTGCTTAATGCTGTTTACCATTAAATCCTCCGTACTAGGTTTTTTTGCGTCTTTATATATAGATGTTAAAATATTTTCTAAATTAGAAAGTTTATGTTTAATAAGGCTTAAATAACTTTCATCTTCTTCACTAACAGAACTTGCGGTTCTCTTTAATGCGAAATTATTATCATTTCTCGCATTCAAAATTTCTTTTTCTAATTCTTCAACTCTAAATGCTAATTTATTATACTGTGCTAAAATTTCAGTCATATTACCAGCAAGTTCTTGCTCTGAAACTTTATCTTCTATCTTTTGAGCAGCAGCTAAAACTTCAAGAACTTTTGCTTTTCTATCTGCTCCATTCATAACTATACTAAGCTCTATAGGATTAAGTCCTACGTTAATTTCACCATAAGCTGTTTTATTTCTAACATGATTACAATATTCTGATTCTGTTGTTGCTACATTTCCACATTCTGAACATATAGATTGAGAAACTCCAGTACCCATAGAGACATCAGCAGCAACACCATTCTTTACATGTCTAGCTAATTCAGGATAACTAACTTTATCTAAAGCACATAAAGCAACAATTCTTTTATTCTTATCATCCCAATAAGTATCAATAATAAGACCACGCATACCATCTACAGAACTAGATTGATGATCTTTACATAATGGTTTACCAATCCATTTTTTATAAGCTTTTTTTAATTCAGCTTCAGGGAATATATCACAATTGTTATTTTTATAAGGTAATATATTAGGGTCAGAACTTTTCCATCTCCAAGATCCAGTTCTTGAATCTACATCCCAACCTACTTCAACATCTTTTCCATTAGAATCTTTTCTAATATTTCCATTATCATCATAAGCTGATCTTTCAGCTGCATGCATCATAACTGCAGTAAAATAAAGAAAATCATCTGCTTTTGGAGCTATCTTTTTTACCTCTTTAGCAAATTTCACAAATCTATCATGAATTTTTTTATCAGCTTTTATAGATTCAGAAGATATAAAATCATCTTTACCTATTTGTAAGTTTTCTCCAAATTTTAATATAACCATATTATCCTAAAAGAAGTAATTTTTATATATGCGATTTTTTTAGTTGTTTTTAATTATATATCACAATTTTGAACAACAATCCCATTCACCATGTAGCTATTATCATTTTTTATTTTTAAATTATAAACAATGCCTTTATAATATTTTTTATCAATTTTTGAAACACTATGAAGCATATAACCTTTATAATTATTGTTTTGTTTTTTTTCTTGTCCTTTATTTTTAAATTTAATTCTATTTGATATTTTTATTAATTGTTTACCTTCAGTAGCATTTATAGTTAATCTATAATAATCAGTTCCATTATATGCTGGATATTTTTTATTTATAATTACATTTTTTTGACCTTTCACTTTAGATATACCATGTCCTATTTTTATAGAATTAAGCATAAGACTTATACAATTTATTAGATTTTTAGAAGTTGAAACTCCTATTATTTGTCCGAATTTTTTTTCAACGCAACCATCACCATCAAGCCAACCAGATATAAAATGTTTTTTTATTTCATCATTAGCAAATATCAATTCTTCACTTAATGTTTTATATTTACTATATTCACCTACATGATATTTAAAAAAATCAGCAATTTTTTTATTAAAACCTATAACTTCACAAACGCCTTTATCAGGATGTTTATATATATTTGCAGAAACATTAAATTCTTTATTTAATAAATTTTTAACTTTTAAAGCAAGATTTTCATATTCATTTATATTAAATGTGAATAATATTCCTTGATATATATTATGTTTTTTTACAAAACATCCTTCAGCTGCAAACAAACCAAGCAAACTCGCTTTATCCATATTAAGATCACTATTAATTTTTTTATTTAAAGAAACGGATGTAAGTAAATCATATTTTTTCAATTCAGATGTTTTTTTAAATATAAATTTTTTATTAGAACTTTTTAATCTAAAAATATGTTTTTGAGTATCATCTTTTCTACCATCAAATTTTGAAACATCTAACACATAAAAGCCATATCCAATTGTACAATTTAAATTTAATTTTCCTCTTATGTTGATATTAATTAAATTTCCATCATATAAATAATTATTATTTTTTAATACTTTTTCTATATTTCCTTTATGATTAATTATTTTATCATCAACTTTCACATCTTTGATATATTTAACTGAACCATCACTCATTGAAATTAAACTATCAGGAATAAAACCATTATTTTTATAAGATTTTACAAGCATGTTATTTTAAATAATATTTTTTATTTTGTCCAGAAAGGAGTTTTATCTTCTTGTTCTTTAGCTTCTTTATTTAAAGATTTTTTATCATTCTCTTCTTTTTCTTTTTTATCTAATTCTTTTTGAATTTCTTCGCTAGTCTTTTCTATCACATTATTTATTTTGCCATCGCTATATTTTATTATAACCATAATACCTCTATATATCTTGTTCTTCTTCCTCTTCAGAAATTTCTTTTTCAATTTCAGTAGTCCAATCTTCAAGAATTATATTATCTTTTATATATTGAGTAATACTTTCATCACATAATTGTTTTAATTGGGCTGTTTCTTTCTTTATAATTTCAATTGCTTTTATTGTATTTTCTTGAAAATTTATAGAATCTTTTTTTGTTAAAATATCTATAAAATTAGAAACGATAGAATTTATACTATTTATACTATCATCTAAAGAATTTAGCATAGAATATATTGTAGTATCACTATCAAAACCTTTTAATGTTTCCATTATAATAAAAATTCTTTTTTTAATTTTAGTTAAATTTTCTTCTACAACAGAACCAAAATTATCTATATGTATAGCAGCGTTTGTTGCTTGTTCTGGTGTAATACCTTTATATTCATTAAAAGGTTCATACATTAAATCTAAATGATCAATAAAAACTCTTAAAGATTCTGTAGTTAAACTTTCTAATTCAGTCAAAGCTATTTTAGCTTTTTTCTTTTCTTTTGCAGGAACTTTAAAAGTTATTCTATCTTGATCAACAGCTTGTTTCAATAATTCTTTTTTCATAAGATATTTTATTATATTTTGTCTAAAATAACTTGCTATACTAACTGTATCGACTTTTTGTTCAGGAACGTTTAATGCATCTGAGACAACTCTATTATCTCCAGCCTCATCAATTCCTTGATAATTCATTGGAGATTCTCTGCTTTCATCTACTATTGTTTTATTAGCTTTTAATTTAATCAAAGTTTCTCCTACATATTCACAAGTTTTACAAATATTATTATTTTTTAACATACCACAAGATTCACATAAATTATTATTTTCTATTTTATAATTATCATCAGATATTATTTTTATATAATTATCAACAATCTCTTTATCCATACCAGAACCAAAACCAAAAGATAAAGCTTCTTTCATTGCATCATCAAAAGACCATCCATTTTCTATTCTAAATTTAGCAACAAATAATCCTGTTCTATCTTTTCCATGATAACAATGTACATAAGAACAAAAATTTTTTAATATTTTATTAATTCCAAGTTCTTTTATTATATGAGAATTATCATTAACTCCATCTTCAATACTTATTATAATATGATTTATATTATTATCTTTACATTCATCATGTATTTTTTGTCCAGATTCTTTATCAAGACTTATTATTTGTTCTATATCATATACATCTTTTAATATTTTAATTTCCCAAGGTTCAAGGGCTCCTCCTCTATATAAAATATTTGGTTCTACTTCTGAAAATCTAATAGGCATATTCCTCTAAGATAAATTTCTAGCTATAGCGTCAAGAACTTTTCTAACATAACCTTCTTTATGACCAGATAATATATTTTTTATAAAAGTTAAAGATTGCCCCATAGAAGAATAATCTCCCATTTGTTTGCCAGAAACGTCTTGAGCACTAATATTTCTTATTTTTGATCTCATTGAAGAAATAGCTTTAGGTCTAGAATCTTCAGGTATTCTTTTCATTAAAAATAAAACTATATCAGCAAGACTCTTTCCAGCTATATCAGGATTTCCTAAATCAATAGCTCCAGCAAGTTTTATCATTCTATCATAACTATTAGCTTTTTTATTCTTTTCATAAGCAAATATAACAGGAATTGTATCCCAATCCAGCCCTATAGCAATACTAACTCTACCTCTACCGTCTCCTATAACAACTCCTTCATTAGAATCTATAATTATAATTGGGGGGCATGTTTTATTTTTAATCCACTCTGTTGCTTTAGGTCTGAAGTTTTTAACTTCATTTTCTAATTCTTCATTATCCATATTTTTTAATTCACCAGGTTTCCATTCAGCCCAAGCGTCTATATCATCAAACATATATAAATCTTCTATAGAAACATTAGGTTCATATTTATAATCAAAATCATCTTTAACAAAATTTTTATCAAACATAATAGAAGCATGCTCTAATGAATCTTCTAAATCTACACTTTTAATTTTATATGATTCTGCAAATTTATTTAAATTGTTTTCATTAAATGATACTTTGTTAATTAACATTAAATAATCTGAAAGATCTTTATTTCCACTTTTATTTAATTCCTTTGCTATTTTATTTATATTTTCTTGTATACTTTTATTATTTGCTTTATAAAGTTTGTATATAATATTAGATGCTATATCTTTTATACCAATATCTTTTGGATCCATAACTACAATGTTATTATTATCAACATTTGAAGTTAAAATAAAATTTGCAAATTTTTTAACATCACAATCATTTATTTCAAATATACATGGAACATATGATTTAGATGCTTCTTCAAATGATTTATTTAAAGAATCTATAGTATAAACAAATAAATTATCTTCAAATCCATTTTGAAGAATAGAATATATATCTTTAGAATCTTTTATTAAATAATAAACCATTTTATCCTATACTTATTAAAGTTCCTTCCTTTCCTTCTTTATCTAAACTAAATGATAATCTTTTTAACTTACCAATTTTTAAATTGTCAAGATTAGTTTTCATTGCATTTGTTATACCTTCAATATATGAAAAAATTAATTTTGTATCAAGATGTTTTTCTGAATTACATTTTATTTCATATCTATCAGCAAATTTATAAATAACTGTGTTTATATTTAGATTGCTAATTTTATTTGAAACTTCAACTATTTTTGAAAAATCTTTATCAAATAATTTTACAATAAACGAATTAGTTTTACTTATAACTGGTTCATATAATGAAATTAATTTATTATCAATAATAGACTCTTTATTATCTATTTTTGCAAATTTCATTATTCCATTAATATCAATAGCTGCATATGTTTTATTTTTTATAATTTCGGAATCAAAATAATCCATTGTTTCATAATAATATTTTGCATTTAAAATTTTATTTTTTTTATTTTCTATAGCTTTTTTTACGAGTTCATATACAATATTAGCTTCTTTTCCTTGTTCTTCTTGTTGTTGACCTGGTTGTTGACCTGGTTGTTGACCTGGTTGTTGAACAGGTGTTGGCTCATTTGTTTTTATAACAGGAGTTGTTTGTATTGTGTTTTGTGGAACAGGTGTATTATTTTGGTTTTGTTGTGGTGGCTGTACAACATTTGATTTAGTATTATTAACTGGAACAACAGGAGCAGGAGTTTTAGGTACAGGAGGAGCACTATTTACTTTAGGAGTAGATACTGTATTCATTAATGGAACTGTCTGTGCATTATTAATTAAATTTTTAATTATTTTTATTCTAGCTAATTGACTCATTAAGCTCCTTTTTTTGCTCCAATAACCCATTGTCTATATATTATAAAATTATTATTTTGCGTTGGATCTCCTTTATCAACTATTACAAAACTTACTTTTAAATTCCAATTATCTGCCGGTTTAGGTACTGTAATCCATGGTGATACTATAAAAACTTCAACACTTCCAAATTTTTTAATTTTAGTATCTTTGCTATCAATAACTCTAGTTTCTCTTGGTTTAACGGCTTTAATATCAAAATAAGGAAGTCCTTTATAAAATTGTTCAATCATACTTTCATCTGTAATTTTATCTTGTAAATTAGAAAAACTCATTGGATCTTCATGTTCTTCTGAAAATTCACCAGCTGAAAAGTCACCAGTTGATTTGTTTCTTAATTTACCTGTAAATATAGCAGCAGCCCAAGAAGTAAATATAGGTTTTATTCCATTTTTATTAGGAATTATATTTGTTCCATATTGAATATCTATACCAAATTGTTTTCCAAATTCATTTAAATTTTTATATAAAACACCATCTTTTTTATATTTTTCCATATAAGGCTCAGCTTCAGCTCTATATCTAGGCTCATTAGTTAAAACTTTAATCTTTTTTACAGTTTTAGACAAAGCGTCTATTTTAGGTTGAAGATTTTTTATTTCCTCTTCATATTTATTAACATCTAAATCATTTATAGCCCTTTCTAAAACTCTAATTGAATTATAAGCATCAACTAATTGAGGTTTTAAATCATTAGTTTCTTCAATCATTTCTTCTACATTTTCTCTTCTTGATTTATCAAATAAATTTAATATTTTATTTTTTATTTTAGATAAAAATCCAGCAGTAATGATTATATCATTTGTTTTTTTTAATTCTTCAGCTATTTTGATTATCTCTTGCATTATTAATCACCACCAAATTGTTCTTCATCATAAGCAGAATCTAAAAATTTATAATCAATATCTTTTTTTTCTTCTATATTTTTATTTTCTGTAGAGCTTTCTTCTGGAAGAATAGGTTGTCCTTGCATAGATTGATACATCATTTCTTCAAATTTTTTCCAAACAGTTTGAAATTGATCAGATTCAATAAAACGTTTATAATTATTTCCAAAACCATTTTTACCTTTTAATGCATTCCAATAACTTTGAGGATCTCCTTGAGATCTTAAGTTGTCTAATACTTTTAATGTAGAAAGATTTGCATTAAAAAGATTTAATACTGTATTGTAAATAACATCAAAACCTTTTTTTAATTCTTTTCCAGCTTGAGTTCTACCCCAAAACCAAGAAGCTAAAAATGCTTCTGAAATTAATTCTGGAGTTTTTTCTAAAGCTGTTTTCTCTTCAGGTTCTAATCTTGTATAATCATTATTTTGACCGACATATCTTTCTAACCAACGACTTATAGAAGAAGGTCTTTCCATTTCCCATTGTTGTTCAACATCTATCTTGTTTTCAACAACTTGATTAGGATTATATCCTGGAGTTCTACCAATTTCACTAGAAATATAATAATCTATATTTTTTAATTGATTAGCTTCTAAACCGACTTCTTCTGCAAATTTATCTCTAATACTTTGACCAATTTCAATTAATATAGCTTGTTCTCTTAAAAAAGCAGAAACATCTTGAGCAAATTTAACAGCTTCTAATCTGCCTTTATCTTTTTTTATTTCTTTTAAATAATTGCTTTGTTTTCTACCTATATCTCTAAATATATCATCAGCTTTTATAATAATATTAAGAGTATCTTTATAAATATCTGATCTTGTAGATAAATATTTTTTACCAATATAACGCAAAGGTGATAAAACATTTCCTAAACTTCTACTTTGAGATGATTTTTCCATTTATACCTTAAAAAACTAACTACTAAGATTTATATAGAATTCTTAGTAGTTTATAATATTGAAAAATAATTATTCTATACCTTCTGCTCCAGATGGTGGTGCGGGAATTCCTCCACTCATACCTCCACCTAAACCACCACTCTCTTCTTCACCAGCAACTGGTGTTTCATTAGGAGATTCTCCAGGTACAGGAATTTCTATTATATCAGGAACCTCATCATCTTCACCTAATGCTCTAAGTTCTGTAAGGCTCATCTTGGAAAGCATTTCATCTTCTTTAACTTTAATAGCTTCATCTATAGTCTCTTGTCTAATTTTTCTTTGTTCTTCTTCATAATCAAGTCCTAAAGATCGATAAAGAGTATGAACAGATACCATTTTTTTCTCACCAACTAATTGACTTAATTGATTAATATAATCTGACATATCAAAAAGATTCATATGGTTCCATTCTATATTAGGAACTATAAGTTTTTTATCACCATCAGAATATTCCCAAAAATCATGAAGTTGAGATATTGGAGCAAATACTTTTGTACGAATCCATTTAGATAACATACTTTGAAATTGCATGTATCTTTGTCTTAAAACATCTAAACTCAAGCTACCATTAGCATAAGTTATATCTCCACCTTCCATTATAACTTGTGGAACCATTAGCCCAATATAAATTTCTTTAATTAATCTCTCTAAGTCAGCATTTATATCTATTACAGTTTGTGCTCCAATCCTTTCAATCGTAACACTGCCATGTGTAATTATTTTAAAATCCTTATCATATTGACTCTCTTCTAATAATTGTCTCCAAGTTTCTAAATCTCCTTGAGTGACTTTATATTCTTGATCAGCACTTCCACCAAGCTTAACCAAGGTTATTGGGTTAATCAAGTTGTCCGCTTGAGCATATTTACATTCTCTTAATTTATCCCATAACATAAGAGCTTTAAAACAAGAAGCAATAATACTTGTTCCTCTTGTTTCATATGGAGAAATTTTTCTAGCGAGATGAGAAATATAAAAATTATCTAAAGGAATATTTTTACCAGCTTTTACATATTTAACTATTTCTGGTGGTAAACTATTTCTAGCTTTTCTACTTTCAACATCTAAACCATTTATAATTTTTTTAAGTTCTGGGTCTGGTTTTAAACTTATTTCTGGTTCAGTAGGAATGGCTGTTCTTTTTACATAAATATAATCAGGGTTTTGTATAATACATCTTTGCCATTTCATTGTACTTTCATCAAGATCTAACATTGGAAAAACTTCACCGATAACAAAATATTCAAGAGCCATTTGAACACAGGTATTTAAAAGATCCATTTCTTCAGCCATATTACCAAAAAAATCTTCAATTCTTTTATCTTGACACACTATGTTCATTTTAGAAATAGGATATGTAGAATGTAAAGATAAAGCATTATTTACAATTGGATTTAAAGCAAAATAAGCTCTAACCCAAGCATTCATGGTTCCTCTATCTCTTGGTAAATGTGTGTTACTAGTTAGCCATAATGGACTATATATTTCAGGACCTTGCCTTACTGTTCCTCCAGAACCACCCCAAGACGTTCCTAACGAAGATCCTGTGCTAACTGTTGCTGTCTTTCTTAAATCTAATTCTTCAGCAATACCTTTAGAACTTTTTACTAAAGCAGCATAACCAACAGGAGATAATTTATTATCTGTTTGAGAATCTTGCGATATTCCAGATTTAAATTCTCCACGGTTTATTTCTTTAATAATTTCTTGTTTTCTAACACTACTTATAGATTTTGCAACATTTATACCAGGTGTTTGGTCTCCATTTCGTCTTCCAAATACAAAACGTTCGCTTTTAGAAATTTTATCATTCATATATTCCTATATAACTATCCAACAACTCTCATTGCTGGGCAATAAACACCAATAGCTAAACTTTTACTTTGCTCTGTTAAATTATCATAATATATTTTTTCATTATTTTTAAAACTATTTGTTGCATCAAATTTATAAGCAAGATAAGCATTTATTAATGCCATAAGACCATCATTAGGAGTTATACCTTTTGAATATCTTATTTTAACATTTCCATATCTATCACCTACAGGTTTAGCTACCATACTAGAACAATGATTTATTAACCAAGCAATTTGTTCCCAACTGTTCATAGGGAATCTTATAGCTCCAGTTTTTAATAATTTCATAAATTCTTCTATTTGATTGTCTTTTTCAAATCTAATTGTTTTTGGAAAATCATCTTCATCAAATTTAATTCTGCCTTTTATTTTAGTACCCATAGCTTCACTTGCTAAAACTTTTAACCCATATTGATGTTGAAGCTCACCCATTATATCATGTCCATAACCAATATCTCCAACAACTCTTTTTACATTATAATTTTTAATAATTTGATCTATTACTTCTATTTTGTAAGTTAAATCATTTCTTTTTAATTTTGTTGCAAATTTTATACTAAATAATTTAGGACCTTCTACTTTTAATACAACAGCAACAGTATAAGATTGACCTTTAGGTGCAACAACAACCCCTTCTCTATTCACTACATTAACATCTATTTTTTTACCCCAGTCAATACCTAGATAAACATTTTGTTCATTAAAGCATTCTTCAGGTTTAATATATTTAATCATAGATCTATTATAATCACCACATATATTTTTTATTTGTTCTGCAGTTATAGTAGAAGAATCCCCAGAATAAAATTCACCTAAAACTTCATTATTCCAAGATGTTTCATCTGATAATGGATTATTTTCAGGTTTTTGATTTATTATATCTTTTTTTTCAAATAAAGGCATGTATAATTGATTTATATGAAACCCCATAAATTTAATTATCGGATCTCCTTTTTCATTTAATTCATCTGGAGAATTACTATGAATCCATTTTCCTCTTTCAGCTGCTATTCTTTTATCTTGTAATTTACCA
>Ga0307379_10007293_pt1 | contig 15050 bp, 17 predicted proteins | sample UN2MG_FD_202237 | JGI IMG/M metagenome (GOLD analysis project Ga0307379, IMG submission 202237) | Soil microbial communities from Risofladan, Vaasa, Finland - UN-2 | ecosystem: Environmental > Terrestrial > Soil > Coastal area > Acid sulfate soil | place: Finland: Risofladan, Vaasa | collected... | reverse complement strand
TAGCTACAGCAGCTGAAGTTTCAATATCAAGGTTTCCAGCGTAATCTGGTAAAAAATCACCAGCACCTTTTACTTCCGTACCAACTGTAACCATATTACCATCAAAAAGTGGACCAAAAAGTATTTTATAGCCAGGAACATATTGCTTAACTTTTTTAGCCATTTCTTCAATTGATTTAGTTATAGCTTTTTTATCTACTTTATTATCTTCAAGAATAGTAAATATAGCATTTCTCATCATAATGGGAGGCTCTGCCGGATTAAGTATTATAATTGCCTTTCCTTTTTTGGCACCCCCTACAATTTCTATCCCTCTTGCTGTGGTTTGAGTAAATTCATCAATGCTTTGTCTTGTCCCTGGACCAGCACTTTTACTGGCAATGGTAGCCACGATTTCACCGTAATTGACTTTAGCTACCTGTGAAATTGCAGCAACTATGGGAATGGTAGCTTGACCTCCACAAGTTATTAAGTTTATATTTTGTTCATTAATATATTGTTCTAAATTCACAACCGGGCAAACAAAAGGTCCTAGAGCTGCTGGAGTCAAATCGATTGCAATAATACCCTCTTTTCTAAGTATTGGCCAATTATTCTCATGACCTCTTGCTGAAGTAGCATCAAATGCAATTTTAATACCTTTACCTTTGATCTTATCAATACCCTTAGATGAAATATCTATTCCTAATTTTTCTGCCCTCTCTAAACCTTTTGATATAGTTATACCAATCATCAATTTTAAATTCATATATTTTGAACGTTTCTGAATCTTGTAAATAAGATCTGTCCCAATATTTCCCGGACCAATTATTGCTACATCAACTCTATCATTCATTAGAAAATCTCCTTTTTTATTATTGCTTTTAATTATTTATTGCTTATATATTTTTCTTAATATTAATTGTACTAATTAAAAAAACCCTTATGCTAACAAAGCTACTAAAATCTGTATTAATACAATCCCCATTTGAAATAAAAATTGCCTTAGTAAGAGCTCCAGCCAAAATAATCTCTCCCTTTTTTAAGGGAATATTATAATAAGAAAGTTTGTTAGCAAGCCAAGCTACAGCAAAAGCTGGGTGTCCCAATACGTTCACTCCTACACCAGTATTTTTAATTTTTCCGTTCTTTTTTAATATAAGTGGAGGATAACAAAGATTATCGATCAATAAACCCTATGTATTTAAAAAGTGCTTGACAAAGTCATAGTGTTTCGGTATGGGTGGTTGGCTAGACCTTGCCCAACAGGGACTTTCACCCTGCAAGAAATATAAAACTTCTTGGCGCTCTCCTCCGCTAAAAGTTACCGAATTATTGAGTATGAACAAGCGTCCCCTATTCCTATTTATATCTCCCAGATTAGCTGACTGCAGTTAGCTTGTTCGTATGAAGCTCAGGCACATAATGTGTAATATATAGCAATACATTCATCATCGATTTAATTTTGCCAGTTCTTCTCTACACTTCGCCCCAAACAAAATAGAGTCCATTCCAATAGTTATATAGCGAAAGCCCTGAGATGCACGCTCTCGGGCGATATCTCCATTAGCGGCATAAACTCCTGCAATAATTCCGTATTTTCCAGTAACCTCCAACACTCTCTTGGCCGCATCCTCCACCAAAACATGAGTAACTTGACCACTTACCCCTAAAGACTGTGACATATCATATGGCCCCAAAAACACTACATCGATTTCCGGTAATTTGCATATTTCTTCAAGATTATCTAAACAAATCTTATTCTCACAGTGAGCAACAATCATTGTTTCTTTGTTTTCATGTGCAAAATACGCAGATAGACCATTGATTGCATAATCGGACGCACGAGGAAAAGCAATTCCTCTGTTACCTTCAGGTCTATACTTCGCATATCCTATCACTTCTGAAGCAGATTTTGCATCATTCACTTGTGGTACTTGAATACCGTGAGCTCCTGCATCAAGAATATGCAAAATAGTGCTTTCTATCCTATTCGGTATCCTTACAATAGGAGTGATCTGTTTCGCTTCAGCTGCTCTAATCATATGCAAAACATTCTCAATTATAAAAGGGCCGTGTTCAGTGTCAATGACAACAAAATCGAACCCGGCAAGAGCGCATATTTCAACTAAATCTGGTGCATTACATGACAGGAAAGTTCCATACATTGTTTTCCCTGCCCTCAGCATTTTCTTAAGTGAATTGTTAATCAATCTCTATCCTCCTTATTTTATTTAATAAGTTTATCTATATTCCGACAAGAGTCATCCGAATGAAGCTGCACCCATGTCCGGCAGCATGTATTAAGCTATGCAAAGAAACAGGATATAAGCTCCTGGGTCGAAATACCACCGAAATACCTGCGCATGTCTATATTGTCCAGCACCCTTCGCATATCATCGGCGGCATACCTCAGGCCTTTAACCATTTTCTCAATATCGGCGGCATCCCCCACCCCTAGAAAATCACCATATATCTTGCATCCTGAAATAAGCCCATTCTTAACTTCCAAAAGTACTTCGACCTTTCCGCCGGCAAACCTGTTGGAATTTTTAAAATTGAAAGGCGGTGACTGTCCATAGTTCCAGTCCCATGTGATATACTTTTCCTCCATAAGCCAGCTGATGTTTTGCTGGTCCTCGGGTGAAAACCTGTACCCTTCAAAATGCTCACCATGAAATTCAAAGACATACCTAGTGATAAGGTTTATAAACTCAGATATGCTTATGTCCTTGTCCAGGTGATCCCTGATGTTGGTTACTCTACTCCTTACCGACTTGATACCCTTGGATTGGATTTTGGAAGGATCAACATTAAGGGCATTTTGCAGCACCTCAAGCTCTGAGTTAAACAACAGGGTACCGTGATGGAGCAGCCTGTTCCCGAACAGGTATTGAGCATTACCCGAAAACTTTCTGCCGTCGATGGTAAGATCGTTTCTGCCACTAAGCTCAGCTTTAACCCCAATACTGTCCAATGCCCTGACCACAGGCAGAGTAAATCTCCTAAAGTTCAGGAATTCCCTCTGCACATTATTGATTATAAAAGTAAAATTCACGTTCCCTGCGTCGTGATAGACCGCCCCACCGCCCGAAAGCCTGCGTACCACGCTGATGTTGTGGTCCCTGACATAGTCGGTGTTTATCTCCTCTAAGGTGTTTTGATGTTTCCCCACAATTATCGCAGGCCGGTTCTGCCATAGCACAAAGTATTCCTCTTCAGGGCTTAGGCCCTTTAGCATATATTCCTCCATGGCCATGTTATAATAGGGATTTGTTGAACTATTCCTTGTATACTTCATATTCTCTCTCCATTCTATATGTCTTTGTTGGAATACAGCCTTTGTTTAAACATACACCCCTGAAAAATTCATCTTCGGTAATAGTGACTTGAGCACCTCTAGTTTAGCTGCTTTGATAGCAGCTACATAACCGCCAGAGCTACCTCCTATGACCGTAATTTTCATTTTTTGAAACCTCAAATACTTTCCATGTTTACTTGCACTTTACCAAATTAAATGTTTTTTTTGCAACTCTTAGTAGTATCTACTCACACCTGATTATATTTTATGCAAACGAAATACTAATCTTATTCATAAATAAACTTAGCAGGGTTTTCCATTAGAGATTTTATTGCGCCTAAAAATTCGGCTGCAGGAGCCCCATCTATGACCCTGTGATCACAGGAAAGGCTTAAAGGCATCATAGGTCTGACCAATATCTGGCCTTCAATAACCACCGGTTTTTCTACGGTGCACCCTATTCCCAAAATGGCAGTTTCGGGAGGGTTTATAATGGGAGTAAAGGTCTCTACACAGTACATCCCTAAATTGGAGACCGTAAATGTGCCCCCCTGAAAATGTTCTGGAGTAAGTTTTTTGCTACGGGCCTTCGTTATGAGCACCTCTAAAGTACTGTTGACTTCATGTATTGATTTCCTTTCAACATTTTTTATCACCGGGACAACTAGTCCTTCATCCAAAGCCACCGCTATTCCTATGTTTATCTCATCTGATGCCTCTATCCTATCTTCCAGCAGATGAGAATTTAGCCTAGGGTACTTTGCAATCGCTATACCAGCTATTTTTATAATCAATCCTGTCATGGAAATTTTTATACCATCCATCTCCACTAATTCATTTAACCTATTGCGCAGCATAATAAGTTTTTTAGCATTAATTTCACAAAAATACGTTACGTGGGGAATACTAACACTACTTTCTCGCATTCTCTCGCCAATTATCTTTCTAATACCTTTATACGGAACTGATTTAAAGTTTTTACCCTGCCCCTCCAAATTGTTATCCATATCGCATACCTCCCTTGTACAATTTAAGTCTTCTTGTCATGTAATTAACTATCTGACCTTTCGCAGGAGAATAATTATTTGTCTAAAACGTTTATTATATACTCCATTTTCATACAAATAATCTCTCGCATAATTGTAAAGATAGAATGAGGAACTTAGGTTATTCCCCCTATTGCTTCCCTTACTATCTCTAGAAACTCATCGGTGCTGATCAGCCAGGCCTTTTCAAAGACTTTGTCCTTGACCTTTGCCAGTATTCCCACCTTTTGGGTGAAAAGTTGAATGCTTTGTAATCCTTGCATATCAATGCGTTAAGCCTGTTTTCTAAAGGCTCACGCAGATTCTCGGTTATAAATTCTTTTTTTAAAAGGATACCCTCATTGATATAAATCAAATTTACAGTATGGTTTACTAAGTACATGCTATATTCCTTTATGCATTTTAATAGATTTAACCTAGTGCATTGCAAACCCTCCGTCTACTGTTATTACTGACCCAGTTATAAACTGAGCATTATCAGAAGCCAAAAATACAACTAGTTGAGCCAATTTGCTCGGTTGCCCTGAACACCTTAATGGCAAACTCTCTTCTACGGCCTTTAATGCCTCTTTGGAGTTTATTTCTGTTAAAGGCGTAATATGAAGTCCCGGAGCTATCGCATTTACATGTATTCCATATGGACCTAATTCTCTTGCTAAGGCTTTTGTAAGCCCAACAATTCCCGCTTTGGCTGTTGAATAGGCACCTCTACCAAACATACCCCCGCCACGCAATCCTGCTACTGATGAAAAGTTAATTATCTTTCCACTTTTCTGCTCGATCATCTTTTCAATTACCACTTTTGTACAATAAAATGTACTGTCTAAATTTAGTTTAATTTGTCTATCCCAGCTGTCTAGATCTAATTCCCTAAAACCTAGAAAAGCATCTTTTCCTCCTCCGGCACAATTAACTAAAATATCTACTTTTTTAAAATCGGAAAAGATTTTTTTCCCAGCCTTCTGTACTATATCGTAGTCTGTTACATCTACAGTATAGGTTTTAATAACTCTATCATACTTAGATAAAGCCCCCCTTAGTTTTAATAACCCCTTTTCATTAATATCAATTAGAGCTAAATCTGCACCACTGGCTGCCATTGCTTCTGCTGTTGCAGCGCCTATTCCACTTGCTGCCCCAGTGACCATTGCGATTTTACCATCGAGTCTCATTGTATTTTCCTTCTTTATGTATTATTTCATAGTTCAAATATCCTGGTTTTTAAGGTTTAAAGAATGTAAGGACAGGAGCCTTAATCATGTCATCCATCACTCGTATCATGACTATATCCTCTATTTCTTCCAAACAGATTTCCATTGTGGCAAGCACTTCATTACTTCGGTCTATTAGATGTCCGCCCTTGACTTTACCTGTATCATCTACAAATACTGCATGAATATGATAGAGTAATTTTCCTTCTGTATCTCGGCATATATTGCCCTGAGCCCCAATAAATTCGATGATCCCTTCCTCCTGTATGTTATCACAGTAACGAAAACCGAGTGGTTTTGTTTTATCCTTGATTGCAAATTTATATGCTATCTTCTTTAAACTTCCGATACAACCTGTTATTATAGCATTCTTAAAACCATTTTCTTCATAGGCTTTTAAGAGGCATTCTACCAATTCTTCTCCAGGTTTTAGCCTTAATACCATCTTCTTACCTTTACTGCCTACACCTTCATCCACCTGATTCTCCCTCCTTTATTTCTCTTCAATTATTGATAATAAGGTTCCTACTTCTACTGTTTCACCTTCTTGAATCAATATCTTTGCTAATAATCCGGAAGCTGGGGATTCCATCTCTGTATTTATTTTCTCTGTAGTAATCTCAACCAGGCTTTCACCTTCCTGTATCAAGTCTCCTTCATGCTTCAACCATTTTGAAACAGTCCCTTCAGTCATTTCACCCCATTTTGGCATATTGACTTCTATTTGCATATACGCTTCTCCTTATACATCTATTTTGATATTTATAACTTATCATTTTATATTAAATATCTGCGAACTTATAAATTGCCTCTGTTAATCGTTTTTCATTTGGCAGAACATATTTTTCGAGAGGTGGACTAAAAGGAACCGGTACATTTAATCTGTTAACCCGATAAATAGCTGCTTTTAAGTATGGGTATGCTTTTTCGCTGACCAATGCAGCTATCTCACTTGAAAGGCTTGCAACAGGAGTTGTGTCCTCAATTATTGCTAAATGTCCTGTTTTCTGAACGGATGCTAAAATTGTATCTTCGTCTAGAGGAACAAGGGTACGGGGATCTATAACCTCTATTGACACCTTACCTTCGAGTTGACTGGCTACCGAAAGAGCAATTTCTACTGTAGGTCCAATTGCCACAACCGTTACATCGGTACCAGCTTTTTTAATATCTGCCTTGCCAATTTGAATAAGATATTCATCTTCCGGAACAGGCCCTTTTTTAGATAGGAGTTTAGCACCTTCAAAAAATATAACAGGATTGTCTTCTCGAATTGCGCTCTTTAGGAGGCCTTTTACATCATACGCAGTTGATGGATAGACTACTTTTAATCCCGGAAAATTTAAAAATAACGGATACGGAGTATCCGAGTGATGAGCCGCTCCCGCTCCTCTTGCTCCAGTAACTGTTCTGATCACTATCGGTACTTTAACCTGGCCGCCAGACATATAGCGTATTTTGCTAGCCTGATTCAATATTTGATCTAAAGCCAAATATATAAAATTTGAATACATAATCTCTACTACAGGGCGCTTTCCAACTTCAGCAGCACCAATACATATGCCTGTAAATCCATTTTCAGATATGGGGGTACTGATGATCCTGTCTCCGCCAAATTCATCAAACAATGTCATGGTACTCCCATGGGCACTCCACCTAATATCTTCTCCCATAATAAAAACATTATCGTCTCGTCGTAATTCTTCCTGCAATGCTTCTCTTATGGCCTGTACATAGGTTATTTCACGCATTTTAATATCCCCCCTTATTGTATGCAAATACATCAGCAAGCGCACTTTCTTCGCTCGGATAAGCACTTCCCTCGGCAAATTCAACTGACTCATCAATCATTTTTTCAACTTCCAGATCAATTGTATCAAGAATCTCCGAACCTAAGAGGCTACGCTCAATAAGATACTTCCTAAACTGTTGAATGGGGCATTTTTTACTCCATTGGGATACCTCATCTTTAGTTCGATATCTCCATGGCAATACCTGTTCTCCCACAAAATGGCCTAGTATTCTATATGTATTACATACCAACAGTGATGGGCCATTGCCTACCCGCGCCTTTTTCACCATCTCCATGGCTTTTTCATATACTTCCAGCACATTATTCCCATCTACTTTTTTTGTCGGTATATCATACGGTATTCCCCGATTTTGCAGTTTCCCTGCAACCGTTTCTTTAATCGATGTAGTTATGGCATATAGATTATTCTCAATAACATAAATAACAGGTAATTTCCACAGGGATGCCATATTCAGACATTCATGAAAAGACCCCTGATTGGATGCGCCTTCGCCGAAAAAGCAAACTGTAACTTTCTCATCCTTATCAAGTTTACTGGCTAGGGCTGAACCGGTTGCAATAGGTATACCACCTCCTACAATGCCACAGGCTCCCAAGGAACCTATGCTAAAATCAGCAATATGCATTGAACCGCCCTTCCCTTTACAGCATCCCGTTTCCTTCCCGTATAATTCTGCCATCATAGCTTTAACATTACCGCCTTTTGCAATCATATGACCATGACCGCGGTGAGTGCTGGTAATAAGGTCATCCCGACTCAATGCTTGTATTACACCAGTAGCAACTGCTTCCTCTCCTATATAAGGATGTATGTTACCAGGAATTCTCCCTTTCTCATGTAACTTCGCGGCTCTCTCCTCAAATCTTCTGATTGTTACCATGGTTTTATATAGATTAATCAGTACCTCTTTTGTTATATCCATCTTAATTCCCCCTTTAAAAACATCTCTCCTGCTCTTACTACCGTTTTTTTTTCCATGATAGAAATTCCTACTAAATAATCTTCCATCCTTTGGGAAAGGTTGAGATTATTCAATATGCCCTCCTTTTTAGTATTTAATATTTTTAGTCTTCCCCCGATAAAACGGACACTTAGTTAAGATACCCTGATCATCTTTTCATATTCTGCAGGACTATAATAGCCGAGAGAAAAATGTAGTCTTTCTCTGTTGTAAAAGATTTCAATGTATTCAAAAATATCTCTTTATGCTTATATTCTCGTTTCGTAGTTTCCCTGATAGATTAATTTTATTTTTAAAGTACGATAGAAACTCTCCATGACTGCATTATCGAAAGCAGTTCCCTTTGTGGCTCATAGAACATAGTATACGCTTTTTTTAAGAAGTAGCTGGTATAACTCACAGCATATTGACTACCCTGGTCTCTAATGTAAAAGTAAACTAGAAAAGGGTTTTCTCTGTTTCATAGCCATTTGTAATGCTGCTATAACTAATTCTTTAGTTAATCTGCTCTCTTCTCAGGGGCCAGCTGATGATTTTCCGGGGGAATATAGAGGCCCATGATGGTGAACAGGTAGAGAACCAGCCTTTTTTGACATAGATATAGGTGATATCGCCCGCCAGGCTTGATTGAGCTTATCTGCTGAAAAATCGCGATTAAGGAATGATTAAAGCTGTGGTATTATCATAAGGATTGCCTTTGGAGGTCATACTTATTCTGATACCATTATCTTTTAATTTTTTTATATAATCTTTGCAAGTAAATTGGATTCCCTGATCAGAATGGATGAAATAGATTATTGGTTTTTCTAGCGTTTATAGCCATATTAAAAACAGTTATATAATAATAGTAAATCTAAAATAAAAGTTCTTACCCAGAGTATAATTTATACTATTTTATGATAATAGACAACCAACATATACCTTTGTGTGATTTTTTTCTTATTTCAGTGCGTGGAAAAAATTTTTGGCTTCTATACTTTTAGGATGTTCGATGATCTCCTTTGGGTTTCCATCTTCCAATATTTTCCCATTGTAAAAAAAACAGATTCTATCTGCGCTTTTCTCTGCAAAGTTCATTTCGTGGGTAACTATTATTGTGGTTATCCCCAGCTCGTTCACTCGTTCCAGAGTTTCCAGGACTCCTTTGATTAACTCCGGGTCTAAAGCTGAAGTTATCTCATCTAAAAGCATTAATCTTGGCTGCATTGCCAAAGAGCGAGCTATAGCAACACGTTGTTGCTGTCCACCAGACAGTTGGTCCGGATATGAAGAGGGTTTATCTTTTAATCCAACCTGCTCTAAACTATTCATGGCGATTTCTTCAGCTTGCTGCTTATCCATTTTTTTAACTACTTTTAAACCTATACTTACATTTTCCAGAGCAGTTAGATTTGGAAAAAGGTTAAAGCCCTGAAAAACAAACCCAATTCGTTCCCGTAGTTTACGAATACTAGCAGAATGTTGAGTAATTTCAGAAGTAAGCAATTCACCATCTACCTCAATACTTCCTGAATTAATCGTCTCTAAATGGTTTATACAGCGAAGCATAGTACTTTTTCCTGAACCACTAGGTCCCATAATTACAACTGATTCCTTTTCATTTACACTTAATGAGATACCTTTAAGAACATGTAAACTCCCAAAATATTTATGAACATCTTTAAGCTTAACTATTATCATGTCAAACTACCTTTCTTAATTTTATATTTTTCCTCAAGTTTTTCTCCTAATTTTGTCAGTGGATAATTTAATACAAAATAAACCATAGCTGCTAAACCTAGAACAAGAAAAGGCATGCGTGTGTGCTCAGCTATTCTACGAGATGCGGTTGTTAAATCCGTTAAACTTATAACTATAACCATACTGGTACCTTTTAGTAATCCAATTAAAAAACCAATGGTGGAAGGGATTGTAATTCTTATAGCTTGAGGAATAATGACATAACGTAAACTTTGAACATAACTAAATCCTAAAGCAGAAGCTGCTTCCCATTGATTTTTATGAACAGACTCTATTCCTGAACGAAATATTTCTCCTAAATAGGCTGCAGAATAAAGGCTCAAAACTGCACTAGCCACACCAAAACGAGGAAGGTCAATGTCAGATCCTAAATAATTAGCTCCAAAATAACCTACCAGGATAAAAACGATCAATGGTATCCCTCTTATCATATCTATATATGCTGCTGCAATCCATCTAAATACTTTTATCTTATGGTTACTTTTGGCAATTCCAAGAATAATACCCATTATCATTCCAAAGAAAAAAGATACTACCCAGAGCCTTAGAGTCATACTAAGTCCTTGTAACATATATCTTAATTCATTAATTCCAATACTATTCATAAACTCTCTCCTAAAAATGAAATTAACTAAATGAGAATTCCCGTAAACCTAAAGAGTAGATGATAACCTTTGAGGAGGCTCTTGTCGAAAAATCTTTTTATTTAATTTATAAAAAATAATTGATAATACTTTTGCAAAGAGAAAATATATTAATGCAGTTACTGTATAAATTTCGAAACTTCTAAAGTAACGGCTATCTAAAAGTGAAGCTTCATACAATAGATCTCTTCCAGATATTTGGCCTACAATAGCAGAACTTAATACTATTAAAATAATCTGGTTACTCAAAGGAGGTGCAATAGCCTTCATTGCCAGGGGCAGTTTTATGTGTCTAAAAACTTGCAAAGAATTCATTCCTAAGGAAAAACCTGCCTCAATAAAATTGTTATGAACAGCTTCTATTCCGCCACGAATTATCTCTGTTGCATATGCTCCAAAAATTAATGATAATGCTAATAAAGCTGTATTATCAGCACTCATATCAATATTTAACGTGGGAAGGGCAAAATATAAAAAATAAATTTGAACTAAAAGAGGGGTGTTTCTGAAAAACATCACATAAGCATTACTCATTATATATAGAATCCTATTTTTTGAAGTTTTTAAAAAAGCCCCAATTATTCCAAGGGCTAATCCAAATGTACAGGATAATGCTACAAGTCGAATAGTTAAAAGGAGTCCTCTTGCAAAAACGTCTAAATGTCTCAAGGGCACATAATACCTCAAATCAATAAAATCCATTTTCTAACTCCTTTCGCTTATTAATATATTCAGTCTCTTCTCTTGTAATGTAAAACACCCAGTTCTACATTTTTTTGGAAACCTTTTTTATTCTCTCTTTTACTATATATTAAATCTCAATAAGAAATTCTTGTCTAAGCATGGCCATCTGTAACGATTTAGATACCCATTAATTTAGCAAGACCTCCTTATCTGTAAAGGTGGGAATTAGAGCCAATTCACATAAGCTGAGACAGATAATAATCTGTGGGTTTAAGTACCGTGCCTGCAAAGACTTAGGTATCAATACTTGCAATCTTTTTAAATTTACTTTTCTGATAGTCTCCTCTAAAAAGAGGAGACTATCAGAATAAAATTAAAGAACGCGCAATCCATACCATGACTGATCCATATTCAATAGGTTAAATTAAATCTATTAGAAAACCTCATATAATCTTCTAATAGCTTGGCCATATTTCTGTCCAAGGAACTTTAAAATGCTTTTCAAACAATTCTTGAATCTTTCCTTGATTTAACATTTGATCAATAAATAGATTCACCCAATTTAGCCAAACTTGATCTCCTAATGGTAGACCTATACAGGGAAAAGTCCTGGAGAAAGGATCTCCTTTTATTTCTAATTCAGGATGCTCTTGGACATAAAATGCAGCATTAGTATATCCAGCTGTCATCGCATCAACTTTACCCTGCAATAAAGCAAGAAGAGTATCAGCGCCTGATTCGTAACGAACAATTTCGGTGCCTTCAGGTGCTATTCTACTAAAAATTACATCATCAGTCCCGCCTTTAACTAGTGCTACTTTTCTTCCACTAGTGTCAGTCCAATTTTTTAAATCAACATCGTCTTTCTTACCAAGAACTACCTGAGTGTAGGGAGCATAAGGTTTGGAAAAAGCTACCGACGTAGCTCTCTGCAATGTATTACCAAAACTAGAAATCATAACATCAACTTTATTTGTAACTAAATAGGGAACTCTATTAACAGGCATGGTCTCTACTAATTCTAATTCTACTTCCAGTTGTTCAGCCATAAGTCTTGCCATATCTACATCGAATCCTACATGCTCGTACTTATCATCTAGATAACCCCAAGGTGGTGCAGTGGTACTTATACCAACCCGTAAAAGATTTTTCTCAAGTATCTTGAGTAAAGCACTCTCCTTTGCCATTTGTGACGGTTGAGCCGAAACCATTGTTAGGCTACCTATGGATAGCAATAATATTCCAACCAAAAACATACATAATAATTTTTTCATGATTATATTCTCCTATCTTAAATGTATTTTTTTATAAAACTATTTCTCTTAATAAATGGGCCTGTTAGTTTTTTTCACCTCCTTTTAGCCTTTTGACCTAGTTTCCCTCTTTAAATTAACTAAATTTGGCAGCAAATATACAAGTCATTGATTTTACTTCTTTTATTGCCGGAAGCTTCCGTTAAACCAAAGAGTTTTTATCACTTGTATTCCGACATTTAATACCCTTAAAATCAAAGCAAGAAAATCCTATAATTTCCGAGGCTACTGAGTTAGTGGTTTCATAAAAAGATCGAATACAACAACTTTTATGTAAGGATTTTTTTAGTTAGTTCTCTATTAAAATTAATTCTCATCACTACCATCATAATCTGATATTTTTGATACTATTTTTATTTTTTCAATGAGAACTCTTTTGGATTTTTCTATCTATCCTAAAATTAGGAAAAAATACTAACAACAGCTGTTACTACTCCTTAAAAGTTTACAGTTAAGGAAGCTATATTATATATAGAACAACTTTTTCATTTTCTCCTAAATCTTCCATTTTTTTTATTTTACTATTTATTTTCTATATTGTAGAATTGCTTTCTTTATTATATATTATTAATATTACTACATTGGGTTTATATTTGTCAAATTGTTATAGAAATAAGTCTGTGTCAATATTTTAGGGGTAGTTTTCTTTGGTGAAAAAAATTCCTCTGGCTTTGGGTAGACTTACCCCTTGTTCTATTGTAGCTTATTATTTGAATAAATAAGCATCATTATCCTTATTTTAGTTAGGTTATGATAATACATTGGTATCAACTTTCTTATACTTTTTTAATTAATTAGTTGTAATATCTTGCTTCTGCGAGCTTACGCAAAACACCCACCCAGGGCTTGCCCTGATCTGGTCCGGAAAGAGCAGGTAGAGTGACTCTTCTATAAGAGGAGAAGTCTCTGCCTCTTTCTTAAAATAGGAGGCAGGCAGAGGTGGTTTATACTTACCTACTTTAATATTTCGTTCTCTTTCTGTTTTACACCAGTCGTCCCATTCATTATTTAGGATAGTCTCTTTAATCTTTAAGAGAGTCAGGGCTCCCGGTTTACTCCAGCTCATTCCTCTTTTTTTAAAGCGAGCAGTTATCACCTTATTGATGTTTGATTCTATCGCTCCGGCTCTTTCTATCTCTTTGTCTTTTAGTTTAAACTGATTGGTAATCCCCAGGCGGTTACGAGATAGGTAGGTATAGAGTTTTACCAGATTGTCTTTCTCTTTAAGGTCATAGGGATTTCTGATGAGCTGGTCTATGACCGATAAACCCTGATCTATCTGGTTAGATAACAGTAAATCTTTTATTACCTTCTGCTCCTCTTTCCTTCTGCTTAAGGATTCTTTAAACTTTTTATAAAGATGGTAGAGATCAAGGATATAAGTGGCAGAAGAAAAGTAATCTTTGATCCCGGAGGTGATCCAGGAATCTCCATCTCCGCCGAAGATGACCTTTTTTACTTTGGAGAGGGAGAGTCTTTCCTCTGCCAGGAGACTTAGTTTTTCCATAAAATCTTTTCCGGTACCGATAAAAGTGAATTTCTCGGTTAGTCTTTTGGATTTACCAGTAGAATAACGGGCTTCTTTCCCGCTATAACCTACTCCCACTTTTACTTCCAGCTTTCCTCCTTTTTCTTGGCCTTTTTTCTGTAAGGTGATATAGGTAGCATCTGCTTCCAGGTAGGCAGTATCAGGGGCCTCTTTATCCGGTTAATTTAAGTTCTCTATCTGTTTTAACTTCTTCTCCTGGTTTTCTATGATTAACTTACCCTCTTTGATTACTGATCGTCTTATAGCTTCATGAGAACGGAAGTTACCCAGTAAGAGCCTAGCTTGAGTTACTACTTCTCGGTAAGAAGAGAAGGTAGAAAGAAAACATTCTATCATAGCTCGAGATAAGCTAATATTTGAAAAGTATGATCTGGTGATTGCCGATGAGCTTGGATACATTTCCTTTGACAAGGAAGGCTTAGAACTGCTCTTTGCCCATCTCTCTCTTGGGGCGGGCAGAAAGTCCACCATCATTACCGCCAACCTCTCTTTCGAGAGATGGGACGAAATCTTTTCAGATTCTGTGATGACGGCAGCTATGATCGACAGGCTTACTCATAAATCCTATATTCTCAATATGAATGGTAATTTCTACCTGTTGAAGGACACCAGGGAATGGCTGGCAAAGCAAAATTAATGGTCAACTAATGTAGTGCGTCCAACACTTCTTTACATTTGGCGATCTTTGCCAAAATACGCTCCACCGGAGCGCTCCAGACGAAAATCTTTGGATTTTGGTTGTGATTTTCCAGGTAGTCTTTGATAGCTTTGATCAAGGCTGAGACGTTTTGAAAAGAACCGCGTCGTA
>Ga0307379_10007291_pt1 | contig 15052 bp, 11 predicted proteins | sample UN2MG_FD_202237 | JGI IMG/M metagenome (GOLD analysis project Ga0307379, IMG submission 202237) | Soil microbial communities from Risofladan, Vaasa, Finland - UN-2 | ecosystem: Environmental > Terrestrial > Soil > Coastal area > Acid sulfate soil | place: Finland: Risofladan, Vaasa | collected... | reverse complement strand
TAGAACAACTCGAACCGCTTGGTCGGAGAGGCCGCCGTGGAGAGACGGAAGTAGCCCCCACCACTGCTCCGAAACGTCGGCTTCAGGATCATGCGAAACGTGAAGGCCGTGCCTGTCGGGATGCCTGGGAAGCCGCTCGGCGCAGCGCGTACGTAACCGGCAGAGTCACGATCTTGAATCAGCACGGCCTGGTTGATTCGAGCTGAGCCTACGCCAAGCGCGTTGATGTTACCTGTCGGCGCCTCCACGTAGTTATCACGATTGGGGACCGAGGGAAGCCGTCCGACCAGGTTGGCGGCTGCAGCTCCAAAGCCGGCTAAGCCAAACCATGCGCCTGGCGTGGCGTCGTTGCCGGCCCAAGCCCAGGTCCAGCCGCCGCGCGCATCGAGTGCGGCTGCGGCTGCGTTCGCGACGGCGTCGCTGACTCGGACTGAGGAAACCATCAGTTCTTCACTTCCCAGACAATGATGCCACCAGCGACGCCGAGAATGAAAGGAACAGCGACGGTCCAGAACCCTGTCTCGTGCACCTCGGCCAATCCGTCGGCCGCCTTCTCAATCTTGTCGAGCGCGCTCATTGCCTTGGAGCTGGTGTCCGTTGACAGCTTGATCGCGTCGTCGGAGGTCAGGATGCGGGCTGCTTGCGCTTCCAGCTTCTTGTTCGCCTTGTCGAGTGCATCCTTGAGCTGTGGGCGGCGTGTCTGGTGAAGCCAGATGAGATAGGACGCCTCGACCGTAGGCCAAGCGACGTGTGGCGCCCCTTCGAGGACGAGCGGTTTGGCATGGAACGACACCGGCACCGTCGGTGTCGAAGTGAGCGTCTGGGCGAAGCTAGGCGTCGCTGACGTCAGGACCAGGACCAGCGTTGATACGGGCCGCAAGCTCTTCAGCACTTTCGTCTCCTGGCTTGAAGTCTTCGTCGAGCTTCGCCATGGCTGACGTGAGCGCTGTGCCGAGACGGGCAATCTCGGCGTCCTGCTCTTTCATCTTCTCGATCTTCTCGTCGAGCTTCTTGTTGTTGGCCTCGATCTCCGCTCGGAGCTGTCCGACCTCACCCTTGGCGTCCTCGTACTGCTTGAGCGCGGCTCCTAGCTTCTTGCGACCTGCGAACCAGTTCGCCAAGAAGCCAAGGAGTGCACCGATAACGCCTGTGATGGCCGAGTCCTCGTTCATGACGTCGGCGGCGCCTCGGGCCTAGAGTCGGCCTCAGCCTCTTTAGCTGCGATGCTCTGGAGCGCCTTGCCAATGAACTCCCAACCGCCCACAGCCGCGGTGGCGATCTCAGCCGTGTTGAGCACGATCTCCAACGCCGGCAGCCCTTGAATGAGCCCTGCTCCAATCGCCGTCAAGACGGACAAGATGAGCGCGCTCGCGCGGATGCCTGCCTTCGACCCGAGCTTGATCTTGTCGAGCACGCCGGTCGTCTTCAGGCCCCAGATGAGGATCATCAGCCCGAGCCCTACAGCCAGCGGCCAGTTCTTTGTCTGAATGGCTGCCCACAGAGACCCCGCGGTCTGCACGGCTCCATCAAGCCCGGCGGGCGGAATCGTCGAGGTCGTCGTTGACGTAGCGAACGCCAAGCCTGGCAGGCTCAGCAACAGAAACGTAATCAGTCGGAACATGGTTCAACCTCCCCCTGCATAGCCGACACCGGCCATGTAGAGCGTGACTTCTTCAGTGCCCGTCCCTGTGATCGCGATGTCGACCGCAAAGGCATCAGGAGGCACCGCCGGGTTACCTTTTCCCGGAGGGATGGGCACAGGAAGCAGGATCGAACCGTTGGTCCCATCTTCGAGCTGGATGACGATGTCAGTGTCAATGCCGGTCAGCGTGCCCGCGGCACCGACGTTGACTCCATTGACGCGGAGCTGGAACGACGTCGCGCTCAGCGTTCGCTGCCCGCCTGTCGCCCACACCGTGAGCTTTTCAAGGATGGGACGGCTGGCTGGCAGTTGGACGACTGCTGCGCCAGCCACAAGGGCTACCTTCGTTGTCCACTGCCAGCCATACGGATTCATAGAGGCGCTCCATCAGGTCCCAAGAGCTGTGGCTCTTGGTTTGCGACCGGAACGGGGCCATTCACGAACCCGCCCGGACCTTGGTACTCGACATCGGAACGCGGCTGCTGCCGCTGCCCGACAACACCCAGCGGACCACGCTCCGCGGCAGCGACCTGCGCGTGTCCTGTGAGCGACAAGCCCACGGGCTGCTCACCGTCCGCAAGACGCCCGAGCTGCTGTCGAGCCCACGTCTTGATGCGGCGGTAGGTGCCGTGACTCTGGATGTGCTGGTAGTCCTCGGACTTGAGGCTCATGGTCATCGGCTCCAGCGCCGACCAGAGCTGGTCCTCGGTGATCTGCTGGCCCTGGTTGCCGTGCGGGCTGGCCTGGTTGCAGAGGTGCAGGACGCGAGGCTTCACGACCTCCTCCATGTACATGCCGTCGTCGCCTGCGCCTGGCGCGCCGGCCTGACGCCGGGTCGACACGAGCCGGCCGCCCTCGTTCACGAGGCCGCGCTTGCTCGTCTCCATGTGCATCAGCTCCATGGCCGACTTCGGCGGGGTGAACGGCGCGTTGATGCCGTCCTCATCCGAAGTGGGCATGGTCGTCAGCTCGCGAATGGTCTGCTGCGCCTTCTCCAGCGCGGCGCCGATGTCAGCCTGACCGTCAGGGAGGAAGGCGTTCATCATGCGCGCCTTGGCCTCGAAGTACTTCTCGACCTGCTCCTCGGTGAGGATGATGAGGATGGAGCGGCCCTCCTTGCGGCGAGACAGCATCTGCTTGAACTTGGCGCTCTCTTTGAGCTGCTTGAACGTGTACTTCTCGGTGAGGCACACGGGGTCCGGCGTCGGCGGGAGGAGCTTGCCGTCGGACTGACCGGGCGCGATCTCGATGTCCAAAGAGATCTGCATGTCGCTGCAGTTCTGGACCCAGATCTCCTTCTCGGTCTGAAAGTGGGTGAGCCAGTTGCTGACGCCGCCGCGTTGCGCGTACAGGCGACTCTCTCGTGGCTGGTTATTCGTCTCAGTCATTTTGTGTCTCTCTTCTTTGGTAGCCCAACCAGGCTGAGGCACCGTCCGCTGTCCAGGGGCCAGCATGATGGTGAAGGGTGACTTGGAGACGACGCGCGCCTTCTTGTCTTTGAGCAGGCGTCTCGCCATCCCGGCAGGTACGTATTCTACGAACTGTCGCTGATGATCGAGAACGAGCGTGTCGCTCGGCCGGTGCCTGCTCTTACCCACGGTTTTGCCTCGACTTACGGGCCGGTTTCCGTGACGTGAAAAGTGAGAGAGGGTGGGCAGCCACGTCAAAGCCGCCCACCCTCTGCAACCGAAGTTGCTAGCTCTTGGTGCCCTTGGCCACCGCCCGCGGGTTCGCGATCACGAACCCGATGATCTCGCCGAAGGCCCAGCCTTTGACGAAACGCATCTGCGAGAACATGTTGAAGGGCTCGGAGAACAGCTCAACGCGGATCCCCATCTCCCCCATGTACTCCGGACCGGTGCACGCGTAGAAGGTGCCGCTCGGGACGACCTCTTCGACGCCCGTGCCTGCCGACGTGATGATCACGGCGTTCAGGAACGAACCGATGTAGCCAGCGAGGATCAGCTCGCGCTCAGTCACCGGGTCGACCTGAGCGGACATGGTCTTGACCACATCGCTCAGCTCAGCGCGGTTGATGAGGAACTTCTCCACGACGAGACGGTGACGCTCCACCTGGAAGCGCACATCCTCGAACGCGGCGACGCCCAGCGTGCCGAACGCGGTGACAGCGTTGACCGTCTGAGCGGCGACATCCATGAGCCTACGCCCACGCTTGTCCTCCTCCAGCTCGATCTCCTGCCGCGCCGTGTCCTGCGCGCGGTCGAGGACGTCGTAGTTCATCTGGTAGATCTCCTCGATGTCCACGGTCGGGAAGGACCCGATCTTGAACTCCGAAGGAGTGACGTACCGTCCGAACAGGCGGGCCTCGATGCCCTGACCGTCCTGGCCGATGATCCACGCGGTGGAACGAACGTCCTTCGCGATGCGGAACAGCTCACCTTGGGCGAGCGGACGCACGCGGTAGACCTTTCGAGCCCAACCCTCGTAGTCGACCAAGTCCTTGATCGGGAGCAGAAGCTCCTGACCCATGATGGCGAAGCCCTCCGGGTCGCGAGCCGCAGCGGCCAGGACGCGTCGCCGCTCCTCGCTCATCATCTGCGACTGCTTCCGGTGGAAGCTCGCCTTCTTGGCCTGGCCGACCTGATTCTGCATCAGGTGCGCGATCTGCTGCAGAGCATCCCGCGTGTCGTTGGCGTTGATCTGGCCGCTGGCGTTGAACATGCGGTTCCGGGGGTCCGGAATCGCCTGCTGAATGCCGTCCTTCCAGCCCTGCCCACCGTAGGAGTGCGGGTTGAACTGGCCGTCCTGCGCGTACAGCCCCTCCTCCTGGTAGGACGCGAAGCGGTTGATGGGCTGGAACGCCTGGTGAGAGGCGTGGCCCTGCTGCTGCGCGTACTGGATGGCGGCCGGCGCGTTCGGATCGACATAGTGCTGCGGCGCTTGCTGCTGCACGGACGCCTGACGCCACTGGCCGTACTGGTCGCGCTCCCAGCCCGGAGGCGTGGAGTTCTGCCAGCCCGAGTACCACTGCGAGCCGCCCTGCTGCTGCGGAGCCGCCTGCCGCTGGATCGCGGGACGGTTCTGAGCCTGCTGGAACTGCTGCTGGTTCGGAACCTGCTGCCAGTAGGGGTTCTGGTTCTGCGCGGGGGCCTGGACCCTCCGTGCTTGAGCCTGTCGCTGCTGTGAAGGAACGACGCGCTCGTAGGGATTGAGTACTGCAACCACTGTTTGATTCTCCTTTCGACTTCGCGTCGCTTACGCGACCGGATTCCCGTGGATGTGCATGCCCAGGAACTGGTCCTGCGCAGTCGGGACTTGGATGACACGGCCTGCGAAGTCTCCGGCGGCCACGTTGGACGCCTTGCCCTCCGCGTTCACGTAGAGCTTCGAGCCCGCACCAGTCGTGGTCATGGTGTCCGCCGTGTCCCACTCCATGGTGTAGAGCTTCGCCCAGTCGGTGATGACGACGATGCGGTCCTCCTGACCCAGAACATCGTTGTTGCTCTGGTTCCGGAAGTCGCGACCGTCGAACTCGAAGTCAGCGTCGACCAGCGCGTAGGTGTACGTGACGTACACCGTCTGACCGTCGGTGATCGTGGTCGTCGCGTCACGCGCAACGGTGCCAGCTCCAGCGACGGCGTTGTAGTCACCACCGCCACCGGTGTACGGCGTGCCACCCATGTTGGGCGCCGAGCGCACGGCCACGTTCGAGATGTTCGCCCGGCCGACAAAGACCGGAGTGGTCCCGACCAACGTGATCGGCACGTCGACATTCACCGAGACGCCGAACTGCTGCTTGTTCCACTTGGAAACGCCCAGCGTGTCAGCCCCGATGCTCGGGATGACGAAGCCGCCCGCGTCGAGCGCGACGAACTGTCCCGCTCGAATGGTGGCGTTGGCCTCGGCAGTGTAAGTGCCTAGATCAACGTGGATGACGCTCCGGCGCAGGTCCAACCCTTTGGGGAACACATCCCCATTGAACGCCGCGAGCTTGGACTCTTGGTCTACGAGAGTACCCATATTCCGATGCTCCTTGTTTCTTTCTGGTGATGCGGCCTAGTTGGGCTGCTGAAGCCTGTTGAGCGTGTCGCTCACGAGCGTGCCATTCACAGCGCCGCGAATTGCACTCCGCTTATCGAACCCACCGTTACCGGCGGCCTCGGGAGGCGGAGCAGTTGTGACAACCACATTGCCATTCATGGCGGCCTGGCGAACCGAAGCTGCGCGGAGCGCAACGTGGTCAACCGGGCCGGCAATCCGGGCGTCCGTGAGTTGGGGGACGGAGGCCTGGAAGCGTCGAGCTTCCTTCTCTGCGTCCATCAAGTACCGGTCGCCACGAGTCATCGTCTCGGCCGCTCGGTTCATGAGGTTTTCGATGTCGTCTCGACGTGACCGCTTGTTGAGGTCGGCGACGAGGAAGTTGACCATCTCAGGGTGCATGCCCTCGTACTGGATCGGCTGGCCCGTGGCCGCGTCGACGCCGATCTGACGGGTCTGACCAAGCACGGCTTGAGCCGCCAGCTTGAGCGGCGACGCTTCGATGTTCACGTCCTGACGAGCTGCGACGATGCGCAGCGCCTTGCAGAAGGACTGCACTGCAGCCTCCTTCGCCTTGGCGACCTCGCGCTCGACCAGCTTCACCTTCTTGGCGTACTTGGCCTCGAACGCCTTCTTGACGCGTGTCTCGTACGCCTTCTTCTCGACGGCGGCTTTCTTTGCCCAGTCCGCCTGTGCAGCCTTGAGCTGAGCGTCGAAGCTGGGCACACCATCGGCGGCGACGTTGAGCTTGTTCCAGTGGCGCGTCAGGTCAGCCTCTTTGACGAGGCGGTCCTGCTGCCCCTTGGCGGCGATGCGCGCGTGGACGGCGCCGCCTCGCAGCTCCGCAGCGGTGATCGTCCAGACCGTGTTCGGGCGCTGCTTGTGGGCGATTCGTGCACCAAGCGACCGAGCTGTGAGGCTCATCTGGTGGTCGTGGACCTCGTCGTCGAGGACAGAGTCCGACCCAAGGTTCATCTTCTTTCGCTTCTCGCGCATGTCGGTGTTGTCCTCGCTGACAGGTGAGGACGGCTTTTCCGGCATGCCCTCGGTGTGGTCGACGACGCCTTCGGTGAGCACGTTGTTGGGGGGCGTCCCACGCGCGTCGCCCTGCATGTCGTCATCGTCATCGGTCACGACGGAAGTCGGCGGCTTGCCGCGCATGTCGCTCGCCATGTCATCGTTGCCTGGCGCCTCATCGAGGACCGAGTCGTGGATGTATTTGTCGGCGAACTCCTGCATGTCGTCGATCGCGCCGTCCACGACCTGCGCCATGCGCGGTGTGAACAAGCCGTCCAGCTTGATGGCTGTGTCGACGAGTCCGTGGGTCAGGATGCTGCCCATGACCTTCCGCCCAAACTCGCGACGTTTGGTCGCGCTCGTGTTTGGCGGACCACGCACAATCAGGACAGGCTCCTTCTTGGCGTTCTTGATACGTGCGTTACCTTGTGCCGAAACCTCGCAGGTCCAACCCTTGAACGAGTCAACAAACCGCATGGGCGCTCTCCTTGCTTCGCGAGGCGCGCTGGCCTCAGTCGAGACGATGCCGAACTCCTCGGCCGAACCAGGACCGCCAGGAGCTGCAGGGGCTCCAGGCGCACCAGGCGCACCGGGCTGCGTCTCTGTGTATTGGTCAATGGATTGAGGACCAGGCATCGGAGCCCCAGGCATTCCTGGTGCGCCAGGCATCCCAGGTTGTTGCTCTTGGCCCATGCCGTCCGTAGGTTGAATGATGATGTCGATGTCATCCTGAATCGCGTCGTCGACGATGAAGTCGCCGGCCTGCTCCATTCCAGGCGCACCGCCGGGAGCACCACCAGGAGCACCACCAGGAGCGGGCGGAGCGCCCATCGGCATTTGGGCCGTGTGGCGCGAAGCAGCTCGGTTCATTTGGGCTCCTTGCTGCCGCTGGGCAGCCTGGATGAGCAGCTCGCTCTCGCGGCGAAGCTCGTCAGGTGACGGGAGGATGTTGCCGGGCACTCGAACGGACGCCGTGCGGGTGAGGATCTCGCGCTGAAGCGCCTTGGGGTCTGCAGGCTGGTCGACGCGGCTGTACTCGTCGAAGATGACCTGCTGGCAGTACTCGAAGGCCTTGCGAACCTCGAAGCCGTCGTCGGTGCGGACGTAGCAGAAGTCATCAAAGATGGGCTCGTACCGACGGCGGCGCAGCTCCTGCGCGATCTTGTGTGGCGCCGCCTTGGTCCAGACGCCGCGGTCCTTCTGCCAGAGCGTTCCCTTGTTCGCGCCGCGGATGTGCTCACAGAACTCCGGCCGCGAGTAGGCGATGTGCCCACACACGTTGCACGAGGTGTTGAGGCAGTTGCAGCCCATGCTGCCGGCGCTGAGCTGGCCTGTGCGGACACCCTTCGCGAAGATGGGGTCCTTGACGGTGTCGACGCCGACGAGGATCTCAACGAACTCGTCCCGGACGACGAAGCCGCAGCGCCGGCAGTGAATGCCTGTCTCGTCGCGGTTCTTGCGTGCGGCCGTCCTGAGATGACAACGCGGGCAGTCGTTCAGCGGTGGCGTCTCGTCATGGTAGTGCGCGTCGATCACGACACCCCGAGCGGCCTTGGGGTTTTCGGTCTTGTGGTTCACGTGATGCGGCTTGCCGATGTAGGTCTGGTAGACCGGCATGCCGATGCGCTTGTCGAATCGGAACAGCTCCGTCTGATGGAAGCCGTCGTGATTCTCGTTGGGCGTGTTCGTCGTGTTCGCGCGGATCGCCTCGAAGATGTAGTCGCGGGGGTTGCCGCTCACGGCGTACTGACTGGCGACCTTCTTGAGGAGGGACCTGACGTCTAGCTTGCGGGCGCCGTCGAGGAAGTAGGACTGCGCCGCCTTGTTATGCCCCGCGGTCCGGCCCTTGCGGGCGACGCGGAGAAAACCATCTTCGGAGACCTCGGCGGTGCCGAGCGGCTGGAACCTGGCGACCTTGCGAAACACGCTTAGCCGTCCCGCCGCTGCGCCTGCTCGCGGCGCTGACGCTCCAGCTCTGCTTGCTGACGCGCCTCTTCGGCAGCGTGCTGGGATTGGTCTTGGGCCTCGCGGGTCGAAGGCGTGATGACGCCGAGGGAGCGGCCGGAGCCGTTCTTTCGGAACCCGAGTTGGTTTTCCCGCGCCATGTGCCAGATAGAACCGGCAAAAGGGCGCGGAGCCCTGTCAGCGAGAGGTGTTTAGGGCGCGCCTACGAGGGTGCTGGCAGCTCCGGAGTCACTCATACTGTCGTAGAGGAGCTGTGTGCGGGAGGACGTCTTTGTAACCTCTGGCGCGCGCTTCTCATCTGTTAGGATAGCCTTCAGGTCAGAGATTGACTTGGGAGGATGTCCTTCGTCTAGCAAGAGGGACTCAATGAGGTCCAAAGCCTCGCGCTCGTCGTCGGCTGACAGCGCAGCTCGAAGTTCGCTGCCGTCCGGACCTTCAATCATGCGCACCCAGATGTCCTCGGTCGGCGGATAACCTTCGAGGATCTCGATCAGGTCAGCGACGTCCGCCTCTGACCAATCACCATGCATGCCGTTCTTCCAGAGCTTGGACTTGAGCCGCGTGTAACGGCCGGTCGGGCCGCCCTCGCTGCCCGCGTCAGCCATCGGGCCTGCGGGCATCTCGCCGCCGCCCATGTCGCCGCCCGGCATCTCCCCGCCCATGCCGCCGGGGTCCTCGCCGGGAAAGCCCATCGCCTCGGGCGGGATGCCCGGCATCGGTCCCGGAGCCATGCCGCCGCCAGGACCGCCCTCAGCTCCAGGCTGAGGCATCGCCATCTGGAGGTCTGGATTCTCAGCCATGATCTCTTGCTCGATCTTTGCCTCGCGAGCGCGCTGGCGCAGCTCCTCCTCCCAGTCCTTGCCGACAAGGCTGGCCAGGTACTGCTTCGAGAAGGTGATGCCGAGCTGAGACAGCGACGTGACCGCTTGGAGCTGGGCTGACTCGACGCTCGGGTCGAGCTGGCGAGCCCACTCGATGGTCGGCATGATGTACCGGTCGTCCGCGATCAAGTCGCGCTGTGACCGGCGCGTCCGCACCTTGTGGCTCAGCTCCGCCTCGGTCGGCTTGATCCAAGCGTTCATCTCGGAGACAGGCCGGAAGAACTTCGGGTAGATCCACGCCGACTCGAAGTACTGACGCATCGCCTTGAGACGCTGGAGGAACACGGTGAGCCCGGACGCGGCGGAGGCGTAGGTCACTTCGCCGTGGAGGAAGGCCTTACTGATACCCAGCGCGATCAGCTTGATGCGCTCGATCAGGTCCCAGTGCTTGTCGATCGTCATGACCCGCTCGGTCGTACCGACGAGGTCGAAGTTGATGCCGTAGTGGTAGACGAGCCAAGCGTGCGGGTCCAGCTCGGCCTGCGCGAGCAGCTCGATCAGCTTCTGTTCGTGCTCCGGCCCAGGAATCCAACCGGTCTGAGCGTCGCCGAGCTTGGCGACCTTGATCGGGCCGGCATGCCTGCGAGCCGTAGCGATGCTCGCGTTGAAGATCGCGTCCTCGTACATCAGCGGCCGCCACATGCGACTGATGATCGACGTGCCGCGCACGTCGTACGGATGCATTTTACGGGCGAGGAAGGTGAAGTTGACCGGGCTCAGCTCGACGTGCTGACCGCCCATGAGGGCGGCGAGCAGCTCCGGCGGCATCGAGTCGCGCACCGACCGGACCATCTCGTGGTCCGACATGAGGACTTGCTGCAAGCGCGCGTCGGGCTTGAAGCGCACGACCGGGTCCATCTTGATGAACGGTGTGTGGATGACTTCGAGCTGGTCGGGGTTGTGCATCCCGATGTACGTCCAGATGCCCTCGTCGTCATCGTAGAACAGGTGCGGGCATGCTTCACCGATCACGAGGTACTCGCGGACAAAGTACGGCAACATCGTGCGGAGCTGGGACGCCTCACACATACGCTCCATCGCGTCTTTGACTTCGCCGTCGACGCCGTCGCCTGTCAGCTCGAAGTCCCCCCAGGGCAGCTCGGCGTACATGTCGACCGCGTTACCGATGAGCGCGTCGAGCTTGTAGAACAAGCGCCAGTAGACATTTGCCAGCGACCGATGTACAGGGTAATTCTGCCTATCAGGGCTTTCGAACTCCGGTTGGTAGGGTCTTGCCGGGGTCTGAGAAACCCCGCCACCGCCGCCACCGAGAGAGCCGCCAAAGGGTAGGTTGCCGCCCGCGCCTTTGCGGAGGGCTGCGCTCTTCTTCAGCGAGCCTTTGTAGCCGGTGCCGGCGCCAGGCGCGAGGGATGCGCCTTCGGGCATGAAGCCCTCGAAGAAGTCCGCTGCGGCCGCAGGCTGCCCACCGCTCGACATGCGCGGCAGGAACTGGTCGAACCGCGCCTGCATCTTCTCGCGGTCGTGAGGGCTGTTGCGCCCCTGCCACTCAGAACCGTGCCAGCCCCAAGGCGATGGCTGGTTCCAGCCACTGTTCTCGACAGGCGGGCTGTCAGGGAGCGTCTGACGGACGAGGCCGTTCGCGCGACGTGCCTGCTCGTGCGGGTCGCCGTACTTCCCGTGGGTTGTGATTCCGCCTTGCCACATAGCTTAGCCGCCGTACTTCGCTGCTTCGAGGTCAGGGTCGCCGTGGTTCACGGCCGGAGGATGGCGTTGTCCCCAGGACATGTCCACCCAATCGTTTTCACTTTCACCCGCGCCGAACACGGAGTCAGACCCAGCTTCGTGCTCGTCGACCTCCACATCTTGGTCGTTTTGCTGCGCTTGAGGCTCAGCTCCAACGACTGTGAGCTGTGTGAGGATGTCGGCCCAGTCACCTTCGAAGGCGACCGCCTTGTCGTCGACGAAGTAGTCCGCTCGCGGTTTCCGACCGACCCAGACATCCGAGTACGGGATCTGGTGACGGTCGAGGTGGTCGCCGATCTGGTCCGCCCAGATCTTGACCGTCTCATCGTCGAGGTTCTCGTCACCGAAGCGCGCTGTGTAGATGCTGATGCGCCAGCCCAAGCTCGCCAGCTCCGCGAGCGTCTCGGCGGCGCCAGGCTGAGGCGCACCAAAAGGGAGCTGCTGCTCGGTGCTGCCGTACTCTGGCGCGTTCTGCGGCGGATGTTCAAGGATGGTTCCGTCAAGGTCGACAGCGACCCAAGGCTGACGCTGGCCCGTGCGCGAGAACTCGACCGGTACGCCGATGAAGTACTTTCCGGTGCGACTGTCGAGCATGATTGTCGACGACTGAATGTCGGTGTCCATGAGGTAGCCGAAAGGTGTGTTGGGGATCGGCAGCATGCGGCCGCCTGTCTGCTGCACCATCTTCTGCAGCTCACCTTGATCGGGGTTCAAGTTCGGACCTTGGTCCGAGCCCATGCGGATGCTGGAGCCAGGGTCACCCTCGTAGTTGGACCCAACCGGCGATGTTTGATCGTACGATTGCTCCCACATCTCACCGCGATTCAGTGGTTGCGGTGACGGACTGTCGTTGCTCAGCTCGCGCAGCGAATTGCCGAACTCTGCCTCGTGCTCCGTCTCGCCCGTGTGATGAGGCATCTTGCGGTTGTGGTCGAGTATGAGGTTCTGCGGCGTGTCATAAGCCAGCCCTGTCGGCCCTACAACTGATTGGCCGCCCATCGGCATGTCTGACGGATTCGGGTAGCCTTCGTGCGAGTCCAGCTCGTGCACGATGTCAACGATCGCCATGCGCCTGTCCATCCAACAGCTCATCACCACCCCCTACCACTATTCCATGTGCGGATGGACGCGCCTTGTGGAGCGCTCATGACCTGCCCGCGGTTGATCCAGGTCGACCCGCCTTCTTCGGCGCGGCGACGCGCAGCCCGCTTACTGCGGTCGTCGTAGCGCTCGGTAAAGCCAGCACGTTGCACCATCTTATGTAGATGTACGAGGACGCGCGCCGAGTCATCGCTGTTGTATCCGCGCGTCTGCCCCTTGTTGGGGTTCGTGATCTTCTGCGTATCCGGGTCGCGCTGGAGCCCGAGCAGCTCGTAGATGGCCGCGCTCGTGGCATGAAGTTGAGGCGGCTCCTTTGCCCACTGCAGCGGCCGCAGCCAATCGCCATTCGCGTCGACATCGACGTCACCCTTGGCCGGCGGCAGCATGTGAAACAAACCAGCGTAGCAATCGACCATCCAGTCGATGAAGTCCTTGTCTTTCATCGAGTGCTGCTCAGCCGGGATGCCGAACTCGCGAATCTCTTGGATAGGCTGCACAGAGTTCCAACGGTCGAACTCAACACCGGACAAGCGCACGCGGAAGCGTAACATGCCGATGGTGTCAACGACGCTCGGGAAGTAAACCTCGGTGCCGATCTCTGGAACAATGCGCACGACGTCGTCGACGACTGTGATTTTACGCTCGTTGCCGTCGGCATCAACGACGAACTCGGGATGCCCGATCGCGAACGAGAAGGAGTCGAAGTTCCAGCCGGCGTCGACTGCGATGTAGCGCGGTGTCCGATCGACATGTACGTCACAATGACCGAGACGGACAGCGATGTACTTGTCACCTGTACCAGCGGTGCGGTTGTAGTAGTCAAAGCGCGCCATCGGCTTGCGGTCGACGTCGACGACTGTGTCGATGAAACGACGCTCGTCGTAGACCAGCGGCGTCGCAGCGCCAGGTGGATTTGCGCCGAAGTCACGCTCGGCACCGACCGGGTCCTTCTGGTAGTTGATGATGAAGTTGCTCCGCCCCTGCTTCGGATTGAACTCCCAAGTCGCGAACTTCTGTGAGTACATGCCTGTGATCTGACCGGCTCGGCGGTAGAGGCGCATCGCCTCATCGTCACGGCTGATGGGGCTGGTTACAGAGATCATGGAGCCGAGCCATGGCAGTCCGCCGTACTCGGTTACGTGCGCACGCACGGTCTGCAAAGACGCCTCTTGAGTACGGTAAACTTCGGCTGCGCCCTGCGGTCCGTCGGTCTGCTTCATGCGCGCCAGCTCGTCAACGAGCGACCCGATACGTGTGCGACCGGCCTGGGAGCTGGAGTTGGAGTTGAGGCTGTTGATGACGAGACGCACCCGCGGATGCTCGTTGCGGATGGTCTTCACCGCCTCGTCGTAGCGCCATGGGCGCATACCGATCCGTGTCTGGCTCTCTGCCTGCTGAATGACCCAAGGCACGTATTTGCGGAACCAAGGACTGTTGGCGCGGAAGCCGTTGAACTTCGTCCAAATGGTGTCCTGGGACTGCACGTCAGAGGCCGCGAGGAACGTCAGCTCGAACGTCTCCGCTTTGGAGATGCCGAGGTAGCCGTGCAAGCCACCCTTCCAACTGTGCGCCAGTGTCAGGATGCGATGCTCGTAGTAGGTGCCCATCAGAGCCGCCGTCATGCTCTTACCGGCGCGCATACCGATCAAGAGGTGCATCTGATTGTAGTTGAGCAGCAGGCCGTCCTCGACAAACTCGCTGCGTGTCGTGCCGCACTTGGGGCAGGTGTCTTCGAGATTGTCGCTGTCCCAGACCAGCAACACCTCAGACTCTAGGTACATCTGCGACCGGCCCCAACAGTCGCCTGGCTGGCCTGAGCGGAAGTCGCTACCGGTCGGATTACACGTAGGGCAGCGGAGCTGGAAGTAGTCGCGGATGGTCTGATACGAACCGTAGTACTCGTATAGGTCAGGCGAGTGGCACCAGTTTTCGCCGATGCACCACTCGATGGCGTTTGCAGCAGGCACTGCCAGCGCGCGGCCGACCGCGTCGATCTGGTCGATCGCGTCCGGTGCCGTGCCGGAGATGCTCAGCCCGAGCTGGGCTTGCAACTCGCCATCATCAAAGGTCGAAGCCCTGATGTCTGACAGGTCGACCCTCACGCGATGGCGTCTCCTGGGATCGTGAGCTGATGATCACAGCCGTCAGCCCAAACGACGAACTCCTCGCCCGCATGCCGGTTCCGTACGATCGTCACCTTGGTGCCCTTCTCCAGGTGCCAACGGTAGCCGTCACGTCCAGGCACATCGAGCGCCTTCGCGAGCTTGCCCTCGTCACCAGGCGCCATCGGCGCGAGCGGGCGCTCACCCCAGTCGATGTGGTCCGGTGAGTCGTCAGCCTCTCGCATCGCCTCGACATAGAACCCCTGAATCGCCGAGGCGACCACGTTGCGGCGGTGCGCCTTGAGTCCCATCTTCTCGACGTCTGTACGACCGCGGCTGGGGTTGTAGTAGGCGCCCGCTGGCGACTGAGCGCCTGGCGACGGAGTCCCACCGCCCGACCAGATCTGCTTCGCCATCTGGAGGACCTGGTTCGGGTCTGTCTCACCCGCGTAATTCATCGCCTCATTGATGGCGTCCGCGATCGGTGTGCCGTTTCGGTAGAGCTGCTGGAGGTGTGTCTCAACACCTTGGTTGGCGCTCTTGTTGCTCTTGATCGAGCGGTTCATCGGCGAGACGCCGTAGATGCCAGGACGCACGAGCGGGACCTCTTTGGTCGCCTGCTGCTCTACCAAAACGGCACA
>Ga0307379_10007290_pt1 | contig 15052 bp, 11 predicted proteins | sample UN2MG_FD_202237 | JGI IMG/M metagenome (GOLD analysis project Ga0307379, IMG submission 202237) | Soil microbial communities from Risofladan, Vaasa, Finland - UN-2 | ecosystem: Environmental > Terrestrial > Soil > Coastal area > Acid sulfate soil | place: Finland: Risofladan, Vaasa | collected... | reverse complement strand
GTCGGGGTATCCTTCCACCAGGGCAAACAGGGACTTCAGGGTATCCGTGAAGGTGTTTTCCTCCCTGGCCTTGTCCGCCGGGCCCTCTGCGCGCATTGCCTTTGTTCGGGCTTCCGTGACCTGGGAGAGGGTGCTCTTTTCATGGCTTGCGTATCCCTTGACGGCCTCGACGAGGTTGGGTACGAGGTCGTACCTCTTCTTAAGCATGACGTCGATGTCCGACCAGGAGGCACGAAGCGTGTTCCGGAGTCGAACCAGCCGGTTGTACAGGAACACGGCGGCCGCAAGCACAACCGCCAGAACAGCCAAAACCACGAGTTTGGTCATCGTCTCCGAGTCGACACTTTGTTTCGTAGGAGCGCCTTATCCCAAATGGCGTCCCCGGGTCCGGGGCACAACGAAGAGACATTATACCCGCAATGCAGGCGGCCGAATATCCACTTGTCTCGGGTGGCAACCCGCGCAGGTTCAGTGGCTGCCGGGGTTTGCACTGACCCGCGTTGCTGCCGGAGAGGAGACGGGGTTTCGGAGGTCGGAAGAAAACCCGATCCCTGCCGTTCCGGGGAACTGCCTGATGAAGGCTTGGCCTCCCCCGGGATACAATAAGCTGCCATGTTCGATATCGTCGGAATCGGGCTGAACGCGATCGATTACCTGTTAAGCCTCCCACGTTACCCTGTCCCGGGCGAAAAGCTCCGGATGACAGGTTTTTCGAGGCAGGGAGGGGGACAGGTGGCAACCGCCCTGGTGGCGCTCTCGCGATGGGGGCTTACGGCGATGTACGTCGGGAACGTGGGGGAGGACGAACACGGACGTCTCTCCCTTTCCCTCCTCCGGAGCGAAGGGATCGACATTTCCCGGACGAGGACGATCCCCGGGGCTACCTCCCAGTTTGCCGTCATCCTCGTCCAGGGGGAGTCCGGCGAACGAACGATTCTGTGGGAGAGGGACGCACGGATTCGGATCCGTCCCGAAGACCTGCCCCGCGAGGAGATCCGGCGGTCCCGTGTCGTGCTCCTGGACGGCCATGACGTTCCGGCATCCATCGCATCGGCCCGGGCGGCCAGGGGAGCGGGTGTGCCTGTCGTCCTCGACGCCGAAAAGGTCCAGGAAGGGACGGAGGAGCTGCTGGGCCTGTGCGACCACGTTGTGGCCGCGTCCTCCTTCGTTGCACAACTTCTTCCGGGTGCGGAGCCCGAAGAAGGGGTCCGGGAGATTCACCGTCGCTATTCACCTGGCACCGCGGCCGTGACTTTGGGGGCGGACGGAGCCCTGGGATTCGACGGCAAAGAGGTCGTCCGGGTGCGGGGAATCGAGGTGGCGGCGGCCGACACCACGGGGGCGGGAGACGTATTTCACGCGGGGTTCCTCTTCGCTCTTCTTGCCGGGGAACCGTTTCCCGCGATGCTCGCCTTCGGCAACGCCGCCGCTGCGCTTTCCTGCCGCAAGGTGGGGGGCCGTTCGGGCATCCCCCCCCTCGATGAGATCGTGGAAACCCTTTCCCGGCAATCGTGATCAAAGGATTAATCGGGATCGCTTTTTTCGAGGGAAACGGCAGGGTGCTGCGGGAAGGTCGAAGTGGTCGAACGTCTACTTGCTGTGTCGATAGAGGATGAGCCCGTGGGTGGGGTCGTAAGGAGAAACCCCCACGGTGACGCTGTCGCCCCTGACGACACGAATCCTGTACCGTTTCAGGGTCCCGCTCAACTTTGCCGACAGGGTCATTCCGTTTTCCAGCGTGATGATGTAGTTCCCCCCGCCCTTTGTGTCGGTGACCGTGCCCTCCAGTTTTGCCAGGTCCGCTTTGGCCAAAAAGCAAACTCCTTCCGTCTTCTCTTAAGGTACCACGGCAGTCTATCATTTTTACCGGCGGAGTGGTTCCTCTCCGGGTAACCCTTTCCCCGGGGGAAGGGGTTTCCCGTCCAGGCCGACCTCTTTCCGCAGGGCGATCCGGTTCCGTCCTGACTGCTTCGCCTGGTAGAGGGATTCGTCCGCCATGCGGAGGAGGTCGGTGGTCGTGCCTCCGTCCGCAGGATAGGTTGACACCCCACCGCTTACCGTCACCGTCAGGGGGGATTCCTGTCCGGGGATCCTGAACTCCGTCGACTCGACGATTTTCCTCAGGTTGTCCGCAGAGGTATACGCCTGCTCCTTGTTCGCCGACGTCATCATGACAACGAACTCCTCCCCCCCGAACCGTGCCGGGAGATCGGAGCTCCTGACGGACTTGCGGAGGATCTCCCCCAGTTTCATCAGGATAAGATCCCCCGCCGCGTGCCCGTACGTGTCGTTGATATTCTTGAAGTGATCGATGTCGATCAGGAGAACCGAGAGGGAATGCGCGTAGCTCTTGGCGCGGCGGACCTCCACTTCGAACCGCTGGGCGAAGTGTCCCCTGGTGAAAAGTTTGGTCAGGGGGTCGATCGATGCGCTGTACTCCACCGACTCGATTTCCGTGGTTTGCTTGTACGCGTTTCCGATCAGGTCCGCGATCATCGATACGAAGTTAGTCTCTTTGCCGATGTCAATGATGCTCAACCCCACCACGAGAGCCCCCCGGATCTTCCCGTCCATGGCCACCGGGGCCACGAGGTCCGGGGATACCCCGTTCTTTTCCAGGGAACGGATCCCCGCAGGCCATGCCAACCTCGACGTGAGGTACCCCTCCCTGGTGGCGATGACCCTGCTCTGGAGGGCCATCCCCAGGATTCCTTCGTCGACGCCGATATGGATCGTTCCTTTCCAGCCCTCCGGGAAGCCGATGCCTTCCACCAGGGTGTACACCCCCTCTTTCCCCGCAGGGGCGAAGTATCCCACCTGGGAGGCATGAAAGAAATCCTTCACGAACCGGACCGCGATCGCGGGGATGGCTTCGGGGGAAACCCTTCCGCTGAGCTTCTTCACGACCGTCGGGATCTTGGTGGCGATCTCTTTCTGCCGGGAGAGTTCCTGTTCGGTTCTCGCGATATCCTGAGAGAGTTCCCTGTTGGTCAACCGAAGATTGTCGGTCTCTGCCTGAAACTTCGAATCGTCGGATCTGCGGACCCCCCAACCGAGCAGGAACCCCAGAAGTAGCCCTCCCAGGGGAGCCAGGATAAGCAGGGAATATAGCGTTTCCTTTTCCATCTGCCTGCGCACATCTCCCGTTTCCCGGCGTTTCCTTGCCCCGTTTCCGTCCGAAGAGCGGACCGGGAACCGCCTGATCCGGGTGATAGTAACAGCATTTTTCCCCGGAGGAAACCTCCCTGTTGTCTGCCCCCCAGGGGGCGTGACCGTTTCTCCCCTGGGGCACTCCGGAATACCCAGGTCCCGTGTGATCTTCGGGAATCCGTTTTTGCCGCGGGAGGGCAGTCCCGGTACAATATGCAGGACGACGGTGGCGCGCGGCGGGCCTTCGCAAGGACCGGTCCCCCGGGTGGCTCCGAACGCGCGGAGGGACTAAGGATCCGGAACCGGGGGGATATCCCCTCGCCTCCGGGAGACCGAAGGGATGGCCGTTTTTCCGGACACAGGCACTCTGGCCGAACGGGCGGAGAGGTTTGCCGCCAGGCTCTCCAAGTGCGACATCTGCCCCCGGCTGTGCCGGGTAAACAGGAAAGCGGGAGAGTTGGGCTTCTGCCGGGTCGGGGCGAACGCCCCGGTGGCGTCCTTCGGTCCCCACCACGGCGAGGAAGCCCCCCTCGTGGGAAGCAGCGGTTCGGGGACCGTCTTTTTCTCCGGTTGCAATCTCCTGTGCGTCTTCTGCCAGAACTACGGGATCAGCCACCAGGGCGAAGGCAACGAGGTGTCCGCCGAAAAGCTTTCCGGCATCTTCCTTGCGGTCCAGAGGATGGGGTGCCACAACCTGAACCTGGTCACCCCGACGCACGTGACTCCCCAGATCATGGAGGCCCTCTCCCTCGCTGCGCCTCGCGGTCTGTCGATTCCGGTTGTGTATAACTGCGGCGGGTACGAGAGCATCGATACGCTGCGGGAGCTTAAGGGGGTGGTGGACATCTACATGCCCGACCTCAAGTTTCTCGACGCGGAATCGGCGGGCCGTTACTGCGACGCCCCGGATTACCCCGAGGTGGTACGTGCCGCGCTGCGCGAAATGGCCAGGCAGGTGGGTCCGCTTTCTCTCGACCGGCGCGGGGTTGCCCAACGGGGACTGCTCGTCCGCCACCTCGTCATGCCCGGGGAAGCCAACAAGACCAGCAAGGTGATCGACTTCATAGCCGACGAGATCGGGAAGGATACCTACCTGAATCTGATGAACCAGTACCGCCCGTGCGGACGTGCGCTCGAGTTTCCGGAGATCGGCCGGCGATCCGCGTTCCCGGAATGGCAGGAGGCGCAAGACTATGCCCGGGAGAAGGGGATGTTTCGCCTGGACGGGATGTAGCTCCAGGTCATGGATGTAAGGTGGGAGCCGTCGTCTGGCCCCCGAAGAGTTGCCGCGCCTTGACACCGGTTACGCCGGGTTGGTACATTGGGAATTAGCACTCTACCTGCCCGAGTGCTAACTCTTTCCCCCGGAAGGGAGAAGTGACGGTGGTGTTGGACGACCGCGGGGCTCAGGTGCTTCGCCTCGTCGTCGAGGATTATATCGAAACGGCGGAGCCCGTCGGCTCACGCACCATTTCCAAGAGGATGAGTCAGGCCCTCTCGCCCGCCACGATAAGGAACATCATGGCGGATCTGGAGGAGATAGGGTACCTGTGCCAGCCCCACACGTCCGCGGGTCGTATCCCCACCGGCGCAGGCTTCCGGTACTATGTCAACTACCTCCTGACCAGGCAGCAGCTGGCAAGGTCCGATCGCGACCTGCTTCATCAGGTGGGGGAGACGGAGGTCGCCGGTGCGGACGACGTGGTGCGCAATGCCAGCCGTCTCCTGTCGATCCTTTCCCGGCACGCCTGTGTGGTCGTCGTCTCCCGGTTCTCGCACCAGGCGATCCGGTCCATCAGTCTGCTCCGTGCGGCCAGCGACAAGATTCTGCTGGTGGCCGTGCTCCAGGGCGGGTGGGTCCAGCATCGCCTCATCGAGGACGAGCCGGGCCTCACGACCGACGAACTCGAGAAGATCAACGCCTACCTGAACGATATGGCGGTGGGGCTTACCCTTCCCCAGCTTCGCGTGAAGATCATGAACGAGATGAGGAGGGAAAAAGCGCGATACGACAGCCTGATGCGCAGGGCCTTGTTGCTCGGTTCCAAGGCGATCGCCGATTCCCTTCCCGGGGAAGTCTACATCGAAGGCCGGACCAACATCCTCGAACAGCCGGAATTTATCGAGGATGTCCAGAAACTCAAGAGGATCCTCCACGCTTTCGAGGAGAAGGGGACCATCCTGCGGCTTCTCGACTCCGCGCTGGAAAGTGACGCGATCCAGGTCTCCATCGGCGCCGAGAACCCGGTGGAGGAACTTCCCGAAATCTCGGTTGTTTCCTCGGGATACCGCCAGGGGGAATCCGCGATGGGAAGCATCGGGCTGATCGGCCCTGTACGCATGGATTATTCGCGGGTCATCCCCCTTGTGGAGTACACGGCCCGTCTTCTGAGTTCCATTCTGGAACACCGGTAACGCGTACGATTCCCCGCAAACAGACAGGCGGAGAACGGAAAGTCATCAAGACGAGAGGGATTGCTCATGTCGGATACCGATAAGGAAAGAGGCCCTGACCGGGAGGAAGGCGAGCTTGCCGGGGAGGTCCCCCCGGATCTGCAGAAGACGGGGCAGCGGGAGGATTTCGCCGAACGGGAGGAAGACGAGCTCGAACGGATCAAGAGCCGGCTGGCCTACCTCGCGGCGGAGTTCGACAACTACCGCAAGCGGATGGTCAGGGAGCAGGAAGCGATCGTCTCCTTCGGCAACGAGCGGATTCTCCTCTCGATCCTGCCCTTCCTGGACAACCTGGAAAGAGCGATCTCCCAGTCTCACGCTTCCGGGACGACGGAGGCCCTCCTCTCCGGCGTGCAGATGACGTACGACCAGGTCGTCGTCGAGCTCAGGAAATTCGGGTTGGAGCAGATATCGGCCGTCGGGGAGACGTTCGACCCGAACCTGCACGAGGCGATCGCCAAGGTCGTGGTGGCGGGCAAGCCGGAAGGGTTGGTTCTGGCCGAGGGGCGCAAGGGGTATCTGCTGAGCGGACGTCTTCTCCGGCCGGCCCAGGTGACCGTGGCGCAGGGAGCGGCGGAGGCGGAAACGCCCGAGGGTGTCGAACAGGGGAGTGCAGATGACGAGGCGTGATTACTACGAAGTGCTCGGGGTGCAGAGGGGCGGCACCCTCGACGACCTGAAAAAGGCGTACCGGAAGCTCGCCCTCGAATACCATCCGGACCGAAATCCGGGGAGCAAGGATGCCGAGGATCGTTTCAAGGAAGTCAACGAGGCCTACTCCGTGCTGTCGGATGCGCAGAGGCGGGAGCAGTACGACCTGTATGGGCACGCGGCGCCCGCCGGCCAGGGTTTCGAGGGATCCGGCGGGTTCGGTTTCGGAGGTGTGGAGGACATCCTGAACGATTTCTTCGGGTTCGGATCCGTTTTCGGCGGTTTTCGGGACCGGCCCCGGCGGGGACCGGACCTGCGGTACAACCTCACCGTCACGTTCGAGGAGGCGGTATTCGGGGCCGAGAAGGATATCGTGGTCCCCCGGACGGGTTCCTGTGGGGAATGCACGGGAACGGGGGCGAAGAAGGGGACCCGCCCGGAGAGGTGCGCCGCGTGTAACGGCCGGGGACAGGTAACCGTCCAGCAAGGCTTCTTCTCGCTTTCGCGGACGTGCGGGCGGTGCCGCGGCACAGGAGAGGTGATCAAGGAGCATTGTCCCGCCTGCGCCGGAAGCGGGACTGTCCGGGAAAAAAGGCCGCTCAAGATCAAAATCCCCCCGGGGGTGGATAACGAAACCCGACTGAAACTGCGGGGAGAGGGGGAGGCCGGGCGAGGAAGCGGCCCCGCGGGGGACCTCTACGTCGTTGTTACGGTGGAGGACCACCCTTTTTTCGCGCGGAACGGGCAGGACCTGATCTGCGAGGTGCCGATCACCTTCTCGCAGGCGGCCCTCGGCAGCGAGATCGAGGTGCCCACGCTTGCGGGGAGGAAGAAGCTCTCCATCCCGCAGGGGACGCCGTCCGCCCGCGAGTTCGTCCTCCGGGGCGAGGGGGTCACGGTCATCAATTCCCACCGGAGGGGAAACCTCGTGGTGCGCGTCGTGATCGACGTGCCGAAGAAACTGACGAAACGGCAAAAGGAACTGCTTGCCGAGTTCCAGCAAACCGCAGAGGATTCGCCGTCGCCCGCATCGCGGAGCTTTTTCGAGAAGGTCAAGGAGATCTTCGGTTGAGCGACGATCGCCCCGGGCTGCACAGCGGGTTGGAACCGCCCTGCGCGGCCGCCCCGGTCCGGCGGTCGCGCAGGGCACACGTGCTCTTCTTCCTCATTTTTGCGGTTCTTCTCTCCATGCCTGCCCGCGGGGAAGATCCGCCGCCTCTTATGGGGCCGTTTATGGAAACCGTCCCGGTCGAGCGCCCGTACGGGGACGCGGATGCGGTGGAAGGGGCCGGAAAGGGCGACGTTCCTCTCCTCTCCCTGTGGCGGGCCGAGAGGGAGTTCCGGTCCGGAGACCCCGCCAGGGCCCTCACCCTGTTCCTCGATCTCGCATACAACCATTCCGACGACGAGCGCAAGGGGTTCGTGTGGATGAGGGTTGCCGAGCTCCTTCTGACGAAGCAGGAATTCAAGCAGGCGCTCGATGCGGCGGACAAGGCGATCGTGTTGTCCAGGGCCCGGTTCCTCGCCCTCGCGTCGATGGATCTGAAATTCCGGATCTACCAACGGCTGGGATGGGGGACGGAGGCCCGACAGATCGCGGCATACCTCCTCGAGCAGGGGTACATCAACGCGGAAGCGTCGGATCTCCTCTCGGAGATGGCCCGCGCAGACGGCCAGGCCGGGAACATATCCCTCGCGCTTTCCGAGTACGGGCGGGCAATCGCAGCCTCCGCCGCGACCGACCCCGTGACCGTTTTGAGGTTAAGACGCGAGCGGGACACCTTGATCCAGGGGCTATCCAACATCTCCACGATCCGGGAGGCCGCCGAGTCGGAGGAGGATGCCGGGGTGCGGAGCCTCCTGTATCTCCGCATGGGCCGGGTCGCTATCCGGCACGGGTTTACCGGCATGGGTGCCTTCGCTCTGGAGAAGGCTTCCCTCGGCGGGGAGATGACGGGAAAGGAAGCGGCACGGGAGTTGTCCTGGCTTCGGAGGATGGTCCATTACCGACCGAAGATCGTGGGACTCGTTCCGTTGAGCGGGAAGTACGCGGACATCGGGTTCGCTTTGCTCTCCGGGGCGGAGGTGGCGATTCGCCAGTCGCGCGGCCAGGAGGCGGAGATTCTCTTGCCGGTGCTGATCTGGACGGATACCGGGGGACAGCCCGAGAGGGCCCTTGCCGGTTTCCAGGCGGCCTCCCGGGATGAATCCGTGGTCGGGTTCATCGGCCCGCTGACGGGGGAGGAGGGGCAATCCGTGAGCGACTCCTTCGACGGGGAGTCCCCCCCGGTCCTCTACCTGGGGCAGAAAAGAATCCCGCGGAAGCCGTTTCTCTACAGTTTCGGGCTTACCCCCACGCAGGAGGCGCTAGCGGTGCTGTCACACCTGGCGAAGTCCGGGCAGGACGATCTGCTTCTTTTCTACCCGGAGAACGGCTACGGACGCGGGTTCGCGGAAGCGGTGATCTCCTCCGCCTGGGAGGCGCGCGTCCGTGTGACCAGAAGGATTTCCTACAGCCCGGACACGAACGATTTTTCAGACGTGATCCGACAAGCGGTGGGGAACGCCGCCTTCACCCGGGAATCCTCCAAGAAGAAGGGTGAGGCGATGGATCTTCCGCAGAAAGCGATCGTCATCGCCGACAGGTGGGAGAGGGTGTTTCTCCTGGCCTCCCAGCTCCGGTACTACAGCGTGTACCTCCCGCTGGCCGGGTTTTCGGGGTGGAACGACGAGGAACTGTTGCATAAAGCCGGGGAGGCCGTGAACGGGGCCGTGTTTTCCGTGGACTACGCCGGGGAGGTCCCGGGGTTCCTGGGAAAGAATTTCCAGAAGGAGTGCCAGGATGCGCTGGAACATCCTCCCTCCCGCTTCGAAGCGATGGGGTACGATGCCGCTCTTTTCCTTGCGGAATCGTTTCGCCTCGGGGAGGAGGGGGATTCCCGCCCGGCGGGGGACCTGGCGCGCGAGAGGATCCCTCTGCTCAGGACGTTCCGGGGGGTGACGGGGACGTTCCAGTTCGGTCCTGAAGGGGAGATGCGCCGGAAGGTCTCCCTCCTGGTCGTGGAACTCGGGAACTTCGTCCCGGTCCCGGATTCGTAAGCTTTCCCCCATGCGGAAGCGGCTCGAGGAAGAGGTGCGGGACGTGTTCGCGGCGGGTGGTCCGCTGGCCCGCGCGCTTGCCGGATTCGAGCCCAGGCCCGGCCAGGTGAGGCTGGCCGTGGCGTGGGCGGACTCCCTGGCCCGCGGGGAGATCCTGGTGGCGGAGGCGGGGACGGGCAGCGGGAAAACGCTCGCCTATCTGATTCCTTCCGTTCTGTCGGGGCAAAAGACGATCGTCTCCACGGCAACGAAGACGCTGCAGCAGCAGATCGTCGAAAACGACGTCCCCCTCGTCCGGGAGGCGTTGCGGTCCTCCTTTTCCTGCGTCGTGGTGAAAGGCCGGGGAAACTATCTCTGCCGGCGCCGGTGGAAGCGCTTTGTCGCCGAGCCGCTCTTCGAGTTCTCCCGGGAGGCGGGGTACTACGAGAAAATGTGCCGGTTTGCCGAGACGACCCGGACCGGCGACATCTCCGAATGTCCGGGAATCCCTGACGATTTCCACGCCTGGTCGGAGGTCAACGCCCGAAGCGAGACCTGCGACGGCTCGTCCTGTCAGGAAGCCGAGAGGTGCTTTCTCACGGAAATCCGTCGCCGCGCCCAGGCGGCGGACCTGGTGGTGGTGAACCATCACCTCTACTTTGCCGACCTGGCGATCCGGAGGAAGAAGGAAGGGATCCCGGACCCGGCCGGAAGATCGGGAAGGGATCGTGGAGGGGAGGTCCTCCCTCTGGCCGACGACGTGATCTTCGACGAGGCCCACGGCATCGAGGAGACCGCCTCCTCCTTCTTTGGGGTGTCGGTCTCGCTTGGACGCGCCCAGGAGTTGTTCCGGGATCTCAAGCGCTCCGCCGCAAGGGACGAGAAGGCCTGGCGGCTTGTCCCTCCCGCCGCGGAGGAGTTCCGGAGAGCCGCCGATGCGCTGTACCGCTCGTTGGGGAGAGGGGAAGGACGGTTCTTTCTTCCCCGGCCGGGCAAGGACAGGACCTTCGACCGGCTGTTCGCGGATCTGCTGCGGGTGGGAGGGGAGCTGTCCCAGGCCGTTTCCGCCACGCCGGTGCTATTGTCCCTGGGCAAAGATTCGGCAGGGGAGGCGGAGTCCCTCCTGCGCAGGGTCGATTCCTTCTCGGAGGACGTCGCGTCCCTGCGCACGGTGGACCCGGCGACCGCCGTGGTGTGGGGAGAGCGCCGGGGAAACGCCGTGGCGTTCCAGAGGACTCCCATCGAGATTTCGAAGCTCCTGGCCGAAGTATTGTGGAGCAAGGACTTCCCGGTCCTGCTGACGTCTGCGACCCTCTCGGTTTCCGGGACCCTTTCCTATTTCCGGGAACGGGTGGGACTTGCCGAGGTTGATGCGAAGGATCTGATCGTGGATAATGAATTTGACTTCGCAGGGAAAGCGCTGGTTTACGTACCTGCCGGCCTTCCTGACCCGGGCGACGATGCGTTCCCGGCCTCCGCTGCCGTGGAAGTCGTGGAAATTCTGGGTCTATCCGGCGGCGGCGGGCTCATTCTCTGCACGAGTTACCGGACGCTTGGCGCGCTGGTGGAGGTATTGCGAGAGACTCTTCCGCACACGCTGCTCGTTCAGGGGGAGGCCCCGCGCACGCACCTTCTCCGGGCGTTCCGGGAAGACGCCGACGCCGTCCTGATCGGTACCGGGACGTTCTGGGAGGGGATCGACGTTCCCGGGGAATCGCTTCGGTGCGTGGTGATCGACAAGCTCCCCTTCGCTCCGCCGACCGATCCGGTGGTGACGGCCCGCATCCAGGCGATCCGGGACAGGGGCGGTGATCCGTTCGCCGAATACCAGGTCCCCGAGGCGGTGCTGGCGCTCCGGCAGGGGATCGGGCGACTTTTGCGGAGGAACGACGATTTCGGGGTGATCGCACTGCTCGACCGCAGGGTGGTCACGAGGGGGTACGGGGCGATCTTCCGGGAGAACCTTCCCGAGATGCCGTGGACCCGGGAGCGGTCCGCGGTGTCTGATTTCTTCCGTCGTTTTCGGCCGGCCCGGGAAGAAGGGGGGAAGGAGAGAGCGGAATGATACGAAAAGCGGTATTTCCGGCGGCAGGGTTCGGGACGAGGTTCCTTCCGGCGACGAAAGCGTCCCCCAAGGAGATGCTTCCCCTCGTGGACAAGCCGCTCATCCAGCACGGTGTGGAGGAGGCGTGTGCCGCGGGCGTGCGGGACATGATCATCGTGAACGGCCGGGGGAAATACGCGATCGAGGACCATTTCGACATTTCCTATGAGCTGGAATCCCTCCTCCGGAAGAAAGGGGAGGACGCCCAGCTCGCGGCGATGCGGGCGATCACCGACATGGCCGACTTTTTTTACGTGAGGCAGAACTTGCCCCTCGGTCTGGGGCACGCCGTCCTTCGCGCCATGGACCTCGTCGGGGAGGAGCCGTTTGCGGTGGTCCTCTCCGACGACGTGATCGACTCGAAGGTCCCCGTGCTGCGCCAGTTGATCGATGTCTACGAGAGGTACAGCGCCGACTCGGTCCTGGCGATCGAGCGGGTTCCCCGGGAACAGGTTTCCCGTTACGGCATCATAAAGGGGAAGAAGATCGCGGAAGGCGTCTACGAGGTGCTGGACATGGTCGAGAAGCCGAAGCCGGCCAAGGCGCCGTCGGACCTTGCGATCATCGGCCGGTACATCCTGTCTCCCGCCATCTTCCCGGCACTGGCGGAGACCCGTCCCGGGGCCGGGGGGGAGATCCAGCTTACCGACGCGATGCGCTCGCTTGTCGCCAGGGAACGTGTGCTCGGGTACGAGTTCGAGGGAGTCCGATACGACGCGGGGAACAAACTGGGGTTCCTGATGGCCAACATCGCATTTGCGCTGAAGGACCCGGAGCTGGGACCGGGCCTTCGCGCCTTCCTCGCCAAGGAGAGAAAGAGATGAGCAGAATGCCCAAACGGAGGGACAGGGGGGAAAGGGAGGCCCCCGTCCTTCATGAGAGCGTGGGGAGGGTGACGTTCCTCGACCCGTTCGGAGACCCGGCTTTCCTGCCTCCCGCGGACGTCAATGAGAGCGCCGTGGAGATGGTCATCCGGATGGAGCTTCCCGGTGTGCGGGAAAACGAGGTTGCGGTCTTTGTTCAGGGCGAAACGATCGAGGTGATCGGGGAGAAGAAGCAGGGCTCGTGCGGGTCCGAGGCCTCCTTCCTTTGCCTCGAAAGGACCTTCGGGAAGTTCCGCCGCACGTTCGAGGTGACCGGCTGCCTGAACATGGGACTTGTGAAGGCGGTGTTGAAGGGCGGGATTCTGATGCTCTGCATCCCCAAGTGCGAGGAGCGGCGTGGAAAGAGGCGGCGCATCAAGATCATGGCGAAAGAGGAGTAGATTCTCTTCTCAAGGGAGCGGGGGTAGATCAGGAATGGCAGACGAGCCGACCAGGAAGGACGTTCCGCAGGATGAGGAAACCGGCGAGCCGGAGGCCGAGCTTCCCGTTCATCAAGAAGCCGAAGTGAGCAAGGAGATCAAGGAGGGCGCCCCGGAGATCCCGAGCGATCTTCCCCTTCTCCCGGTGCGGGACATCGTCATCTTCCCTTACATGACGCTGCCCCTCTTCGTCGGCCGGGAGGCGTCGGTCGCTGCGGTGGACGAGGCGCTGAGCCGCGACCGGTACATCTTCCTGGCGACGCAGAAGGATCCGTCGCTGGAGGAGCCGAAACCGGAAGATCTTTACAGGACGGGCACCGTGGCCATGATCATGCGGATGCTCAAGCTACCCGACGGGCGTCTCAAGATCCTGATCCAGGGGGTTGTCAAGGGTCGGATCATCGATTTTATCGGGGAGAAGCCGACGGTGCGTGTCCAGATCGAGCGATTGGTCGAGGGGGCCACCGGGGAAGGCTCCCTCGAAGTGGAGGCGCTCATGCGCGCCTGCCGGGAGAAGATCGAGAAGATCCTTTCCCTCAAGAACATGCCGGTCGAAATCCTGATGGTCACCGAGAACATCAACAACCCGGGCATCCTGGCCGATCTCGTCGCGAGCAACCTGCGGCTGAAGCTCGAGGAGGCCCAGGGCGTGCTCGAAGAGGTCGACCCCGTCGGACGCCTGAAGATGGTCAACAACCTCCTTTCCCGGGAGCTCCAGCTTGCGGAGATGCAGGCGCAGATCCAGAACCAGGCCAAGGAGGAGATGTCCAAGAGTCAGCGGGAATATTTCCTCCGCGAGCAGATGAAAGCCATCAAGCAGGAGCTCGGTGATATCGACGGCAAATCGGAGGAGATGGAGGAGCTCCGGGATAAGATCAAGAAGGCCGGGATGTCCGAAGAGGTGGAGAAGGAGGCGGAGAAGCAGCTTCGCCGTCTGGAGGGGATGCACCCGGACTCCGCCGAGTCGTCGGTGGTCCGGACCTACCTCGACTGGATGGTCGAACTGCCGTGGAAGAAAGAGACGAAGGACAACATCCACATCGCCAAGGCCAAGAAGATCCTCGACGAGGACCATCACGACCTGGAGAAGGTCAAGGAGCGGATCCTCGAGTACCTCGCGGTCCGGAAGCTCAAGGACAAGGCGAAAGGGCCGATCCTGTGCTTGGTCGGCCCCCCCGGGGTGGGGAAGACCTCGCTGGGAAAATCGATCGCCCGGGCGATGGGACGCAAGTTCATCCGGATTTCCCTGGGCGGAATACGCGACGAGGCCGAGATCCGGGGACATCGGCGGACGTACGTCGGAGCGCTCCCCGGGCGCATCATCCAGGGGATGAAACAGACGGGCACGAGGAACCCGATCTTCATGCTCGACGAGATCGACAAGGTGGGGGCCGACTTCCGGGGGGACCCTTCCGCGGCCCTCCTGGAGGTGCTCGACCCCGAGCAGAATTTCTCCTTCAGCGACAACTACCTGAACGTCCCGTTCGACCTTTCGAAGGTGATGTTCATCACCACGGCGAACATCATCGACCCCATTCCGCCCGCGCTCAAGGACCGGATGGAGGTGATACGAATCTCGGGGTACACCGACGTCGACAAGCTTGCGATCGCCAAGAAATTCCTCTTCCCCCGGCAAAAGGAGGAGAACGGGATCAACGAGAAGCAGGTGAAGGTCACCGACCAGGGGATCCTGGCGATCATCCATCAGTACACAAGAGAGGCCGGCCTGCGGAACCTCGAGCGGGAGATCTCCACCATTTGCCGGAAAGTCGCGCGGAGGATCGCGGAGGGGGAAGCGGGGCCGTTCACGGTGACCCACCGGGATCTTTCCAAGTATCTCGGCATCCAGAAATACCTCCCCGAGACGGAAGGGGAGAAGGACGAGGTCGGCGTGGGGACGGGCCTTGCCTGGACTCCCACCGGCGGAGACATCCTGTTCGTCGAGGTGTCGCTCGTGAAGGGAAAGGGAACCGTCACCATCACCGGGTCTCTCGGTGACGTGATGAAGGAGAGCGCCCAGGCCGCCATCACGTACACGCGTTCTCGGGCCGTCCTGCTTGGCCTCCCGGAGGACTTCCACGCCCAGTACGACATCCACATCCACGTCCCGGCAGGGGCGATTCCGAAGGACGGGCCGTCCGCGGGGATCACGATCGCCACCGCGCTCATCTCTTCGCTGACGGGCATCCCCGTCCGACGCGACGTGGCGATGACGGGGGAAATCACTCTGCGGGGGCGGGTGCTGCCGATCGGGGGGCTGAAGGAGAAGGCCCTTGCGGCGCTTAGGGCCGGGATCACCGAGGTCATCGTGC
>Ga0307379_10007288_pt1 | contig 15053 bp, 20 predicted proteins | sample UN2MG_FD_202237 | JGI IMG/M metagenome (GOLD analysis project Ga0307379, IMG submission 202237) | Soil microbial communities from Risofladan, Vaasa, Finland - UN-2 | ecosystem: Environmental > Terrestrial > Soil > Coastal area > Acid sulfate soil | place: Finland: Risofladan, Vaasa | collected... | reverse complement strand
TTCGCCAACCTCGTCCTGCGTCAAGCGGGCCTGAGCCGCTGAGGGAGAGCTGACAATGAGTACTGCACTTCGATACCTCGACAATGCCACGATCATCACATTGCTCGTGGAGAATGCACAAACGGTTACCAAGAACCGCATCGTGCAGCTTTCAGCCAATGGCATTCGCCTCGCGACAGCGGGTTCTGACACGGCTATCGGCGTCGCTCGCGACACGGTCACGGGAGATGGAGCATTGCTTTGCGATGTCACTCTCTTCGGCCCTGTCGAAGCAATGATCGTGGGCACTGGCGGAGTCACCGCTGGCGTCAAGGTCGTCAACGTGTCTGACGGTGTCACTGATGCGCCTGCGCATGATGCTGATGGCACAACCAACGATGTCATCATGGGCGTTGCCCTCGAGACCGGCATCGCAACACAACTTGTCGGTGTCATGTTGGCACTGGGCGGAAACCGCGGGAGCGCATGACAATGGCTGACGAAATCATCCAGCTCGAGAAGACCGAGTACGACTACCTCAAGCGCCTCGACGAGGCAGCCAATGGCGGCGCGTTCGACATGGACGACGTCGTGGGCATGCAGAAGGCGGCTCGTGGCGGACCATCTCAGCGAGCCAAGAACTACGAGACCTTCATGGATGCCTACGACACCATGAAGAACAGCTCGAACCCCAAGGCTCAGCGAGCTTGGTCTGATGCCAACTCGCGAATCAAGGAGCTCCTGCCGGGAGATGTCCACACGGACGCTTCGCTTTCGAACGTCTCGATCCAGTATGCCAACGAGGCCTACATCGGTGAGTCGCTCATGCCTGTGGTGACGGTCACCAAGGAGAGCGACTTCTACTACGTGTACCCACGTGGCGAGCGTATGCAGTACCCGGACGACGCGTTCGGATCCCGCGGCAAGGCGCCAGAGATCACCGAGAGTCGCTCGACCGCGACGTACACCACTCGTCCGTACGGCTACAGCAACTTCCTTCCTCAGCGCACGCTGTCGAATCAAGATGCTCCGCTGGATGAGATGGTCGATCTCATGGAGAGCATCAACGAGGCCCTCGCGTATCGACGCGAGCTTCGCATCTCTGCCATCATGACGGACAACGCCAACTTCCCAGGCCAGACTGCAGCTATCGCTGCTGGCGACCGATGGGACACAGCTGGTGGTGGCAACCCCATCAAGGACCTGCAGGATGCTCGCAAGAACATCTGGCGTGGCAAAGGCCCCAGCGACGTGTGGCAGTACTCGTCCTTGGACGTGTTCAATGTGCTGTCGCGACATCAGGGCATCCTCGACCTCTTCAAGTACAACGGCAGTTCTCCTGGCCTCGCGACCCCGAGCATGATGTCGCGGTTCTTCGGAGTGAAGGGCTACCTGATCGGCGAGAGCCGTCAGAACACCGCCAAAGAGGGCCTCGCCGATGTGTACTCGCGCATGTGGGGAGATGTCCTCGGCATGGTGCGGGTGGCTCGTCGTCCGACCAAGCGCAATGCGAGCTTCGGCTACACGTTCCGCCACGGTCAAGCGCTCACGAGCGTGAAGTTCGAGGCTCAAGATGGGCACGGCGGCGGCTACACCGGGCAGGTGTCCGTGGCCGAGTCGCACAACATCGTGGCTTCGCCCACGGGTTACCTCCTGACCACGCCCATCGGTTGATGAGCAACAACAAGCGCCGCTCCAAGACGTCCGTCCACACCTCGAGCACCAAGAGCTCGAGCGGTGGTCGGTACGTCAGGTGGCGCAACAACGGTCCCTCGTCGCTCAACGATGTCACTTTCGTTGACGACGAAGGGGCTGAGACCGTTGTTCGTGAGTGGACGCCTATGAAGACGGTTTCCCTTCATGAACAGTTCACTGATCAGGCTTCCGAAATCGGACAGCTCGAGCACATCGGGTACGCGCAGCCGTAATGGGACGCTACATCAGCCAGACGGATGTCGAGAACAGGATTTCCGCCGAGGTATCTGTTGAGCTGATGGATGACAACGTCGATGGCGAGGTAGACAAGCTCGTTATCGCTCGGTACATCTCCGACGCTGAGAGCATGGTTGAGTCATACTTCCGTAAGGTCTACAGCCTCACCACGATCCGTGCGATTGCTGACGCCGACAAACTCAACAGCACCACGAACCTACCAAACGAGATCAAGAGGCTCTGTCTCGATATCTGTGTTGGTAAGTTGTTCGACAGATTCCCTGAATACACACGAGCCAAGGGGCGAGTAATGGTTCAGGACGCTCGCGAAGAGCTACGAGAGTTCGCCCGTGGTCTTCGAAGACTCGATGACATCGACGCGATCGAGAATACCGCTCAGGTCACGGTGCAGGCGCGCAGTGGAGACACTGCCAACCCGACCCCGGCCGAACCGTTCTTTCTACGTCCTACGGACATGGGTGACTTCTGATGGCTACAAAAGGTGTACAGCGGCTGCACGGCCCTCCAGATGATTACCGAGATGCGTCCAACGTGACGCCAGACGACGCAACGGACTTGCTAGATGGCCCCTGCAGCGCCCTGATCGCTCAGGTCGCCGGCAACGTGTCCGTCGACTTCGTTGGAGGGACTACCGCGGTAGTTCTTGGCATTGCAGCTGGCATCCCTCTCAAGGTTCACGCTATTCGAGTACGCTCAGCCAGCACTACCGCGACGGGGATCGTCGCTCTCTACACCTGATGGCACCTCGAGGAGTACAACGTCTAAACGGAGCTCCGAATGGCTACCGTGATGGCTCGGCGGTAACGCCCAACGACGCTGCTGTGCTGCCTGACGGACCTTGCACGGCGCTAATTGCACAGGTCGCCGGGAATGCGGCGGTGACACCAGCTGGTGGTACTCCGGCCACATACGCGGCGAGCACGGGTGACGTCGTCTTCGCAGTACAAGCTGGCGACGACACGATCACGCGCGACGCTGGCGATTGGCTCGCAGACGGGTTCAGGGACGGGTCCATTGTTGAGTTTACCGATACGGTGAGCAACAACGATGTCTACATCATCGGCACGGTCACCGCGTTGATTATTACACTCGCCCCTGGTGAGGTGGTTGTCGGAGAAACCATTGCCGCAGCAACCATGAACGCCACAGGACACCCAGTGATTGGACTCAATGCTGGCGAAGCCGTTCGGCTCCACACGCTCAAGGTTTGGGCCACTGGAACAACTGCGACAGGGATCGTCGCCCTGTATAGCTGATGCCCACTACTGACGGGCTCGTCGGCGGGACCCAGATCCCAGTACCAGCAGGAGAAGAGAAGGAGAAGCTCACAGACCCACTGGTCGAAGCTCTCCTCTCGCTCTCTGCTTTCTACATCAAAGACTCACTGGACGCGAAACTACAGAATCTCACGGGCACGTCATCTGATGCTTGCCCCAACGATTCAAAGCACCGTCATACCTTCGATCCTCTTGAGCCTAGGGGTGTTGAGGTAAAGCTCCTTCTGCCATCACTGTTCGTGTTCTGGAACACGGTGTCGACATGGCAAGAGCAAACACAGTTCTACGCGATACGCACACGCTTCATCGAGATGATGTACGTGTTCAACGAGCTCCCCAGCTACTCAGAGATGGAGCGTCGCTCAGGTCTGTTCAACGCTGTTGACACTGCGATGTTCAAGATGGGCGTGCATCAGGTACGCCGAGACTTCGCCATCGACTCAAGCCCGCTAGGGACGTGGATCAACACAAGCCTTACTCCAGGTAGCCCCAACTTCGTCAGTTGGGAGTGGATGGGTGGGTACCCTGGTCGCTTTGGTATCGACGAAGGGCCTCGAGCCGAGCGTCGCTTCGCCAAGAAGAGTGGCCGCGACTTCCCTGCTCTCAAGGGCCGCTGGAAAGCGGAAGAGCGCGTTGCCCTGCAAACACTTTTGGATCCTGAAGACCTCACCATGGACATCCCATTCGACATCTACGCCAACGACGGTGAGGGTTGTGAGACCGTCCTCGTTCGAGAGGGGCTTCTAACGAAGCCAGATGGGACAGGTGAGCTCTAATGGCCTTGCCACCTAGGGCAGCCACGGTGAAGACGACGGCCGCTAAGATGGCCACTCAGAAGGGTAATACGTCCCCTGAATACAACATGCCGCTTGATAAGGGCGGTGCCATCTTCGAGTGGATCCCTAGCGGCACAGATGCCGTTGACTCTGAGACAGTGTTCGGGAACCAGGGCGGCGTGCCTGGAACATGGCGCCGCGTCCGTGAGGACACCAAGGGCGCCAACCTCGCTGATGCCAATGCGACCATTCAGGTTGGTGGCAAAGCGTGGAGGGTTCTTCCTGTCTCTACCCTTACTGACAATCGTGTTTTGACACTCGGCACAACCAACGCACGCGCTGGGGACCAGTTAACCATCACGCGCCTCGACGTTGAGGCATTCACGTATCAAATCGACAACGGCGGCGCTGGCGTCGGCACTCTCGTTACTTTCGCAGTGAGCGTTCGCTCATTCGCAGACCTTCAATTCGACGGTACCAACTGGCTCCTCAAGCGAGCCTCCCAGATGCCGTAAGGAGACTCGATGAAGAAGTTTTTGGTCTTGATGGGCCACAAGGGCCTCCTGTGCGGAGACCCGCGGAACCCAACCAGGTATCTGGCGCAGCGCAAGCTGAGCTGGGCAGACGGCGAGATGCCCAAGCAGATGCATGAGCGCTACGAGCCGATCGTGCGGGCATACCCGTACCATCGTGAGCTCTTGCGCCTCGACGCCAAGAACAACCTGACGAGCTTCGGGATGGTTGAAGCTGATAGCGCTGAAGAGGCTATCGCCAAGTTGCCTGAGGCCAAGAGGGCCTTCGACCTGTTGGCCGTCGCGTCCAAGGCAAAGGCTGATGCTGCTGCCAAAGCAAAAACTGTGGTCGAGCCTGCGCCAGCCGCGCCGTCTGTCCCACTCCCCAAGCCACCCGCTCCTCCCAGTAGGGGCAGTAGCAAGAAGACCTCAAGCGAGGGTGACGACCGATGACTCTACCTGGAATCGATCCACTGGATCCAACGCCGCGCACGGCTCGAAACCTGATCTTCGGGGCTAGTCCTGGTGGCTCAGGCACTGCTCGAGACGTGTTGCTGTACGGCAACAAAACTGCTGCAGGCACGGCCACGGTAGACGTGATCGGAGACGTCATCGCAAGTGATGCTGATGCGAGTAACCGGTTCGGCCCGCGCAGCGAGCTCTACCGCATGTATCGCTCCTACGTGGCCATCGACAAGTCGGCCAGCATCTATGCCGTCGCGATTCCTGAATCAGCAGGGACTGCAGCAAGTTGCATCCTGCGAGTGAATGGAACCTCGGACGCGACCACAGAGGGCACTGTCACGATCCTGGGTGAGAACATCACCTTCACAATGGTCAGTGGAGACACGGACCAGGAGACGGCCGAGTCTATCCGTGACGCCATCAACAACTACGACGAAGGTCGTCTGCCCCTGTCTGCTGCGTCAGCACAGAACGGCAGCGATTGGGATGTCACGCTTACCGCGGCCAACAAGGGGCCTCGGGGTGACTTCGTCATCGGGAATACGGCCAAGCGTGGTGTTCGCATCAGTCTCAAAACGAGCACTGGGACGAACGCTCAGACCATCGTCAAGAAGACCTTCATCGCTGGTGCTACCGGTGATGATGCGACGAATGCGATTCTGGCGGCCAGCCAGGACGAGAAGTACTACCACATCGCACCGTTCCACACGGACAACGGCGCTGGTGCATCCGCAACGTACGCGGACGCAGCTGGCACCAGCATCATCTTCGCGGATGTCGACCCGGACACGATCACTCGTGATAGCTCGAGTTGGATTACCGACGGCTACGTCGCTGGTATGTCGATCTCCATCAACAACTCGGTGAGCAACGATGGTGTCTACCTCATCAACTCGGTGAGCGCGCTTGTCATCACTCTCGATCCGAACGAGAAGCTGACTGCTGAAACGCTGGCAGCTGCCACGCTTACCTCGACAGGTAAGTTCGGGCTCGGGGCTACCACTGCGGTCTCCCCGTCTGACAATCAGATGGGAGAGCTCGTCGACATGATCAAAACGCAGGCAATGCCTGTGAACGGGAAGTCGCAGATTGCGATCTTCGGTCAGGTAGGCACCAACTCGCAGGCAATTGCCGTCCCCACGGACAGCGACGTCAACAGCGTTCGAGGGTTCTACTACTGGGAAGAGAACAGTGATTGGACACCTGGGATGCTTGCCGCATATCACGGCGCTATTCACCGTTCTGGTCAGATCGCTCATCCGAGCAAGAACCTCGCAGGATACACGTCGACAGACAACACGTCGTACGCTGTTCCAGCCCCGTTCGACGTCAACGACCGGCCTACCGATACCGAGATCAAGGTGGCGCTCAACAATGGTGTGAGCCCCATCAAGACAAGCGCCAATGGGCGCACGTCCTTGGTCCGACAGGTCACCTCCCGAAGCGAGAGTCCTACTGGAGACAAGGACTACCGCGCTCGATCCGCACATATCACTTCGGCGGTCGACTTTTTTTGGAGCGTCGTCGAAACTCGCTGGGAAGCTCAGAAGCAGGAATTCGTGGCAGGTGATCCTGCTGAGGGCGAGCTCCCCACGCTCAACACCACCATCCCACGCTCCGTGGCTGCCATGGTGAAGAAGGTCATCGACGACCTGTCTGGTAGCAAACCGCTGGGCATCTACAACGGGCCAATCCTCGCTCCGGACATGAGGCAGAAGATGAAGGACAGCGTGATCGCAACGAAGATCCCAGCGGGCATCAATGTCTCGTCTGAGGTTATCGCCGTCCAGCATCTCTACAAATTCGAGGGCGAGTTCCTCGAGACGGGGGAGGCATACTAAAATGGCCCTCTACAGCCAAATCTTCCTCTACTTCAACGGGCAGTTGCTCGCGGAGAACACCACGGTCGAGACAGCGCTCGAGGCCGACATCCAGGACGTTTTCACGATCGTTCGCAACTGGGCAGGTATCACGCCGGCCCCTATCGTGCGCACGGTCACGGCGACGAACGTCGTCCCCTTGCCAGGCGTCGAGCTCGACTACGAGCAGAAGATGCTGGACTTCGAAGAGGTCGAGCAGCAACTGCAAGAGGGCGGCTCTGGTAAGACCTGTGTCACCGACGGCTACATCGTGAACGTGCCGCGTAGCGCTGGCGTGGGGCAGACAACCACAATCAACTACACTTTCCGAGGAACGCCATCCAAGTTCGAATGACGTGGTAAAGTCGGTGCGTTGAGCACCAACAACGACACCGACTTCTCCAAGCCGCCAGTTGGCTACCCGAAAGAGAAGCTCTTCAGAAAGCTTCTAGAGCTACCGCGGCCCACCTGGCCTCTCAAGTTCCGGGTAGAGGGCGTGCCTCATATTCGACTGCACGTCAGGGCGATCAAGAGCATCCAAGCGGCAGACGTCAACGATGGGTTGCTCGAGATAGAACATCGGGAGGTGCGTCAGTACGAAGGCGCAGCTCGAGTCATCTCACTCTGCGTCTACACAGACAAGGGACGTGCCTTCACTTCCCCTGACCAGGCGCTGAGGCTTAGCGAAAGCGAACTCGACCAGCTTGGCTCGGAGATCACTGTAGCATTACAGCACTGTTCTCCGACCTTCAGACGTAGCGATGCTCAGTCATGGGAGCTTGCTCTCAAAGAAGGAGCTCAGCACATGTCAAACTTCTACGAGTCGATGAGCATGTACCGCTCGTGTGACCGCGCTGGCATGGATGCAAACCTGGTGGAACGGCCAGAGCGGTACTTCGGCGTACCCATGTGCGAATTGACGGATGGTCACTTGATGGTATTCTCGGCGGCGATTGCCACCATCAAGGACGGCATCAGGAGTGTTGATGGCTGAACCAGAGGTTACAGAAATAAGCGAACTAGCCCTTGCCATTGAGCAGCGTGAGCGAAAGCTCTACCCGTTCGATGTCGAGGGCTTTTTTGGTTTGGGGGCAGGAAAAATCCCCAAGCTTCGCATCCGGACGCTCGTGAAGTTTGAGGAGAACGCTGCAGTTGTCGCAGCTCATGCTCGAGCTAAGAACCTGAGCCGAGACGACAGTGACACCAGGAACGACTCAGACCTGCTGGATGACTTGAAACTCAAGGAAGCCATCCAGCGCGCCTGCTTCGTGGAACGAGACACGAAGGGCGGCACCCCTGTCCAGGCCTTCCCTGGCGGGGAGTGGATGGAGAAGAACTTCAGCAGAGACCAGATAGCTGTGATCTGGAACCTGATGGAGGAGGTCAAGAAGGCCGAGAGCCCTATGCTCTACGAGGTCGACAAGCAGCAGATCATCTCCTTCGCGGAGGGCTGCGCCAAGACGGCCGACACGGACATTCCAGAGGCGCTGCTAGCTGGAGCAAGTCGAGCCTATCTATCAACCGCCTTCGTGATCTTGGCGTGTGACTGGTGGAAGATGAAGCAACAGCAGGAAGTGATCGACCATGTCATTCAAAGTGAGCCAGAGCGACAACGTGATGACGGAAGCGTCGACAGCGATAGCGAAGCTGAAGAGGGTTCCGCAGATCCTCCAGAGCCGAGCTGAGGGCGGCATTCGTCAGGTCATCGGCACCAAGCGGTACACGGACAGAAGTGGCCCTGCTGGCATCACGGCCCACTCGGGGGTTGAGGTTGAGGCGATGGGGAACGTCACAATCGTGGCCGCTGTGATGAACGCCCCTTACGCCTCCATCCTCGAGGGTGGAGGGTGGCATGACTTCAACAACATCATGGAAGCAGTAGGCGTAGCACTCGAAGCTGAGCTCGAGTCTCTAGTGTAATGGGAGAAGTTCGATACACCTTCACCGCTTCTGGGCATGAGTCCGTCGTCGCTGCCTTTGGCAGCATCCGCGACGCTGCGGAAAGAACAGCTAGGTCGGTTGCCGCAGCCTCGAGCAAATCTGCTGCAGCTCAGACGGCCGCTGCGCGCAAGGCGGCAGCCACTACGGTTTCGACTACGCGTAAACAGGGGGCTGTCGCTGGCGCTGATGTGAGCAAGAGGATTGCAGCGATCAATCGCGTTGCCGCAGCAGAGAACCGCGCCCTTGCCAAGTCGCTCAGGTCATTCTCTCGAGCTGAAAAAGCCAAGACGGACATTGTAAAGCGCGAGGGGGCTCGACGACTCGCTCAGGAGCAGGCGAACAACGAGCGCTCTAAAAGCTCCGCCGCTGGTGGCGCTAAGAAACGCGGTGGCAAGTTCATTAGCAGGGTAGGACGCTCTGTCGCGTCATTTGCGGCAGTATCAGCTGGGTTGGCCGTGTTTGGAGGCGGGGCGCGGGCCATTCGTGAGTCTACTGAGCTAAGTGACCTGTCTAGGGATATTGCTCGGCGTGGGCGAACTCCTGGCAAAGGCCGCCTTGACTCTCGGGAACTTTCAAGAGGATTTCGCCAAACGGGGATCGAGACTGGCGCAAAGGGGATTGATGTTGCCAGAGGGGTCGCCGCCTTTGTTGAAAGGACTGGCGATGTTGACGCCGCCTTGGCTAGTTCAAAAGGTCTTTCTGAGATTGCCGTTGCTACTGGTTCTGACCCTGAAGATATCGCCAAAGCAGCTGGAGCCCTATTCAAAAACATGAACATCGATGTGAAGGATCTGGCCAAAACCATGGCTATCTTCACTCTTCAGGGAAAAGCTGGAGCCTTCGAGCTTAAGGACATGGCCAAGGGGATTAATGCGTTCTCTGCCGGAGCCAGAATCTTAGGCGTAAAGGGGAACGTCGACCAAGCAGCCATTTTTGGTGCGCTGGCTCAGAATGCAATAACAGCAGCCAAGAGCGCGCCTCAGGCTGCTACCGCGCTAGAGGCAACGTTCGGCATTCTTTCAAAGAAAAGAAAACCCATTAAGGACAGGTACGGGATTGATGTTAGGGAGGTTGCCAAGCAGGACTTGGCCGCAGTACTACCCACGTTGTTCCACAAGATAAAGGGGGACGAAGATGCGTTCGAGAACATCTTCGACAAGCGCTCTAAGACAGGCGCTATTGACCTGTTCCTCAAGTTCAAGCAACTAGAGAAGGAACTTGGCTCTACTGAAGCGGCAATGAAGGAGCAAACCAAGCAGATCAGAGAGCAGGCCAGCGCGAAAAATGCACTAGCGCTTGTCCAGGAGGACCTTGCGTCGGCGCAGCAAGACACCGGCAATCGCCTCACAAACGTCTGGGAGCGTGTGCTTCAGTCTTTTGAGACCGGTGAAGGCGCCAAGGCTGTGGAGTCGCTAGTTGGTGAACTACCGAAGCTCCTTCCAGCGATTGCTCCAATGGTCAGCGCGTTCGTGGCAGCGGCTAAAGGCGTTGGTATCTTCATATCGGCACTAAAATCGATCCCTGGCGTGAAAAAGTTCTTCAAGGAGACCGGCGATCAGAAGGTCTCGAGGCTTACGAGTGAACTCGCCACCGCCGACTTTGAGGCGTCTGTACTTTCTGACCAGGCCGTCAAAGAAGCCAAGTCTGGAAATGTCAAAAGCAAGTACGGAAGCATCAGCCTTACTACTGGTGACGCCCTAACAAGGGTCAACAGGGAGAGGCAGGCCGCTGCTGACGCACTTAAAGCGGCCAAGGCTGAGGCTGCTGCTCCAGCTGGCCCTAAGATTGATCCCACCACTGGACGTCAAGTTGCGTCCGAAGAGTTTGTGGACGACGCCACCTTGACGGCTCAGGGGATATTCGGAGCTGTCGGAGGCGCTATTGGAGGTAAGCCGGGGCTTGCTGCTGGTGTTGGCATTGGGACCATCTTGGGCAGGCCGTTAGCTCTTGCGTCACAAGACCAAGCAAATGATGCCATCGATAAGCAGAACAGTATTCGTCAACTAACTGGCCAGTCCCCGCTTGGATCTGATGCCCCGACGATCTCCGGCAACTTTAATGACGCAAGCTCAATAGCTGCAAGCTTTGACGCGGCAGCCTCGGATATACAAGGGCCAGTGGCCGGCATGCTCCAAGCACTGGGAAATGTTGTCACAGCTGGCGACGGCCTAGCCAACGCAATATCCGGAGCGGCTAGCAAGGTCAACAAGGCACCTACGGTCAACCCAACCCAGTAATGCAGGAAGTCGGCACACCACCCAACATCATCACCGGGCTACCAACGCTCGAGTGGCGTGAGATCTTCGACATCCCTCCGTACGAGATGGCGAACTTCAGTGGTGGTTGGCAACTGTCAGAATCCGACTTTCCTTACGTTGATGGTGTGGCTCACGACAACATGGGCGCGCTGCCTATCGGGATGCCGTTCAGGCTGATGTTCGTGAATACGCTTCAGAAGGACGCCTTCCCGAAGATCTTCACAGAGTGGGCGAAGTCCATCATCCAAGACCCATCTCCAGGCCGCCTGCAGCACCCAGTGCTCGGTGTGCGAGACGCCTACGTGCAGAGTTGGGAGGTTGAGGTTAACGCCAAGATGACCGGTGGTGTCATCATGAACGTTACCTGGGTCGACACGGTTCTCAACACTGATGACCTGAAGACTTTCGATGGTGTGAGGGTGAGCGCCAAAGGGCTGTCGAAGAAGATCGACGACGACCTAGCGATCAAGGGCTTTGATTACCCGACGGGTCTTCGCACCACCAACCTCTTCGAGCTCATTGCGCAGATCGACTCCCTGGCTTTCCAGTTCAAGACCCGCGTGCAGGGCCTAGTGAACCAAGCGCTTGGAATCATCCAGTCGATTATCGAGAAGGTAGAGCGTGCCAAGGACAACGCCAACTGGGCCCTGAGCTTCAACCTCAAGACCCTGCACAGCGCAATCAAGGCGGTGGCTAAGCCTGTAGCTCGAGCCCCGCTGCGACGTACTGGAATCACCTTCACAGACAGTTTCACGACGCTCAACGAGATAGCCAGCAAAGTGGGCAACACGATCGGTGAAGTCATCGGGCTCAACCCAGAACTTTTGAGCCAACCAGCCGTGCCTCCGAAAACGCCAGTGGTGTACTTCACCGAATGACAGAATCGAAGCGTGGCCGCGTAACCATCCAAGACAGCAATGGAGACGTGTTCGACAACTGGTCGACGTTCTCCATGACGGAGACATACGACGACCCGTTGGGCTCTTACGAATTCACGATTCGCCCATTGCGTAAGGACGTTCGAGAGGTTCAAGCGAGGTTTCAGAAGGGTGAGTTGGTCTCGATTAAGATCGACGACAACCCCAGAGCTACTCCTAGCATCATCACCGTAAAGACCTCGCTCTCCAAAGGCGGCGGTGTGGAGATGACGGTGTCATGCAAAACTGTTCTGCATGTGGCAACCCAAGCAAGCGCTGATCCTGAAGCTTTCGACAAGGCACCAGCTGACGTTCCAGTAGACGAGATCGTCATCAGAACCCTATCGCCGTTCGGGTTTACGCACATTGGAACCGACTTCAAACGCCACACGGAAGTGGTTCTTGGGAAAGCCGTAGCGGGGGACAGCGCAACAGTTAGTCTTCTCGACCTGAAGGCCAAAGAACTGAAGGTGAACGAGAACGAGGGGGCCTACCAGTACTGCTCCAGGATCTTTAGCCGACTTGGGTATGCCCTCCGTGTCGACGAGAGTGGCATCTTGATTCTTGGATCACCTAACTACTTTCAGGAGCCATCTTACTCACTGGTGGAAGACTATGTCGGCACTAGAGTGGGAGCCAGAGCCGGAGATAAGGCGCTGTCCCTTGAGCTCAGCGAGACCAACGACCAACAGTTCTCCAAGGTCGTCGTTCGAGGCAAGTCTGAAGAGAAGCGCAAGAAAAAAGCCACGACCAAGCCTCAGGCCGCAACCAGGCTCAGTCGACTAACTGGCAGATTCGCGAACGCAGAGATGGCTGAGGCTGCTCAGGGCACGTACGACATATATTCAGCCAAGCAGCCTTTTGGAGAAGCCGTAGAGGAACTGATCGACCCTAGGCAACCGTACTACACCTCAACCATTCAGCCATTTAAGCCGAAGTATATCAACGATCGCTACTCGAGGGACAACGACAAGTGCAACGGGTTCTGCATCCTTGTGCACGCGAAGCCTTCTGTGAATGCATTCGTTGTTACAGCCACCGTCGATGGTATCGTGTCCCACAGCACTGGTGCAATCTGGGCGATCGACACCATCTGCTCGGTGTTCAGCGACACACTTCTCATCGAGGATGACATGTGGGTTTACGAGGTGAGCATGAAGGTGGCAAAAAAAGGCGGCGCCAGAACAACGCTCAAGCTTTTGCCGGTTGGGTCTCTCGTGATAGGTGACGTCCCAGGATGATCTTCACAGACTTTCTGTCGTTCCGAGCTCGGTGGGCAAAGCTTGCTGTCCCACCTGTTGCCGTACAGGTAGACTTCCTCGCCCCCAACAAGATCACGCGGCTCACTGACGAGTGGAACGTGGGCAGCAACCCCTTCTATCCCGTGCTCGAGCCTGGCATGAAACTGGTGATGGTTGGCAGCGCCTCCGGAAACGATGTCTTCACGATCGGAAGCTTCTCTACCGACTTCCTGATGCTTACAGAGGAGTCAACCGTTGTGACCGAAGCTGGCGTCACGCTGACGACTATCGAGGGGAAGTTTTTCGACAAGGACGGTCACGAGACGTGGCCCGTTGAGTATGTGCGTGTGGGTGACACAGCAGTGGCCTTCGATAGCAGTTTGGCAGTTGAGTACACATTGCCAGAATTGGCAGCCTTAGGGCCGTTCAAAAACAACCCCTTCAACGGAAGTTCGGTACGGTTTAGCGCTACAGCTGGTGTTGTGGCTGACTCGGTGTTCGGTGTTGATGAGTACGACTGGTACCTGTCCCAAAGAACAGATGACCCAACTAAGCAGTACCTAGCCATGTCTCAGGAGCCTAGTGACAGCTCCTCGTATAGTGGGACAGTCCAAATTGTCCCCACGACCCTTGCTACCACCAAGTTTGGGTTCACCACTGCCCCTGGTGACCCGATCGATCCTAGTACCACACGCATTCTCTTCCGGAGTGTGGACCTGTACGTCAGACGCATCTCTGACCAGGCAATCCAGAGACTCAACCTACTGAACACGTACCTCGGTCTCTGATGCCCAACTTCGATACATCTGACATCCTAAACCTGACCACCGAAGATGGCGAGGTGCGTGTCGATCTTGGTGATATCAGGACGGGTAAAGGGATCTCAGCAGAGTCTGTCACATGGGGGTCAGATGGATTCATCTCCGTACCAAACGAGCCAGACAACTCCACCAAGGAGTGCGCTCGAGCTCTCTACTTCGACGACGGGTATGAGAGGATCGTCATTGGGACATACGACGCCAGGTACGCAGAGCAGGTGGGATCTTTAGAGAGCGGCGACCGCATGATCGTCAGCAAGGGAGAGCAGCGACTCCTGGCCAAACAGTCCAATGAGTCCATCACGATGTACTCGAAGAACCAAGTCACCGGGAGCAGCATGATGGTCAGCGTGCACGGTGAGGATGGCGCGATCCTGATTGTGAACGGCAAGTCCTCCATCCAGATCCTAGACGACAAGATCGTTTTCAACGTGGCGAACAAGTCGTGGATCGAGATCAAAGAAGAGGGTGTTGTCGTAGGTGGTGGCTCGTGCACCTTGGCGTGCCCAAAGGGTCAAATCGGAGCCCCAGCCCCTGGCGTCATCCTGCCTCCTGGGGCTTTCTCAATCCTCTACGGGGTCACTGGCATGGCTGGCGTTGGCAGCTTGAACTGGACCGTTAACGCGTGACCCTTTGCGCATTCCCTGCACTTCCACCGTTTGCGTTCCCGTCGATTCCATCGCTCCCCATACCCCCCATCCCACCGTTTCCGTTTTCGATCCCAGACATCGGCATTCCACTCGAGCTACCATCCCTCCCAGCGTTTGCTCTGCCGCCACTGCCTCCTCTTCCCCCACTCCCGCCATTACCCTTCTCAATCCCGAACATTGGGATCTTGTTCTCTTTGCCAACTCTCCCACCGTTCGGTTTCACGATCCCAGCCTTCGCGCTCCCCCCCATCCCGCCCATCCCGTTCTTCCCCCCACCCTGTCCCCTTGACTAGCCATGCCCCTCGACTCCACAGCAGTCACAATCGCTGACGACGGTACTGAGACGCTCCCATCCGACTCGATGGCTTCAGCTATCTACAGTGGCATCAAGGCTAGCGTGGAAGCGG
>Ga0307379_10007287_pt1 | contig 15055 bp, 8 predicted proteins | sample UN2MG_FD_202237 | JGI IMG/M metagenome (GOLD analysis project Ga0307379, IMG submission 202237) | Soil microbial communities from Risofladan, Vaasa, Finland - UN-2 | ecosystem: Environmental > Terrestrial > Soil > Coastal area > Acid sulfate soil | place: Finland: Risofladan, Vaasa | collected... | reverse complement strand
GGCGCCGGCCTTGTTCAGCGGGGCGAGGATGACGAAACCCGAGTCGCAGAACACCGGCAGCGACACGATGTATCCGATGATCCCCATCGCCAGCGTGCTGTTGCCCTGCCCGGTGAGGCGCAGGATCGCCCGGGCCAGGCGGGCCGCCCCGCCGGAGTTCTCCAGGAACACGCCGATGATCGTGCCGGCGATGATGACGACGCCGATGCTGCCCATGGTCTTGCCGAAGCCGTCGTTGACCGAGTTGACGACCTGGCCCAGGGGCATGCCCGAGAGCACGCCGTAGCCGAACGCCGCCAGCAGGAGCGCCAGGAACGGATGGATCTTCAGCCACGTTGTCGCTGCCACGATGACGACGATGCAGGCAGCCAACGCGGCGATGGACCCCATGGGCGGAATCTCCTGCGGTTGGCGGACTGTGCTTGCCGCCCGATTAGACCCACGCCGTGAACGGTCCGCAATAGAATACGCCGATGGGCCCGGGTCCATCGCCCAGGAGATTCAACGCTGGCCGTCCTCGGCCGCGGTGGGTACGCTGTGCATCCGGAAGGCCGGTCCCCGGCCGACGCCGAACCGGCCGGTTCCCGCATAGTGCCAGGTACAAGGCTCGGGAAGGGGTCGGCGGTTGCACAAGGAATCCAAGGAGCGAGGGAAGATGGCGACGTCCCAATCGGCTCTCAAGAAGGGGGTTCAGGGCAAGGCCCGCGTTCGGCGGCGGAAGCTGCCGCTTTCGCCCGACGTCTCCGTTGAGCTTCTACTGAACGGCCGCCGCGTTCTCGGCCTGGGCGGCGTGAACGTCTGCGGCGCGGCACTGCGTTCGGACGCGGTTCCCTTGCGCCCGGATTTCTCGACGCCCGATGCCATCCACTACCAGGACTTCGAACTGGAGCGGATCTCCCATCGCCACGGGGCCGTGATCATCGAGACGACGGCGATCGGGCGTCCCGAAGTGTTCAGCGAGATGATGGACGAGTACTCCTACAACCTCGCCTTTCCCGCCCAGCGATCCGCACGCCGCGACGCGCTGGACTGGATCCTCACGCCTCGCGAACTCCAGTTGGACGGCCAGCGCTTTGTTGGGCTTTCCATCGGGTTCCGGTTCAAGGGTCGGACGAGTCGCATCCACAAGCTGACGGTCGTCGGCTCCTGGGAGATCGGCGGCCGCGCGACCGGCAACACCCTCTACCACCAGGCCTATCCCTGTCCGCCGGTCTACACGGCCACCAAGGCCAACCGGTTTTCGACCTCGTGCCTCAAACGTCTCGACCTCTGGAACGACTGGCTGGGGCACTCGTATCAGATGCTGCCGCGCTGGGGCGCGATCCAGCCGTTCGACTTCCAGGCGGCGCGCCAGGGCGTGCTGCTGGGGTTCTGGAACGATCCGCACTCCGTGAAGAGCCTGATTCAGAAGAACGCGGGCGAGGACGTGATCTTCGTCCTCGACGAATACGACTTTCCGCTCGCCGCAACCGTCGAGACTCCCGCGAAGTGGATCGTGTTCAGCGCCAGTCCCCACCCGCGCCGGGGACGTCCGAAGCACGAAGTGGTGAACCTGTGGACGCGCGCCTCGGACCACGCGACCGGCCTCATCCGCGGGTTCTTCGGCATCAAGCCCAGCGAGCCGCTGCTCACCGGGACGCCCGCCTATACGGGTCGCAACAGCGTGGAGCGCGAGGAGTTGGCCGGCGGACGGAAACGCGACTGGCTCTGGCGCGCCGAAAAGGGCAAGTTCTACTTCCTGATCGAGGGCGAGACGATCGAGAGCCACGACTTCCTGTACTGGCTCGCGGACAAGAAGCTCCCGGCACTCTGCGCGCAGGGCGTCCGGCGGGTCACCTTCGAGCCCGTGCACGAGAGCGATTTTACCGAGTCGGCCTTCGCGTATCACGCCGAGACCGGTTGGCACGGCGACCTCATCGTCACCAGCATCTGCGGTTCGCAGCGCTATCGCCCCGCGGCGTTCTACGACGGCTGGCGCGGTTGGCGTTACCTCGCCCGCAAGGCCCGCACGCTCGGCATGCACCTGGGCCACTGGGTGGGGCTCCACCTGACGCCGCGCGCGCCGGTCCTGCGCAAGCATCCCGACTACGTCCTTCAGCACGTGAACACGCTCGGCCACGGCGGCGGATACAGCCACCTGGGCATCTGCTCGATTAACTGGTGCAGCGGCGCGCGCCGGTGGTTTCTGGACGACTTCCGCCGCTGGCACGAGGAAGGCCTGGAGTGGCTCTTCTTCGATTCCTGGCCGAACCTCGGATGCACCCCGCTGAACTACGGCGGCCGGATGGAACCGATGCAGTGGGAACTCGGCCGCGTGCTCGCCGACCTCCAGCGGATCGGCTACGACTGGTTCAGCTTCGAGGGGACGAGCCCCTTCGGCGTGCACCAGTACGGCCTGTGGGACCCGATGCGGAAATACGAGAAGCCCGTGGCCGGAGGCGTCGCGGGGCAGAACGACTTCGCCTGGTGGATCGGGCACGAGTACATGGGGTACAATCAGGCCCTCGGGCCGAACATCCACGCGAAACGCAGCCGGCGGAAACTCGCACAGATGTCCTTCCGTTACGCGGCCAACCGTTCGCTCACGCTCGTGCAGAAACACCACTACGGGTTGTACCCCTACGTCGAAGGCCTGGACCGAACCTACGCGGCGCTGCAACCGTTGATGCGCAAACGCTTCATCCTTCCGGACGACCGCGGCGTGCGATGGGAGGTGGGCGACGGTCAGGAAGTGCTTTGGTCCTATCGCGCCTTCCCCCACCGCGTGCCGCAAGGCGCTACGGTGGAGCGGATTCGTAGCGGCGATGCCCAGCGGGTGGACTGCCCCCGCGGCGTGCTCCGAACCGAGCCGTGGACGGCGTACCATGTCGCGCCAGCCGCCGGATGCTAGTGCCGTTTCCAGAAAGGTAGTATCACTTTTGGCGGGGTGCCACTGGCGGCCTGTCCGCCAGTGTTTCGGAGGCACTGGCCGCAAGCGGCCAGTGGCACCCGGCGTTTTTTCGTCGAGCCGCCGCTACGCTCTTGCTAATCGAACTGCCAGCCGCTTAGAATATGAACACTGGACTTCGCCCCGCACACAGGACAGGCACAATGGGATCACCTACTCCCACGTCTGCGAAAAGCGCAGCAGGTGCCATAGGCTTGAGCGTGACGTGCCTCAATTGTGGCTCGAAGACGAATGAGCCTGTTCGGTTCTGCCCGACTTGTCAAGAGGACTTGGGTTTTCCGAACGTACGCACTGCGCTGGCACAGGACGAAGTCACAGCCCTTGCCAGTCGCCTTGAGGCCGCACGCAAGAATGCAATCAGTCGTGGCGTGCGAGCGGAGTTTGACTCACTTCTGGCTGAACTTTCATCGGCGTCTCATGTGGTCGTAGCGACGCCGCCGCTCTATGCAAGATCCTTCCTCAGCGATCCTCGCCAGATCTATGCCACATACGAGAAGCTCGTTGGATCAGGCAGTCGTTCGCCGTCACGCATGGAGAATGATGCAGACAGGAGGGCCGTTGGGGGCAAGCTGTTTGGGAGCTTTGCGGAGGAGATTCGTTACGGTGTCCTCTCACTTGACGGCACCAGTCTGCCGAACTACGGCTTGGTGTTCTTGAGACTGCGAAGCGTGGCTATAGCGCACCGCGTGAGTTTTCTGGACGAGAACTCATACGTTTTTGTCAACCAGCACAAGCTCAAGGTCCGGGACAATTTGCCTGCGGGCTACCGCAGTGACTGGCGGACCGCGGCGAACTGGCTGCCACGAAAATGGAACCGACGGTAATGACGGGCAACAGCTCTGCTGACTGGGCCCGGCAACTTGTCGTCCAGGGCGCTACCCGCTCGAATGACATGTGCATTGAGGCACACATTTACGGCGGCTTCGACGCCAAGGCCGTCGAGAGTGTGGCATTTGCCCGCCCCGGCAACTCGCGGTCGGACAGGAATGACATTGCCCTGATCAAGGAACTCGTGGCCAAGGTCGATCCTGCCGGAGGAACGACATGAAAGCTCGTGCTTCCGTCATGGGAGGTCTCTGCATCCTTGAAGAAGGGCAGCAACCGCAGCTCGTGAACGTGGTAGACATGACGGTCATCGAACCGGCGATAGCCCACCTTGTATCGGGGGTCATTGACGACTGGGAAAGCGTTGAGGCTCCCGACCGCAGTACCTTGCTCAGTGACATCAGGGATCGTCACAGCCGCGCTCGCTGCCTTGCCAACGTTGAGGCTTGCCTTGCCGGAGTGTCGCCTGAACTTGAGGCAGAGCTTCTGGCTGAGGTCGAGGATATCCTGAAGACATTAGGTGCGCACACGCAGCTCCTGGCGATGCTGCTCCGCGCTCCCTTGCTGTCGCTCAATTGCCTTGAGCACATGATACCAACTTGTCTCTCGCGCGGGTACGCCGCGACGGCGGCTATTCTTGAGCAAGTGCGAGAATATCAGCCCCACTTACGCCGTCTTTCGGACCGCTGGCTGTCCATTCCAGAGAAGTACTTTGTCGCGATCTCCGGTGGTCGGCAGCAAGCATGGCGTATGGGTGCCGCTTCTGGAATTGTCCTGGAGACAATGGAGGCATCCGACTTCCCTACAACCGAGAAGGCTTGGATGCGGCTTGTTTTCGATTTTGCGTCACCTCCTGAGAGAGCCACCATGGCTGGGATTGCGAAAGCTGTTGCACAGGCTCTGCGGCCTGACTATGTAGACGCACCGAGTGTGGCGATGGCCCAGGACCGCGAGCTCGAAGAACGGCAGCAAGAGGCTGCGCTCGAGGGGCAGGATGCTCAAGTCGGCTACGAACGAGCACTAAAGCAGATAGATGGAATCGCTGTTGCCGTTTCGCAAGGCCACGATGCGCAGGCAAAAAGATACTTGCGTGAGCTTGTCGACAGCCAACTGGCGTATGTGGATGGCCACACCCATCTGATCAAGTCCCTCTGCAACATCGCCCAACAGTGCGCGGAGATGTTCCGGACAGATTTTGAGTATGAATGCCTTCAGCTGGCACTCGGAATCAATGACTCCGACCAATGGACGCTTGTGCAACTGAGCGATCATTACAAGCGCGTTGGGGACTTTGGGCGTGCCCTTGAGACTCTCGACAAAGCAAGAGCCTGCGGTGGAGGCGAGATCGTGGAGAGTTGCCGGGCGGACGTACGTGTGCAGATGGGGCAGTTTGAGGAAGCCATGCGGATTTACGATGGCATTCTTCAGGTCCAAGATAGCACTGCTGCCAGGACGGCCAAGGCCGATGCGCTTCGGCGGGCGTGCCATTTTGACGAAGCAGAGATTGAGTACACCCGCCTCATTGAGGATGGCTCTGAAGTAGATCGCGCCGTTGCCGGACTTGCAGAGATTGCGAAGCGGTGCGGACGGCTTGAGGAAGCTCGGAGGAAATATCAGGATCTACTGCGTGACACCTCCTTGGACGAGAGGGCGAGGTGGTACTATGAACTGGCGCTTGCAAACGTATGCCTTAGGCAGGGCGATTATCACACAGCCTATGCATTGACGGATGCAGCGGTGCAAGCGCGTCCGTTCGCGAGAACCCCCAGGGCGCTTCGCGCTGCCATTGCAGGGCTTCTGGGAGACCCCGAGAGAGCAATTGGGGACTTGCCGCGTCTCGGACAAGCCAAAGCGTTTCGCGAATGGGTTAGCGACTACGTTCGCGGCTTGCTACTCTTGATGCTAAGACGTTACGACGATGCGCGCGTGGCATTGCTGCAAACTGTGGAGCAGGGGCTGTTGGACAAGGACGCAGATGGCATGCTCCGTCTTGGTGCGGCGGTGTGTTTCTTGAGAGACAGGGCGGGTATAGAGCGTGCAAGAGAGATATTGGAGGGGATCCCGAGCATGGAGGACGCCTTTGCTGATGCAATTCGCGATTCTCTTGCCTACCATGTTGCAGTAGGGCTCCAGAAGACCGATGAAATTGCACGGCTTGAGAAGCAGTTGGCGTCGGTGGAAGATGAGGACTTGAAGCACTTAAGGGTAGCAATCCATCGAAGAGATTGGCGTGCGGCTTCGGACCTAGAGGTTCGTGTGCTCTTGCGCCTCGCAGCGTGACCTTGATCGCGCCAAGGACGCCGGCGAGGGGCTGGAGCCAGACGTACGTTTACGACGTGACGGACCAGTTGAAGGCCGGTCCGAACGTCCTGGCGGTACGCGTGAAGGGTGGCAAGCAGTTCTCCGGCATCGCCGGCGCGGTGTGGCTGGCGGCTGAACGCAGACTCCAGCCGGTCCTTGATCTCGGCGGCCAGTGGCAGACGGCGTCCGCCGACTTCCGTTCGACGGGTACCGTGAAGCTGCCGGGACGCGCGAAAGCGTGCTTCGTCTTTCGTGAGGTGGATGTCCCTGCGGCGTGGAAGGGACAGCGCATCTTCCTGCACATCGAGACCGCGACGCAGTGGCTCGGCAGCGTGGTCGTCAACGGTCGGCCCATCAACTACAACGGCTACCTGCACCCCTTCGGCCTGCGCGCCGAGATCAACCTCACGCCGTACGTGCAGCCTGGGCGCGCGAACCGCATCGAACTCTGGCCGCTGGCAACGATCCCGCGCCACGCCAAGCCGAAGGGAGATTTGGCGGACCTGGAGATTCAGAACATACAGGTTGGCTGCACCGCCGACCCCTAGTGGCGGGTTGGCGCCAACAGGACCATCCAGACGGAAGGGAAAGCGAATGTCCCGTATCCACCCCTTGGGCCGACTGTTGCCAGCGGCGGCGATGCTGGTCTTTGCGACCGCGGTGCCCGCCCTGGCGGCCGATCCCAACGCTCCGGCTGAACTCGTCGTAACGACGACCGTCGCGCGGCCTGCCGAGAAGGTCCCGCCGCTGGGGCCCAACAACTGGGGCGGCGTCGGCGCCGTCGAGTGGGCCGCCAACAACTTCGTCCGCAACGCGGGCAACGAGCCCATCGTCTGGCGGAACCTCCACCGCGTCGTCCGATGCGGCCCGGGCTGGTTCGAGATCGACGGCCCCGGCGCGTCGTGGTGGGACCTCTGGAACTCGGGGTTCCTGAGCGGCGCGACCTTGCGGATCTACCGGCTCGTCGACAAGGACGGAAAGGTCCTGCCTCCGCGGGCCGATGGCAAGAACCTTGAGTTGGCGGGCGCCGACCATGCGATCTTCGTCGGCAACGGCCAGGTCATTCCCGAGGGCGCGAAGGACTTTCCCGACGGCGGCTGGATCGCCAACACTTACGTCTCGCCCACGCCCAACGCCTGGATCCGCCACGGGAACCTCTCGGTTACCGACACGCTGGCCATCGAGGTCGGCAAGACCTATTGGTACGCCGTCGTGGCCGTGAGCGCCGACGGCCAGGAGTCGGACCTCTCGAACGAAGTGAGCATCACCCCTCAGGCCGTGGCCGAGGATGGGCCGCATCTGGTGGTCGCGGGCGCCGACGACAAGGTGCCGCCGCTCATGCCGGGGGCGAAGTTCGAGTTCACCCCGAAGGTGTTCGGCGGCGCGGCGCCCTACCGCTGGGAGGCCGATGGCGAGTTGCCGAAGGGCCTCTCACTGGATGCCGCAACGGGCAAGCTGAGCGGCTCGACGACCGAGGCCATCGACGCCCGTACCGTGCGCCTCAAGGTGACCGACGCGAAGGGCCGCAGCGACTCGCGCCTCTATGTCCTCGGGCCCAAGCCCGAGAGCAAGGCGGCCAAAGGGCCGAAGCCCGAGGCGCCGCACGACCTCAAGGCCGTCGCGGGCAAGGACTGCGTGACGCTCGTCTGGAAGCCCAGTCCCACGCCGCACGTGCTCTATCGGCTGAAACGCTCCAACGCCCCGAAGGCGAAGCAGATGCAGCGGGTCTTCGTGACCGTCGACACGCCCAAACTCGAGCCGTGGGACTACGTCGTCCTCGAGCGCCGGCTCGTCAACTTCGACATGAAGTATGCGAATCCCCGGATCCGCGGCATCGGCAACCCGCCGGACGCCCCCGCCTGGTACTGGGGCGGCGACCTCGCGAAACTCACGTTCTCCCTGGTGCCACACCCCAAGCCGGTGCCTGCCGAGATGGTCGACCCCGGCGAGACCTGCCTTGAGGTGAAGGCTGGGCCGGGCGAGCAGGCGATCAGCCAGACCGTGTTCATCGGGACGAAGCGCGGCGGCGAGTCGCTCTGGTACGGCCAGTTCGAGCCGGGCAGGAAGTACCGCCTCGAAGCGTGGCTGCGGCAGGAGGGCCTGGGCGAGGGCGGCGCGGTCACGTTCTCATATGGCAAAGGATACCCGGAGATTCGCCAGGCGTTCCAGGTCACCGGCCAGTGGAAGAAGTGCACATGCGACTTCACGGGCCCGGAGCGTCCGGCCGACACGTGGCACTTCGGCCACCAATTCGCCTTCACCGGCCCCGGCACGCTCTGGATGGACAACGCACGGATCTTCCGCGTGGACCGGCCCGAGGACGCCGACAAGCTGTACGTCCCGAACGCCACGGTGCTGGAGGAGATGCTGAAGAGCCAGCCGGAGACGGGACGCAAGGGCACCCACCGCATCTGGTTCCTCTCGCGCGACGCGACGATGGCCTCGATCCTCTCCTGGCACGCCGGGTCGCAGGTGCGGCCCGACTGGCGCACGGCCGTGCAAGGAACCATGCAGATGACCGTGCCGATGGGCCTGGCGTTCGATCTGGCCACCGGGCCCGATCCGAAGTCGCGCATGCGGCCATGGCTCGTGATCCAGCACATCCTGCACAGCGAGGCGGATTGGCAGGCGCTCGTCGAGTACCTGGCGGCCCCATACGACCCGAAGGCCGACACGCCGCAGTCGAAGCCCTGGGCCTACAAGCGCTTCCAGCAGCGCGGCACCGGGGCGCCCTGGACCGACGAGTTCGAGACGATCACGATCGAGTTCGGCAACGAGACGTGGCACAACGGTCACTTCGACGACTGGCTGGGTTTCAGCACGCGGGGCGCCATCCACCAGGGCGGACGGGAATACGGCCTCTTCATGACGTACCTTATCGATGGCATCAAGAAGAGCCCGTACTGGAAGTCGCGGAAGCTCGACGGGAAGATCCGCTTCGCCCTCGGGGCCAACTACGATTGCCGCATTGAGAAGGACGGCACGGTGCGCGGCTACGGCGAAGAGGCGATGCAGGCCTGTCCGGGCGCGACCATCCTGGGGCACGCCAACTACGTGGGCCCGAAGTGGGAGACCGGCGATTACTCCGCCCGCCAGTACGACGACCACGGCGTCCAGGAGTGCCTGCTGAGCTTCCTGCGGGACCCGGAGCCGGGGCAGATCCGGATGGGCAAGGGCCGCGAGATGCTGGCGAAGTCGCACCACGACTACGACATCGCGGCCTACGAAGGCGGGCCCGGCGGCTTTGCGCTGCCCGGCTCGGCCTCGCCCCAGCAGGTCGAGACCAACGAGAAGTACGGAAAGTCCCTCGCCCAGGCCGTCGGCGCCCTCGACGCCTGGATGCGCAGCTACCTCTATGGCTGGACGGACCAGTGCTACCTGGTCTACGGCCAGGGCCGGCTGTGGGCGAGCCATACGGTCTTCTCGGAGGGCTTCCGCCCGTCGGCGGCGTGGCTCGCGCTGGCCATGCGGAACCGGTACGCCTCGGGCGACCTGATGGTCGTCGAGCAGCGCTCCGTGCCCACCCTCCAGCGCAAGAAGGAGACCTATCCGCTCATCGGCGGCTACGCCATGCGCGACAAGAATCGGTGGGCGGTCTTCGTCGTCTCGCGCAAGCTCGACGGCGACCACGACGGCGCCGACTTCGGCGACGGGTCGACGCCGGTGAAACTCGCGCTCCCGTTCCGGAAGGCCGGTAAGATCACGCTCCACAAGCTCACGGGCGATCCGCGCCTGACGAACAACGACAAGATGAACATCGCGATCCAGTCGCAGGACGTCCCCGCGTCGGCGCTCGACAAGGGCACGCTCGTCGTGGGCGAGGCCACCGGCGGCGTCCAGGGCGGCATGCCGCCCGGATCGATCTTCCTGTATGTGTTCGAGGCGGCCGAGTGACCGCCGGGAACCATGAAAGGGGAGTCTCCATGAGGCAGCGCATCCTTCTCGGCGTGACGGCGCTGGCGGCCGCGATGATCCTGGCCGGCCGGGTGCCCGCGGTGGCCGCAGAGGCCGGCTGCAAGATGATCAACCTCAAGCCCATCGTCAACATGGATTGGCGCGACGAGGTCTGGGGCGATGGGCACGGCGGCTGGACCGACCAGGGCGACACCGACCTGCGGAACATCGAGGTCGGCACGAAGACCTTCTTCGGCATCCCGTTCGAGGTGATCGACCCCGCGAAGAACGGCGGCAAGGCCGTGCTGACGCTCAAATCGAAGAAGTTCTCTCCGGGGCCGGTCACGGCCACCGCCGCGGTCGGGATGAAGGCACGGAGCCTCTACGTCCTCCACGCCTCGGCCTGGACCGGCGGCCACATGGCCACGTACATCGTCCACTACGACGACGGGACGGACGCCGAGATCCCCGTCCGCGCAAAGGAAGAGATCTGCGACTGGTGGGGCCCGACCCACGGCGCGAAGTACCGCGTGGCCTTCCAGGTGCCCAGCGCGAAGACGGACGCCGTCGGGATGCTCGTCTTCGGCTGGGACAACCCGGCCCCCGACAAACTCATCAAGTCGATCGAGTTCAAGAGCCAGATGGCCGACGGCATCGTCCTCGTGGCGGCCGTGACGGCGTCCGACAAGCCCGTGAGCCTGCCCGACCCGAAGGACATCCCCGAGCCGGACTACCTGAAGAGCGATCTCGACACGCTCGACAAGGGCCAGTGGTTCCCGGTCGAGGTGGTGCCCGACACGTTCGAGCCGACGCCGATCGACCAGGCGGCCACGCTGGACGCCCCCGCGGGGAAGCACGGCTTCATGAGAACGGTCCAGGGCCGCTGGGTCTTCGAGGACGGGACCCCCGTCCGCCTCGTCGCCACCATGCAGGGCACCCCGCGCGACAAGAAGGAGTCCGAGTACCAGGCCCGCTGGCTCGCCAAGTACGGCTTCAACATGGTCCGCATCGGGCACCTCGTCACGGGGCCGGAAGAGAACTCCGCGGTCGACTGGCACCAGGCCGACAGCCGGCACCTCAACCCGAAGACGATGGACCAGCTCGACTACCTCATCGCGGAGCTCGCGAAGCGCGGCATCTACAGCCGCCTGACGATGATCTGGTACCGCAAGGCGAAGAAGGGCGACGGCCTCGACGGATTCGACGAGTCGGTTGCGTACGCCGACCAGAAGGCCAAGCGCACCCGGAAGCCCGGCGAGGAGGCGGTCTTCGACACGGTCGGCTCGACGTTCTTCGACCCGAAGGTCATCGAGTTCAACATCGACCTCGAGAAGGCCATCATGACCCACAAAAACCCGTATCGCGACAACAAGATGTACGGCGAGGACCCGGCCATCTGCCAGATCGAAGTCACGAACGAGGACGGCGTCTTCTTCTACACGATCGACGGGATGTCGCCTTTCTACCAGAAGCGGCTCGACCGCCTGTGGGCCGACTGGCTCCTCAAGAAGTACGGCTCCGAGGAGAAGCTCCGCGAGGCGTGGGGCAACGACCTCGCCGCCGAGGAGAAGCTCGCCGACGGCACCGTCAAGCGGCTCATCATCTGGCAGTTCAACAACGTGCCGAAGGCGAAGCTCCCGCGCGCCCGGGACCAGCTCCGGTTCTACGTCGAGATCGAGAGCGCCTACTTCAATAAGACGAAGGACGCCCTCCGGGCCGCCGGCGCGAAGCAGCCGATCTGCGGCACCGGGTGGTTCGGCGTCGGCGCCGGGTTCTACCCGGAACTCTACTCGAACGTGCCCGGGATGGATTACATCGATCGGCACCATTACTACGGCGGCGGGCCGGGCGGCTGGCAGATCCTCCAGGGAATGCCGTTCAACGACGAGTCGGCCCTGAAGAAGCCCGAGTGCATCCTGAAACTCAGCCAGGAACGCGTCCTGGGCATGCCCTACACCCTCAGCGAGTGGGCGAGCGTCCTGCCGAACCAGTGGCGCCTCGAGGCGCCGCCGCTCATGGCCTTCTATGGCAACTGCCTGAACGGCTGGGACGCCCCCATCCATTTCGCCTGCGAGGGCGGCGGCGGGGGGTTCTCGCGGTTCCTGAAGTGGATGTGGCCCATCGGCGAGCCCTCGACGCTCTGCCAGTATCCGGCCTTGTCGCAGCTGATCCGCCGCGGCGACGTGAAGGAAGGCGAGGAGGTCTTCGTGCGGAACCTCCCGGACGGGAAGCTCTTCTCGGCCCAGCCGCTGAAGGACGTGGCCATCAAGCTCGACATCTCCGGCCCCTACGAGATGTCGTCGGAGCAGGGCGTCAATGCCCGGAGCCTCGCGGCCTTCTACGCCGCGGCGGTCGGCAAGACGGGCGTCCGGTTCCCGAAGGAGGACGTGCCGGACGCGTCCATCGATCTAACGAAATACATTGACATGCAGAAAAAGGAGATTCGCGCGGCCACGGGCGAACTCTACTGGAACTACGGCGCCGGTTACGTGACCGCCGATACGCCGCGCACCCAGGCGGCCGTCGGGTTCCTCGCGGGCGTCCCCGTGAGGCTCGGCGATTGCGAGATCCGGACGTCGAACCGCATCGCCTCAATCCTCGTGACGTCGTGGGACGGAAAGCCCCTCAAGGAGAGCCGGCACATCCTGATTACGGCGGTCGGCCGGTCGCGCAACACCGACATGGCCTACAGCCGCGGGGGCCAGCGGCTGATCGCCATCGGCAAGTCCCCCGTCCTCCTCGAAGGTGTTAAAGGCAGTGTGACTCTTGGCCGCACCGGCAAGTGCACCGTCACGGCGCTCTCCCCCTACGGCTACAAGACCGTCGAGGTCGCGCCGCAGGCGGAGGGCGGAAAGATCACGATCCCCATGACCGGCGAGAACAAGGCGGTGTACTATGAGGTCAAGTTCGAGTGAGGCCGGCCGCCTGGGGGCGTGTACTTGACGTGGAAGTGAACGTAGGAGATGCCGGAACCGCTCGTCCGAGCGCCCGGAGTCACGGCAGAAGACCATGGGGGATCTGAGATCCGCCGACTGCGGAGAGCAGGTCCCCATACGGCCTCGTTACCGGGCCACCAGCGCCAGGGCAATCCCGCAAAGCCCCACGGCCGAGCCGGCCGCCAGCAGGAACCCCCGCTGCACGCTTGTCCGCCGGGCATAGGCACCGATCAGCATAGGGGTTGCGGTCCATCCGAGTCCGCCGATGCCGAAGAGCAGACCTACCGCCCGACCATGCAGCAAGGGGTCGAAGTGTCCCAGCAAGACCGCCATGAGGGTGGGGAAGATGGGGCCGAAGACGAGTCCCGCCGCGACCACCATGGCCATGGCTACGCCGCGGCCGCGGCTGAACACCACGACCGCCCATACGCCGATACACGCCAGCGATAGCACGAGAATAAGCGTGGCTTCGCTCCCCTGCGGCAAGGCGTAGGCCGTCGCGAGCCGCGACGCCATGAATGCCAGCCAGAAGCCCGACAGCAGCCCGGACGCTCCCCTCTCGCCCACCTGCTTTTCGGTCAGGTAAGTGGTCGCCCACGTCGCCATCGTCGCCTCCAGCGGAGCGTAGAAGAACAGGGCCAGCGCGCACAGCCACATCAGCGGATCCGCGAGCAACGTTCCCATTCCCATGCCCGCCGGCGCCGTGGCGCCTTCCTTGCCGGACGCCGGGCCCAGTGCTGAAAAGTCCACACCCACAGCCAGCACGGCTGTCAGCAGAACGAAGCCCGCCAGCAGGAGCAGGGCTCGTGTGAGCCCCAGGCGTCGCAGCAGGAACGCTGCGGACAGAGGGGTCAGGAAGGCCCCGAGCCCGAAGAAGAAGCATGCCAGGTTCATGGAGTAGGCCTCTGTGCCGTGGAAGGCCAGAAGCGACAGCGGGTTGACCACGTTAATCAGGATCGCCCACCCGGCGCTCAGGAGCAATACCCCCAGCAACGCGGGCCAGTAGGTTCGCGACAAGGCCAACACCACCAGGCTTGCGGCCATGACCAGAGAGCCACTGATCATCATCGGTTGCTTGCCGACCAGATCGGTGATGAAGCCCACGGAGAGCATCACGGGAATCATGGCGAAGCCGAATGTCGAGACCATCCCTCCAACGCGGGCCTCGTCCATCTGGAGTTTCCGAGCCAGGGAGAGCTTCACGCTGCCCAGGAGGGCCACGCCCATGCCGGTGGCCAGCAGGGCCGCGATCGTCATCGGCTGAAGCAAGGTCATCGTTGGTCACCTCCGTCCGCTCCCGGGCGAGAGCAGGATGGCCCGGCCACACGGGATCCCCGCTGCGGTCCTGGTGCCTTTGCTGGTCGGCCTCAATCGTATGAAACCGCTTGCCCGCCCGTCAGATGCCGTGTCCCGCATGGTACGTCTGGCGGATGAGCGGGTCGGCCTCGGGCGCGTTGGTCGCCTTCATCTTGGCGGCGTCCCACTCGATCCGCTTCTGGAGGCGGACGGCGAGGACCCCCACCAGCAGCGCCTCGGTGAAGGGCCCCGAGTAGGCGAAGCCGGCCTTCGCCGCGTCGCTCTTGCGGTCCTTGACGGCCTGGACCCATTCCGCGCGATGGCCGGGCGAGCGCGGGATCGTCTTGGGCGGTGTCGCGAACTCCGCGCGCCGGGCCTTCGGGAAGAGCCGCGGCGGCCCCGACCATCCGTCGCACTGGATGATCCCCTTGTCGCCGACGAAGTAGATGCCGTTGTCGGGCAGCTTGAACCCGTCATCCAGGGCGGCGGGGCTCGGGGGCATCTTGCCGCCGTCGTACCATTTGACCTTGACGGCGGGCCGGTTGCCGCGCGCCGGGAACTCGTACGTGATGATCTGCCAGGCCGGATACGATTCGGGCTTGAGCGGGCTCGTCTGGGCCTCGGCCGCCACGGGGGCGTCCAGATCGAGGGCATAGAACGCCGGGTCCATGTTATGGACCGCCATGTCGCCCGGGGCGCCCGTGCCGAAGTCGAACCAGCCGCGCCATTTCACCGGCACGTAGGTCGGATGGTAAGGCCGACGCGGGGCGCCGCCGAGCCAGAGGTCCCAGTCGAGGTTGGCCGGGACGGGCGGCGTGTCGGTGGGCCGGTCGAGGGCCTGGGTCCAGAACGTCCC
>Ga0307379_10007286_pt1 | contig 15056 bp, 8 predicted proteins | sample UN2MG_FD_202237 | JGI IMG/M metagenome (GOLD analysis project Ga0307379, IMG submission 202237) | Soil microbial communities from Risofladan, Vaasa, Finland - UN-2 | ecosystem: Environmental > Terrestrial > Soil > Coastal area > Acid sulfate soil | place: Finland: Risofladan, Vaasa | collected... | reverse complement strand
TGATCAGCGAAGACCATGTCCAGTTCGAGGTGCAGGACGTGCCCAGCGGGTACACGGTGACGCTCCAGTTCGACGCTGGCACGCTGGTCGCACACGGCGTGGACGGCCCGTGGACGCTGACGGATATCCAGCTCATCGATGACGATCAGGTGCTCGTAGCCGATACCTTGGCGGACTATGTTACGGCGCCGTACGATCTCGACGACTTTGAACCGCCACCCGCGCCGATTCTGATCATGGTTCTGCCGGACTACGGCCGCAACAACGGCGGGAACGAGGTAATCCTCGACGGTGACTATCTTGGCCCTGTAATGGCGATTGAGTTCGGCGGCCAAAGCGTTCCCGAGTTCCAGGTCTTTAGCGATACGTCGATCCGAGTCATCGTGCCCGCCGCGCCGACTCCCGACGGCGGCAGCGTCGATATTGGACTGACTACACCATGGCACAACGTAACGTTTCCAGACGCCTATACGTACCTGGAAGGGCCCGAGGCACAAGACACGGGCGGAAAGGTCGAGCCGGACAGCATTCAACCGATCCCACCACCGTAGCTCGCGTGGGACGAAAGACGGCAGGATTCTGTGTGTCGCGAGGATAACGTCTGATACTCACTTGTCTTGGTGCAACGCTGAATAGGAGAAAAGTCATGAGAGCGGCTAGCATTCTGATGATTGTGTGGATGATTGTGACGAGCGCCCACGCGCAGAGAGACAACTGTTGGTGGGACGTGTGCAACGGGGACTGGTTCGACGCTGACAACTGGATTCCGCACATCCCGGGGCCGGGCGATACCGTCTACATCGATAACGGCTGTGGCGGCCCGCTGATTACCGATGGGAACGCGTACGCCGGGACAGTCTATGTCGGCTTTGACATGACCGGTAATACACTGGGACAGATGGGTATCATGCCCAACAGTCTGACCCTCACGCAGTTGCGACTCGGCGAAGCAGAGGGTTCAGAGGGTACGTACACGCTGAGCGGTGTAGGGTTGCTATCAGCAAGCAGTGAATACGTAGGGTACCAAGGAACCGGCGTATTCCACCAGAGCGGTGGAACGAACAGCATCTCTCAGTTGTGGATTGGCCACCAACCCGGGGCACACGGTACCTACCAACTCACAGGCGACGGCGTGGTAACGGCGTCTGCAATACACATCGGGAATTATGGTGCAGGCGCATTCACGCAGATGGGTGGGATCGTTGACCTATGCAGCGACCACGGCTGTTGGCTCTGCCTAGCGCGGCAGGCCGGTTCCCAGGGCTCGTACGAAATCAGTGCAGGGGACTTGTGTGCTTACTGGGCTCGTTTAGAGGGTCTTTCCACGTTCTATCAGAGCGGGGGACATGTCTTTTTCCACCTTCTTGATGTCGGAACACACTACTGCCTGGAGCCAGCCACGTACGAGCTCATGGGAGGTGACTTGACAGTTGAATCGGAGATACGTATGGGAATCTACGGAAGCGGAACCTTCCAGCAAAGCGGAGGCACCAACACCGTCGCCCACCTGGTGCTAGTTGGCTGGTACTCGGACTCGGTATATGAGCTTAGCGGTGGTCAATTGTCGGCAGAAGAGGAGGAGATCGGCCGGGCATGCACCGGCGCGATGCTGCAGAGCGGAGGCAGCAACACCGTCACAGACACTCTCACACTTGGCGGCTCGGAGGGGGGGGGCGCGGGGTCATATGAGTTGAGTGGCTCAGGGCAGCTCTACGTGGGAGGCGACGAGATCATCGGCGGCGTCTCCAGTAGCGGTGCGAGCTTCGTCCAGTCGGGCGGAACGCACACTGCCGCAAGCTTCCTATATGTCGGATACGCGTCTGGTCTCACCGGAACTTATGACATCAGCGACGGAGAGCTGCAGGCCCGTTTTCTGTGGATCGCCTACGAGGGTATCGGCGAGTTCACTCAGACCGGCGGAACCGTCAGCGCTGACCGGCTGGACATTGGGCGCGAGCCCGGGAGCGCGGGGACCTACGAGCTGAGCGCAGATGGTGCGCTGACAGTCGAAGAACGGCTGACCATTGGTCGCAGTGGAAACGGGCAGATGATCGTCAGCGCCGGAACCCTGGCGACCGAGGAACTGATCATTGGCAGGTACAGCGGCGTCGGGCAACTCGCAATCACTGACTCGACTGCGGAAGTGACGGTGGGTACCGAGCTTACGTTCGGGGCCAATGGAGGGTTTACCGCCGAACCAGGCAGCGCGATACACATGACCCACGACCCGAACAACACGGCGGCGGCTCTGTTTGACAATCTCTCGATCAGCGAGTTCAGCCTGTCCGGTCTGGCCAACCTTGAGCTGAGCTTCGAGGGTGGGGCGGATCTGACGAGCACGATGGAGATCGCCTGCGAAGATCTCGGCGCCGAGGAAAGCGGCTTCGCCAACAACTTCGCGTTGGGTACGCTACGGGTGGGCACGTCGGAGACGCCTGCCCGTGTGCAGCTGATTGACGAGAGGGACAACGGCAACCATGGAGGTCCCGGTGGTGACGCGGAAGCACTGTACGTGGACAAGATCTTCCTCTCCGCAAACTCTACGCTGGATTTGAACGGCCTTCACGTTTACTACCATCGCCTGTGTAACGACGGCGGGATGATCGAGCTGAATGGCGGGCTGCTGCAGCGGGTGCCGGCCCCACTTCACCTCGATAACGCTGGCGAGGTCGACCCGGAGGACGTTCGGCCGATTCCGCCGCCATAAGGGGTAAGTATCTCCTGGTCGGGTGTCGTCGCTCGCAGTGAACGGCCAGACAGGCGAAACCGGTCGGTAATCCTGTCCCGGCGACCTCAACTGCGACGGCGACACCGACCAAAGCGACCTTGGCATCCTGCTGGCCCACTGGGGCGAAGGTTGCCCGTAGCAGCTTGACATCGCTTTCCCGGCGGCCGTGACGCTCGTTACGCTCGCGACGCTAGATGGGCCGTTCTCTCTGTTCAACCAGGAAAGAGGAGGAAGGGAGGGAGGAAGCCGCCCGATAGCGTCGTCAGCGTCGCACCGTCACGTGAGGGCGGCTACGTTGGGCTTACGGCCGGATGTCCTGACCCGTGCACTAGGTCTCCTCCTCCTGCGAGGCGACCGTCCAGATTCGCTTGAGGGGTAGCTCGGCACGGATTTCAGCGGGGAGCTGGTCGTATTGCTCCAGCAGTTGCTCGATCAGGGCGTCGGCGTCCCAGAGCCGGACCTGGAAGAACTGGCTGGCAGTCTCCCTGTCCACCGAAGACTTGAATCCGCCCCATGAGACGAGCAAGCCCTGATCCGCGCCGAAGTTCTGCATAACGCCGATGAGCTGATCGAGCGTCGGTCGATCGACAGGCCCCTCACCAGATTTCACTTGCACGCACAGCTTCGGCGTGCCAAACCCAAGAGAGCCCGGGGCAGCAAGGATATCGACGCCCTTGTCCGGACCCGGCGGACTCACATACGTGTGATAGCCTTCCGCCTCCAGGATCGCCGCAACGAGGCGGGCCAGTCCGTGCCCCTTGAACTTCTGTATTACGAGCTTGGCGATCGCATCCCGTGCCAGTTGTCCCAGGTCCACCGAATCTCCGTCGTCCTCGTCCCCTGGGGGCACTGGGGGCGGCGGACGTGGCGTCCCGGTCGGCTTCCAGCCGTTCTTCGCCATCGCCCGTACACGTTGCTCGGCGTCGTTCCGCTTGATCCGGCAGATGGTCAGAAACGCCCCGAACGAATACAGCAGGTCCTGATCGAAATTCGAGCGGGGAACGTCCTGTTCGATCCACTTCACGTCCCGATGGTGGTAGTACGGGTCCTCGGCTTGCGGATCGAAAGTGTAGGGTCCGACGACTTCGGCGACGGTGATGGCCGACTTCGTTTTGCGAGGGATCACCACCCAGTCACCCGGTTTCATCTGATGGACAAAGGCCCAGAGCTGCCGGGCGTGGTTTTCCAGCTTGTTTTTCCCCGAGTCCGGGTACACCTCTCGCAGCACTGCGAACACGTCGTCCCGCGACTTGCACTTGCCCAGATCGCGGTCCAGACCGTCCCACGTGATGTAGATGCGGTTGGTGCCGAAGAACCGCTCCTCGTATTCTCCGTGTCTGCCAGCACGTACTAGCCAGAGTGCCACGCCATTCCCTCACTTCACTAAATGCTATTATCCCGCGATAAGTGATATCCGAATGTGCCGCTCCATTTCGTCCAGGTTGTCGCTCCAGGTGCCATCCCACGCCACTTCGACTACCGTCAAAGCGGCAGACGCAAAATCGTCTGCAAGCGCCTGGAGGTGGTACCGAAGAGACTCCTTCGGGCGCACGTACCCGTCGAAATCGTTGGTGGTCACGTAGAACGTGGGAATGAAGCGATCTTCCGTACTGCGCTCAGCGATGTACCCGAAGTCTAACACCTGTTGGTCAGCGATCGCTGGCAAGAGCGGCGTGAATCCCGCAGGAGCCCACACGAATTGCAGCGGCACCGGCAGTCTGACCGGATGGAATCTGCCGTCGGGTCCCTTCCGCTCTATCTTCCGTAACATCACGCGGCAGTTCTTTGCCGAGGACCACCGACGTTTGTTGCGGACGCGGAGGTGGTAGTAGATTAGACGCTTGCCATCCTGTGTATCTACGACCGTCCCGCGGAGGTTCTCTCCCTCGATTTGGAGTCGGGGTCCCGCCAGCTTTTGTCGAAACCACGCCCCCCAGACAGCCAAGACTGCAACAGAGAGCGTGCCAACTATGATGAGAACGTCAGCAAGGATTTCCCACCAGACTGGCGGCCCTGAATTGGCGGCGATCGGTGGCATCGGTAACACCCTTTTCCAAGCCGTAGCCCATCGAGTCGCGGCCCCAATTGGCATGTTCACGACCCACGGGCCACCCTCACATCATCAGTGTACTCGCCGTGGACTTCTTCGCACCCGTGTTCTCCGGCTGCCAGATGGGATGGTCGCCGCGGCTTCGCGTTCCGCTCGGATGCGTTCGAGGAGGGCGGAGGCGGGTTCGTAGCCTGCGGCCTTCGCGGCGGGCGAGTTCGGCCTCGGTGGGGACCAGCTCGCCGCGGAACGCCTTGGCGAGGATCGACTGCGTGAAGGGCTTGTCGTTTTGGCCGTTGTTGTTCACGAAAGCACTCCCCGAATTCACTCAAGCGTGCGCAATCGCACACCGAATCTCGTGTCTTCTTTGAGGCGCTCGATGTTTTCTACGCACCCTGAGACGGAGCATTTCTCGAGCAAGCCAAGGTCGGCTCGGCTCCCTGCTCGCTTAAGGCAGAAGCCGACCAGCGCGAGACGTTTGTCCGTTGGATCTGCTGCGAGCCAACTGTCTAGGACCCGTACCATACGCTCTTGAGGGTCGCCACGGCGCTCGAATTGCTCAACCCAAAAGTAGAGCCGGCCAAACCATTTCTGCTCGGCAAGGACTTCATCCAGCTCCGCGTGCAATTCCTCGTCCGTAGGGAAAAGACGCTTGCGCCGTTCGGGATCGAGCAACGGATCAATCCACTCGCGTCGCCACGCCGCCATCCCGAGTTCGCAGCAAGTATCAGCGATCGCCCCAAGATCGTGCGAGCCAATCCGATCCAAGTACGGCCTGAGTGCTTCGATCTGGGTAGGGGTAATCGGTCGCCTTCCGCGCGTTCTCATTCCCCAGCGCATGCTTAGATGTCGAAACACGTTCACATGCGAGGGACAGCGCTCGACGGTGGCTTTCACTCGCTCCAGCAAATCTGGCGAGGCCACATACAAGGCAGCAATGATCGCACCTGGGCTGTATTGAAGACGTTCCCAGTGGGCTGCCAGGAGCCTCTTCGCGCAGTCAGCGGGAATCTTCATCAACACCTCCGCCATAAAGTACAGTGGATCTTCACCCGATTCAGGGAACTGGCCGTCCGGCAACTCTGCCGCCAATCTGCCGACTTCTTCATTCGCTAGCCTCTGAAGTGGCTCGCACCAGACATGGTGTGCAATTGTCCCCCACCAGTACCACTCGTGCATCTCCTTCATCAACTCATCAACGGCCGTCATATCGCCAAGCGTGATCCGTCGCCATAACGCCTTCGTGTACATCGGCGTACCGCGTGAGATGCTACGCAGCTCGGACAAGAGCCGCGGCGGTCTGGCCTCCACCCACAGCGCGAACGTGCTTCGTCTGAGATCGTCCGGTTGCGTTTCGTCTTGCCACAGCCGTTTGAGGCGCCTACTCGATTCTTCGGACCAGCGTCTTAGCGTTAGCCAGTTGTCACCAAGACCAGTAACCAATCCCAGTGGGACAAAGTGCCACCCGTCGGCTATGCGCCGTGCCAGAAACTCCACGACATCCGGATGATCTAAACGTCCCAAGAGCAAGACGGCGTCTTGAAGTGTGTGCCCGCCTGACCCGGCCCGGTCTAGTATGAACTGGATAGCTGCGTTCTGCATGCCTAGCCGGAAGGCCATTCCAAGCTCCTCCAGGATCCCGTGTCTTTCCCCGGGATAGCCAGCTTGGGACGGATCCTCGATGATGGGCATTGCATCTAGCCTGCTGAACAGGACTCCAAGAGCAGATTCAGCATTCGCCAACGGGCATCTCGCTGCAGCCCACAATAGCTCGGTCAGTAGATCGTCTTCCGCACTCACCCGTTGACAGAGCGCCTCTAGATCCTCATCGAAACCGGAAAGCTGCAGGAACCCCAACAATGAAACCGCGCCCCGTCGCACGGAGCGGTCTTCATCTGTCTCCGACAGTAGCGCATGAAGTTGGCTGCTCAACGGCTCGGCGTGGTTCCGTTTGGCGTAAAACAGGGCACGATCGCGGAGGGCGTCGCCGTATGCCGCGGCAAGGTCATGCCTGTGCCTAGCGAGAAATCGCGCGCCGCTCAATGCACATCCGTTCCTGAGCTTCGCGAGCCACATGAAATAATTGGGCTGGCGCAGGTTATGGAACTCCCGAATTTGTTCCTGATCAGTCTCCATAAGCGTGCGAGAGATCGCCTCAACAAGGGAATCAATCGCCGTGGCTCCGCACGTGTGTGTCCAGTTCAGAATCAAGTCGGATATCGCTTGGGTGTATTCAGTTGCTCGTTTCGATGGGTGTTTCAGCGACTCAGCTAGCGCGAGAGGGGCATGCTCGCGCAACCAGTTCAAGGCAAGGTCAGCGAGCCGAGTACTGGCGACTGCCTGGCCAACCAGCCGCGCGAAGTACGGATCTGTGAGAACTTCCTTGTCATCGTCCGATTCAAGGAGCGCCACCAGATGTGCAACCAAAAATCGATCGGCGATACGGTCATGGCGAAACTGAAAGATATCTCCCTCGACAGAATGCAATAGCCGACACAAAGAAGCCTGCTTGATGAGCATTCGCAGAGTTCGCCCGTGAGCCGACGCTCCCGGAAATGCATCGGACAACTCATGCCAGCGCGGTGAGAGATTCCGGGTATCGAGCATCCAACGAGCGACGGACAGGAGCCCGGTTCGGACATCCTCTGCAATGATCTCCTCGTCCTCAACTGCCAGGGCCGCGGCTTTCTCGTCAATGTATCTGTCTAGGAAGTCTCCTTCTTCGCTCAACACCGTATCGGAATCCGCGCCGCTGGCCAGCAACTCAGAGAACCGGCCGATGAGAAACGGGTCGCGTCCGAGCCGTTGTGCCACGTGCCGGGCATACTCTCTGTCGATATCTTTTCCTGAAATCTCGCCAGCTCGGCAGATGGCCTCTATCGCCTCCTCATCACGGTACGGACCAAGGTGCACGGTTCGCGTCCAAGTAGCGCGGCGCAGACTGTCGTCTGTGCCTGTCCAGACAACCGGCCACAATGGGATGACAAGCCTGACGCTCGACGCGACATCGGATCGCTTGTCATCTGCCTCACCGCTGCGCTCGGGACGCACCCACGACACGGCCTTCTGAACCACCCGTATCGAAGATCCTACGCGGTTAACGTCGTCGACCACGAGCAAGAGGTCCTGATCTTCCGACAGCAGAGAGAGACATACTTCGCCAGCGTCTTCGCTCAGGGCCGGGTACAGCGACCGTAGGTGTCGGGTCAAGAGCACCGCCAAAGGCTCCCCACTTTCAACCCGAAATGCGGGGATCCACAGCGCGTATCCGCCGGCCTCAAGATGGGAGCGTGCGTGCGACAAAGCCCATGTGCTCTTCCCATAGCCAGACTCACCTACGACGAACAGCACGCCGCAACGAAGTGACCGCGCCGTATCCACGTCGGATTGCTCAGCAATCCTACTAACGCATTGCTGTTTTGTGGGGAGCGACATCTCCTGCGTATACAGCGACAGGCTGTCCTCGCAGAGTTTTCGGAGCAGCTCCCCGGAGAGCCTTTCTGCGTCGATGTTCAAATGGAGTCTTCGAATGTACTGACCATCGGCTGTCGTGTCGAGGTAGTTCGACAAGCGCTGCTGCTCGAAGAACTCAACGGCGAGCCCCTTGCGTTGCGCTTCGTTCTCAACATCCACAACGAGGGCTGCATCCACGCGTTGATTCGTGCACAGAACAAGCGTAAAGCGGCTCGAAGGATCAACCATACGTTGTTGCCGCGCGTACTCTGCCGCCTTGACTAAGTCGCCCTTTTCGTCGGCACGATCGCTCAGCCACTTATCTTTCAATCGTTTTCGCTCGGTCGTCGTGTGTGCAACGTATATCCAGTGCGGCGGCGATGATTCGGGAACGCGGCGCAGACCGTCGATCGGCGAAACAATCGTCTCTCCCTGCGCGTTTACACCAACGTGCACAATCCCGGCATACGTGGGATCTGACTTGCGCAGGACGGACGTTGCGAGCACTTCAAACAGCCCGCGATCGGTTACCTGTTCGAGTGCCTCTGCTGTCGTCACGTTGCACCAACCTCATAGCAAGCTGCGGACGTAGAGTACAGGAACTGCACCCGGAAGCCGTCGAAATCGAACGGGCTCCCAGAGACGCCACGAGAGTACCGCTCAGCCTGCGTCAGGGCGTTCTGCGGGCCGATCGTGAGTCGCTTGGCCTCGACTACGCCCAGGATGCGACCGTCTGCACTCAGGGCGTAATCAGCCGGGCCGTGGTCGGTTTCGTACTCGGTGATAGCCTCCGAGGTGAGCTTACGGGGAGCATCCGCCGGCACGACCGACCAGCCGCTGTGCTGCAGCCGGCCGTCGATCCGCCGCCTGCGGGTCTGCCACTCGCGTTCCTTAGCTCCGGTGCTCGACATGTGCCCACCGCCCCAAGGGTCCGAGCCCCTGCGAGCGCGATGCTAGCACTTAGGATGGTAGCTGGCAAGCTGTGAGGCGGTGGGGCGCCGGGGGCGAACCTGATGCTCGGCGGTCCCCGGTCATGGGGTGATTGCTTAACTGGTCCCGGCTAGTGTGCCCCGTATTAGTCCCCGCACGATATCGCGCAACAGGGCCGCTACGGGCTTCTCGAGCCGTTCGGCCGCTGCCCCTCCCGCGTTTTATCGCGGGCGACGACCTCGCTGGAGTGCCGAGTCTTGCTAGATCGTCGCCCCGGGCGGCTGCCATATGGAAGCGCGCGTTGTGCCTCAGCGTGCCGTCCGATTTTGCGGGCTAAGCTGCATCCGGCTTTTTTCAATTTCGCCGAAAAAGGGCTGCGGTTGCGTGGGTCGTGTGGCAGGCAGGGGGCTCCCAGAATTCGACCCCCCTCCCCCAAAACCTGTGACCAAACCGGAGAGCGGCCCCTCAGCGTTCTCCCGCAGTCCCCCACCTGCTCACGCTGGCCAGAAACCCGCCTAAATGGGCCGGATACGGGCCGAGAATCGACGCAAACCGCCAAGGGGGTACTCAGAATACCCCCCTGTACGAATCTGGCCGCTAAACCCGCCTGCCGCGCTTTCGCTTGTGGGTCAGCCTGCGTGGCGTTACAGTAGCGTTCGTACCTTGTCAGCGTAAGTCACTTCGGTTCAGAGTGAGCGTGGTACATGCGGTTGAACGGCGGGTCTGCCCCCCAGATATCGGCGACACGCGGCATAAACGGTGGGCAGCGCTAACGTCCGTGTCGGCACGCCTTAACGGACGGAGGTTGTAGATGGCGAGGAAGCCGCTGAAGACTGGCAGCGAACTCTTCATCGTGGACAACAGCGACCAGGACTGGAAAGTCGTCCGCTACCTCCGCGATTGGTGCCAGCTTTCGCGAAACATCGACATCGCGACAGGCTACTTTGAGATTGGCTCGCTGCTGGCTCTCGGCGGCGAATGGCAGAAGGTAGACCAGATCCGCGTCCTGATGGGTGACGAGGTCTCCCGCAGAACCAAGCAGGCGTTTGTCGCGGGACTCGAACGGGTGAAGACCCGGTTAGACGAGAGCCTCGAAGCCGAGAAGGAGAAGAACGATTTTCTGACCGGCGTACCGGCCATCGTCCAGGCTATCCGCTCAGGAAAGATCAAATGCCGCGTCTACCGCAAGGAAAAGTTCCACGCTAAGACGTACATCACGCACGCCAGGCTGGAAGTCGTCGGTTCCTCGGCGCTGGTGGGGTCCTCGAATTTCACTTACCCCGGCTTGACCGAGAACATCGAGCTGAACGTGCAGATCACGGGGCGGCCGGTCAGCGTGCTGCAAGACTGGTACGAGGAGCATTGGAATGATGCTGAGGATGTTACCCCCGAGATCCTGCGGACCGTCGAACGGCACATCCGCGATTACACGCCGTTTGAGGTTTACGCCAAGGCCCTTCAGGAGTTCTTCCGCGGCCACGAAATGACCGCCACAGAGTGGGAGCGCAACGAGTCAAAGGTCTACCCCATCCTCGCTCTCTATCAGCGCGAAGGCTACCACGCCCTGTTGAAGCGGGGGAACCTGCGCAACGGTGCGTTCTTGTGCGACGGCGTCGGTTTGGGAAAGACGTTCATCGGCCTCATGCTGATCGAGCGTCTGGTCATGCACGACCGGCTGAACGTTGCTCTCTTTGTGCCCAAAGCGGCCCGCGAAGATGTCTGGGAGCGTACCTTGGAGGATCGTCTCCCCCACGTCTTCGGCAAGTACAGCAGGCTCGAAATCTTCAATCACACTGACCTGCTACGCGGCGGCAGGTTTCCGAAGGAACTCGAAAGCGTACGCGAACGTGCGGATGTGATCGTAATCGACGAGGCTCACCACTTCCGCAACACCGGAACCAAAGGCGAAGACCCGAGCGAGCGGAAGTCCCGATACTGGCAGTTGTTCGACATCATCGAAAACAAGACCGTCTACATGCTGACGGCCACGCCGATCAACAACCGCCTGACCGACCTCCAGCACATGATCGAGCTGTTCTCCCGCCGTCAGACGGACTACTTCAAGGATGCTCCGCTCGGCATTCACTCGCTACCCGGTCACTTCCGCAAGATGGAGAAGGCCCTTGAAGCGGCCATCGCCGCGCAGCAATCTGACGGCGACGTGCTGGAGACCAATCTCGCCGAAGCGGAGCAGGTCCTCGGCCAGGACGATTTGTTCCGGGCGTTGGTCGTTCAGCGGAGCCGAGCCTACGTCAAGAAGAGCCTGCAACAGGGCGGGGACGGCGAAGTGCTCTTCCCGAAGCCCCATGACCCCAAGGTAGTGCCATACTCAGTCAAGCAGACCTACGGCAAGCTGCTGTCGATGATCGAGGATGCCTTCAACAAGGACAAGCCGCTGTTCTCCTTGGCGGTCTACTACCCGCTCTTCTACTACGCGGGTGATGATGCGACCATCGACCCATTGCTTGCAGGTCGTCAACGGCAGGTCGTCTCGCTGATCCGCACCGGGTTTCTTAAGCGGTTTGAGAGTTCGGTCGAAGCGTTCACTATGTCGTGCTGGAACTTGCTCCGCAAGCTGCTGGCGTGGCTCGAAGTCCACTGCAAGACGGACCACGAAAGACGGGTGCTCGACCGCTGGAAGCTCCAGCACAAGAAGCTGATCGGCTACGTGCGTGAGCACCAGCACGAACTGTTCGGTGATGAGGACGACCTGGACGCCGATGAGGACGTCACTCCCCCGGAGATGCTAGAAGCGGTCGTAAGACTGCCCCGCGACGAGTATCGGGTGGGCGACATCATCGACGAGACCATCCTGGACCTCGACCAGATCGCGACGTTCCTCAGGGAACTTCAGAACTTCAAGCCGTCACAGGACAAGAAGCTGGCCGCCCTGCTCAGGCTTCTTAAGAACGACGCCGTGTTGAAGAAGCACAAGCTGCTAATCTTCACCGAGTTCAAGGACACGGCCCGCTACGTGAAGAAACAGCTTCTGGAGGCGGGCATCGACGGCGTTTCCGAAATCGACAGCGCGGTGAAGGGCGACCGGGGCCAGATCATCCACCGCTTCTCGCCGTACTACAACGGGTGGTCGAGCGCCAAACTCGCCGACCAGGGACTCGATGAAATCCGCGTCCTCGTCTCCACCGACGTGCTCTCGGAAGCCCTGAATCTCCAGGACGCAACCCGCGTGATCAACTACGACCTGCACTGGAACCCTGTTCGATTGATGCAGCGTATCGGCCGTGTCGATCGCCGCATGGACCCGGCGATCGAGGAACGCATCGTCGCCGACCATCCCGATCAGAAGGAACTGCGGGGTGAGGTCGCGTACTGGAACTTCCTGCCGCCGGACGAATTGGAAGAACTGCTCAGACTGTACAAGCGCGTGTCGAACAAGACGCTGCGAATATCGAAGACGTTCGGCATTGAGGGCCGCAAGCTGCTCAAGCCGGATGACGATTACGACGACCTGCGTGACTTCTACGACACGTACGAGGGTACGTTGTCACCCATCGAGATGATGCACCTCGAACTCCAGAAGCTCCTCAAGGACCACCCGGACCTGGAGCAGCGGCTCAACGGACTGCCGAGCCGGGTTTTCAGCGGCAAAGAGCATCCGGCACCCGGTACCCGGGCGGTTTTCTTCTGCTACGCCCTGCCTGCCCGTAAGCCTGCCGGCGAAACCATAGATACGCCCGAATCACCTGACGCCGATGAGTGGTCCATCGAGGCCGGGCTGACTCAGTGGTATCTGTTCGATCTTGCCTCGGAGAAGATCATCGACGACGCCACCGAGATCATCGAGTTCGTCCGCTGCGAACCAGAAACGCCGCGCCGCTGCGAGATTGAGCAGAAGACGCTTTCCGAGATCCGGGCGAGAATCGATAAGCACGTCAAGAACACGTATCTCAAGAAGGTTCAGGCTCCGATCGGCGTCAAGCCGGTGCTCAAATGCTGGATGGAGCTGAACTGACCGGAGCGACAGCCAATGAGCGTCGTGGACCGTGACCGCCTGCGTCAGATCAAGACCTTCCCCTCGCTGGTCAAGTACCTCCGCGACGAGCTGAAATGGCCGATCGAGTCGGACGACTTTGAGAACCTGATGTTCGATTATGAGCCGGAGGAGCTAGGCATCGACATCAAAAACGCGGCGAAGATCGTACCGCCCATCAAGCAGCTCCGACCGCTCACCTCAAACCAGCCGTGGGGCATCTTCTTCGTCAAGTTCGAGCCCAAGCGCCTGCCAGTCGTGGCGCTCCGCCGCGTCCTCGGCCAACTGGTCATCAAGAAACGCGCTTCCGCCAGGCGGCCGGAACAGGCCATGTGGAAGCTGCACGATCTCCTGTTCATTTCCGCTTACGGCGAGGGGGACGAGCGGCAGATCACGTTCGCCCACTTCGCCGAGGGCACGGAGGTCGGGGACCTGCCTACGCTCAAGGTCCTCGGGTGGGACGACGCCGACACAGCCCTCAAGCTCGACCACGTGCACCGGGAACTGGCCGACAAGCTGCGCTGGCCGGAAGACGAGACGGACCTCGATGGCTGGCGATCGCATTGGTCGTCCGCATTCACGCTCCGTCACCGTGAAGTTATCACAACCTCGAAGCGACTCGCCGAGCGGCTGGCCGACCTCGCCACGGCGATCCGCAAACGTGTCAACGCCGTGCTGGCCGTCGAGACGGAGAAAGGCCCGTTGCGTAAGGTCATGACGGCCTTCCAGGATGCGCTGATCCACGACCTGAACGAAGACGGCTTCGCCGACATGTACGCCCAGACCATCGCCTACGGCCTGCTCTCGGCGCGCGTCAGCCGCCCGGCGGGGTTGAGCCCGGACGACGCCGCCCTGATGGTCCCGCGGACCAACCCCTTCCTGCGCGAGCTGATGGAGGAGTTCCTCCGCATCGGCGGCCGGCGGAAGAACAGCGACGGCACCGGCATCGACTTCGACGAACTGGGTGTGAACGACGTGGTGGAGGTGCTGCGCGACGCGAACATGGCGGCCGTCCTCCGAGACTTCGGCCGCGCCCGCCCCGGCGAAGACCCGGTGATCCACTTCTACGAAGACTTCATGAAGGCCTACGACGCCCAGCAGCGCGTCAAGCGCGGCGTCTATTACACGCCCAAACCGGTCGTCTCCTTCATCGTGCGCTCGGTGGACGAGATCCTGCGCGAGGAGTTCGGCCTGCCGCTCGGCCTGGCCGACACTACCACCTGGGCCGAGATGAAGCGCCGCTTTGAGGCGGGCGAATTGCCGAATCAGAGCCGCGATCGCGTCAAACAGAGCCACGACCGTAAGGGAGCGGTATCTTCCCCCTCTCCCGCCCAGGGAGAGGGCCGGGGTGAGGGTGAGCCGTTCCGTATCGCCGACGGCGTGAAGCCGGATGATCCGTTCGTCCAGATCCTCGACCCGGCCGTCGGGACCGGCACGTTCCTCGTCGAAGTCATCGATCTGGTCCACAAGCGCATGCGCCAGCACTGGCTGGCCGAGGGGCGCATGGAGCTGGAGCTGCCCAAGCTCTGGAACGAGTACGTCGCCGAGCACCTGCTCCCGCGGCTGTACGGCTTCGAACTGATGATGGCCCCTTACGCCATCTGCCACATGAAGGTCGGGCTGAAGCTCGCGGGAACCGGCTACCGCTTTCGTTCCGGCGAGCGCCTGCGCGTGTACCTGACCAACTCGCTGGAGCCGCCCACAGACCTCAGCGAGATGTTAGAGTTCGTCGCCCCGTTCTTGGCGCACGAGGCACGTGCGGCGAATGTCGTTAAAGCCTCACTCAGACCAGCCGTCGTAATGACCTGCCCCCGATTTATGTACCAACCGTTATGAGAGTCGGACCGAGGTTTTCGACCTTCCCGGACCTCTCCTCTGGTGCTCTCCGGAGGGGAAGAAGCCGGGGG
>Ga0307379_10007285_pt1 | contig 15057 bp, 12 predicted proteins | sample UN2MG_FD_202237 | JGI IMG/M metagenome (GOLD analysis project Ga0307379, IMG submission 202237) | Soil microbial communities from Risofladan, Vaasa, Finland - UN-2 | ecosystem: Environmental > Terrestrial > Soil > Coastal area > Acid sulfate soil | place: Finland: Risofladan, Vaasa | collected... | reverse complement strand
CGTCCTCGACCGAAGCTGCGCCCGCGCCCGCGAAGCCAACCGCAGGATCATCCTTCCGGAAGCGGACGATCCTCGCGTGCTGAAGGCGGCGCGGGCGGTTGTTGACAGGGGCTACGGTCGCGTTGTCCTGCTGGGGAAGGACGGGCAGATTGCCGAGCAGGCGTCCGCAGCCGGCGTGGACCTTGCCGGAATCGAGATCGTCGATCATCACGAGGACGTGCGTCGCCCGCAGTACGTGCAGCTCCTATGCGAACGCCGCAGGCACAAGGGGATGAACGAACAGGAGGCCGAGAAGGTGCTGGCCCAGCCTGTCTATTACGGCGCGATGATGGTGGGCGACGGGCGGGCCGACGGCATGGTGTGCGGCAGCATCTGCCCCACGCGAGACACGGTTCGTGCGGCGTTGTTCGGCGTCGGGCTGGCCAGCGACAGCAAGACGCTCAGCTCGTGCAGCATCATGAACACGATTGTGCCGGACGTCGGCGTTGACGGGGCGCTGATCTTCGCGGACACCGGCGTGGTGCCGGAGCCGACGGCCGAGCAGCTAGCCGACATCGCCATCGCCGCGGCTGAGGCATGTACGTCGCTGTTGGGAGCCGAGCCGTGCGTGGCGATGCTGAGCTTTTCGACCAAGGGCTCCGCGCACAGCCCGGCCGTCCAGAAGGTGATCGACGCCACGCGGCTGGCTCAGCGGCGGCGGCCGGGCCTGATGATCGACGGGGAACTCCAGCTCGACGCGGCCGTTGTGCCGTCGGTGGCCAGGCGCAAGGCACAGGATTCTCCGGTCGCCGGACGGGCCAACACGCTGGTGTTCCCGGACCTGTCGTGCGGCAACATCGCGTACAAGCTGGTCGAGCGGCTTGGGCGGGCAACGGCGCTGGGGCCGCTGCTGCTGGGTTTGGCGCGTCCGATCAATGACCTGTCGCGCGGGTGCCGCGCGGAGGACATCGTGCTGATCGCAGCCATAACGGCCGCACAGGCACACTGAGAAAGCCGGGGCCCTCAGGCGGAGGCGGCCCCGTCCACAGAGGCATAGAGCGGGAACAGCTTCGTCAGGCGGGTGGTCTCCAGCAGTTTTCGCACCGCCGGCTGGGGGTTTGCCAGGCGGATCTCGCCCTGGTAGTGGCGGGTCTTCAGGTGCCCGGCGATGATTGCCCCCAGGCCAAGCGAGGAAATGAAGTCCATGTCGCTCAGGTCAAGGACGATCACGGGCACGTGCTTGGCTGTCAACTCCTCGAGCTGGATCCTGATGGTTTCGGCCTCGTCCATCCCCGCCGACCCACTGATCCGGATCACGGTCGCCGATTCCGTTTCCCGCAGTTCCAGCCGGAGACGCTCTTGCTGTTCGTGCGCCATCGGAGGTGTCCTTATTGATCTCTGCACGGCCGAGGTAGTCCTTGGCTGGGCGGGTCGCCCCCGCCCCTGCCGCGGCAACGCAAAGGTCAATGAATGTTCTTCTTCGTCATGCGCACCCGACAGCCGTGCCTGCTGAAGCGGACCTCGTCCATGTACGCCCGCATGAGCATGATCCCGCGGCCGCAGGGCTTCTCGATGTTCTCGTCGGTCGTCGGGTCCGGCACGCCGGCCGGATCGAATCCGTTGCCCTGGTCGGATATCTCAATCACGACGCGGCGGTCGTCCACCTCAAAGCTGAGCTCGACGGCCTTGTTTCTGTCGAACCGGTTGCCGTGCCGGATCGCGTTGTTCAGCCCTTCCTCCAGCGCCAGCTTGAGGGCGAACAGCGACGCCTCGCTGTACCCATGCCGGGCCACCTCCTGGAGCACCGCCTCCTCCGCCTCCGCCGCCGCGCGGAAGTCGGAAGGAATCGTCATCGTCTTTGACACGTTACACACCCGTCGGACAAGCCGGGAACATCCATCACTGCAACGAGTCCAATGCTTCCTGCCGGGTCGGGCAGATCGTGAAGATCTCGTTCAGCCGCGTGATGACAAAGACCTCGAAAATGGCCGGCTGAATGCCGCACAACCTCAGTTCGCCGCCCCGTTCGCGCAGATGCTTGTGGAGGGTGATCAGCATGCCCAGCGCGCTGGAGGACATGTGGGCGACGTTGGTGAAATCCAGGACGAACCTTGGATCGGATGATTCCATTACCATCCGGTTGAGCTGCTCGCCGATCTCGCTGATGCTGAGCTCGTCGAGAATCCGCCGGTCGGTGAGCTCCACCACGACCGCATTGCCCGCGGGCGAAACCCGCAGGTGCGAGGACGTCTCCTTGGCCACCTGATTCTCCTTACAGCATTCGCCTTGGCCGCGTGTACGAGGAATCCTACGCACCCGACGGAGACGTGTCAAGTATCACAGTTCACTTAGGAGCGCCACAGCAGCAGCGCGACGTTCAGAATCACACTCATCGCCAGCGCCGCGCCAAGGATGATAATGTACGGAAGCAGCCCCGGCGCAGACTCGCCCGTCGCTTCGAGCGCGGCGTCGTCGCCCAGTGTGCCCTCGGTGAGTCCCGACAGCACTTTCTGGTCGATCTGCATCCGCGCCTGCAGTGGGGGCTTGCCCTCGGCGATGGCCTCCAGGTCCATGAGCATGTCGGCCGTCGAGGCGTAGCGGCGGCTGCGCTCCTTCGCCATCATCACCTCGACCACCTCGCCGACGCCGGCGGACAGTTTCGTGTTGATATGGTCGGGCGGGGTCAGCGGCTCCTTCAGGTGCTTCTGCATGACAGCCACCGGCCTGGGCGCCTCGAAGGGTACGCGGCCGGTCACGAGGTGATACAGCGTAGCGCCCAGCGAGTAGATGTCGGCGCGGAAGTCGATGTCCACCTCGCCGCGGATCTGCTCGGGGCTGATGTAGTACGGGGTGCCGAAGGCGCGGCCGGCCTCTGCCTGGGCCGCCTCGATGTCGGCCGCAGACCGCGCCAAGCCCATGTCGGCCAGCTTCGCGGTGCCTCCCTCGGTGATCATTATGTTCTTGGGCTTCACGTCGCGGTGGATCAGGCCCTGTTCGTGCGCGTGCTTCAGCGCCCTCGCGATCTGGAGGATGACCTGAAGGGCCTCCTGCTCGGTGAAGACCTTGCCTTCGGCCAACTCGTCGTAGAGCGTGTGGCCGCGGACGTACTCCATGACGAAGTAGTGGAATCCGTTGGCCTCGCCCACGTCGATGGCCTGCACGATGTTGGGATGGTTGAGCTTGGCGGCCGCCTTGCCCTCCTTGTAGAACAGCTCAACGTACTCGGCGTTCTCGGAGAGCTTGCGAGGCAGGATCTTGATCGCCACTACGCGGTCCAGGCTGAGCTGCACCGCCTTGTACACCGTTGCCATCGCGCCGGCGCCCAGCTTGCCCAGGATGCGGTAGCCCGGGATCTGACGTTCGCTGGCGGCCTGCACCGACTGCTGTATGCGCTGGATCTGGCCGTTCGTGACGACGCTCTGCTCGACCAGCACGTACGCCAGCGACCGATCAGGGTCCTGCTGGATGATTTGGCGGCAGTGCTCGACCTCGTCCCTCGTCGCGAGCTGCCGCTCGACCACGAGGCGGGCGATCTCCGTCTCCATGGACGCCGCAGAAACGGCGGTCTTAGACTTGTCCGTAGCCATCGCCTGTGCCTTCAGAGATGGTCGACACAAACGCCTATGCGCATCCTTGCAGGAGCACAGACCTAACGACCATATCCGCTAACTCCTTTTCCGTCAAGCAAAAACGAGCGCCGCAGCGATCTGGGGCGCTCCATCGCGCCCCATGCAGATACTACGCCTGGCCCTTCCGTTCGGTTTGTGTGTTCAGCCGGTCATCGTCCAGATACAGCCACTGCGGACCCAACTCCCGCTCGTGCATGCCGTGCCTCACGAACCACCGCCGGATATCCCAGCACAGGTGACACTTGTCGGCGTACTGCCTTGCCGGGGTGAACCCCGCGGCTTTGGCCTGCTCCAGCAGGCCCGCCGGACCTCTGGACGCCAAGGTGCCGACAATCGCCCTGGCCGCGTGGTCCTCGTCGAGTCTCCGCCAGAGATCGCTGACGGTTTGCCGGCCGCAACGGCCCAGAAGTATGCCCGCACACGTCCCGGGCATCACGCGCCCGCCGCCGTCAACGTGCACGTGCCGGCCGCGCAACAGCATGCCTCTGCAAGGACTATCGGCCAGCAGCTCAAGGGGCTTCAGCTTCATGTACGGTGCCAGGCTCTCGGCCGCGCGGCCGTTGAAGCGATCGCGCCCGCGCGCGGCGTACTCGGCGAAGACCCCCCGCCGATCCGCCGGGCTCAGCGAGCCGGTGCCGAACCCGCCGTCCAGCCAGTCGCGCCAGCGGACCTGGACGCGGCCGGCCCCGAGAAGCTCCTCCGCGACGGCCGCCGCCAGCCTCGCCCGCTCGAGCGGGACGTACTGCTGGTGATACGGATCAACCGAGATGCACAGCTTGGCCATTCCCGCGTCGTCCAGGGCCGTGACGTACTGCCGCACGATCTGGTCGTCCGCCGCCCAGAATGCGTTGGTCTCCACCTTCACCAGGGGCCCAAGCCCCGCCCGCCTGGCGGCGCGGCATATCTCGATCAGCAGCGGCCAGTCGGTGAATGGCTCACCACCGGAGACGTGAACCTTGCAGCCATGAGGCGAGGCTTGGATCAGCCCTTGCCAGATCGCAACAGCAGATTCGACGGTCATCTGCTCGTCGCGCTCCGGTCCGCAGCACAGATAGCACGAGGCACAGCGTGCGTTGCATCGGTAGGTGATCAACAGGCCGGCAGAAGACCAGTACCTGACGGGCATCGGCTCGGAGCGATTGGCGCGGGGCATGACACTATCATTGTAGCTTTTGCCAATCGGCCGATCCAAAGGTACAATAGCCGTCGCAGGGCAGGGAGAACCATGCCTCTTGAAGGAGATTAGACGGCCATGAAACGCACTTTTTCTTACACGGGCATGTTGGCGGCGGTGAGCATCGCCTTGTCGGCGGGCGTCTGCGGCGCCCAGGAAGACCAGCCGATCGTTGCGCACATTCGCATGAGCGGACAGGTGCTGGAAAGCGCCCCTGAGATGGTCCTCTTCGGCGAGGGAACGTACATGACCTTGCAGGACTGGCTCAAGCGGCTGGCGGCGGCTCGCACGGACGACAAGATCGCCGCCGTGGCGCTGGAGATCGCTTCGCCGCAGGTGTCGTGGGCGCAATCGCAGGAACTGGCCGACGCGGTGCGGCGGCTGAACGAGGTCAAGCCCGTCTACACGTATCTGGCCTCCGGCGGCCCGAGGGAGCACCTGATCGCGGCGGCCGGACGTGAGCTGACACTGTGTCCCACAGGCCAGTTGACCATCGTGGGCGTGGGCATGGAGCTGCTGTTTCTGCGCGGCACGCTGGACAAGCTGGGCATTACGCCCCAGATGATCCAGATCGGCCCCTACAAGGGCGCGGCCGAGCCGCTTCAGCGCACCGAGCCCTCCGAACCGCTGAAGGAGCAATACAACTGGCTTCTCGATGACCTCTACAGTCAGCTCGTCGGGCAGCTCGCCGAATCGCGCAAACTCACCAAGGCCCAGGCCAGGGCCGCCATCGACGAGGGCCTTATCCCCGCCGCCCGCGCCAAGCAACTCAAGCTCGTGGACCGGCTGATGGACGGGCAGGACTGGGAAGCCCACGTTCGGGCCGCCGCCGCGCCGCGCGGCAAGGAATGCAAGTGGGTCAAGAGCTATGCCAAGAAGAAGGACGACTCGTTCGACCTTTCCAACCCGTTCGCCCTCTTGGGTGCGATCCTGAAGGGCAAGCCGGCCGAGAGGATCGTTGAGCCGACCATCGCGATCATCAACGCCTCCGGCATGATCGTGACCGGGCGCGGCGGCGAAAGCCTGTTCGGGACCCGCATGATCGGCTCGCGGACGATGGCTCGCTGCTTCCGGAAGGTGACGGACGACAATCGCATCAAGGCCGTGGTCTTCCGGATCGACTCCCCGGGCGGCTCTGCGCACGCCAGCGAGGAGATATACCAGGCCGTCCGTCGGTGCGCCGCGGCCAAGCCCGTGATCGTCAGCATGGGCTCGATGGGCGCCAGCGGCGGGTACTATATCGCCTGCGGGGCCAGCGAGATCTGCGCCGACGAGGCCAGCATCGTCGGCTCCATCGGCGTGATGTCAGGCAAGCTGGCGCTGTCGGGCCTGCTGGAGAAGATCGGCGTCTCTCGCTACGAGATGACCCGCGGCAAGCAGGCGGGGCTGGGGATGACCCGCCCGTGGACCGAGGCGGAGCAGGCGGTCGTCCGGGCCAGCGCGCAGCGCGTCTATGACCTGTTCGTCAATCGCGTGAAGGCCGGCCGGGGCGCCAAGATCGCCAAGCTGGACAAGGTGACCGGCGGCCGGGTCTTCACCGCGCGTCAGGCGAAGGCCAACGGGCTGATCGACTCGGTCGGCGGGTTCCGCGAGGCGGTGGCGCAGGCGCAGAAGGCGGCCGGCGTTGACAAGGCGCACTTCGTGACGTACCCGAAGCCGCGAGGGCTGATCGACATCCTTAAGGGCGACAGCGACGATGAGGACGCCTCGGCCGCGCGCCTCATGAGGGCGGTGGTGGATCCGTACGAGGCCGCGGCGCTGAGGCTTCTGCCCGCCAACCAGAAGGCGGGCCTGGGATACCTCCTGAACCTCGCGGCGCTGCTGGCGCAGGAGAACGTCGCGGCGGCCATGCCCTGCCACCTGGGCATCCGCTGATCGGCAGCGCATGCAACCGGCCGAACCGTTCAACCTGTTCGTCTACGGCACGCTGATGAACCCGTCCGTGTTCCGCGCGGTCCTCGGCAGGCGCATCGTCATGCGCCCGGAGGACGCCGACGGGAACGAGGGTTTCCTCGCGCGCTACGCCGTCCTGGACGGCTACAAGAAGATCAGCCCGGACAACACCTACCTCTACGCCGTGCCCGACCCGCACGGGCGAATCCGCGGATACATGATCAGCGACCTGCCGGCGGAGTGCCTGTCCGCACTGCGCAGGTACGAGGGGCGCAACTACAGCCGGCGGACCCTGCGCGTGCAGACCCGAGACGGGGTGTACCGGGCCGTCGTCTTCGTGGGAAACCTGCGTCAACTGGAGCACTCGTTCGGGTATGCGTTCCACGATCCGTTCAAACAGGAGGTGCTGCTCCGCGAGAAGATCGAACGGGCCCTCGTGGAGGCGCAGCGAGAGCAGCTTCACATAGAGCAGGATGACAGCATCATCCGCCGCGCGGTCGGCGAGCTTCACGGCCGGGCCATCCGCGACGTGATCCGCGAGCACTTCGACTCCGGCGGCATCAGCGACTACGCGATCCGCCATTCCATCCAAGACGAGCCGCTTCGCGATTTCGCGCGGATCCGGCAAGAGCCGGAGGCCGTGGCCCTGGCGCCGCATTATTTGGCGATGGTCGTCAGACAGGTGATCTTCAACCAGCTCGAGGAGGCTATCCGCCGCGACTTCCGTTACGAGCTGGACCATATGGGCTCCGACCCGGCCTACTACAGCCGCACGATGAGCTCCCTGGCCGCACTGAACATGCTCAACGACAGCGGCAACGTCCTGGACATGCTGATCGCCGACTGCCTGTCCGACCTGCACTTCGAGAGCGACCGCCTGATCGACTTCATCCGCTGGGCGGTGGCGGCCGCCGACGGCATCTACGACACAAAGCTCGCCCGACGGTGGCTGGCGTATATCAACTCGCACATAGGCCGCGGGCACGTGCCCCTCGGTGCCGAGATGGAGTTCTCCAATATCGGCCACGGTGTAATACTCGACCCCGAGGGCCGGCGCCTCCGCGACGCCGCCTACGACGGCTTTTTCTACTTCAACGACTTCGGTCTGGACATCCTGACCTGGAAGCTAGGCGGGCACGTGGACGACCACCGCGACAAGGCCTCGTCGCGGCCGCACCGCGGGTTCTTCGAGGTCGCCATGGGCAACCTTTCCATCGGCGAGAACATCTCCAAGCCGATCACGTGCGACCCGTGGCTGCTGAACCAGATGATCCACGCCGTGCGGCGGTTCTACCCAGTCGCGCCGCACAGCCTGCACGTCTCGCTCCAGCTTCGACACACCCACAAACCCGTCCAGGACCGCATGCTGCCGATGGAAGTAATGAAGTGCCTGTTCGCTATCGCCGGCGACCCCGTCCTGGACGAGGCCGGCCGGCCCGTCATCTCCCGCCTGGTCAACCGCGACATCGTCAACAAGGAGCCCACGCCGTCGATGCTGTTCTCGGAGGTCCGCAAACGCTACAGCCGGCGCGACGAGGTGCAATACGCCGGGCGGCCACACGCCGGCGGGCGATACGTGCAGCAGTTCCGGTTCATACGGCTCTCGCCGAATCTCAACTACGAGCCGATCATCATGGCCCTGAAGGGCGTGCAGATCGCCCTGCTGCCGAGCACGTTTCTGACCGGCGTGCAGTACGAGTCCTCGCGCAAGCACCGCAGGGCGTTCGATGAGCTGATGGCCTGGGGCGCCAGCCCGACCCCCCTGCCGACTGACGTCATCGACGCATTCCTGGGCCACGTGCAAAAGGGCCTGATGAACGAGCACCGCCGCCAGCCAGCCCACAGCCAGGCATACATCGCCTGGTCAATCAGCCAGCTCCGCCAGGTGCTCGAGGGCTACAACGCCCTGGTCGGCCAATCCCCCAAGCCAGCCAAGGCAATGCAGCCGTGAGGCCTGCGTGGGCATCTGCGCGGCCGAAGTGCGAATCCGCGTCCCCGCGCCGGAGGCGATTCTTCGGTCTGATGGCCCCCGCAGCGGTGTTCCATGTGTACATTCCCACCTTTGCGCGACCATCAAGGGAGACGGCATGACCCATCGAGACGCCTTGATCGCCGCTGCGTTGGCGGTCCTGCTTTCCGCGGCGCGACCTTGCGCAGCACAGCCGGCCGTCGCCAACACCGTTCCGCAGCCGGTCGTCGTGCTGGATACGTCGGGCTTCTGGCGGATGCACCACACGCTCGCCCCGCCGGTGGTCCGGCTCGACGGGGGCCTCAAGTCCGCCCTGACCGGCCTGAAGTGGCTGGACTGGGAGACTCCCGCCCCTCCCGCGAACTGGACCCATGCCGACTTCGATGATGGCCGCTGGGCGAGATTCCCCCTGCGCCGCTCGGCGGCCACGCCGTACCTCGCCAGGCTCTGCCTGCGAGGCAGGTTCCGCGTCACCGACCCCGCCAAGGTCCGCGGGCTGAAGCTGGACCTGGACTACCACGGCGGCGCCGCAGTGTATCTCAACGGCAAGATGATTGCGCAGGGAGACATGCCAGCCGGGCAGACAAACCTCGCGGCAGGCTACCCACCCGAGGCCTTCGTCACGGCCGACGGCAAGGTCCTCGGCGAAAGGACGCGGCGCGACGACGAGACGAAGCGACGGCTGGGTCTGCGCCTGCGCAAGCTTGTGGCCGTGCCGATCCCGGCGAGGCAGCTGCGAGCGGGCGTGAACGTGCTGGCCGTCGAGATCGTCCGGGCCCCCTATCACAAGATCGTGGCCACGCTGAAGCCGCAGGGCGCCGACAGACCAAGGCATCCATACGACCTGTCCTGGGGCACCTGCCAGATCGATCGGTTGCAGCTCGCGGCCGACTCGGCTGACGGCCTGGTGCCGAACTGCGCCCGGTCGGACGTGTTGGAGGTCTGGAACAGCGACCCGCTGGCGGGCGACTTCGACATGGACTTCGGCGACAACTGTGAGGCTCTTCGGCCGATCCATCTCGTGGGGGCGAGGAACGGCTCTTACTCCGGCAAGGTGGTGGTCGGCTCGACCAGGCCCATCGCGGGGCTGAAGGCGACGGCCTCTGACCTGAAGGCGGACGGCGGGGCAACGATTCCGGCCTCCGCGGTCCACATCCGCTACGGCGTCCCCTGGGGCGCAGAGTACGTCAACATGTCCGACGCATCGTCCGGTTCCTATCCGGCGAGCGCGGACCTGCTGGGCGCCCTGGCGGAGGCGGCGCCGCAGGAGATCCCCGTCCGCAAGAAGCACGTGGATCGGCGGTACGCCCTCAGCACGCCGCATCAGCCCCCCACCGTTTTTGGGGCGGTGGCATCCGTCTGGGCAACAGTGAGGATCCCCGCCGACGCCAAAGTCGGCACCTACAAGGGGCGGATCACCATAGAGGCCGACGGCAGGAAGCTCACCGAAGCCCCCATCGAGCTGAAGGTCATCGACTGGACACTGCCCGAACCGCAGGATTACAGGACCTGGATCGAGTTCATCCAGTCGCCCGACACGCTTGCGGTGGAGCACAAGCTGGAACCATGGTCGGGCCGCCACTGGGAGATGATCGCGCGGTCGTTCCGCTACCTCAGCGAGACCCCCAGCCGCGTGGTGTACGTGCCGCTGATCGCCGAGACCAACCTGGGCAACGAGCACTCGATGGTCCGCTGGATACGCAAGGGCGAGGGCCGGTTCGACTTCGACCTCTCGGTGATGGACAAGTATCTCGACATCGCCGCGAAGAACATGGGCACGCCGAAGTTCGTCTGCTTCGTGGTGTGGGACATCTACCTGGTCGAGAAGGAGATCGGCAACCCTCGCGACATCAGGAAGGCCCTCGAGGCCCGCAAGCCCTTGAAGGGCAAGGGACCGCTCGTCACCGTGCTCGATCCGGCGACCGGCAAGCTCCAGAACGAACACCTGCCGCGTTTCACTGACGCCGGCAGCATGGAGATATGGAAGCCGCTGTTCGCGCAGATTCGCTCTCGCATGAACGCCCGCGGCCTGGAGTCGGCGGCTGCGCTGGGGTTCATCTCGGACGTGCGGCCGACGAAGGACGAGACGCAGCTCCTCTACGACGCCAGCGGCGGCATGCCCTGGATCTCGCATTCGCATCACGGGGTGGGGCCCGTCGGCGGCATTGCGAAGGTGGCGTATTCCACGCACGTCTGGCACTGTGAGTACCCCGGCGAGACGAGCCTGTTCGGGTGGAAGCAGCCGCGGCTGCACGCGCAGTTCCAGCGCGGCAACCAGAACGCCTCTGCGGCGGCGCGTTGGCGGCACTGCGCAGAGGTGAACATCGCCGGCGGGCAGCGCGGGATCGGCCGGCTCGGGGCAGACTTCTGGTACACCATGAAGAACAAGGACGGCCGCCGCATGGGCACCGTGGCGGCACGCTACCCGCAGAGCGCTTGGCGCAACCTGGACATGCACTCGCACTTCCTGGCCCCCGGGCCGGACGGCCCTATCGTGACCAATCGCTTCGAGGCCGTCCGTGAGGGGCTCCAGGAGTGTGAGGCCCGCATCTACCTGGAGAAAGCGCTGACCGACAAGGCCCTGCGTGCCAGGCTCAGCGACGAGTTGGCCGGCCGGATCAAGCAGGTCCTCGACGAGCGGCTGCTGTATATGTGGAAGCACTTCAGCCACCTGCGGCTGACCGGGCGGCACTACCAGTGGGCGTATTTCACTCCCTGGCGCGGCGTCGGAGAAGCGGGGCACTCATGGTTCTTCAGCACCGGCTGGCAGCAGCGCAGCGAGAAGCTCTACTTGCTCGCCGGCGAAGTCCACCGTAAGTTGGGGCAAGGTGAGTCCGCGTCCGGCCGCTGAGAGGCTGAGAGAAGGAGCCGTGCCGTGCCCGTCAGACAATCGTTCTGCTATCCGCTGTATGCAAAGGGCCGCTCGCCCGCCGAGCTGTTCGACGCCGTCCGCCGGATCGGCTACCCCGCCACGGAGTTCTGGTTCCGCGACGCGGAGGTCGAGCGGCTGATCGACGAGGCCATCGCCGCCGGGCTCACGGTCGCCAGCATCTGCGGCCACACGTCGCTGACCGACGGCCTCAACAACCCCGCCGACCACGACCGCATCAATGGCGAGCTGCTGGAGTCCATCGACTACGCCACCGCGCACGGCATCGGCGGGCTGATCTGCTTCTCGGGCAACCGCCGCGAGGGACAGACCGACGACGAGGCCATCGACGCCTGCGTCGCCGGCCTGCGCCGGGCCGCCCCGGCCGCCGAGCGGGCCGGCATCAACCTCAACCTCGAGCTGCTCAACTCCCGCGTGGATCATCCCGGCTATCAGGCCGACCGCTCCCGCTGGGGGCTGGAGGTCGTGCGGCGGGTCGGCAGCCCGCGAGCCAAGCTCCTGTACGACATCTACCACATGCAGATCATGGAGGGCGACGTCATCCGCACGCTGACCGAGAACGTGCAGTGGATCGGGCATATCCACACCGCCGGCAACCCCGGCCGGCGCGACATGGACGACCGGCAGGAGCTGAACTACACGGCCATCTGCCGCGCGCTGTCAGCCGCCGGCTACGAAGGCTACGTCGGCCACGAGTTCACGCCGCGCGGCGAGCCCCTGGAGGCCCTCCGCGCCGCCTTCCAGACCTGTAACGCCTGATGTGCCCCTCGGCGCAGCCATCCGGGCTTCCCCTGCATCGTCCGCCTGCCGGGGTGAGGACGAGACAACGGTCGTGTCGAAGGCCGACGCCTGGGTACAATCATGGTCAGGCGTTCGCGGCGGGCGCGGGCGAGAGGGCGTCTGGGAAATGGCAACTGAGGGCAGGATGGGCGCCGCCAAGACCCCTTCGGTTCGGCCGGCGTCGGAAGCCGGACTTGTGGTGTCCGGGGAGCGTCCACCCTCGCAGCGCGTCTTCCTGGTCTACGCGATTCTGCTGGGTGTTATCTTCATCGTGCCCTGGTCGGGATGGTTCGGCGGGCCGAAGCTGCTGCTCTTCCGCGACTACGTGGACTACATTGATCTGAGGGAGGACCTGCTCTTCGCATCGCTCCTGATCGGGCTTGTGGCCTCGATCGCCGGATTGGTCGAAGGACGTTTGGCCCCCGCTGTGCCTGCGATCTTTGGTGGGGTTCTGTTTCTCGTCGCTGGCGAGATGAACTTCGGGGTCTTCGCCGGGCTGACGCCTCTCCTTCGCGGCGGCCAGGAGGCGGCCTTCTGCCTTCTGCTCTGCATTGTGGCGGCCGGCATGCGCAGCGTCCGAAGATACGGCCACTCGCGGCTGCCCGTGGGACTGGCCGCGGCGGCCGGGCTGATGCTTCTCGTCCTCATCGGCCTGTCGATTGCGATTCCGTTGCTTCGGGGCGAGGTGAGTTGGCACGAGCAATGCGAAAGACTCATCCACGTGCCTCCGCCCTTTGTCCTTGGGGGCATTTCTATATCGCACGGACCGGCCATTGCGGTTTCCGCCTCGCTTGGGCTGGGCGCCTTGGCTGCGGCGGGGATTCGGTGTGTGGGCCGCAGGCGATGGCCCCTCTGGGCCCTGCTGGCGGAGGTGTTGGCCAAGGCGGCGCTGCTGGTGTCGGCCGGCTACGCGCTGGCGATGGACCTGGCCAGGGCAGCGCGCCCGGACTTCTCCGTCATCCTGCTGTTCCGGTGGGAGCTGGCGTCGGCGCTCTTCCTGTTTCTGCTGATCGACGGGCTGGCCGAGTTGATGCATCGGAGCCCCCGCCCGGCTCAGCGTGCTCCGGCGGGCTGGAAGCCGGAGCCGCGTCCCGCCTCACCACCTCCTGCGTGATCCCCTCCTCCCCGACGCGGAAGAGCCGGCAGCACATCCCGCTGTGGTCGCGCGGGTACGACGTGCCGGAGACGACGTAGGTCGTGTATCCGGGCCCCTCGATCTCAACGGTTCTGTGCAGGTGGCCCGCGAGCACGACCCGGACGCCGTACTCCTGGATCAGCCGCTCGATCCTGTCCTTGGCGGCCAAGTCCTGCGGAGGGTGGTGCATCGCCAGGATGATGTGCCTGCGGCCGGCCCGGCGCGCCTCCAGAAGCCGCTTCTCCAGCCACACCCACTGCGCGGTCGCCCGGCTCAGGGCGAAGGAGTCCAGGCAGATGAAGTCGCAGTTGCGGTGCGTGAACCGGTGGTAGCCGGAGCCGAAGCGGGCGGCGAAGGCCTCCAGGCCGTCGTGATTGCCCGGAAGCAGCTTCACCGGCATGTCGAACTCGCGCAGGGCCTCCTCAAACGCGGCCCACTGCTCCGGATTGTCGCCGTCGTTGACCAGGTCGCCGGTCACCAGAACGAAGTCGGGCCTGAGTTCGTTGGCCTTCCGGGCCAGCGTGATGAATCGATCGCGGCTGCCGCCGATACCGCCTGGTCCGCCGATGTGCGGGTCGCTGGCATGGAGGAAGGCGAACGGGCGGAACTCCCGCTCGGCCGCGCCCCCGCCGGCGGCGCCGGCCTTCTTCGAGCCGCACCCAGCCAGCATAAGGACGGCCACAAGGAGCGGCGGGATCGTCCGCCTCAGCCGAACTCCTCCTCGATGTTGGGTCCATTCGGTGGTCATGGTCTCCGCGGGCTCACGCCCGCCTGCTATCTATAGCCGCTTCGTGCCCAATGGATCGCGTTGACCATGGCATGAACGAGGCGCTGGTGCACCATGTCGATGTCGTAGCCGTTCTCGTCGCAGACGCCGGCCGCCAGCGACCGCAGCGTTGCGGAAAGGCTCTTGAGCTGGCCGATCGTCTTCACGGGCGCCTGCACCACTCCCGGTTTTCGCTGCGCGAATCCCCTGGCCGCCTGGTCCACGCTCTCGGCGGCCGTCAGCAGCGTCTGCTTCATCTCTTCCGTAACGGCCAGCGGCGCCGGCCGCCCTCCGGAGGCCCGACGAAGCTCCCAAAGGCCGTCCTCGACGGCCATGAATTGCGACCTGGCCGTCAGCAGGAGGTCCACTTCCTCGCCCATCAAGGCAACCAGCCCCTCTTCTGCGAGGATGGCCTTCAATTCGGGTGTCTTGACGACCATCCCCGCGGGCAAGCGGGTGTCGTCCTTCACCCTGTTGTACAGCATGACCACCTTGGAGTAGTGCCTGTTCCCGTATCGCAGCTTGCCGATCCACCAGAGCTTCAGCTCGCGGCTGAGCGTGTATGACGGCCTTGTCTCGGGCGTCCCGGCCGGCGCGCTCGCCGCAGCCGCGCGGGCGGTTGCAGGCCGGCTCTGCAGATTTGCCTCGCCGCCTGCCGGCTGAGTTGAGCGCCCTTGAGACGGACCACTGCGCCGGTCCTTCCCACAGCCGGACACCCCGAAGACGATCGCGCCCGCGATGATAGCAGCTAGTACCGCTCTTATTGCGCCCTTTCTGGATCGACGCCGCGTCGAAGGGGAGAGGACGTCACGGCCGACGAAGGGATTTGCTCGACCCATCTA
>Ga0307379_10007283_pt1 | contig 15057 bp, 10 predicted proteins | sample UN2MG_FD_202237 | JGI IMG/M metagenome (GOLD analysis project Ga0307379, IMG submission 202237) | Soil microbial communities from Risofladan, Vaasa, Finland - UN-2 | ecosystem: Environmental > Terrestrial > Soil > Coastal area > Acid sulfate soil | place: Finland: Risofladan, Vaasa | collected... | reverse complement strand
TTCGTTCTAGATACCGAATAGCTTCCAGAGAAATCGTCCTGGCTCGCGGACTATCTGGCGCTGTTTCATAGGCCAACCTGAACTGTTCTCGATGGGTGCAACCCAATTCGTTGAGGGCTTCTACCAGGCGCACCGGCTCTTTCACGACCTTCTCAAAGATGTTGACCGCCTTCTCCAGATACCGGATGCTCTCGCTCAAGAACTGGTCACACTCCTGGTGTGGATACTCGCCATCCTTCCACAGCCCACCCAACTGGCGCAGCGAGCGGCCTAGCGTGATCAAGGCAAGGCCAATGCCACGTTGCGTCCCCAATTGCTCGAAAATGCGCAGTGCTTCCGCACTGAACCGCTGGGCACGGTGAGGCTCTTTGAACTCCAGGTGAACGATGGCCCAGGAGTTGAGGCTCAGGCCGATGCGATAATCGCGGCGCAACTGCCTGCGCAACCGGAGGCCCTCGTCCACCAGTGTCTCGGCACGAGTGCGGTGACGAAGTAGAGCGTAGACGCGCCCCAGGTTGTCGTTGGTGTTGGCCAACTCCTCCCACAACTCGGAGGCGCGGAAGTAGGGGAGCGCCACTCGAAACTCTCGCAACGCTGCCTGGTAGTGGCCCAGGTGCATCCAGTGGGCATACCCCAGGTGGTTGTGCGCCCGGCCCCATACCAGGTTGCGCCGCCAGGTAGCGTATGGGCTGGCATCTTTGGGCACCAATTGTTCATAAGGGGAACCACTTTCGGGTTTGGCGATCACCTCTCGAAGCAGATCGGCCGCCTGCCGCGCCCTTCCGGTGTAGATCAGAGCCTGAGCGTGATGTACCATGAGATCAGCCCAGGCCAACGCAAATATCAGGTCTTCTGGGGGGAACAGGCTAGGATAGGCATCCCACAACTTCTCAGTAACACTCACGGCCCGCTCACTCTCGCCCCGCACCAGCAGCCGCTTCACCCAGCCAGCCCCAGAGTCACAGTTGAACTCGTCAACCAAACCCGGAGTATCGCGCAGCAACTGCCGATCAACGGGACTCTGGCTCGCCAGGAATGCCATCACTTCGCTGCGCATACGCATATCGAAGCCGATTTGTGCCGCGCGGATCGCGAACTCTGCCTGTCTGATGTACCAGTGGTATCCCTCACGAGGGCTGGCACGCATCCGGTACAGCAAGGAGTCAGTCTGGAGTTCCTGCCGCTTCTTTTCGTCCTCAGCGGCCTCTATCTGCTCGTCGTACCACTCCACGATGCGCTTGCTGAGGCGTTGAACGTCTTCGGGTTGCAGCACGTAGGCATCACAGAGCAGGTAAACCTCATCGTGCAGAAAGAGCCGCTCGTCTTCGGGATGCCGCTTCACGAAACGCCGCCCGGCAATCGCTTTGAGACGTGATTGGCACTCCTCACAGTCCCACTCCTCTGCCAGGTGCTGCAACAACCCGGCATCCAGTCCCTTACGCGCGACCGCCAGATAACGGAGGATGCTGCGCACCGATCTATCTGGCTCTTCCCGCATCACGGACTCGGTCAGTAGACGATCAATCTCTCTACGCACTTTCTCCACCGTCCCCATCATTACCTTATCCTGGAGTTGATCGAAGCCAAGCCCAGGCCGGACCACCTCCATGGCCAAGTCGAGCCGGATGGGACGGCCCTCGGTCATCTCCCATAGCCGGTCCCAGAACGCGGGCTCCAGGTTGTCCAGATCTGGAGACTCGGCTCTCTCTCTGTCGAAATAGATCCGAGCCTCGTCTCTGTCGAATCCGCCCAGCGTCATGGCCTTGTAGCGGACCCGCGGATTGGCAGCCAGTGTTTCTTCCAGGGCCTTTTGCAGGTAGGGATCTTTCTCCGGGCGCCCCACCAGCAGCACGACGCAGTTTTCCCAGCGACACAACTGGTCCAGAAGCCAGGCCCTTACCGTGGTGCTTTCGTCCTCAATCTGGCACAGTCTCTGTATCTCATCTACCTCGTACTGAATGCGCTCTGTGGTGTCCAAGGCAATCACGATCCGGACCTGACGCATAACGGCATTCACGCTCTTGGCAAATATCTCGGCGAGCTTTGCGCGCTCCGCTTCCAACTCGGAGCCGATCAATCCCGCCTCTCGTCGCGCGGTCCAGGCGTCGCGCTCCTCCCGATAGTGCTGGAACTGGCCGGCCGTCTCCAGGGCCTGGCTGAGGCATGTTTCCAGGCCGCTGCTAGAGTTCACATCTGCATGATAGAGGTCCAGGATGCCGGACCAGCGCACGGCTGGGGCCATGCCATCGGAGCTGCCTAACTCCATCCCCACTTGGCGCAGAAAGACCGTCTTGCCCTCGCCGCCCTCGCCGGTGATGTAAAAGACACAGGTGGACCGGTCTCTGGCCTCAATCGCTTCCCGAATTTCTGGCATGATCTTGCGCGGGATCCACTCTGGCATCGCTCTTACCTCCTTGGGTCAACCTTCCTGCTTGACCGCGCGCCTCTGGGCCTCCGAGCGCAGACGCTGGTAGTCTTCGCCGGGCAAAATCTCCTTCAGTTCTTCATCCTGCTCCAGCGCTTGTGCCAACTCAGCCCAGGGTTCGGGAGTGGGCGGCGCTTTCTCGGAGAGGAATCGCTCCCACCAGGCTTGTATGGTGGGCAGTTGTTGCGCCAGCCGCTCACAGCGTTCCAGAACTGCGCGATGGTACGCTAATTCCGGCACGTAGCGGTCGAGGTACTGGGGGTACTCATTCAAGTGGCTGTTGTGAAAATCAAAAGCGGCGCGGTGTGCCTCACAAAACAACGCCGGGGCGTCCAGTTCCAGGAAGTGGGCCAGCAACCGGCGCAGCGTTGGATCGAACTCGTAGCTGTTTCTGTCGCCATTCCAGTACAGGAGGTGGTGGGTCTGCAGTTCTCCGATGAGATTGTCCAGATAGTAGGCGTCGCCATGCCCGGGTTCGACGAGACCCAGGGTCTCTGCGAGGGCGCGCAGCGGTTCAACGCTGACCCAGCGCAACGCGCTGGCCGGCTTGGCCAGCTCCGCTGATTGTTCTGGCATATCCTTCAGGATTTCACCGATCACCTTGCCCAAAATGGTCTGTACCAAAGGCGGTTCAATGAGCTGTTCAACTCTCTCCAACTCTTGGAGACATACGCCGTGTCTCTCCAACGCAGTCCCCAAGAAGTCGGTGATCAGTGGATGCCCAAAAGCACGATGATAGAGCGCTTCGCTCATGGCAGTGCTCGCTTTTATCTCCTTACCAGCGGTTTCGGCATCGAAGGCGGTCAACCGGTGCGAGTCTATTCGTCGCCGAACCTGGAAGCGCTTCCAGCGCCGTAACTCTCCCCTACTCGTGAAAATGAAAAGCACCCGGTCGGTGATCGTCAGGCGCTCCACTATGTGTTGCTCGAGCCAGAAGAAGGTTGGCTCGTCCAACTTCACCAAGTCATCTACAGTGTCTAGCATAATCAAGGGAGTAGCCGATCTGGTTGACCATTTGGTCACTTCGTTTACAAAGGCCTCTGCCCACTCATCGGCACTGGCCCTTCCCAGATCGGGCACCTCAGCCCCCAATTGACAGGCCAGTTGCTTCCAGAGTTCCCTTATCATCTGCTCTCGGTTGAGTCCGGTGTCCTGCCACAACGCGGGTGAGATCTCCCGGTTCAAGTCCAGGCGCGCTGCAACAGTGGGATAGGAACTCGAGCCCCGTACCTGCGGGTCAGCACGCTTGTGGCGCTCCGTCAGCTCTAGAAGGAGCCAACTTTTTCCCATGCCAAAGGCACCCCAGAAACACATGACTACTGACGGCATCGGCTTCCCTTGGATTCCAAGATCCAACTTGTTCTGAACTAATTGGAGTTCAGTTTCACGATTGACGAAACGGCGCCCTGGTTCTGGAGTCCGGCGGGGCTTGAGTCGAGAATCTGAATTCATCATACGCCTCTACGTGATGGGAAGTTCGTAAATAATTGCCTTGGCCGTTACAATTGCTGCAGTGGCTGTCACCGCACCTACTCCCTTGGTTACTACGACGCCGCGTGACAGAGCCAACAGGGTTGCCGATGAAATGTCAGTAGGGCCATAGTATGGTCAACTCACAGCCACTAGCACACGGACATAATTATAGCGTTTTCTTTGGAGTCCTGCTTGACAAGTATATGACAGGTATGTTACGGGGTCGTGACGGGCGATGTATGTACACAAGATCTGCCGTAGCACTTTAGTGCTGGGGCCAAACTATCATAGTTGTACAACTTCAAGAGGGCGCTACAGTCCAGTTCTGCAGGATCTCCTTAAGCACTTCCCAAAGGTCGGGAAACCGAGTAGCAAGTGCAAGAGCGATGACCACCCAGATCCAGAATGTGGGGATGTGGGCCTCAATACTCGTGGTGTGCTTATTTCCCCAGACTCTCACCCGGAAGCGGCTTTCTGTGTGCTTATCCTCATCCATTTCTCACCTCAAAGCTGACTTGCTTTACTGAGGTAAGCCTACCTGGGGCTTGATCTGGCTATAGTACCCATCTCCTATTTGATTTTTCGCAAAGGCGTGGTATAATTATGCCAGAATCGCAAGCCTTTGGTGGCTTGCCTAGTTCTGACGCGCCGGTCTTCCCCAAGGCTCAGGCGCGTCACCGTTTATATGATAGTGCACAGGCCCCCTTGTGTCAATAGTATCTACGTACCACCTACGTAGGATAGGCGGGTGCGATTTGGTACGTTGGATTCGGACAACGAAAGGCGGTAGTAGGGTTGGTCAGCCGGCTAGAACGGGCTGAGGCTTGTGAAGGACACTGCTTGTAGGGGCAGGCCATCCCTCAACAGACTCAGGAAGGTTCTCTCTAGGCCACAGCGGGAAGAGATCCAAATTCGGGGAATGAACATAGTGGTTGCCCAGCCAGCCTGGCAGTTCGCGCACATCGCGCAAGTGGACGCCTCGCCAGCCACCGTATAGTCCCAGTGGATCAAGATGGGCGCCACCCAGGCCGGCCCTGTTGGCACCGATGACGTCAGCGTAGAAAATGTCGCCGATATAAAGCGCGTGGGCCGGCGACAGGTGCAGCGCGTGCAGAGCCGCTCTGAAAATGGCTGGATCGGGCTTCTCAAATCCAAGGGTCTTGGAGTCAAAGATGCGTTCAAAGTAGTGGGCCATGCCCAGGTCATAGAACACTTGGTATGTTCGACCGTCAGAATTCGAGATGACTGACATGCGATATCCCTGCGTGGCAAGGTCAGACAACGTCTTGTGCACCCAGGGGAAGGTGAAAGTCCACATATTCTTCCGACGGTGGCATTCCTCAAAGGCCTGTGCTATGGCATCAGCAGCTGGACCAGCGACCCCAAGTGTCTCGAGGAGAGCGTATGCATAGCCACGTGCCCACGGGGTCGGGAACCTACCAGATTGGCTACGTGCCTGGCAGTCCAGCGTGTGGATCAGTCGATAGTAACCATGGAACAACTGCGTATCGGTTAACTCCATCCCCTGCTCTTGGGCCTGCTGGACAAGGAAAGGCTGGTCTGGGAAGACCAGGGTACCACCAGCATCGAACAGAAGGTAAGGTTTAGGTCGTAATTCGCCGGTCTTGTCTTGCCTGCATTCTGATCTTTCTTGACTTCTGGAAAAGGAGTATGTCACCATTCCCTGATCCGTTTTTCTGCTCATAGCCCCGCCTCACCATTTCTACTGTCCTTACGCTTTGCTTACCTTGATCTTGAAGGAATCAGTCCTAGTATACATCCTTCATGGTGAACACAAAGTAAAGCTGTCACTAAAAAATGCATAAGACCAGTCCTGAAGCCCGCGAGGTCTTGGTATTCAACCTATCCCGGACTTCCTCGCCATCTCAGCCGTCTAGCCCAAGATCATCCTTGAGGCCATCAGGATGAAGGCGATATCCGCGCCCCCTGATCGTCTGAACGTACTCCGCATCTTGCGAGTACTTTCTAAATACGCGGCGCAGGCGCGCAATAGAAGCTGTAATGGCTTGATCGGCGACTCCCTGCTTTGCTAAGTGTGACCAGGCTTCTTCTGCCAACAAATCCATCGTGCATACTTTGTCTTGGTGCCGATAGAGGCACACCAGAACACGATAGTCCTGCGGCGGAATTTTACTCGTGATGTCACCATTGCCAAGTCGGACAACGAGTTTCTCTTCGTCCACACACAAAACGGGGAAATCAGCGAACTGAACCACGCGAGGCTGCACGGCCATTGCCGTCGCGTAGCCTTCTTTTACTGCGTAATCACCGCGGCGGGCAAGCCATCCGGCCTCAACCTGTCTCCAGGTTTCCAGCCCGATCAGTTCTGACGGGTCGGGCTGCTGGCAATGGCTTTGCAGGAGCATATCTGCCAGAATCAGTACTGCCCGCGGCGACCCGCCAGCAAGGGCAGTAATCTCGTTGTCAATGACCTGGGCCAGCTCATCCGCACAAAGTTGCGCCAGGTCTTCGTAGGGGGGCTCCCTGCGGCTGAAATGAATGAGCCGCTGTCGGATCAGCGCGAGCAAAAGCCGATTGTCTTCCCAAGCGATCCGAGAAATATGCAACCTGTCCGCGCGGAACCAGCCGCAGGCACGTAAGGCTGACTCCAATTCCTGTGGCAACAGGAACCGAAATATCAGGCCGGGACATTCGATCAGGGACAGCGTACCGAGCAGAGGGGCCAACAGCCTAACGGCCTGGGTCAGGTCATTGGCCGTGGGGGGGAACTCATCCACACCATCCACGAGCACCACACATGACTCTAAACCAGCATCCCTGGCCAGCGTGGCGAATCCCTGCAAGAGTTCCAGTGAGCCCAGGCCATCCAGAGCGCCCGAAAGTCCAGCGGTTGGCGCACCCGCCAGGTGGGGTGCAAAACGGGCCACATAGGCTGCCAGGCGCGGCGCGACACCTGGATCTGCCAGTGTGCTTTGTATTTCAGAATCACTTGAGGCCTCATTTACCAGCGCAGTCAACCCGAGGTAGCAAAGCGCACCGACGTGGTGTATGGGTTGCACCCGCCGTATCTCACCGCCCGCGCTACCCAGTGCCCGCTCAAACCCGTTGTAGGTGTATGCTATCGCCAGCCATGGGCTATCTCGCTTGAGAGGGCGGCACTGAGCGGCCAGCATCTGGCGTTGAGCCGTCTTGCCGCAGCCACGTTGCGCGAAGATGACGCATGGCACAGTCAGGCGGAGGAGTTCGTCAAAACCACCGATATCCACAAAGTAGTTCGGCAGGTCTTGATCGTGCTCAGCGTTCCACCTCTCGAACGGATTGGCACGGAAACCCTTTCTCGCAAACCAGCGATCAAGGCTGGTATGGGGCTGCCCGGCACTGGTACTAGATTCCATCTTGCATCCTTCAAAGGGGCTTTACTCTGTAGCGAACTTTGTGGCCTTCGTGTGCTCCAGAAGCTCCAACACCTCCTGCCGGAATACACCCAACCAGGAGGGTTTGAGCACGTAGGTGCGTTCCAACTCAGGCAAGAGTTCTTGTCCTATGCGCAGTATATCCTCTGCCTCCAACTGGCTAAGGTGGCCATAGAGGTGCTCAATGAAGAGCCGGTGACTCGTCAGTCGTGGCTGAGAGGGTGGGTACAGATGCTCGTCTTCAGAAACGGATGAGGGATCGAGCGGACGCTCTAGAAAGCGTCCAAAATAACAGGCAGCAAGAACATAGTGCTCTATGGCTTGTCGCATCTGCGGAGTGCTCGTGCACGGTCGCTTCTTATCGAACATCATGTCACCGCGCAATACGTGGATCTTGCCCAACTGCTGCCAGTAGTCCTCCACGCATTCTTCTGGTGGGACTGCGCAAAACTGGCCGTTCCTCCCCAGTTTGTAGTCCTTGGGGGTCGCTCTCTCAGCCTGTCTCAGGTACCCCTCCGCCTCCTTACGTTTGCCGAGTATGAAATAAGTCCGTGCCAGGTCCTCACAGGCATCCACGTAGAGAGCAGGATATTTCTCCCTGGGGGCGGCCTCCAGGCTTTTCTCCAGATAGTGCCTGGCTTGCAGAGCGCTCTCAGTATCACTTCCCTGGCTCAATGCCACCAATTCCCGATAGGCGCACCCTAGCTCATTATACGCCTGGAAAACCCGAATGTCCTCTTTGACAGACAGGAAGATGTCCCTGGCTTCTTCCAGCGTTTTGATGGCTTCACGCAGATGATGCTCGAACCTGGCGGGATTGCGGCAGTATCTCCAATAGGCACCCAGGTATCGCTGGGCGCGCCCTTGGGTAATCAGTGCCAGACCAGCGCCACGTATGCCTGGCTTTCCCTGCTGTTTGAAGATTCCGAGCGCCTCTTCGCTCGTAACAAGCGCACGATACGGTTGTCCAAAAGCCAGGTCTGCAGTGGCCTTGGAGTTGAGGCTCAGAGCGTAGCGATAATCGTTCTGTATCATCTGTCGTATCTGCCGGCCGTGCTCAATCAGCAAATCAGCACGAGTTCGGTAGCCCAGTTGAGCGTACACCCGGCCCATATTGTCATAGGCCGTGGCCAACTCTTCTGCCAACCGTTTCTCAACGAGAAAATAGGAGATGGCTGCACTGAATTCTCTGAGGGCTGCTTCATAGTTGCCCCGATCCATCCAACCGGCGTATCCTATGTGATTGTGCGCGCGGCCGAGTATCTGATTCTATCGCCGTGTCCCAAGTGGGAGAGCCTCATATAACCCTCTCTGACCCCCCAAGTCTGCAATCACCCTTTTCAGCCGCTCAATCGCCTCAGACGTATCTCCTACATAGATCTGGGTATGGGCATACCAGACATCGAGTTCACCCAGAGCCAGTTGAAACGCCGGATTATGCTTGTCACCGACGGCAACCATAGCTTCACGGTGCCTCTTTGCGGTGCTCACGGCTTCCTCGTACCTGGCTAACGCTACGAGGTCCTTTACATCCCGCACTAGGTCATCCAGACGCGCCACACCCGCGCCAGTTGCGGACCATTCTCCCAGGTCAGTGGACGCGGGGTATCCATTCTTTGATGTCATTGCCGAATTAGCCTCGTTTCCGCCGGAAAGGCCGGGGGGTTTTCCTGGCCGCCGTTTTGCCTGCCACTCCTTCAAGGCATCCTGCAGTGCCTTCTGTCCAAACACGACTTTCCAAAGCACACCAAAGATCTCGACCACTACCCCAACTGTCTCACGAGGTCCCATTTCACCCCCTTTGCAGGATTATGCGACGCTAAAGCAATCAAATCAAGCCCGGCATATTGATGCTTGGTGAGGTGGGGCACTCCGGGAGTTGTCACAATCCAGAAATCCACCATATCCGCGCCCTGAGGTTCAAGCCATCCGAACCCCAGGGTAAAGGGCATCTGGGGTGCAGATGTCTGTACATTCGCTTGACCTCGAGAACTCCTTCCAGAATTCTACACCTATCCGTCCATCGGCAGCAACTCCACGACCGTAGGCACAATGTGCCAGGCGGTGGAGAACTTCCACGACACGTCCAGGAGAAAGACCTTCCTGATGTTGAAGCCATTCATGGAACTCGTCTCGGGCGTCTTGTGTTAGCAGACGACTGATGTGATTGATGCCTGTGTTAGGACCATCCTTCCAGCGGCTGTCCAAGCGTCTCTCGGCGACTGCTTCGCAATGTGCTGGAGTCCAGGGTATAACATATTCGTCAATGTGGCGGCGACGAATAGGTCCCCTCAGGCGATTCCGAAACGATGCCCTGAGTTGCTGGGGTATGAATATCCTCAGTGCTAACCGCTCTCCACCATGTCGCTCAGCAGCCGCCCGGCATAGCTCGACAATGGCTGTGAACGCTCGTGCGTTCCGACTCGCCTCAGAGGGCTGTTCATCGAACAACCGGTCTATATCATCAATGAAAACGTACACCCGCGCGGGTCCTTGTGGAACCGATAAGTGGAACTCAAGTACATCGTCGCACTTCCTGAGTATGTGTCTCACATCGTCGTGCAGGGAGAGAGCCTTTGGAATTGAGAACCTTTCACACACGCAATCGTAGATACAGGCGGCCAGATCCCGTGGGGTCGCCTTCCTCACGGGGATCTGCATTCTCTGGATACGCTGGTCAATATCATGGATTTCTAAAGCGTGCTGTTCTCCTTCTCTGACCTGCCGCGTTGCCCATCGGCAATAGAAGGTTTTCCCACCTCCTCCCGGCGTGAAGATCAAGACCAGCCTGCTGGTACCTGGCGACTTTACCTTGTCCAGCGTAGGGGTTGGCCCTAATCCTCCCAAATCTGTCTTTGCCCTCGGGTCTACATGCCACAAGTGGAATAGCTTTGGTATGTCCTCTTCCTCTACGTCTTCGGCATTAGACCATTCGAACGGGTTAGCATTGTAGCCACGCTCTTTCCACCATTTGTCAAGCCCTACCCTTTCATAGTCTGCACACAACTGCTCAGGCGTGCTCTCCATGCCATCTCGGCGCCGGTCAGACCCGCCGGGGACAGTTGGCTCAGCCAACTGCTGCTCCAATTCGGCAATCCTATCAAGCAAGCGGCGTTCTTCTTTGACGAGTTGGAGTGGTATATCGGTGCTGAGCACAAACTTTGCCTGGCGTTCTCTTATGAGACGCAAATTCCTGCGCGCCTCGGCAAGCTGACGCCGAATCGAAAGCCGGTCCTCTTCGGGAACAACGGCCATTGTTTCCCGGTGTGACGGTAATGGTTCAGGCAGACTCCTCGCAACGGGCCCGCCAGAGGCGGCAGCCTGAACAGTTACGTCTACACTCAGTCCCCGCTGCGTTGGATGCAGAACCTTAATCATGCCAGTGAGACGCAAGTCGAAAGTATACTCACCAGGTGCATTCTGATACGTCAACACGTCCTGAGTCCAGAACCCCCCTTGCCGATCGCTGTACATCCGCAAGTAGACAGTGCCCTTTCCCGAGTCGAAGTCAAGATGTACCAGGTTGTACGCGTTACGATATTCGCGCGTCTCGTAGCAGGCGCCAGCGCCAATCACCATTGCATCGTTTCCTGGCGCTTGTAGACGTGTTAGGCCAGTACGGTGCAGGTGACCGTGGAGCATGAAGTCACAGTTACGCAGCAATAACGACTCACAAGTATCTCGGTCGAAATCCCGTAACCAGTCGAAGGGATGGTGCATCAAGACAATGCGCACGTCCGCGCCTTTGACTTGATCGAGTGCGGCCCGCACCTGCCGCTCCCCCAGGAACAGGCTGAGACGGTCTGCGTCGGAAGCTGAAGCCCAAGCGGAGTTGAGACCGAGAATCGCGACCCATCTGTTGTCGGCAATTTTGCGCCTTTTCACGTAAAAGTACCGCACACTGTCAAAGATCAGGCTTTTTCCGAAGTATGAGTTCATAAACTCTTGATAGCGATGGAACCGTTGCATGATGATGGCACGGTGCGCCTCATCCCCCAGCAATTCATTCACTGCCACCGGTTCGCTACATCTACTCACGATGTCACATGCCTTGTCGGATATGATATCCCTGTCTACATCGTGGTTTCCTGGGACGACAAACATATGATCTTTACGAACCCTTGTAGTTCGGCGCAAGTTGTCCAGGAACCGCTGTGCAAGCACATATTCTTCTGGCTTGCTGGCGAAGGCAATGTCACCTGTGACGAAGATGAGGTCAATGTGCTCAAGGCAAGGCGCAATCTCGGCCCGCTTGGCCAGGTCGCGGAGTAGAGCCTGCACGACGACATTGGCCTCATAGGCCTTTGACTCGCGCCAATGCAGATCGGAGATGTGAAGCCAAGTGACAGTTGACACAGGTTGAGCCTCCACTTCAGCGATGGCTTTCACATTACAGCCCCGCTCTCTGTATCAGTACCAGGTACGGTGATGTCTGGAGCTTTCGGTTCGGCAGCCTGCTGGATCAGTTGCCGAATTGCATGCGCCATTTTCGACGCTTCATCGAGCGTGCTCCTACGACTCCCCTCCACCATCACTCGGAAGGTGCCCGGCTCGGTGCTGGCTGACCAATAAAGGATCCGGCTTCCTTTCCCCAGTGATGCTTCCTTCTCTCTGATTTGGCTGTCAAGGGACTCTCTCTGTTCCATCGTAATCGTGCTGGTCATCGGGAATGAGATGGTGACCTGAGGATGTTTTTGCAGGGGAGCAGCCAGGTCCATCAAGCCGATGTCCGGATCACGGGCCAGGACGCCTGCCAACACAAGTGCAGTATAAATGGCATCGGCAGCCGTGTGATGTCCATCGTTAATGATGATGTTGCCGCTTACCTCTCCGCCTAGCAGATAGTCGCCGGCCCACATGGCCGCTTCCAGGTTCCTGTCACCTTTCTTGGTGTACACTATTTGAATGCCAGCATCGCTCAGTGCTTCCTCCAACCCCCGGTTAGCGAGCGAGGTAGTGACCACCGCATTCTCTCTAAGGAGATTCTGGGAATGATAGTACATCGCCAGGACGAACAACAGATCGCTCCCATCAAACACCCGACCACCAGAGTCCACGACGACCAGGCGGTCCCCATCCCCGTCGAAGGCAAACCCGTACGCTGCCCCGTGTTGCCGCATCCTTTCCATCAGGTCCTGGGGATGTTCTCGCACGTGCTCGGAACCACAGCGGTAGTTGATAGTCCTTCCCTCTGCAGCGCAATTGACGGCGACCGCAGAGGCTCCCAGCCGCTGGAACGCTTCGGGGGCGACCCGAGCCGCCGCACCATCGGCACAGTCCAGAACGATTCTGAAGCCTTCGAGCGACCTGGCCGGGCACCACGCGACGTGATCCTGGATGTAGTTCTCGACCAGGTGTTGCCCTTCAGTGCGCTGGCCCGGGTCGGCGGTCAGATTGGGGGCCTGGGCGATACAATAGTCGGCCAGTGCCTCGATCTCGATCTCTTCTTCTCGCTGCAGCCTCAACCCATTGTGCCTCAATAGCTTGATGCCGTTGTATTCGAATGGGCTGTGGGATGCGGATACGATTACCCCCAGGTCAGCCTGCAGCCTTCTGGTCAAGAAGGCCACACCCGGTGTAGTCATGACTCCCAGGTCTATCACGTCCACACCCTGGTCCCTCAGCCCAGCCTCCAGGCAGTGCACGATGATTGTCCCGGATGGCCGCGTGTCGCGACCGATCACGACAAATGGGCGCTCACGTTGGGGCCGGCCAGAGATGTACTGCCCCAACGCCTGGCCGATCCGCACCACGATGTGCGGCACGAAAGGCCACTCTTCCACGATGCCCCGGATCCCGTCTGTGCTAAACTCGATTCTAGGCATGGCTTCCTACCCCGGAATCGGTTGGGGCAACGTGGCTGGAGGGGTTTTCGCTCGACTGCATTTTCGACCAATGATCCAACACCAACCTGGCCGCTTTATACAGGTTGCTGGCCACGTAGGTGGATACGTCATGGTGCATGATTGTTGCTTCTGTCTTGGGTGACTGAATCAACACCGTTGCAGCCACCCCTGCCAGCCGTCCCGCCAGAATGTCAGAGCCTTTATCGCCTATCATAAACGATAGGTTGGGCTGGATGTCGAAATCCTCCATTGCCTGCAGCAGCAGGCCAGGCTGCGGTTTCCGGCAGCGACACTCCCTCCTGTACGGAGGAATACCAAACAGAGGATGATGTGGACAGGTGTATACCGCGTCCAGGAATGCGCCTTGACTTTGCAAGGCTTGCGCCAGCGCCTGGTGAACCTGGAGGAGTTCCTCTTCGTCAAGCAGACCTCGTGCGATTGCCGACTGATTCGTGACGATCACGATTAGAAACTGATCCTGGAGCAGTTGAATGCCATCCACTGCGTCGGGCAGCAGTTTAAGTTGGGAGGGGGCAGTCAGATATCCCACGTCCTCCACGATGATTCCATCTCTGTCCAGAAAGACAGCGCCTTGCGGCAACCTGGCGACGTGAGCCGCCTTCAAACGTGATTGTGATGGACAATACAACTGTGGACCACACATCTCCAGTACGCAAGTCGTGATCGTTCGCCCGGTCCAGTTTGGAGACACACACACTGAAAGTGCCAGACGGCAATGGAGGAACAACAGGGCACTTCCTTGGCTCCGCCCAATTATACACAAATCGCCGTTGAATGCAAATTCGGTTGGCCGGTTAGAATGTGACAACTTCAGGCGCGGTGCCTGGCGTGCTTCACTTCTGGGATGGCAGCCGTCTTGGCGGGCTGCGCCGCCGTTGGACATATGGCGCTGGATGAGGCGGGCTGCGCCGCCGTGGAACAGGCGGCGCTGGGTGAGGCGGGCCCAACACCGGCTGTTTGGGCCGCGCCGCCATGGAATAGGCGGCGCTGGGTGAGGCTGGCCCAACATCGACTGTATGGGCCGTGCCGCCGTGGAACAGGCAGCGCTGGGTGGGGCTGGCCCAACACCGGCTGTTTTACGCCGGTGTTGGGCCAACCCGAAATGCCCCCGGCACTTCTCCACGTTTGACAATGAGCCGGAAAGAGGTATAAATAGGCGCTATTGACTGCACGTCGAATTGAGCCACCTTCCCGAAAGTTCGGAACCTTTCGGGAAGGTAGAATGCCAAAAGGATGGATGATGACGGTTGCTCTGGGTATAGACACGGGAGGGACGTACACGGATGCGGTGCTGGTAGACCAGACCAGCGGCAAGGTGTTGTCCGCCGCCAAGGCCCTCACTACCTACCACGACCTCTCCATCGGCATCGGTGAGGCCGTGGCCGCCGCGTTTGAGGGACACGCTGTGCCTCCCGCCCAGGTCAACCTGGTGGGCCTTTCGACCACGCTGGCGACCAATGCCATCGTCGAGGGGCGCGGCAGCCCGGTCTGCCTGCTGCTGGCCGGCTACGACCCGGCCCTGATCCGCCAGTACGGGTTCGAGCGGGACCTGGTGACACAGGACGTGGTCTACCTGCGCGGTGGCCACGATGGAGCGGGCAATGAGATCGAGCCGCTGGACGAACCGGCGGCGCGGGAGGCCATCCTGGCCCGCCGTGACCAGGTGGAGGCGTTCGCCGTGTCGGGCTACTTTGGCGTGCGCAACCCCGCCCACGAGTTGCGCCTGCAGGCCCTGGTCGAAGAGTTGACCGTGTCCGCCAACGGCGGGCAACCGCTGCCCGTCACCTGCGGGCACGAACTGACGACCCGCCTCAACGCCGTGCGCCGGGCGACCACGACCGCCCTCAACGCCCGGCTGATTCCGCTGTTGCGCGAACTCATCGCCACCGTCCGCCGC
>Ga0307379_10007281_pt1 | contig 15059 bp, 14 predicted proteins | sample UN2MG_FD_202237 | JGI IMG/M metagenome (GOLD analysis project Ga0307379, IMG submission 202237) | Soil microbial communities from Risofladan, Vaasa, Finland - UN-2 | ecosystem: Environmental > Terrestrial > Soil > Coastal area > Acid sulfate soil | place: Finland: Risofladan, Vaasa | collected... | reverse complement strand
CGAGTGGCTGGGCCTGCTTGTCGACCGGGAAACGGCCAACCGCGAGACCAAGCGCTTTGAAAGCCGCATGCGCAGCGCAAAGCTGCGCCACGTGGGCGCGGCACCGGAAGATGTGGATTATCGCTCTCGGCGCAACCTCGACAAAGCGCTGTTCCAGCAGTTGTTAACCGGAAAGTGGATCAAGGACCGGCGCAACTTGATGATCACCGGCCCCTGCGGCGTGGGAAAAACATGGCTGGCCTGTGCGTTGGCACAAGCCGAGGCCGCCCAGGGACGATCATCGCGGGCATAAACCCAGAGCCGGCCGGTGCGGGTTCGGCCGCGGCCGGGATCCAGAACCGGCAGCACCGTGTCGTCGGCGAAGAGCCGGCCCGAGGCAAATACATGCTCCGCGAGCCGCTCCCTGAGCGGCTCGAGCCACCAGGTGGCGCCGCCGACCCAGTTCGCCAGTGTCGAGAGATTGAGCCCGACGCCGTGGCGGGCAAAGATCTGTGACTGGCGGTACAGGGGGAGGTGATCGCAGTATTTGCTCTCATAGGTCGTAACATTATGAATTCATGACTTAAGCGTTCCCACCGCCAACGGCAGCTTTCCAGCCTTTTTCGGCGGCTGTCTGGGGCACAACGGCCGTGCTGGCCTGCAGACCAAGTCGGCCGTTTGTGACCCACATGCGACATTTGGAAGTGGGCTGCCCCTGTATATCTTCAGTGGCTTGGTTATCGCTTCCAATACAATGGATCATGATCCACATTGCTGGAAATATTCGATTTTACCAGCGAACAGGGGTGTGCAAGATGGTGCGCAGGCCGACGACAAACGCGAAGACCGCGAGAACCGGCACCGCTGCAGTCCGGACGGTTTGTCCGATCGCCCGCATCGAAGCCATACCGCTCGTCGTTCCCGATGCCGACCGCCGCGATCTTGATGGGTTGGTCGATACTGTCGTCGTCAAGGTGCACGACGCCGAAGGCCGTTTCGGGTTCGGTGAAACCGACGCGCCCCCCAATCTGATCAGGGCCTTGGTCGAGACCCCTTCGGCCCACGCCTGGAGCCGCAGTGTTTCGGAGATGCTCGTTGGTGAGGACCCGGTGGAGATCGTCGCGCTGTGGCAGCGGCTCTATGAGGGCACCTTCTGGCACGGCCGCCGCGGCCTCGGGCTGCATGCCATCGGGGCTATCGACATCGCCCTCCATGACTTGGCCGGTAAGCAACTCGGCCTGCCGGCCTACAAGCTGATGGGCGGGGCGCGGCGCCAGACTCTAAAACCCTATTGCACCATCTATCCCGGCCTTGCCCACGGTCGCAGCATCTCCGAACTCATGCAGGAAATCGGTCGCCAATTCGGCAAGGCGCTGGAGATTGGCTTCCGGGCTGTGAAGATGGAAGTGCTGTTTTACGATCTGGTGACCGATGCCGAGCTAGTTGAGCTCATCAAACAGGGCCGGCGGATGCTGGGCGACGGCATCGTGATGGGCGTGGATTTCGGCTACCGCTGGTCAAGCTGGCACGATGCACGCCGGGTTCTAGAGCGTATTGCCGACTGCGACATTCACTTCGCCGAGGCCACACTGCAGCATGATGATCTCGACGGCCATGCCCGGCTTTCGGCCGTCAGTCCAGTGCGCGTCGGTGGCGCCGAGGCAGCCGCCGGCCGCCACGAAATCCGCGAGTGGATAGAACGCGGGCGGGTTGCAGTCGTGCAGCCCAACATCACCCGCTCGGGCGGCCTGAGCGAAATGCGGCGCATTGCCGATATGGCCGACATGCACGGCGTCGATGTCATACCGCACGGCTGGAAGACCGGCATCACGGCGGCGGCCGGGCGCCATTTCCAGGCCGCATGCCCCGCTTCGCCGCTATTTGAATATGTCTCACCCAAGGTCTTCGACAGCGTTCTGCGGCGTGAACTGACTAGTCCCGAGCCCGAACTGAAGGAGGGAACCATGGCCCTGCCGCAAGGCCCGGGTCTTGGCATCGAGCTGAATGAGGATCTGGTGGCTCGCCTGCGGGTGGATTGATAGAGGATCACCTCACCGCGAAGCGCTTCAGCGTCGCCTCATCAAGGCTGACGCCGAGGCCCGGCCGGTCGGGAACCATGATGCGTCCGTCGGCCTCGATGGGGAAGTGCTCCTTGGTCAGTTCCCAGCGCAGCGGCGACTCGCTGGTCGAGTACTCGCACGGCTCGTCGTCATAGTGCTGCGCCAGGAAGGCGAGGTTGGCGGCAATGGTGATGTTGGACTTATAGCCGTGGGTTACCACCCGCTTGCCTAGCCGTCGCGCAAGCCGCGACAGGCGCATGAGCTCGGTGATGCCGCCCACCATGGTGACGTCCGGCTGGGCGATGTCGATCTTGCCGATGTCGAACATCTGGGCATATTCGGCGCAGGTGGTGAGCCCCAGATCGCCGCCTCCGATCGCTACGCCGAAGCCCTGGAAGCGGGCGTGCCCCTCGAGGTCGTCGAGTGGCAGCGGCGCCTCAACCCAATTAAAGTCGTTTTCCTTGAAGATCGGCATCAGCGCCAGGCCTTCTTCCGCCTTGCTCCATGCCGTTGCAGCATCGACCATCAAACGCACATCCTTGCCCACATGCTCGCGGGCGGTGCGGATGAGACGGGCGGTAAGATCGAGATCGTCGCGCCAGAAGGGATCGGCGACAATCTTGATGGCCCGCAATCCAAGCTTCAGCCCGCGATCGATGTTGCGGCGCACGTCGCCGGGCGTATCGCCCAGGGGATAGACGGTGCCGTAGGCGAGGATTCGGTCGCGGACCTGCTTGCCGATGAGCGTCGCCAGAGGCTTGCCCTCGACCTTGCCGCGCAGGTCCCACAGGGCGATGTCGAGGCCCGATATGGCATGGATCACCGCGCCGCGGCGGCCGTAATAAAAGGTGGCGTCGTACATCTCCTGCCACAGGCCCTCGACGTCGCCGGGGTCCTTGCCGACCAGCACCGATTTGAGCCCCATGGCATGGGAGTGGGAGCGGCGGGCCTCGACAATCGCCTTGATGACCGAGGGCACGCTGTCGACCTCGCCGATGCCGGTCAGGCCGGCATCGGTATGGACGCGGATGACGCAATTGTCGTAGGAGCCGTCGAATCCCAGCCCCTGCCAGCCCGGCACACACAACTCGATGACTTCGATATCGGTAATCTTCATGACGTCGTGGTCCGCCCGTTGCCGGCCTGCGCTGTTTCGTCTTTCTGGACATTGGTCCGAAATACCGGGCTGATAGTGTGACCAACGAGGCGACGATGGCAAGACCCAGAAAAACCGGATAGGCAACGCCGGTCCAGCCACAGGCGCAAGGCGGCGCCCGCAGCGTGCGTCGCGCCATCGCCATATTCGAGCTGTTGCTGGCCGAGGGCGAGCCGATGCCCATCGCCAAGATCATCGCCCGACTGGGCATTCCCAAGTCGACGGCCTACGAACTGGTGCATACCCTGTCGCATGCCGGCTACCTCGAGCGCTCCGACCGCTCCAGCAGCCTGTTCCTTGGACGCAAGCTCTTCGAACTGGGCATGGCCTACCGCGCCCACACCGAATCTTTTGCGCGACGGCGCTTCGATCGTTGAGGACCTGCGCGATGCGACCGGCGAGACAGTGCAGCTTTCGGTGCTGGAGAACGATCACATGCTGGTGCTTCTCAAGAAGGAAGGCAGCCAGCCCTTGCGCATCATCTCGCGGGTAGGCTCGCGGGTGCCCCCGAACTGGGCAGCCGCTGGCCGCCTGCTGGTTGCCGATCTTGGTGACAGCGAACTGAGGGACCTGCTAGGCCGCACGGCGATCCAGTCGCCATCGGGACTGGCAACGACCGACGTCGACCTGCTGGTCGCGCAAGTGCGAAAGTTCCGCAAGCAAGGCTATGCCACCGAATTGAACGAGGCCAATCTTCACGCCGGCTGCGTCTCCGCGCCGGTAACAGATGCCTCCGGGCGCTGCATCGCCGCGATCAGCGTCGTGGCTCCCGAGCAGCGCCTCGGGCGCACCAGTCGCCAGCGTCTCGTCACCGAAGTTTACAAGGCCGCCAGCCGGCTGTCGGAACGCCTCGGAGGGACGTGATCCTCAAGCTCCCGCCGCGTGCAGAGCCTCCAGTTCATCGAGCAACCCGGTCGCCGACATCTCGCCGCGCAGATGCCGCTCGACCAGGGGGCCGGCCTTGGCCTGAAACGCCAGGTATCCGGGATAACGCGGCCGCGTCCAGGCCAGTTCCATGGTGGCGCGGGTCTGGGTGAAGCAACCGCCGAAGCGCGCATCGATGACGGGATCCTCCCACGGTTCGACCCGTGCCGGCTGTCCGTGATGGCCGGCAAACGCCGCCTGGACAGGTGCCTCCATGAGGAATCGTGCATAGGCCAGCGCGGCTTGCGGGTGACGGCAGCCGGCCGAAATGCCGAGCCCGGCTCCCCCGATGGTCGATCCCCTGGGCGAGGGACCGGTGAGCCCGGGCAGGTCTTGGAAGCGCAGGGGCCGGGTCCGGTCGGCTTCGGCATAAGTGGCATAACAATAGACGGCGGGGCAATAAACGAGATCGTCGCGCGCCGCCATGGCCTCGTGCAGGCCGATGCTGCTCCAGGTGAAGACTTCGGGCGGGCAGAATTCGACCAGTGCCCGCATCAGCGCAAGCGTCTCGAATGCCGCGGCGCGGGCAATAAGCGGCTGGCGCGGATCGACAGCGCAGGCCTCGCCCCGGCCGGCCATCAGCGTGAAGAACGTCATCAGGGCGTGGACGCCCTCAAGCCCGATGGCCAGCCTGAGGCCGCGGCGCCCGGCCTTTTCGCCGAGCGACAGAACCTCGTCCCAGCTATGCGGAACCTCGGCATCAATCCGCGCCATCAGATCGGGCCGCGTCACCGCCACCTGGCAAGCCGCATCGACCGGAAGCCCCCAGACCGATCCGCCATAGCGATAGGTCGCAAGCGATGGCCCGACAAAGCTTTTGTCGAGGCCCGCCACGATATCGTCGAGCGGCAGCAAGCTGCGCTGTCGAGCGATGCTGCCGACGAAGGGATGATCGAAGATGATGAGGTCATGGCGGCGGGCGAGTTCATCCACCGGCTGGAATTCGAACCCCGACAGCGGCCGGCTCGCCCACTCCACGTCAATGCCGGGATACCGGGTGCGAAAATCACCCAGCGTCGCCTGCAGCGGATCGACCGCCCGCCGATGTTCCCAGGTCACGCCCTTGAGTGTGATCACATGCACGCCCGATCTCTTGACTCGGCAACTCTAGCACGGTTAGATTGCCTGTCTAACACTCCGAATTTCGTTCCAGAATGTCGGTAAAGACAAAGGGTGCGCGCGCTCCGGCCAGGTCTGTGAACCGGAGGGAGATGTACCTAATTCAGGGAGGTACGAATATGCGGTTTCTCGGTATTGTGTCGGCGGCTGCGATCGCGGCCGCCGGATTTGCGGGCGCTGGCTCGGCCTATGCGGCAGCCGGCGACGAGTGCGTCAAGGTTCTCGGTTACGAGTGGTCCGGCGAGAAGCAGTCGATGGACCCGGCCGACATGCATTCGGGCGACGATGGCTATCACATATTCGCCATCTACAACCGGCTTGTGGATGTGGACGACAACTTCCAGATCATCCCCGAGCTTGCGACCGAGTGGTCAGTCTCGGCGGATGGGCTGACCTGGACTTTCAAATTGCGCCAGGGCGTCAAGTTCCATTCCGGCAAGGACTTCACTTCGGCGGACGTGGTCTACACCTTCAAGCGCTTCTTTGATCCCGCGCTCGGCTCGGGCGCCAAAGCGGTGTTAGAGTTCCTTGATCCCGAAGGCATCAAGGCTGTCGACCCCTATACCGTCACCTTCACCACCGCCAAACAGGTGGTCGAGTTGCCGGTACTGATCACCAACAAGTTCACCAATATCGTGCCCGAGGGTGCCACCCACGACGAGCTGCGTCTGAAGGGTGACGGCACCGGCCCCTTCATGCAGGAACAGTTCACGCCCAACGATCCGGTTCGCATCATGCGCAAGAATCCCAACTATTGGGATGCCGGCAAGCCCAAGTCTGAATGCCTCCGCGTCACCGTCTCCCAGGAACCCGTGGCCGCGGTTGCCGCCATAAAGGCGGGCCAGGTCGACCTGGTGCTCAACGTGGATCCGACCGGCATCCCCTCGCTCAAGGGCGATCCCGACGTCGAACTGCTGGAGACCGGCGCATCCAACTCCATGACCGTTTCCATGTGGGTCGATACCCCGCCCTTCGACAATATCAAGGTGCGTGAGGCGCTGAAGATGACCGTCGACCGGCAGGCGATGATCGACACCGTGCTGCTTGGTTTCGGTGAAGCCGGTGCCGACAATCCGGTTCCCTTGAAAAGCCCCGCCTCGTTCACCAAAGAGTATCCCAAGCAGGACATCGAGGGCGCCAAGAAGCTCCTGGCCGAAGCCGGCCACCCCGATGGGCTCAAATTCGACCTCTATACCGCCGAAGGTGTTCCCGGCATGGTCCGCATGGCCCAGGTCTTCGCCGAAATGGCCCGGCCGGCAGGCTTCGACATCAATGTCGTCGTCACCCCGGCGGAGAGTTTTTGGGACAACGTGTGGTTGAAAAAATCCATCGTCACCTCGGCGTGGTCAATGCGGCCCCCGGGTGAAGGCCTCGCGGTCGCCTACACCCAGAGCGCCAAGTGGAAGGAAACCCATTGGGAGCGTCCCGACTATGACGCCATGCTGCTCAAGGCCAATACAACTGTCGATGAGGCCGAGCGCATCAAGGTCTTCCAGCAGGTCGGCAAGCTGCTGGCCGACGAAGGCGGCCTGATCCTTCCGATGTTCGTCCACCAAGTGCTGGCACTGCGCAAGGGCTGCACCGGCTATACCCCGCGGGCGCAGAACTTCAACCTCAACTTCGAGGACCTCAGCTGCACCAAGTAAGCGGGTGATCGGCCTGAGCCGGGGGCCGGATCCGTGAGGACCGACCCCCGGCCAGCTGTCCACGCACGCCAAGATGGCGCCGGACCCTTAGAGTATGATCCGAAAAGCGTGAACACTTTTCGGGTAAAATAATACTCTATCTTGTTGGAATCGATTAGGTTTATCACTTCGGATCGATTCAATCCGAAGTGATCCTGATCTGGCTTCATTGCCGATTTACGGGTAATATCCATCATGCTCATCACCCGCCTCATTGCCGTACGCCTGGTCATGGCGCTGCTGACCCTGCTCCTTGTCTCGCTTTTGATATTTTCCGTCCTCGAAATCCTGCCGGGCGACGTGGCCACCCGTATCCTGGGGCGCGATGCAACGCCTGAAACGATCGCCATGCTGCGGGAGCGCATGCATCTGGGCGATGCGGCACTGGTTCGCTACGGCCGATGGCTGGTGGGAGCGGTGCAGGGCGATTTCGGAACGTCGCTGGTCAGCGGCCGCAGCGTTTCCGACATCCTCGGCCAGCGGGTCGTCAACACGGTCTATCTGTCGATCTATGCCTTCCTCGTCTATCTGCCGCTGGCGACGCTGCCGGCCCTGCTGCAGGCGGTGCGCCGCGACGGCCCCATCGACCATGCCCTGTCGGTGCTGACGCTGGTTCTCCTGTCGGTACCGGATTTTCTCTTGGGCACGCTCCTGCTTCTCACTTTCGTGTTGGCGGTGCCGATCCTGCCCGCCATGTCGACGGTCGACCAGACCTCGGGGTGGCTCGAGTATCTGCGCGCAATGACGCTGCCGGCCCTGACGCTGGCCATCGTCATGGCGGTCTACGCGGTGCGCATGTTGCGCGACAACCTCATTGAGGTGCTGGATGCCGACTATATCCGCATGGCTGAACTCAGGGGCGTTCCGGCGCGCCGCGTGGTGTGGCGCCACGCCCTGCCCAACGCACTGGTGCCCACCCTCAACGTGACCGCCCTCAATCTTGCCTATCTCGTCGGCGGCGTCGTGGTGGTCGAGAAGGTTTTCAGCTATCCCGGCTTCGGCAGCCTCCTGGTTGACTCGCTGCAATTGCGCGATTTCCCGGTGATCGAGGCGGCCGTTCTGATTGCCGCCACGGTCTACATCGCCGCCAACTTTCTTGCCGATGTCGGCGCCATCATGTTCAATCCCAGGCTGAGGAGCAGCTAGGCGATGGCGCTGCTCGACGGAGTCGCCAACAAGAAGGGCTTCTGGTCGTGGATAGCCCGCACACCCTTGAGCCTGCGCATCGGGGCGTTGATTCTCATTGTGCATGTGGTTCTCGCCGCCACCGGCCCATTTTGGATTCCGTACGGCTTTTCGCAAATGGGGACGGGATTGCCCCTTTCACCGGCAAGCCTCTCCCATCCCTTCGGCGTCGATCAACTCGGCCGTGATGTCTTCAGCCGGGTCATGTATGGCGGACATATCGTCTTGCTGATGTCGCTGTCGGGCACCGCCCTCGGCCTCATCGCCGGATCGCTGGTTGGACTGTGGTCGGGCTATGTCGGCGGCATCATCGACAACCTGGTTCAGCGGTTCCTGGAAGTCCTGATTTCCATTCCGTTTCTGGTCATGGCGTTGCTGGCCATGGTGGCCGCCGGGCCGGAGCTTTCGGGAGATCCCCTGCTGGTGGTCTTCGTCGTGGCTTTCGTCTATGCGCCGCGCATCGCCCGCATGGCCCGCACGGCGGCCGTCGAAATCGCCACCCGTGACTTCGTCACCATCGCCCGGCTGCGCGGAGAAACCTCCTGGTCGGTCGTGCGCCGCGAACTGTTGCCCAATGCCACGGGCGTGTTGCTGGTGGAGTTCGCCTTGCGGGCAGGCTACGCGCCGGTGCTGATCGGCTCGCTCGGTTTTCTCGGCTTCGGCTTGCGCCCGCCCACTCCTGAATGGGGCCTGATGATCAGTGAAAATCGGTCGCTGCTGCTCATAGCGCCCGCCACGGTGCTGGGGCCGGGCCTGGCGCTGGCTTCGCTGGTAGTCGGGCTCAATCTCTTCACCGAAGGCCTGGCGCGCATCCTTGGGCGCACCGTCAAGCTCGGCGGCCAGCAATGACCATGCTGGTCGAGGTTCACGATCTCACCCTGTCTTATCGCAGCGGGTCAAGCCTTGCCCGGGTGCTGCACGGCGTCACCTTCCACATCGACCGCGGCGAGGTTCTGGGGCTGGTCGGGGAATCGGGCTGCGGCAAGTCGACCGTCGGCCTCGCTCTTCTCGGCTACTGCTTCAATTCCGCGGTGATCGAGCGCGGACGTGTATTGTTCCACGGCCAGGATCTGCTGACGCTCGGCCGTGCGGGCCTCGACCGGCTGCGGGGAGACCGCATCGGCTTTGTTCCCCAGAACCCCACCACCGCCCTCAACCCGAGCATGCGGGTCGGCCTTCAGATCTGCGAGGCGCTCATCCTGCATGGCCGCAACCGCCACATGGCCGATGCCGGGCGCCGGGCGGCGGAGCTGTTCGACCTCGTCGGCCTTCCTCGTCCCGGCGAAATTCTGAAGCGCTATCCGCACGAATTGTCTGGGGGCCAGCAGCAGCGGGTCTGCATCGCCTTGGCAATCGCCTGCGATCCCGATCTCATCGTCCTCGACGAACCGACGACCGGCCTTGATGTCACCACCCAGGAGCAGATCATCGCCCTGCTTGTCGATCTGCGCGCCCGGCTCGGCACCTCGATGCTCTACGTCACCCACGATCTCGGCCTCCTCGCCCAGATCGCCGACCGCATCGGGGTCATGTATGCCGGTAATCTGGTGGAGGTTGCGCCAAGCCGCACGCTGTTCGCCGGCCCGCGCCATCCCTATACCCAGGGGCTTATCGGCTCGTTGCCGCGCATCGACGATCCGGAAGGGACCGCCCTGCGGCCGTTGCGGGGACTGCTGCTGCGCCAGGAACTTCCACCCGGGTGTCCCTTTTCGCCACGCTGCGATCATGCGGTTGCAGGCTGCGCCCAACACCGGCAAGGGCTGGAACCGGTGGCGACAGGCCATGAGGTCGCCTGTCAGCGCTGGCGCGAACTGGGCAAGCAGCCGCCGGGCAGGAGCGCGGCCGGCAAGCGCGCCAAGCGGCCTGCGGGGGCCGCCCCCCTCCTTTGCATCGATGGCCTGAGCATCGCCTACGGCGTGGGTCGTGGTCTGCTGGGGCGGTTTTTTCCGCGGCGGCAGTTAGTGGTCGTCAACGACCTCAGCCTTGAGATCGGACGCGGTGAAACCTTCGCCCTGGTCGGGGAATCGGGCAGCGGCAAGTCGACCGTGGCCCGCGCTATCAGCGGTCTTCTGCCGCCGATTTCCGGGACGATCAGCCTCGACGGCGCGACGCTGGCACTGAGCGTGAAAGCGCGCAGCAGCGATCAGCGCCGGGCCATCCAATACATTTTTCAGAATCCAGATGCCTCGCTCAATCCGCGGGCAAAAGTGGGCACCATTCTTGGCAGGCCCTTGAGGATGTTCGGCGGCAGCGCCCGCGGCAAGACCGGCGAGGCGATTGCCGCTGCGCTCGCGGACGTGCGCCTCGAGGGCACCTACCAGCATCGCTATCCCGACGAGCTTTCCGGCGGCGAGCGCCAGAGGGTCGCCATCGCCCGCGCCCTGATCGCCGGGCCGGTGCTGCTGTTGTGCGACGAGATTCTGTCGGCGCTCGATGTCTCGGTGCAGGCCAACATCATCGAACTGCTGCGCAAGCTGAGAAGCGAGCGCGACGTCGCCATGCTGTTCATCTCGCACGACCTTTCGGTGGTACGCACCTTGGCTGACCGGGTCGGAGTGCTGTTCGGCGGGGTTCTGCTGGAGTCCGGGCCGGTCGAGGAGATCTTTCGCCCGCCCTATCACCCCTACACGCTTAGCCTGCTCGAGGCGGTGCCGCACATCGAGACCGAGCGCCGCCGCAAAGGCCCCGGGCCCGCCGTTGCCGGTGAAAGCACCGCCGGCGCCCGTTGTGTCTACGCCGGCCGCTGCCGCTGGCAACTCGGCGAGAAATGCGTGAAAGAACCGCCGCCGTGGCAGCGCAGCGGCAAGGGTCTTGCTATTCGCTGCCACATCCCCATCGACGAACTGAAGCGGATTGCCGCGCCAGCCGCTGTTACCGTCATCACAGGAGTTGTCCCATGAAGATCACCGACATCGAATGTTTTGTGCTGCTGGTTCCCGATTTCCGCGCCGATGCCTGTTCCTCGGCCCAGGATAATCTGGTGGTCAAGATCCACACCGATAGTGGCCATACCGGCATCGGCGAAACCGACACCAATCCGTGGGTCGCTCGCGCCATGATCGAGGCGCCCGGCACTCACATCATGGGGCTCGGCCTCAAGGAGACCCTTATCGGCAAAGACCCGCGCGACATCGAGGGCTTGTGGGAGAAGCTGTATGTGGGTTCGGCCATGACCGGCCGGCGCGGCCTCGGTATCTGTGCCATCGGCGCTCTCGACATGGCGTTGTGGGACCTCGTCGGCAAGATCGAGAACAAGCCGTGCTGGCAACTCATGGGTGGCGCCACCAACCGCACCATCACGCCCTATGCCTCGCTGCTGCCGGAAGGCGACGACCTCGACACCTACGGCCGCGTACTGCTCGAAAGGGCGGTGGAAGCCAAGCGCCTCGGCTTTCGTGCCGCCAAGCTCGAGATCTGCCTCAAGGGTCCCTATTCGCACAATTCGCTGCAGATCGAGGATGATCGAGTCTGCGCCCGCATGGTGCGCGACATCCGCAAGGCGGTGGGCCCCGACATGGTGTTGATGGTTGATGTGGCTTACGCCTGGCGTGACTGGAAGGAGGCGCTCAGGGCCATCGACATGTTTGCCGGCGAGGACATCTATTTCGTCGAGACCCCGCTGCCCTCGGACGACGTCGAGGGTTATGCCAAGCTGTGCCAGGCCTCACCGGTGAAGATCGCGATGGGCGAATGGCAAAACACCCGCTTTGAGTTTCTGGAATTCATGAATGCCGGGGCAGTCGACGTGGTACAGCCCGACGTCGGCCGGGTGGGCGGTCTGACCGAGGCCAAGCGGGTCGCCTTGCTCGCCCGCGACCGCGGCCTCATCGTAGTGCCGCACTGCTGGAAATCGGCCATCGGCATCGCCGCCTCGGCGCATCTGGCCGCGGTTGCCCCGACCTGCACCTATATCGAGTTCCTGCCGTATCAGCTCGCCGATTCCCGCTTGCGCCGCGAGCTGTGCAGCGAGGAATTACCGGTGGTCGACGGGCGCATTCCCCTGCCGCAAGGGCCCGGTCTCGGCATTACCCTCGACGAGGACGCCCTCAAGCGGTTCAGGGTCGCCTAGCGATGACAAACCCTCCTTGCTTCGAAGGCCGGCGCATTCTGATTACCGGGGCGGGCTCCGGAATCGGTGCCGTGACCGCCCGCCACCTGGCCGATCTCGGGGCGTTTGTTGCCATTCTCGACCGCGACGGCGCCGCCGCGCGGCAGACGGCCGACAGTCTCGGGCCCGAGCGCGGCCTCGCATGGCCAGGCGACGTCACCGATCCGGCCTCCTGCGAGGGGGTGATCGAGGCCATGCAAACCCGCTGGGGCGGCATCGACAGCCTGGTCAACAATGCCGGCACTTGGGATCACGCCCCGCTGCTCGAGCTCTCGCTCGAACGCTGGCAGCGGGTGTTCGACGTCAACTTGATGGCGCCGATCGCCTTTTCCAATGCCGCTGTACGACGGATGCAACCTGGCGGCGCTATCGTCAATGTGTCCTCGGTTCTAGGCCAGGCGGCCGCCCCCAACCGCGGACCCTACTGTGTCTCCAAGAGCTCGCTCATTACCCTGACCAAACTGCAGGCCGTCGAATGGGCGGGGATTGGCATCAGGGTCAACGCCATCGCGCCGGGCTACATCACCAACGAGACGACCAAGGCCATGGCGGCAGCCGGCGGCTTCGATGCCGCTGCCATCGAGCGCCGTACGCCGCTGGGGCGTTTCGGCACCGAGGACGAGGTCGCCCACGGCATCGCCTGGCTGCTCGATCCCGTGCGCGCGGCCTACGTGACGGGGCATGTGCTGGAAATGAACGGTGGCTGGACCGCCTATGGTTATGTCTAGGGAGTCCAAGCGATGATCACCGCCTTCAATCATACGAGCTTCACCGTCACCGATATGGACCGCTCGGTGCGTTTCTGGACCGAGACGCTAGGCTTCAAGGCCGCCTCGGTGTCGCCGCGCTCGGGAGAATGGCAGGCGGCTGTGACCGGCGTTGCCGGTGCCGAATTGCTTATCGCCCATCTCCATGGTTATGGCGCCCACATCGAGTTCATCCAGTATATGGCTGGGGCGGCACCGCCGCAACGCATCGATCCTAATATGACGTGTGCCTCCCACGTTTGTTTCGAGGTGAGCGACATCGAAAAGATCTGGGCTCGTCTGATAGCTGCCGGCGCCTCCCCTCAGGGCGAGATTACAGCCGTTGTCGATGGCCCCATGCAGGGAGTCAGGGCGGCATATTTGCGCGATCCTGGTGGAATTATTATCGAGATCGTCGAACTGCCGCCGAAAGCAACCTGACAGCCGCAAGATTGATCAAGAAACGTTGCACGGTGATGATCCAACACGTCCAAGAAAGCACCCCGCCAAGCCGGGCGCCGGTCTTGATCAGCCGCTCGCGTAGTGAGGTCTCTGTCATCAGAAAGCGAGGCCGCGATCTTGCTCCCGATCGCCTCGCTTGGCCTCCAGGGCGCCCTCCGCCCGGAAGGCCAGCATGCCGACGATCTGCTTGGGGCTTTGGCCGGGATCGGGGATGTCCCGTTCGCAGCTCTACGAGTGGCGTCTGGTCCGCGCGCAAGGTTCCCTCGCGCCGCTTGCCGCCGCCGGCATTGTGATTGCGGGGTCGGTGACGTTCCTGCGCATTTTGGTGCTCGTGGCGGTATTCGAGCCGTCGTTGCTCGCACCGCTCGCCATGCCGATGGGCTTTATGGCGGGGGTTGGTCTTGCCGGGGCAGGACTTGTAAGGCTTCTGGCCGGGAGCGGTGAGGACAGTCAGGGTGAACCCGCGGGCGTCGCGAACCCACTCAAACTCGAGACGGCGCTCTCGTTCGGTGCGCTGCTTGCGATCGTCCTGCTGGCTGTCCACTACCTGAAAGTTTGGATAGGTACGGGTGGGGTTTATGTGGCGGCGGGCTTGTCCGGTGTGACCGATGTGGATGCGTTGACGATCTCGGTGTCGAAACTGGTCGGCGGCGAACTGATTGCCGCGAGCGGCGCGACCGCGATCTTCATCGCCGCATCGGTCAACACGGCAGTAAAGGCCGGGATTTCCTCGGCGGTCGGCGGCAAGGCTCTGGGTCTACGCGTGATTTCCGTCTATGCCGTGTTTATCATTGCCGACGGTGCCAGCCTGTGGTTTGTCCGCTGGGGATGATCGGATGACACTCCCGCGCGTTTGCCGACTGTAGCGAGGAGCGTCAGGCCGATGACAAAAAAGACGTCTGGAGCGGAGGGCGCGCACGATGCCTCACGATCACACTAGCGGTCATATCGATCCCAAGATCGGCGACCGGCGCGTGTCCATCGCGATCTGGGCCAACGCGCTTCTGACCTTCGTCCAGGTCGTCGGCGGAGTCCTTTCCGGCAGCCTCGCCCTGATTGCCGACGCGCTGCACAACTTCTCCGACATGGTCTCGCTGGTCATCGCATTCGCGGCGCGCAAGATCGCGCGTCGCCCTGCGAACGAGGACATGACCTTCGGCTACGGCAGGATCGAGATAGTCGCGGCGCTGATCAATTACACCACGCTGATCCTCGTCGGCTTCTATCTGATTTTCGAAGGCAGCAGCCGAATGCTCGACCCGCCCGAGGTCGCCGGCTGGACGGTGGTGATCCTGGGCGGCGTCGCGCTGGTGGTGGACACGCTGACGGCGCTGCTCACCTATTCCATGCAGAAGGGCAGCGTGAACATCCGCGCGCTGTTTCTGCACAACCTATCGGACGCGCTGGCTTCGGTCGCCGTGATCATTGGTGGCTCGATGATCATCCTTTACGATATGCGATGGGTCGATCCGGCGATCACCATCGGCATCGCGCTCTATCTTCTCTACCTCGCATTTACAGAGATCGGCGGCCCAATTCGGACTCTGATGCTCGGCAGCCCTCCGGACATCGACAACGGCGCGGTCGTCGCCGCTGTCCGCGGCGTCGACGGGGTGGCAGACATCCACCACGCCC
>Ga0307379_10007278_pt1 | contig 15066 bp, 20 predicted proteins | sample UN2MG_FD_202237 | JGI IMG/M metagenome (GOLD analysis project Ga0307379, IMG submission 202237) | Soil microbial communities from Risofladan, Vaasa, Finland - UN-2 | ecosystem: Environmental > Terrestrial > Soil > Coastal area > Acid sulfate soil | place: Finland: Risofladan, Vaasa | collected... | reverse complement strand
ACCTTATCAAGGACAGCACGGTCACGACCGACACCCCCTACGCATCCTGCGACCAACTCGGTGCAGCGGAGATGCTGAAATACGCAGAAGCGATCTACGCTGCCTATCCGCGAATGTGGCCCTTGGACGGACAAGACCCGCCACAGCCCATCCCGTGGGCGTCCGCGACGAACGACCAGAAGGCAGACGTGATCCGCGATGCCGTGCGATTGTTCATCAGGGATCACTACGTAGCGTTCAAGCGTAGCGATGCAGCAGTATCAGCAGGTGACACAGCCGCGTCATCTGCACAAGCGGAAGCGGACACGGATCTGGGAAGCTAAACAATGTTGTTGTCGTCCGGTGCGATCTCTGAACTGCCGATCTCTGCTGCACCCGCAGCAGGAGGAGCGGAGTCGCTGCCAATCACGTCAGCGCTGCATGGTCAGACAGCGGATTCCGTCACCTTCTCGGCCTGGATGAGTCCGCTTGCCCCAGCGGAAGCGTTGCACTCGCACACAGCCGACGCGCCAGGGATCACGATTGACCTGACGGTCGCTGAGGCTCTGCACGCTCACGTAGCCGACGCGCCGGGCATCACCGTCAACCTAGCCATCGCAGAGGCGTTGCACGCACACGCGGCCGATGCTCTTGGCCTGACGGTCAATCTGGTGATTGCCGAGGCTCTACATTCCCACTCGGGGGATGCCCCAGGCATTACGGTTGATCTGGCAATCGCTGAAACGCTGCACGCACACGCTGCGGATGTGGTCGGCCTCGCAGTCACCGGCTCCCTGGCGATCGAGGACGCCCTACACGGGCACGCCGCTGACACAGCGACGTTCTCAGCCTGGATGAGCCCGATCGCTCCAGCGGAGGCCCTGCACGGTCACACAGCAGATGCCCCAGGGATCACAGTCGATCTAGCGATTGCGGAGGCCCTGCACGGTCACGCAGCGGATGCACCTGGATTCACGATTGGCTTGGCGGTTACGGAGGCGTTACATGGTCACGCCGCCGACTCGATGTCAATCGCCATCAGTTTGGCGGTCGCAGACGCGCTGCACACCCACACAGCGGAGTCGCCGTCGTTTGTGATCGACCTGCTGATTGCGGAGGCTTTGCACGGTCACACTGCTGCCGTGGTGGCAATGGGAACGGATACCGTGGGGACTCTAAGCGCTTTACACGGGCACACCGCCGATACCGTCAGCCTGTCCCTGACGCGGTTTGTGGATCGCGGGTGGCGAACTTCGGGTTGCCGGGCGGACTGGAAGACGACTGGTTGCACCCCACGGTGGAGAACCGCTGACTGTAAGATGCAGTGGCAGGTGTAGTCCGGGGAACGAGAGGTGCCGAATGGCCGTGACGCTTGAGCAGATCAACATCATCAGCGCCGGTGATGTCCGCACGGGAGGCATCGACTACACCCCCGACCTGGGCGATGCCGAGGTAATCTCGACGGTTTCGGTAGCTGAGGTAACGACTACCGACTTGAGCTTCTCGGGGGAGGCGGTGCTGTCGGCAGAGGAGGAAATCCTCAACCGGACGGTGGCGATCGGCAAAGGGGTCAAGTTCAGTATCAGTGGCGCGGCTGCCGGAACGAATTACCGCCTGCGAGTGACAGTGACCACGAGTTACGGGGATACCTGGAACCACGACCTTATTCTCATGTGTGTGGGCTAATGACTGGATACACCTTCCCGAACGCTGGCTTGCTGCAAATGCTGGAGATCGACGTGGCGGGCGACCCCTGCGATCTGGCGCGACAGATCCACATCAAAGCCATCAGTAAGCTGGCGCAGATCGACATCGACTGCGAAGACCAGTACGTCATCGAGAACCAGCGCACCGACAAGCCACGCGTGGTGCGGATGCTCAAGGAGCTGGCCGAGTGGTCGGCCCTGTACTACTACGAGTGCGGTGATCCCGAGGTCGGTTCCTTCCGGCCTGACCCTGCCAGCGACTGCCTTTCCAAGCGGTCGTATGACTCCAGGACGCCCTATTAGTGCCGATTTGCTTCGATGAGATCACGGTCATCCTCTGCGATGCGACATCAGAAACGATGACGGGTCGGCGGGGAGAGTCCAGCTTTACTCAGGTCACTGGGCACCCGTACTCGATCGAGTCCTGTAAGTTCTACCTCCGCTGGACGAACCGTGGCGACGAGCCGGTGGTGACTCCAGGGGCGACCCTACTGGCCGACGGTGGAAGCTGGACGGTGCGTGAGCAGGCCTACCGCAAGGCGAACTGCCTGACGGTGGTCAATGCGGTGCGTCCGGTCGGATACCTGTGCCCGGCCGCCACGGCGACCGAAGTGCTGCTCAGCGAGAACCTGGATTGCGACGGCCAGGGCAGCGTGGAAACGGTGGGCTCGCACTCGGTGCTGGTGAAGCGTCACCTGGACGGACTGCTGAACGACCATTCCACGCGGCACTGGCGTGAGGTGGTGCGACTGTACTTCCTGGGGGTCTGCCCGCAGATCACCTCCACGACCCACTTCCTGATCAGCACGACGGCCTACAAGCCACGAGCGATCGCTGACACGGATCAGGTGGGGCGGTTGCCCTACGTGGAAGCGATGGATGTCCCGTGGCCCTACGCCGGAGCCAGCGGATGAGAAAGCTGACCAGGAAACTCATGGAGCAGGTGCTGCCTCGCCTCTCAGCAGGGCTGAGCATGGTGGGGGCTGAGTTCGTGGCTCAGTACCAGGAACGCATCTCCATCCGCGTCGAGCCGCCGCCGAACGCCAGAGGCGAGCCCTACCCCATGCGCTCCGTGGCTGGGGAGTACCCACGTCAGGACACCGGCCAGGGCTTGGAAAGTGTGGCCTTCGAGCTGCTTCGCGGCGGCCAGGGGGTGCTGGTAGGTGTCCGGGGGGATTACCCAGGTCCGCTGGGCGGTGGGATCGACCCAACCTTCAGCACACACGACAAGCCGGGCGGCGAACATCTGATCGAGCTGTCCACCGAGGGCAACAACTGGAATCGGCTCGGCCCGGTCGAAGCCTGGGAAGAAATCCAGGGTGAGTTGATCGCTGCGTTCGAGCGTGGCGTGGAGCTGGAGAGCGGCGGCGCCCCAGGAGAGCTGGACGAATGACACAGCCATGCAGCGTCGAGCAAGCGTTTCGGGCGATCTGGGCAGCGGACAGCTACCTCATATCCGTGATCCCGATCGACAAGGTGTACCCCTACGAGGTCACCTATAATGACGCTAGTTTGAATTATGTGGTCATCCGAAATCTAGGCAGCGCCGGTGAGATCCGTGACGACACTGGGTTCCTGACGACCGAACTGTACCAGTTGATTGCGTATGTGCGCGAGGCGAATGACTTGAACGGACTGACCAATGCGATTCGCGAGGTCTACAACCGTTTCGAGATCGCCACGGACATGGGACACATCTGCTCGGGTCGAGTCGGACGCCTACAGCGAACGCGACGTGACAGTGGAGTCCGCGTTTTAACGGTCAACATTACCGTCAGGCTGGCGTACCAAGCACCGCGAGTGATCGCGTACTAACTAGGAGAGAGAAATGGCGAACCCTGTAGCCTCCTCAGACTGCTTTCTGTGCATTGAAGAAATGTGCGTGTACGTGGCGACGGACGCTGCGTTTACGACTGCCGTGTTCAAGTTGCCCCGTATCCAATCGGTTGACATCAGCGTCACCGAGGACCGCCCTGAAAAGCGAGCGGACTCCGACACGGCCGGGCTGCGGGTTTCCCCCTGCAACGGCACGGTGGAGACGGAGTGCGTTATCACGGGCAGCGCCTGCCTTGTGAACTGGATCGAGGAGTACGTCGTTCGCGGCGACGTGAAGTGGCTGCGAATGTACCCCGACTGCAACGACAACACGGTCTACCGTGACCTGAAGGTTCGCTTCGGGGCGTTCGACTACGATGCGTTCGACAACAACTCGGCTGAGCCAATTGGCTGGACGAACACCTGTGACGTGACGACGGATTCTGGGTGGACTGGAATCACCACTCCGACCAACCAAGTCACTGCACTCCCGGCGTAAGCACGGGCTGGAGTGGCGGCCCAGTTCAACTAGCCGCCGCATTGTTTTGAAGGCCGACATGCTTCTGGGGTGAAACATGAGCGATGACATTGCGCCTAATGGTGCGACCGTAACACTGAATGACGTGACGTATCATCTGAAGCCACGCATCACGTCCGACGCTTGCCTGCGGGCTTTGCGGCGGATGGTGGAGCAACGGAACAGGGAAGCGGCTTCCGATGCGATGAAGGATGCGTCCAAGATGCTGAAGGCTGGCGAGATCACGGCGGCGATCTTTGACTCGATCTCCGAGAAGGCTGCCGAGATGTTCGTTGCACGGGCGGACGTACAGCTCGACGGCCTGGGGCATTGGCTCTCGGACGTGGAGGGGATCGCTGTGGCTCTGAGTGTCTGCTGCGACGAGCTGACCTTGGATCAAGCCAAGGAGCTGGTCGGAAAAGACTTGGTTGGCATGGGCACCGTGCTGGGTGCGTTGGTCAACCAGGAGGACAGCGCGGCAAAAAACTGATCCCCCCGGAGGAGGAGAAGTCCTCTGGGAAAGCCAAGCGAAAGCGGGAGTCGCACGGCACGAAAGCGACCAAGGGACATTCGCCCGAGGAGATCAATCGTTCGATCTGTGAGACGTTCAGCATGACGCTGGAGCAGGTCGCCATGCTCAATATGTACGATAAACTGGTGCTATTGGGCTGGCGTCGGCGCGTCACGTATGTGATTCGTCAGGTCGTTGGACCGTTGGACCACATAGCCACGGTGATCGAATAATGCCCGAAGGCGAACTCCTCTCCTCCTTCATTAAGCTCGGAATCAAAGGCTTAGATGAAGTCACGAAGAAGGTCGATGCGCTGGCCAAGCGCATCGAGAAGCTAACCACCAAGCCGCTCACGATCCAAGTAAAGCTGAGCGGACTCGACGGGGCCTTAGCGCAGGCCAAGCGGCTCAAGACCGAGTTGGCCGGACTGCGGGTTGGCAGCGGCGGGGGTGCTGGCGGGTTAGAGGTCGACGCTGAGGCGAACGCCGCCCGGCTCGCCCGACGGGCACGGTCGCAGGCAGCCTCCGAGCGGATGCGTAATCGCGAACGCGACGCGCGAGGGCGCGTGCTCCCGTCCGGTGGTGGCGGTGGCGGGGCTGGGATCATTGACCCCAACATGCAGAAGCTGATCGAGCAGATCAAGAAGGATGCCGCTGTTGCCGAGAAGGCATGGCTGAAGCTGATCGTCGTGATCCGCAAGCGCATTCCCGATGCGTTTAGGGCGATGGGCAAAGCTGGCAGAGACTCGCTTTTTGCCTTTGATTCGGCGGTCAAGAGAGCCATCGCAGCGTCAAGTCGATTTCGGCAGCGGCTACCGACACTGGCGTTCATCAAGCTGAACAAGGCGGTTCGCAACTTCAATCGCTTGCCGATCGTCAAGACGCTGAGTAGTGCGTCAAAGTTCGGGACGCTACTCGGCAAGTCCTTACGCGGTGGCGTCATCGCAACGCTCAAGGCAACGGGGGCGGCGTTCGTAGCCCTGGGTCGCTCGATAAAAAGCCTGACTCCATCGGCAGCGCAGGTAAAGGCGGCGCTCGGCGCCGCGTTAGGGGCTTCATTGCGGGCGACGGTGGCTTCGGTGCGATCGCTGGGGCAAGGCTTGTCACGACTGGCGACCGGCGGGTTCAGGCTGGTGACCAGCTCTGCTCAGAAGTTCGCCACCATGCTCAAGACCAGGGGCGTGTCCGCTTCCAAGGCACTCTCGCGGGCGATCACGGGCTTGATCCGGCTCCAGCGGCGGCTGCGATTTGAGATGCTGCTGGCCGTCAATATCCTGGGTGAGCAGTTCCGTGAGTTCGCCTTGCTGACCAGTCCGGCCCTGATCATCGGGGATACGGTCAATAAGGTGGCGGAGTTCGACGATCAGGTCACCAAGCTGGCTGGCAACCTAAAGGTGTTCAAGGACGTTCAGCCAGGGCTGTTCCGCGCGATCAGTGACGAGATTCGGGAGATCGCCAAGGAGACGCGGTTCCTGGCAGACGACGTGACCAAGGCGGCCAATGTCTTCGCCCTGGCTGGATTCGATGCGGCGACCGCCATCGCTTCCACCCGCCCGGCTCTGGAACTCGCTCAGGCAGGCTTCCTGGACGTGGAGACGGCAGCCAGCATCTCAGCCGCTGCCATCAAGCAGTTCGGCTTAGAGTCGACCACAGCGGCTCAGGCGGCGGCTTCCTTGCAGCGGGTCAATAACCTGCTGGTCGAAGCGCAGTTGTCTGGCCTGACGACGGTTCAGCAGTTGGGTGACACCTTCGCTCGTGGTGGTCCCCTGTCGCAGTTCGCCGGGGTCGGCATCCAGGAGTTCACCACCCTGGCGGTCAGCTTGTCTCAGGTGGGTGTCGCCGGGCAGGAAGCGGGTACGGCCATCCGGCGTGCCTTCCAGCGTCTGGCGCAGCAGCCAGCGGACGTAACCAGGGTGCTGAAGGAACTGAATCTCGACATCACGGAGTTCCAGTCGCGGCAGGGCGTCTTCAAGGAAGGCGGCGTGATCGCGTTCTTCGAGGCGCTGCGTGCTTCCGGGGCGGACGCCGGGCAGTTGACCGACCTGTTCGGTGCTCGCGCGGCACAGCTCACCACGATCGTCCAGAACGCCGACGACTTGCAGGGGATCTTTGAAAAGCTGGGCGCGGGTGACGCCGCAAACATCGCCAAGCGACTGTCCGATCAGGCTCGCGGCACGATCAAGGGTGCGCTCGAGATCGCTCGCAGCGAGTTCAATGATCTGCAAATTGCCTTCGGTGACTTCCTGGGTCCGGCCCTGCGGCGATTCTCGGCAGGTGTCGAGGAGGTATCCATCGCCTTACGCAAGGCGCTGGTCGACCCAGAATTACTGGCGCTGATCAGCGAGGTCTACAACCAGCTCAAGGATATCGCAAGCCTCATCGCCGCAACGATCAATCCCCTCCTGAAGGTCACCTTCGTCCTGGTGTCCAGCTTAGCCGGGGTTTGGAAGGGCATCATTGATGTCCTCTCACAGGCAGCCGCCGAGATCCTGGGTGTCAGGAATGGGGTACTGGAAGTCGCTGGCGTCACGGACACGTGGCTGAACACTTTCAAGACAGGGCTGGCGCTGCTGACTGATGTCACGAACAGTGCCGAGGTGTACCTGGAGGTCGTCAACGGAGCCATCCAGACGCTGGGTCGTGCCCTCTCTAACCTTGGCATGGCGCTCTATCGGTCGTTTAAGGTGGTGATGCCGCTCCTCCTTACGTTGCTCCAGCGACTGGGTCTAGAGTTTAAGTTCGTAATCCTGGACGCCATGACGGGACTCCCAGGCCTTCTCGGGCGCTCGGCCAGGTCGCGACTGGATGAGTTGCGCACGGGTATCGTTCCCCTTTTGAACACGCAGGGGGAGCAGATTGGCGAGGGAACCCAAGCGGAACTCTTGGACCAGGTTCTTGAGAGGAATCTGTTGAATCTGGCGGTGGAAGTCCCGCGTGCGTTCACTGATGCGTTCAGTGGTGGTCGTGTCCTGGAGCCGCTGACGAACGCCCTGTTTAACATCAGTGGCCGCATCGAGAATTTGATCGCTGGCGTGGCAGCCGAGAACGTCGCGGCGGACGATGAGCGGAAAGCCACGGAACGCGTCCGCAGTGTGGTCGACCCGGTAGTCGAAGGTGTGACGGCGGGACTAGGTGTGATCACTGAGTTCTTTGGCACCACCCTGGCGGCAAACACCGCAGCGTCGATCGCACCTGTCGCAAACGGGCTAAATACGTTCTTTAATGGGCTCGGGGCGGGATCGGTGTTCGACAGGCTGCGAGTGAGCTTCAACGACTTCGGGGAAGGCTTCCGGGACAACATTACCTTCTTTGAGTCGGTCGGCACGAACTTCCTGGACGGGTTGGTCAACGCCGGGTTCCTGGGGGGGTTGACGTTGGAAGGCCTGCGGGGAGGACTGACCTCCCTGTTCGGCGCGGCGAGGGATCTGTTTGCGCCAGCGCCCGGTGGTGCGGGTGGAGCGGAGGAGGAAGGCCCTGGCTTCAAGGCTGAGATATTCGACCTCCAGGAACTGCAACGTCGCTTCCAGTTAGCTGGCTCCAAGAGCATCGAGGAAAAGATGGCGGATGACATCGAGTTGGTAGCTGGCGCCACGGAGCGTGCTGCCACGGCCAACGAAGCAATGCTCGCGCTCTGGCCGCCCACGTCGCCGCTGGTCTAAGGAAGAACCACATGCCTGTTAGCACGACCAGCTTTGTTGAGACAGAAGGCTCGCCCTCCAATATCAACGGCAACACCAAAGAGGGAACCGTCACGATCACACGGACCTTCGAGGGGCCGTGGCTGAACCTCGATTCGTTTTTAGGTGAGATATTCGGCGGCTACGACATTGGCCCGCCGATCACGATCTACCCACCCACGCTGACGTGGTTCATCGGGTACCCTTTCCGCCCGGTGTCCTACCAGATCCGCCCCAACTCCAACCAGCCGACAGCCAAGATAGAGAGCTACACCAGCATCTACTGGGGGCCGGGCGAGACGGACGATGGAGAGAGTGCCGCCAACGCCACCAACACCGCCTGGGGCTGCATCAAGGTGGACGTGACCTACGAGATCGCCAAGGGCAGTCTGGGCGAGGAGGAGGAAGAAGATGAGGATCACGTCTACACCACGGAGGAACGCAGTTACAGCGTGGAGGTCCAGACGATCCCCAATCACGGGCTGGTCCTAGAGAATAGCAACCCCTTACCCCAGGACGTGTCGCAGTATCTCTTGCTGTCGGTCGTGGAGGTCACGGTCAAGAAGGAGAACATGTTCAAGCCGAACTTCTCTGCCATCGAGCAGTGGGGCGGTCGCGTGAACTCGACGCTGTTCCGTGGGTTCGGCTCAGGTGAGCTGCAATACCTCGGCGCGAATGTGACACAGCAGGTGTCGCAGAAGACCGGGCAGGTCGTGTACAACGCGGACTTCACGTTCACAGCGAAATACTGGACGCCATCAGCCAGCAGCACGCCAATATCTGTGCTTGGCAAGACGTACGACCCCGAGGACAAAACGTGGGAGAAGATTTTCTACTCCGACTCGGCGGGGGCGCCAACGACCTGGATCTTAGACTCCATCGCTCTGGGTGCGTTGATTAAGGATCAAGTCTAGTGCCGACAATGGAACCCTTCCGACGCGGCGAGATCCTGTCCGCAGCTCGGATGAACCAGATCGTTCGACACGTCAACACGCATCGCTTCGGTGGTGTGCGGCAGGAAAAGAGTCGCCGCACGCAGATGCTGAAATTAACGTCTGACTTGCGACTGGACCCCGACGAAGTGGTCCTGGTGGCGGACGCCCGGCACGCTGTTCTTGATGCAACGGCAGCCAGGACCGTGCACTACAAGCCAGCGGCGGATGGCGCTGAGGTTGTGGTCTACTTCAGCCAACTCCCGCTGTGGCACTTGCAGAATCCGAGTGAAGACGAGCTGATCATCGCCTTCACCACCGAGAACAGCAGCTACTGGGAGTCGCCGCATCATCCCCAGCGAATCTGGGCTGGCCAATCCGTGGAGACAACGGTGGCTGGGGCCTGGGTCAGCATCCAGCTCAAGTGGTACGACGGGGGCGCCTACAACAACGTGCAGTACCTGGGCGCGGACTTCCTGGTCAACGCGATCAATCTATCGACGCAGTTCGGGGTTGACGAGGATAGCTGGGTGATGCTGTTCTGGGCAGGCGATGACTACTGGTACTGCATCCCGATGGACTGCCCGGCTGCCGGTGGTGGTGGCGGCTCGGGTGGCGGCGGCTGGTCGTTTGGCCCCAACGGCACGGAGCCAGCTAGCCCCAGCACGGGCGACATGTTCTACAACACCACGGCAGGCCTCGCGTTTGTCTATTCGGACGGGACGGGTGGCAAGCCAGGACCAGGGTGGCTTCAAATATGACCGTGACTGCCAACGCCAATTACGCCAGCATGATCTGGGGCGCTCCGACACTGGCGACAGTGCTCTACGCCGGTGCGGTGGACGCTGCCTCGATCGTCTACGCGTCGGGTGTTGTGTCGGGGGTGCTGACCGTCGACGCGGCCGATGCGGCGGGCGTGTGGTTCGCGGCCTACTCACTTCACCAGCGCGACATTCCTGTCTGGGACTTTGATAACAGCGCCCGGTCCGACGTGTGGTTCCGGCCGCTGGTCTGCTGCACGGAAGCCACGACTACCACCGCCGGAACAACCACCACTACGACCACGGGTATCCCCACGACCACCACCGCTGGTCCCTAAAGGAGTCTTCAGATGGCAAGCGTCGTCTACAACAAGTTCAAGCAGAACGTGCTCAAGGGCAACTTCGATCTCGTCAACGACACGATCAAGTGTGCGATCTTGATGACCAACACCACGGCGGACGACTCGCCGGACACGATCGAGTTCGTAGGTGACATCGGCACGCTCGATGAATACAACGGGACGAACTACACCGCTGGCTGGGCTGGCCGAATATCACTGGCGGGCAACACCGTCAACGTCAGTGACACCACAGATCGCGGCACGTTCAGCGGCACGGACCTGTCTGTCGCGAACATGGGCGCCGGGACGCGAGACATCGCTGGCATCCTGGTCTACAAGAGCGTTACGTCGGACGCCCTCAGTCCGGTGATCTGCTTCGTGGCGGCAGCGGCCGGAGTGAACGGGGACTCAACCACATTCAATTGGGTCTGGCACGCGGATGGAATCCTGTTCGGTACCTGATCCATGCCTACCCCCTGCTGCTGCACCGGACCTGTCGGTGAACTGAACTGCCCCGAGCTAGCGAATCCCTGCTTCGCTACGAACGCTGAGGCTTTCGACTTCTTTGACGGCGGGAACGCAGACCCGTCGCCCTACGTCACGGCTCTCGGCGCTTGCACGATCAAGCCCTTGCTGCTGGGGCGGTGTGTGGTGTGGGAGTGCAAGGTCGCTGCCGGGCAAAGTGGCGGCGTGCGGGTGGTGCAGCCGGTCACGTCGGCGGCCGGGGGCTTATTCTCGGTGGGGGCGAACCAGCTTTGCTCGCTGGGCTGGCCGGATTGGCCTCAGATCGACTCGCTGCGAATGGATCGCGGCACGATGACGATCGGTGGTGCTGAGTTTCGCTGGCAGCGCAATAACTACAACGACACGAACCCAGACCCGCAGATCACCCAGAACTACTACGACGTGCTCACGCAGTGTCGCGGCGAGACGATGTGGCACGGGCACGGCGCGTGCGGAGACTGGGGGAGTGCCTGCCGGGAGTTCGGGATCTATGGCTCGGACCCCCGAAACCTCTGGGAGTCGCGTCAGTTCAGCATGGCTCGTGGAATCTCGGTGAAGGCCTGTACGGAGCATGGGATCACGACGTTCACCGGGCCGGAGGCGATCAACTTCGAGGAGGTGACGAAGCGAATCTGGTGGGATGGTGGTGTGGCTAACGTCGCCCAGGTGAACTTCTTCGAGGTGGACTGCGATATCACGTTCGATGTTTCCCTGGTGGATTTCTACAGCGTCGCGTCGGGACACACCGATGAGTGCTCGTCCTGCGACGAAGATCCGCTGCCCTGTGCCACCTTGGAGATCAAGGACTCCAGCGCCAAGTGCCATTGGCCGAAAGAGGTCGACATTAGCTGGACCTACGACTACCCCGACCAGTGGCAGACGTGGGAACCGAACGTGGACGACAACTGCGACCCGCCCAACCCGCCACCGAACATCCCGACGGGGATCTGCTGCGGCTCCTTCCCGATCTACACGTGGTGCGAGCCGACGCCCAGAGGCACGCTGGCTTACCCCTGTCCTGGCACCACCACCGGCAGCGAATATCAGGATTGTGGTAGCGTGCAGGCCAGTCCCAGCGAACAGCAGCTTGATCGCTGTGCCCTGTCGTGGTGCAAGGATCAAGACCCGTCGTCGACTACTGGATTTGACGAGCGGCAGCGCGTCTCGGTGTACGTCAAATTGGCGAGAGGTCAGTGCGGGACCGCAGACGAAGGGTGGCTATTCATTCATGCGCAACTGTACGCCGACATGATCCTCGGTGGCGGCTACACTTATCGCGGCTGGGACGCAGTGATGAAGGTTCCCCACTACGATCCCTGGGAGATTCTCGCGATCACGTGGCCGGACTCCCTGTTCTGGAACTCCGGCCCATGCTGCTGGCGGCACGAACCGCTGGGCACCTGCAATGGAACAGCGGACTGCGACAATCCGCTGAGCTGCTGCTGGAAGTGTTCGGAGAACTGCATCGGGAACCAGGTAGGCGTCTATTGCAGTCGTCTCGGTTCGTATTACGCGAAGCTGCGGCGGATGGTGATCGTCCCCCGCTGCCCTGACACTTCACAGAACTGATATGGAAACGACGCCTACTGGCTGTTACTGCTCGCTGTGCGGGGAGACGTTCGTGCTGCCGGTGGCTTGCGATCAGGTGGCTCACTATTGCGGGGCGGAGACGCAGGAACGCACGCCGTCGAATCCCTGGCGGCAGGACACGCGGTGCCTGCACAAAGGAGACTCGACCGGGAACCTGGAGCAAAATCAACTGTGCGGCTGCCGTGGACAGACCCTGCGGGTGTTCGAGTGCAGCGTCTTTGGCACCTGCATTGAACGCAAGTGCAAGAACGGCAGCCAGCCACATCACGTTTGCCTGGGGTGCGATCGCTATGAAGCCTAAGCTGACCATCGGGATGGCGACCTACGACGACTTTGATGGAGTCTGGTTCACGCTCCAGAATCTGATCATGCGGTTTCGCTGGCATGAGCTGGAGGAGATCGAGTTCATCGTGGTGGACAACGCTCCACACCTGCCAGCCGGGGAGGCCGTGCGTCGTTATGTGGCGGACATCACCCGCGCCGACGTGCGGTACGTCGAGCGTTGCCTACGCCCCTGTGCGGCGCTCGCTAAGGAGCAAATCTTCAAGCGGGCGCGGGCGGACGTGGTGATTGTGATGGATTGCCACATCCTGCCCAGAATAGCTGGGCTGCGAGAAGCGTACATGCGACTGCGCGATCCAAGCCGGAAGTGGTTGCTGCACGGGCCGCTGTGCGGCGTCAACCTCAACGTGACGGCCACGCACATGCGGGACGCGTTTCGGTGTGGCATGTACGGCCGCTGGGACATCGACCCTCGCGGCCAGTCGACGCACTTCCCGATCTTTGAGATCAACGCTCACGGGATGGGCTTATTCGCGTGCCGCAAGGAGCACTGGCCGGGTATGAACCCTCGCTTCTATGGCGTCTGTTCCGAGGAGGGTTATATCCACCGCAAGATGCGTCAGTCCGGCGGAAAGGTTATGTGCCTGCCAGCCATGAAGTGGGTCCACCGGCACAGTCAGCACAAATCCCCTCCGTACCACGACAATGAGCAAAGTCTGGTGCACCTGCTCCGCAACTGGGTGCTAGCTTGCGACGAGCTGGGCGATCCAGCTTTACTGGACGAGGTGGTCATCAACTTCCTTGAGCATCAGTTCATGGATCTTGCCAAAATCCAAGGGGTGATACATGCCTGCCGAAACGAACTTCTCACCGCACCCGGTAAGGAACCAGCGCGGTTCGATCCTCTCCTGGCGGGCAATGGGAAGCCCGCTCCGAAGCCCCCAGGAACTGGAGAGCATCGACCGGGTTTGTGAGGGATGCAAGTTCTACTGGGCGGCCAACCGAGTCTGCCAAGTAGAGAACTGCTGCGGGGATTCGGTCCAGGTCGGTCGACAGATCCTGGAGAATAAACAGCACATGGGAACCGAGGCCTGTCCGGCTGGGCAATGGTGGGGCTTGCCGGGCCAACTAATCATCAAGGGGACTTAGGATGGCTGACATCACGATTACGGCGGCGAATGTACAACCGGGCTCGACGGTGCGGACGAAGCAGGTGACCCTGGGGGCGACCGTCGCGGCGGGCCAGTGGGTCTACCTGGACACGGCGGCGGCGGACGTAGCCAAACTGGCTCAGGCGGACGGCACCGCGCTCGAGGCCACGGTGGAGGGCATGGCGCTCTCGGACGGGGCGACCGGACAACTTGTCCTAATTGCTCAGTCGGGCTCTATCGTGACCGTGGGGAGCGTCCTGGGGAAGGGTGACAGCTACAACCTCGCCGCGACTGCCGGGAAGATGGCGAACGAGGCGGACTTGGCCACCACGCAGTACCTGACGCAGTGCGGGTACGGGATCTCGGCCACCTCCCTGCAAATCGCGATCAACAACACCGGCGTCACGCACGTGTAGCGCATAAACCAGCCCCGTCGCTTGGAGGTCAACGACGGGGCTGGATGGATGAGTGCTACACACAGGTGGAGCTAGTCACAGCAGTCCTGCGGCAGGCCTCGCGGTACTGCCACACTCATCTGCTTGATATTAAGTCCACTCGGACAAATTGCAACGTCCGCGCCGGTTGCCCCTGCCAGTTGTTTTCCTTACGATAATACAAGACCCATGCGGTCTGTATTTCCAAGGAGAAGCACATGGTAGATGAATTCATTGGTGCGACACGGGCTGCCAAGATCATTGGCTGTACGCCCGGCCGAATCCGGCAATTGGCGGTCGCTGGCCACCTCGAAGGCTACAAGCTGAATAAGCGAGCCTGGGCCATCAGCAAACGCTCCGCTATCCTTTATGCCCGCACGCCACAGGAGGGAGGGCGACCAAAAAGTGCGGCCCCAGATATTAACGGTTGACACAATACTACACGCAACGTATATTATCGAGGTCGCAAGAATGGCAGACAGTTATTTCGACGGGCCGGGACTCAGCTACAGTCACCTGAAAGCCTTTCGGGGCAGCCGGAGACGCTATCAGGCCCAATACATTACGGGTGAGTTGCCGTTCGCCAGGAGTGCCAAGATGGACTTCGGAACGCTGGTGCATTTGATGGTCCTGGAACCACAGCACCTGGAAGGACGTGTGGCGGTTCCGCCGTCGACCGTACTGGCTAAGGATGGGAGCCGCCGTGGCAACCTCTGGTACGCCTGGGCGGAGGCGCATCAGGACAAGTTGATCGTCACCAAGAGTGAGTACGACCGGGCTTTGCTGGCGTCAGCGGCGGTCATTCAGAGGCTCGATGGAGTGGTCGACTTGAAGGAGGCGGATTTGGAAGTCCCGTTGTTCTGGGCG
>Ga0307379_10007277_pt1 | contig 15067 bp, 10 predicted proteins | sample UN2MG_FD_202237 | JGI IMG/M metagenome (GOLD analysis project Ga0307379, IMG submission 202237) | Soil microbial communities from Risofladan, Vaasa, Finland - UN-2 | ecosystem: Environmental > Terrestrial > Soil > Coastal area > Acid sulfate soil | place: Finland: Risofladan, Vaasa | collected... | reverse complement strand
GGTCAAAGCATAGGTCTTGCCAGCGGCAGACGGGAAGACGATGGCGGTCGGCTCAGGGCGCTCGGCCTGCACGGGCGCGCCATCGGCCGCGGCCGATAGCGGCTCGGCCGCACGCACGCGGCAGGGGCCGCCGAGGGTGGAGCGGATGGTGGCCGAGGTGAGCTTGCCGTCGGCCCAGGCGATGTCGACCTCGAAGCCGCCGCGGGCGCGCAGGCCCTTGACGCTCCCCGTCGCCCAGGCCTTGGGCAGCGCGGGCAGTAGGTGGCTCTCTCCCGAATGGCTTTGGAGAAGCATCTCGGCGACCCCGGCAGTGGCGCCGAAATTGCCATCGATCTGGAAGGGCGGATGCGCGTCGAAGAGGTTCGGATAGGTGCTGTGCTTGAGCTGCTCGCTGAGCATCTTGTGCGCGTGGTCGCCGTCGAGGAGCCTGGCCCAGAAGTTGATCTTCCAGGCCTTGCTCCAGCCCGTGCCGCCGTCGCCGCGCCCCGTCAGCGAGACCCTCGCGGCCCCGGCCAGCTTGGGGGTTCGCGTCGGCGTGATCTGGCGGCCGGGGTGGAGGGCGAAGAGGTGCGAGACGTGTCGGTGCGTGTCCTTGGGATCGTCCCGGTCCGTCATCCATTCCTGGAGCTGGCCCCACTTGCCGACCTGCGGGCCCACCAACTTGTCGCGCATCGAGGCGACCTTGTCGCGGTACGCCTTGTCCACGCCCAGCGCGTCGGCCGCGTCGGTGTAGTTGGTGAAGAGATCCCAGACGATCTGCTGGTCGTAGGAGACGCCGTCCTCGGTGGGCCCATGCTCTGGCGACCAGCCCATGGGCACGACCAGGCGGCCGTCGGGCAGCGCCTTGAGCTGGTCCTCCCAGAACTCGCAGACCTCCCTCAGGATGGGATAGGCGACGGCCCGCAGGTACTCCTTGTCCCCGGTGAACGCGTAGTGCTCCCACAGATGCTGGCAGTACCAGGCGCTGCCGGGCTTGTTCCACTTCCAGCCCATGCCGCCGGTGATGTTGTGGGAGGTGCGGACCGTCCAGCCGCGCACCTTGCGGCCGCCGGCGCTGAACTCCTTGTCGGCGGCCGTGGCCTTCCTCCAGGCCTCGACCTGGCTCTGAATGAGGGCGAGGAGCGGCTGGTGGCACTCGGGCAGGCCGGTCGGCTCGGCCGGCCAGTAGTTCATCTGGATGTTGATGTTGGTGTGGTAGTCGCTGTGCCAGGGCGCGTTGTTCTTGTGGTTCCACAGCCCCTGGAGGTTTGCCGGCAGCGTGCCGGGGCGCGAGCACGAGATGAGCAGGTAGCGGCCGAACTGGAACAAGAGGTTCTCCAGGCCGGGATCGCCGCCGTCGGCGCCATAGGCCTTGAGTCGCTGGTCGGTGGGGAGAGCCAGCCGGTCGGCCGGCGCCGGCCCCAGGTCCGATTGCACGCGGCGGAAGAGCGACTGGTGGTCCTTCACGTGGGCGGCCTTGAGCGCGTCGTAGGGCTTCGCGGCCGCCGCCTGGAGCAGGCGGGAGAGGCGATCGTGGGGCGGCTCGCCACGCCACTGCTTTGCGTAGTCCATCACGTAGTCGGTGCCGGCGGCGAGCAGGATCGTGAGGGCGTTGCAGCCGGCGAACTCGAGCTTGCCGCCGCTCGCCTTCAGGGAGCCGCCCTCGGGGATCGCGAGCGCCTGAGCCTCGAACTTCATGCCGTTGTCCAGGGCGCCCGAGAAGGCGAGGCGGTTGCCCTCGGTCGTGGTCGCGCTCCCGTGTGCGCAGGCCAGCTCGACCGAGCCCGTGTAGGCCCCCGGCTTGTCCGCAGTGAGGCGGATGGCCACCACCTGGTCGGGATGGCTGGCGAGGTACTCGCGCCGCCAAGCGATGCCGCCGCTCCTGTAGCGGACCCGAGCCGCCGCTTCGTCGAGATCCAGGTCGCGGCGATACTCCGTCGCGTCCTGGCCGGCCGTGAGATTGATGAACAGGTCGCCGAAGGCCTGGTAGCCGCCCATCTTCTTGTAGTCGCCCGAGGTGTTTTCGTCGCCGGTCCACAGGCTATCCTCGTTGAACTGGACGCGCTCCCGCACGGCATCGCCGAAGATCATCGCCCCCAGGCGGCCGTTGCCGATGGGCAGCGCCTCTTTCATCCAGTCGCGGGCGGGGCGGGTGTACCAGAGCACGAGGTCGCCCTCGGGCGGCTCGGGGGCCTTCTCAATGGTGCCGACCGGTTGCGGTGCATCCATGCCGAACTCCTGTACCAGCTTCCTGTCCCCGGGGCCGCCGGCCTGCTCCCGGCGGCCGGGCGCTGCGACACGCATCCAGTCGTCGGCCCCCCGCGCGTTCGCGCAGAGGGACAGGCACAGCAGGGCAGAGGCAAACAACGTGGCTCGCGTGTTCATCGCTCGTGTCTCCGTCAACGGTGTGCCGCCTAGTATCTTCGATCTCCGCCCTCTTGGCAAGGCCATCCGTGTGACACAGCGTGTTCGGCGCCTCTGTTCTGGCGCCAACTCCATAGCGTCCAGCACCCAGAGATTGAGGTGGATGCTGCAGGTCGTCGCCCGCGGACCTCTCCAGACTCTCTCCGGTGAACCGCGGCATGTCGCTCTGGCGCAAGGACTTGCCGCGTTTCTCCCGCGGAGTTCAGCCCAACGGCGCCTGTCATGGACTCTGCCGGCACGGCGCTTGCTGGGGGGACGAAGCAGGGACAAGTGCTCTACCGCCAACTTTGGCGCAAGCCTGGGCATGAGGTCCCCAGGACCTCCGTGGTTAGGGTGCCGGCGCGGAGAGAGCCGCGCGGCGCCCCGTCCAAGGCACTTGCTCCGGCATGGTGCCGGGGAACAGTTCCGTGGCCCCCCTTGCTCGAAAGGAGAACGAGGTGAAGCGGGGCAAGATTGTGGTGTTGTGCATTGTGGCGGCCTTGGTGCTCGGCAGGGCTGGCAGCGCCCTCGCGGTCACCGACACGGCGGATCAGAGCGTGACGGTGACGGTCAGCGAGATCGCGGAGCTGGCTGTCAACGGCGGCGCCGTGAGCCTCACGATTGCCGCGCCTGGCACGCCAGGCAGCCTACCCTCGGCGGTCACCGACGCTGCGACCTCGCTGGCCTGGACGTCGAACGTCGCCGGTGCCTTTACTAGGACAATCACCGCGGCGCTGGACAGCGACATGCCCGCCAGCGTGACGCTGAAGGCTACGCTGACCAAGGCCGGCGGGAACGGCACCGCGGCAGCCCAGCAAACCCTGAGCAGCGTGGCTGCGACGCTGTTCACCGGGATCACCAACGAGAACGTCACCGGTAACACGATCACCTACGAGGCCGCCGTCAGCGCGATGGTCGCCCCCCAGACGATCAGCAGGACCGTCACCTGGACGCTCACGGAAGACTCGTGATCATCATCGGACCCAAGGCGGAGAGCAGGGCCTCCTTGCGAGGCCCTGCTCCCACTCCTCTCACAAGCCAGTCAAAGGATACACCATGTGCCGGGGACTGATTGTGTTCTTCACCGTCGCCGTGGTGATGGTTGGGGCCACTGCCGCCTTCGCCGTCACCGGCGCGGCCACACAGAGCGTCACCGTGACCATCGAGGAGGTGGCCCTGCTTGGGGCGAGCGCGGACCCGGGCACATTCACCCTGAGCGGCGCGGACACCGTTGCCGGCTCACTTCCTGTGGTCAGCGACACCTCGACGAGCCTGTCGTGGACCTCTAACGCCGCGGCCGGTTTGTCCAGGAAGATCACCGCCAGACTCGACAGTGACATGCCCGCCAGCTTCGTGCTCAAGGCCACGCTCGCCAAGCCGAGCGGCAGCGGGGGCACTCCAGCGCCACAGAGGACCCTCAGCAGCACAGCCGGGGACATGTTCTGGGACATCACGAACGAGAGTTGCACCGGCGCCACCATCACCTTCGAAGCCTCGTTGTCTGCCATGGTGCCACCTCAGACCGTCAACAGGACCGTGACCTGGACGCTGTCGGAGGACCAGTAGGCAACGCTGTTGTCCATCCTGGCCGGGCGAGGTCCGCCCACGCAGACCGCGCCCCTCCTGGAGGTCGAACCGTGAAAAGAACGACGGAAGTCTCCGCTGCGGTCCTGGCCTTCGTGTTGGCCTTCGGTGTTGTGTGCGAAGTCTGGGCGGCCATCTCCATCTCGGGGACTGGGGCGTGGACGCAAACAATCGGCGCGAACGATCTGACCGGCGGAGCGGGCACCAATCTCAACAGCAGCTACGAGAGCGCCGCAGACGCCTATTCCATCACCATCTCCGGCACCACAGGCCCCTCCGACACCTGGCGAGTGGACGTCAAGAAGGTGGATGGGACATGGAACCCCAACCTCCTCCTCTCGGTGAAGAGGACCTCCTCCGGCAGCGGGGGCAGCGTTTCTGGTGGCCAGGCATATCAGCAGCTCGGCAACACCTATGCCGCGTTCTTCAGCGGCTCGGACGACGTCAGCGGGATCAGCGTACAACTGAAGCTCACTGGCGTCTCGATCACCATCCCGCCTGGCACTTACACCAACACCGTCTACTACACGGTTGTGGATAACTGAGGAGGAGATGAGAGCATGAGTGTCATAGCTCGGTTGCAGTGCGCACTCGTGATCCTGCTGGCGACGGGGCTGCCTGCGCGCGCAGCGGTCACCGTCATCGGCGGCCTCACTCACGAACGAGTCGTGGAGCCGGGGAAGACCTACACCGGCGCCATCGTCGTCCGCAACCTCGGCAAGACCCCCGAGGACGTGAAGATCTACCTGACTGACTACCGTTTCACGTCCGACGGAAAGGTCTTCTACGACGAGCCTGCCGGCAATGGCCCGCGCTCCAGTGGAAAGTGGGTGACCCTGAACCGCTCGATCCTGAGCATTCCGCCCGGCGAGTCCACCAACGTCAGTTACAGCGTGGCGGTGCCCAATGACGGGTCGCTGAAGGGCACCTACTGGTGCGTGGTCATGGTCGAGGGGATGGGCCCATCCGTCGCGCCCAACGCCCCGACCGAGAAGGGGAAGGTCGGAATGGGCATCCGACAGGTCTTCCGCCACGCTATCCAGGTCGTCTCCCACGTTGGCAACAGCGGGGAGCGGAAGATGAAGATGGATGCCCGCCTGGCGCGCGAGGGGCAGAAGCGCCTTCTCCAGATTGACGTGGTGAACACGGGGGAGCGCTGGCTGCGGCCGAGGCTCTCGGCGCAGCTCTTCGGGGCGGAGGGCCAGGCCGCCGGCAAGTTCGAGGCGGGTGGGGTCCGGGTCTACCCCGGCACCTCGGCACGAAGGAGCGTGGACATCAGCGCGGTGGCGCCCGGGATGTATCGCGCTCTCGTGGTCGCCGATGCCGGCGACGACGACGTCTACGGCGTCACGTACACCCTGACCCTCGAAGGCGAGAAGAAGGAGCAGGTCAAGGGGGGCCAATAGTGCATCCGGTCGTCGTCCGAGCACTCATTGCGATGGGACTGTGGCTGCTGCTCCTCCAGCTCGCCTTCGCAGAGGGGAGGCCTGTGCAGGTGCGAGCGGCGGGGCCTGAAACCATCGAGGCGCAGCCCCGGCAGGTCGTCACTACCGCCTTCCGGGTTACGAACAACTCCCCGCAGCGCCGTGAGCTGGTCGCCCAGGTGAAGCTCCCCCAGGACTGGAAGCTCATCACCACCGAGTTCCCCTTCGTGCTGGAGCCTGGCCGCAGCGATGTGCGGCTCGTCAGCTTCCTCGTCCCGCGCATCGCTCTTGCCGAGAGATACCCGATCACCTACACCGTCCAGGACCGCACCATCCCCTCGATCAGCGACCAGTGGACCATTCATGTTGTTGTCCTGCCCGTGACGGACCTGATGGTGAAGGTCATGCAAGCGCCCAAGACGGTCATCGCGGGGGAGTCGTATGTGGCGTCCTTCATCGTGGCCAACCAGGGCAATGTGGCGATGAAGGTGCAGTTCAGCGCGCGAGTGGGCGACCAGCTCCAGGCCATCCTCGACCCGGAAAGCTGCGTGCTGGGCGCCAGCAAGTCGCAGATCGTCATCGTCACGGTGAACACCAAGCGAGACATCACTAGGGCGACGAGCCAGGCTCTGAGGTTCACCGCGGCGGCCCCCGAGGCCAGGAAGGAAGGCCTTAAGGCCGAGGCGACCTGCCTCTTCGAGATCATCCCACGCATCAGCACGACCGAGGATCCCTATCTTCGGCTCCCCGTGCAACTGACCTTTCGCTCGGCGATGACTGATCGGGAGGGCGGCCGTTCCTCCGGCTTTCAGATGGAACTGGCCGGCGGCGGCCCGATAGACGAGGAGAAGACCCAGTTCGTTGACTTCCTCTTCCGAGGGCCGGACATCTCGGAGCAATCGATCTACGGCGCCCGAGACGAGTGCCACTTCAGCTACTGGAACCAGAAATACGAGATTCACCTTGGTGACCGCGTTTACTCCCTCACGCCACTCACCGAGCTCTTCAGGTATGCCCGGGGCGCGGAGGCGAAGGTGAAGCTCGGCCAGTTCACCCTCGGCGGTTACCACGTCGAGACTCGTTGGCAGGAGCCACAGGAGCAGCAGACCGCCGCGTACGCCCAATACCAGCTCAACCCCAACGCACTCCTCAGCCTCAGCTACCTCAGGAAGCGCGCGGACGACGGCCCCTCCCGCGACTTCACAGTGGACCCTCGCGAAGGGCAGATGCTCAGCCTACGCGGCCAGTTCAAGCCGCTCCCCGGCATGGACGTTGACCTCGAGTACGCCTTGGGCGACAACGACTCGCAAGGCCGGCGCGGAGATGCGAATGCGTATCGTGCCGAAGTCCGCGGCGAGCTGAAGCGCATTGTCTACTATTTCAGGCTTATCCATGCGGGGCCAGCCTACCCTGGATACTACAGCGACATGGACTACCTTTCCGGCGGCTTCGCGGCGCCCATTTGCGGCAACCTGAGAATTCACGCCGACTACCATCGGGAAAAGGACAACTTGAACCTGAACCCCGCTCTGGGCACCGCGCCCCTCGACACGTACCAGCGCGTGGGGTTGGACTATCGCTTCCGGACCGGCACCTACGTGTCGCTTGACTACGAGAACCGCGAACGTAGGGATCGCCTTTCTCCGGCGCAATTCGACGCCAAGGAGGACACCATTGGCCTCACCGTGGCTCATCAGTTCAAGAGGTTGAGCTTCATGGCCGCTGCCGAAGTTGGCACCCTGCGCGACAGGCTCACGGGCAAGAGCCACGGGCTCCAGGAGTACAGGCTGTCCGGCCACTTCACAGCCACGCCCTCTCAGACCTATGGCGCTTACGTAGAATACCGGCAGGATGGTGGCCTGGGCGACGAGAAAAGCCGCAATATCACGGGCGGGCTGAACGCTACCTGGCGCCTCGGGAGCCGCACCGTTTTGAGCGTTGACGCGCGCAGGAGCGAGTACCAGAGCCGGTTTGACAGCAGCCGTGACATCATTGAGTTCCGCCTCCTCCACATGCTCAACGGGGGAAAGAAGCTCTCTCTATCCGCCCGTCGCACCGCTTGGCGAGGGGCGGACAGCGGGAGCGAGAATGCCCTGTTTCTCGAGTACAGCATCCCGCTTGGCGTTCCGCTCGCCAGGAAGAAGAGCGTGGGAGCCGTCAAGGGGCGAATCTACGACGAGGAGACCGGGCAGGGCATCGCCAATACCGTAGTCCGCCTGAATGGGTCCACCGCGATCACAGACAAGAGCGGGAACTACATCTTCCCCGCTGTGAAGCCGGGCGCATACCACCTGGCCCCCGACACATCCCAGTTGGCCATCGAGAAGACACCGAGCCAGAAGAGCCAGCAGGGGGTCACCGTTCTTGGTGGCCAGGATGCCGTCGTGAATGTTGGCTTCACTCGGGGCGCAGTGGTCTCTGGCCGCGTTGCCCTCTTCCGCCCGAAGGATGACGAGCCACCACCCGTCATCTCGGAGGTTCCAGGAATCACACCCCCCAGCAACGGGAATGGCAATGGTAACGGCAAGAATGGCAACGGGAACGGCCTGGTCGAGGCGGGCGGGATACCGAACGTTCTGCTGGAGCTCACGAGCGAGACAGAGGTCCTGCGCGCGATGAGCGACGCCCAGGGGCGCTTCAACTTCGGCAACGTTCGGCCAGGGAAGTGGGTCATGAAGGCCCACGCGTCCAAACTGCCCGATCACCACCACGTGGAGAAGGACACCTTCGAGCTTGTCCTGACGCCGGGCGAGACGAGGGCTATTGTTGTCCGAGTCGTCCCCAAGACGCGTCCCGTGCGCGTCATCAAGGAAGGGGGCGAACTCAGAGAGGAGCCGGGCAGGCTCAAGTAGCATTCGTGCCTCGGCCAGTCCCAACTATCTGTCGAAGTTCCCTCAAGGTCCCAGACGCCTTGAGAGGCAGCTTGAGACGATCTTGCCTGCTGCCTCTGTGCGACGCGGCCTGCCGGCCCTGCGCGAGAGCCAAGACTTGCGTCCCGCGTTCTTCCGCGTATTGGGGAGGCGGCTCCCGGCCACGGACCTCTCACCTTCGATTGGGCCTCGGCGCCCTTGCGGCGCCGGTGGGGTTTCGCTACAATCTCCGGGGAAGGCCAACTCCAGCCGGCCCTCGATCCGGGGGAACTACTCAGGGGGATCCGCATGAAAGCTCGCAGGATTGGGCTCTTAGGCATCCTGGCCTGCGGGGCGCTCGCAGCCTCGTGCTCGGACCTCCTCGGCCCCCGCGGCGAGATCGTCTTCCGGCCCAGCATCGGCAAGGCCCCCTACGGCGAACTGCCCGACGGCGGCTCGGTGGACCTCTATACCCTCACCAACGCCCTGGGCATGCAGGTCAAGCTGCTCAACTACGGCGCCATCGTCGTCAGCGTCGAGGTCCCCGACCGCCAGGGCAAGCTGGGCGACGTGACGCTCGGCTACGACTCGATGGAGGGCTGGCTCAAGAACCCCGGCCACTTCGGCGCGACCATCGGCCGCTACGCCAACCGCATCGCCAAGGCCACCTTCACCCTCGACGGCCAGGCCCACACGCTCGCCGCCAACTGCGGCACGCACCACATCCACGGCGGCGTCAAGGGCTTCGATAAGGTGCTCTGGCACGCCCAGCCCATCCAGGCCGCCACCGCCGTCGCCGTCCGATTCACCTACCTCAGCCGCGATGGCGAGGAGGGCTACCCCGGCAACCTCAGCGCCTCGGCCCTCTACACCCTGACGAACAACAACGAACTGAAGATCGAGTACACTGCGACCTCGGACAAGCCGACCGTCGTCAACCTCGTCCACCACGGCTACTGGAACCTGGCCGGCCCCAAGGCGGGCGACGTCCTCGGCCACATCCTCACCGTCTTCGCCGACCAGTACACCGTCGTGGACAAGGAGCGCATCCCCACGGGCGAGATCAAGCCGGTGCAGGACACGCCGCTCGACTTCACCACGCCGACGCCGATCGGCAGGCACATCGCCGAGGTCGAGGGCGGCTTCGACCACAACTTCGTCCTCCGCAACCCCGCGGGCAGGCTCGGCGTCGCCGCACGCGTCTACGAGCCGCGCAGCGGCCGCCTCCTGGAGCTCCTCACCGACCAGCCCGGTCTCCAGCTCTACACCGCCAACCACCTCGACGGCTCGATTGCGGGCAAGGACGGCGTCGCCTACCGCAAGCACAGCGGCCTCTGCCTCGAAACCCAGCGCTTCCCCGACTCCCCGAACAAGCCCCACTTCCCCTCCCCCGTCCTGCGCCCGGGCGAGACCTACCGACACGTGATGCTGTTCAGGTTCACAACCCGATAGGAGCGTTGCATGGGCAAGGCCGAGTCGCGGCGACGGCACGACGTTCCCGCCCGCCTCGTGGCCGAGACGAAGCGGAAGGGCGGCCTGGCGCCCGTGGACCTCGAGCGCTTCTGGGCCGACCAGGAGGCCGCGGCCAAGAACCCCTTCGGCAAGAGCATCCCTCAATGCCCGCTGGGCGTGCTGCTGAGCGGCGAATGCGTCTACGCCGAGCTGGGCATCGAGGAGGACTTCTGGCGCTACGACCACGACGAGGACTGGCGGCTGGGCCTCAACAAGGCATATAACGACAAGGCCGAGAAGATCGTCGACCGCCGACTCCTCAGCGAGAAGCGCGGCGACCCGACCCGCCGCTATCCCGGCATCAAGGGCCTCCACGACGTCTTCGAGGCCAGGAACGAGTGGCACGCCGGCTCCTGGTGGCTGCGGCAGTGCGTGCGCACCGACGACGACCTGAAGGCCCTGCTCGACCGCGTGGAGGGCCGCCTCGACAATGGCCTCCGCGGCTTCCTCCTGCCGCCGAACTGGGACGAGGAGCGGGCGCGGCTCATGGCCCTCGGCGTCACGCCGCCCCTCTATCGCCACCAGCGCGGGCCGGTCACTTTCGCCATGTCGATCTACGGCGTCGAGAGCGTCATCTTCCTCATCGCCGACAAGCCCGACCTGGCCACGCGGTGGAGCCAGCTGATCCTGCGCGCGATGCTCGACATCGCCCGCATCACCGACGAGGAGGCGGGCCACACGCCCGCGACGGCCCCCCACGGCTTCAGCTTCGCCGATGACAATTGCTGCATGCTCACGCCCGACATGTACGAGCTGTTCGCCTACCCCATCCTCAAGGGCGTGTGGGCGCGCTACAGCCCGAACCCAGGCGATGGCCGCTACCAGCACTCGGATTCCGCGATGGCCCACATCCTGCCCGTGCTCGCGAAGCTCGACCTGAACGGCACGAACTTCGGCCCGACGGTGACCGTGAGCGAGATTCGCGAGCACCTGCCCAACGCGGTCATCCACGGCCAGCTTGCGCCCTACACGCTCATGCGCAACGAGGGGGAGAAGATCGTCGCCGAGTTCCTGCGGGATTTCGAGCAGGCCCGCGCCAGGCGCGGCCTCGTCTTCGCCACCGCCGGCTCGATCAACAATGGCTCGCTGCTGACCAGCATGCGCCTCATCATGTCCGCCATTCAGCACTTCGGCCGCTACGACCAGTAGGCGTTGCCCCCTGGTGCTGTCCCCGGCGGAGCCTCCGGCCCGGAGTGAAAAAAACGCGATTCCAGGCGTTCCGGCGCGGGAAATCCGCAGGAAGGACGATCTCCACAGGTGCAGTCTATTTATACGCTTGTGGCGAGGCCAAGCCCCCAGCCAAGCTCCCAATGACCCCCAGGTCGCGTGAGGCCCCCGGAACGCACCCTGGGCCTTCCTACGCTGTCGGGAAAACCAGACTCCTATCCGCCCGCAACATATACACTTACAGTGGCGAGAACACCAGTTTCCCTCACGGGAGGAGCTTGGCGAGGCGCTCGATGGCGGTCTCCGCCGGCACCTCGCCGAGCGGGAGGTCCACCCTGCGATGCTCGATGGCGCTCAGACAGAAGGCCTCCATGATCTCGAAGCCGTGATAGCTGATGTCGCCGTTGCAGGGGTGTACCTTGCTCTCGTCGTCCAGCCAGTCGGCCAGATCGCGGAGGTAGGGGGCCTGGAGGAGCTTGCTCTCCTGCTCGGGCCAGCGGGGCAATGCCTCGCCGATGACCTCGCCGCCCGACTTCTTCGTGAACGCCGCCCAGTCGCCGTCGGTGTTGGCCCACGCGTAGCCGTGAGTCCCATAGAGTGTGATGCGGTTATCCGTCCAGAAGTTCTCCTTCGCGAGCCACTGGGGCGAGAGGTAGCCGAACTGGACGAACGCGCGTACGTCATTCTCGAAGGCGATCTCGCCCTCGGTGTAGTTGGGGGACGGGTGGCTGTCCTTCAGCCCCTCCCGGCCGTGCACGTGGCCGACGACCCACTTCGCCTTCACGCCACGGTTGAACCAGAGAATGTAGTCCACCAGGTGGGTGCCGAGCTGTGATAGCCAGGCCCGCGACGAGGCGTGGATGCGGACCAGCTCGCCGATCTCGCCCCGCTCGTAGACGGCTTTCGCCTTGTGCCACTGCTCGCCGTACTTCTGCTGGTGCGAGACGATGTACTTGACGCCGGCCCGCTGGCACAGCAGGTGGACTCTCCTGGCGTCGGCGAGCGACGTGGCCATCGGCTTCTCGAACGCGATGGCCTTCACCCGATGGCGGATGCCCAGCTCGACCAGCTCCACCCGCACCTTCGGCGGCGTGACGAAGCAGAAGACGTCGGGCTTCTCCGCCGCCAGCATCGTCTCCGCGTCGGGATACGTCTTCCCGATGCCGTACTCTTTGGCGACGGCGGCGAGCCGCTCCCCGTTCAGGTCGCAGATGGCCGCGAGGTCGAAGCGGTCGGGGTTCCGCAGAAACCCCTCGATATGCCGCCTGCCGCGCGGGCCGCAGCCGACCTGGGCGACGCGATACTTCCCCACGGTGTTCTCCTCTCTCCTCGGGCCGCGCATCCACGACGGCGAACGCAGGCATTATGCCCCTCCGCCCGCGATGCGTCAAGCGGCGCCCGGGCCGGGCCGCACGCGTTGCGCCCATCCGCGGTTGACGAAACCCGCCCTTCATGCTTTCTATAGGGTTTGGCTGTTGTGTTGTGGCTCGTGCGTCAGGACAGGTTGCTGCGATTGGGGGAAGCGAGAATGGGCAGGCAGGCGTCGCGTCGTGCGTTCCTTGGGCGAGTGGGACTGGGGGCGGCTGGCCTTGGGGTAGCCGCCGGCGCGGCCCACGCCATCGAGCCGATCGTCCGCAAGGGGCCGCCGAAGCTCAAGCTGGGCGTGTGCGCCTACAGCTACCGCCAGCTCCTCACCCGCAAAGAGGACCCGATGACGCTCGAGGGCTTCCTCGAGAAGGCGGCCGAGCTGGACTTCGACGGCGTGGAGCTGACCTCGTACTACTTCAAGGACACCTCGGCCGAGTTCCTCCGCCGGATTCGTGCGAAGGCGCTCCAGCTTGGCCTCGAGGTCGCAGGAAGCGCCGTCGGCAACAACTTCTGCCTCCCCGCCGGCCCGGCACGCGACAAGCAGATCGAGAACCTGAAGAAGTGGGTGGACCACTCCGAGATCCTCGGGGCGCCGATCATCCGCATCTTCGCAGGCGGGAAGCAGAAGGGCCAGACGGACGCCGACGCCCACAAGGTGCTGGTGGAGACCATCGAGGAGTGCTGCGCCTACGCCGGCGAGCACAAAGTCTTCCTCGCCCTCGAGAACCACGGCGGCCCCACCGCCACGGCCGAGGGCACGCTGAAGATCCTCCGCGACGTGAAGAACCCGTGGTTCGGGGCGAACCTGGACACGGGGAATTTCCGCTCGGCGGACCCCTACGCCGAGATCGCGGCGGTCGCGCCCTACGCCATCACCACGCACGTGAAAGTGGAGATGAGCGCGGCCGGGCAGAAGGCCGGGCCGGCCGACTTCCCGCGCATCGTGAAGATCCTGCGCGAGGCAGGCTACCGCGGCTACCTGTCCATCGAATACGAGGCCAAGGAAGACCCGCTCACGGCCCTCCCGCGCCACGTGAAGGCCATTCGCGAGGCGATGAAAGAGGCGTGATGCGTGACGCGTGACAAGAGCCAGGCCGCTGCCGGGCTGAGGGTTCCTCACATGACGGCCGGGCGGGAGGGCGAGGCCCGCGCCCTGCCGCCACGGGGTCATTCTCTCAGACGCTCTCAGCTCCCGAAGAGCTTGGGCACGCCGATCTTGACCAGCCACCAGGCCGCGTAGCTCGTCATCACGCCGATGGCGATGAGCATGGCGATGTTCCACGCCCAGGCCCGGCCGCCCGTGGGCTTGGCGTCGCCCAGGTAGTCGCGCCGATTGTGCAGCACGAAGAACGAGATGTAGGCGATGGGCAGGAACACGAAGCAGATGCCCGAGGTCACGATGGGCAGCCACAGGGGGAACTTGGCCCAGAACACGGTGCCCAGCACGCCCGGCGCGGGGATGAGCGAGGTGAGGCGGTAGCGCCAGCCCGTGGGCTCCATCCCGAAGATTTCGCAGGCGATGAAGGCGGCGACGAGCATGTGCAGGACGATCGAGGAGATGACCATCGCCAGCACGCCGAGGTCGAAGACGAGGCGGCCAAGGACCGGCCCGGCCGCGGCGCCGAGCACCTGGGCCGCCTTGTCGGGGCCAAGCTTCGATGTGATGGGGTTGGCCGGGTCGTAGAGCGTGTTGGCCGCCGCCATCACCAGGAAGCCCGTGGCCAGCACGAACGGCAACCACATGCCGAACGCGAGGTCGAACTTCGCCAGGCCCCTGTGCTCCTTGCCCCATCCGCGGGCCAGCAGCGTGTAGGGGAAGAGGAAGGTCATGTTGATCCCCACCGCGGCGCTCAGGCCGCCCATCATCACCTCGATGCCCGCCTTCTCCTTCGGCACCTGGAACCGCGTGAGGCCCTCCCACAGGGCCTGCCAGCGAATGCCCGTGCGGATGACGACGATCATGAACGACACGACGATCACGGCGACCATGATCTTGATCAGCTTGTCGAAGAGCTTGATGCCGTGCGAGCCGCTGCCGTAGAGCCACGTGACGGCGGTGCAGATGGCCAGGATGACGAGGCCGAAGAGCAGCCGGGCGCCCACGAGCGAGCCGGCGCCCGTCCAGCCGAAGTACTCGGCCAGGTCGGCCGCGGCCGTGCCGCCGCACGAGTACTGCGGGAAGTGCCAGATCACGGTGGCGGCCAGCGACGTGAGCGCCCAGGCCCACGCCACCGAGGGGTGCAGGTAGCGCCGCATGGCCGCGAACGGCCGCACGCCCGTCGAGAGCGTTTGGTAGGCGATGGCCATGAACATGACGATGCCCAGGAGCATCCCCAGCGGCTGCACCCACAGCAGCGAATAGCCGAACATGGCGCCGGCGAAGAACGACGAGAAGAAGCTGCCGCTGCCGAGCGTGAGCGCGCTCTGCATCCAGCCAGGGCCCATCTTCTTCGAGTAGCCGCCCAGGCGCGCGAAGAGGCCCTTCCGGTCGAGAGCGGCCAGCTCGGCCTTCTCGCGGGCCAGCGCCTCGGGGTCCCACTTGGCCACCATGGGCAGGCCGTGCTGGAGATCGGCGGCCTGGGACGCATCGCCGGGACTCTTCTGTTCGCTCATGGCTCTCCTCCTTCAGCTCGATGCTTGGGGCTCGGCGCTCGCGGCGTCTGGCTTCTCGGCGCTCTCGGTGTACCGGCACTTCGGGTAGCCCGAGCAGCCGACGAAGCTGCCGCGGGGACCCTTGCGCTTGACGAGGGTCTTGCCGCACTCGGGGCACTTCCGCCCCAC
>Ga0307379_10007276_pt1 | contig 15067 bp, 13 predicted proteins | sample UN2MG_FD_202237 | JGI IMG/M metagenome (GOLD analysis project Ga0307379, IMG submission 202237) | Soil microbial communities from Risofladan, Vaasa, Finland - UN-2 | ecosystem: Environmental > Terrestrial > Soil > Coastal area > Acid sulfate soil | place: Finland: Risofladan, Vaasa | collected... | reverse complement strand
TCTCTCCTCCGCGCCTCAGCACCACTTGCCCTTTGCCGCTATTTGTCCATTCGACCCGCGCCTCGCGCGTCGCGACGGCGCTGAAGCCGCGCCGCATTTAGCTGCCGCGCTTGCCGAGCAACTCGGTTGCGCGGCGCGTGCCGTTCACAAGTGAATAAGAATTCTCCGGTGGCGTTACGAACGGGGCCACACCTGTTCCCATTCCGAACACAGAAGTTAAGCCCGTTCCGGCCGATGGTAGTCCCTCGGGGCGAGAGTAGGTGACCGCCGGGAATTGATTTTCGCGCCGGGGCCGCATCCCGCGGCCCCGGCCTTTTTTGCGCGCGTAGTTTCTCCCCACGCCCTCGGCGTTTGACCCGGGGGCGCGCAGGCATTACACTTCTTCCGAGGAGGGGCAATCATGCCCGCCAGGATCGCCTACCAGATTGCAAAAGGCAGGTACAAGGAGGAGTTCAGCGAGGAGGAGCGAGCGAACGTTGCCAAGAGCGGGGCCAAGCACATATCGCTTGACGCCGGTGTCATGTTCCAGCCGCGCAAGGTTCTTCCACCGGCAGGCCCGCGCGGTCCTGCCCCGCGGGACACCAAGGTTAAGAGAATTGGTGACGCCGTCCTATCACACGTCCGCTTTGAGGGCGGCAGGAAGGGTCCGCCGGCGCTCGAGCACCTGTCCGGCCGGCGCTCGATGCAAGACGCCGTTACGCCGCCAGCCCCACGCTATAGGCCGGAGTACCGCCAAAGCGTACGGCCGGGGTCGGGCCTGAGAAACTTGCCCTCCCTTATCGCCTCTGCTGTGGTGGGATGCAGGGGGATCGTCTCCACGTGGCCGTCGCAAAACAGCATGTTGGCCATGCCAAAGTGCCTCAGGGCCTGGAACTCACGCCAGGAACGCCCCTCATACAAGTCGGCCCCGTAGGCGGCAAGCCATGCGTCAATCTCGTCTTCGTCGATGAAATATTGCTCGTACTCGTCCTCCCCGGGACCCACTCCGTTATAGTCGGCGAGCCGCAACGGATAATCTAGGATGAAGAACAGCCTGCCGTCCACCTTCGGCGCGTCGCCGTCTGCCGTTTCATAGCAGCCGACGCTCAAGCCGTAGTCGCAGTCCACCCACCCCCCGGCAAACGCGATCAAGTCCATGGGGTCCCCCCCGATCATGCTCGTGTCGGGGGAGTCGTAGTCCTCAAAGACGATCTCGTCCTTTATTTTGAATTTGAACCGGTAACCGTGATCGCTGTGGTGGGGCGAGAAGTAGATATTAACAGGCCAGCCGTCCTTCCACTGGATCTCGACGCAGATGTCGCGGTGGTCCGAGCTGTAGTCGCCCCCGGTTCGCTGGTCCTCGACCTGGTATTCCTTCCAGCCCTCCGACGCTGGGTTGTACCGGCCCGGCCCGACGAAAATCCACGGTTCGGCCATGTCGATGTCGTAGAGAAAATTCCCCCAGCCCGCGTATATTTCGAACGCGATGTCTTCGAGCCCGACCCTTGAGGAGGGGCCGCCTGAGAAGGAGCCGCCTGAGTCAGAGTCACCTGAGTCAGAGTCACCTGAGGCAGAGCCGCCTCCAAAGTCCCAGAACTGTTCCCGGATCCGTTCCGACTCCGGACACTTCAATACTTCCTCGCGTTCTTCCAGATAAGGAAGGATCGCCGCAGCCCAACCGGCCCCGGTGGCGAACTGGACCGTTTTTTGATCGGCCCGCCATTGGCACTGGGCATCCCATATTCTCCTTAGGTTCATCTTGCACTGCGTCATACGCGCCGTGCGAAACGCCTGCGACACCCCGGGCATGAGCAGTGCCAGCAATATGCCCAGAATCAGGATGACCACAAGCAATTCAACCAGCGTGAAGCCCGGGCGCCTTCCGTGCGTGGTCATGGTTTCACCTCCTTGTGCGGATTCCTCTCCGGATCGGGACGGAACATCATGCGTTTTCTCGCGATCGCCGGGGCCACCTCCCTGATGACCCGCAGCCGCTCCTCTCGCTTCTTCCGCGGGGCGGTCGGGTCGTAGCGGAACTTGACGCCCAGGAGCCGGTCAACCGCGCCCGCGGCCCGGCTGATCACCATTTTGGATCGATCCATGCCGGTCACTTCGACCAAGAGGTCAACGTCCTCGACGGAGCCGACCTTCCCCAGGGCTCCGGCGGCCTCCGCCCTGACCATCTCCGCCTGGTCGCCGCGGACCACGCGCCGCATCACCTCGGCGGCTTCCTTCCGCGCCGCGGCGTCCCGGGCGGCACGAGCCAACGCCATGACGCCGAGCGCCCGGACCGATCCGCGTGGATCGCTGGCAACCACCTCTTTCAAGGCCGCCCGAGCGCTTGGGTGATTAATCGACGAAAGCGCCAAAACCGCCGCCCGCGCTGTCATTGCGTCCTCGTGACCAGCCGCCTTGGCCAAGCCCTCGGCCGCCGCGCTGCCGCCTTGCTTCCCAAGTGCCCGTATTGCCTCGATCCGCTTCAGGGCGTCCGGCGAGTCGAGTTGCTCGCTCGGGTCCGAACAGCCGCCACCCACGATAAGCCCAGACGAAATCACAGCAAGCACCACATAGGCCAAAAAATGGAGTTTCATGCGCTGTCTTTCCTCTCGGCCACTCATCCCAGCCCTATCTATTATAAGGCCCCGAACCGCGGGTGTCCACCCATATTCTGCCCGGAAGTATCTTCTTGCGGCGAGCCCGCCCTTTCGGGACCGTTGGGCGTCGGCTGGAAACCGCGAGGCCGCAAACCGCCGTGACCCCAGAACTCCTGGAAAATCGGGATCATGTGCCCTTTCGCCCCTTTTTGCTGCGCATTTCCTACCTTTAACCTAATACGCCCGGGCGAACGGCACTCGCCTGGCCGGCCCCTTGCCGCACACCATACAGGCCGGGCATTTCTCTACCTTGTCCGACACGAGGCGGATCGTGGCCTTCGTCTCTTCGCTCACCCGAGCCTCGCACTCGGCGCTGCCGCACCACGGGGCCAACAGGAACCCGCCCTCTTCGATGGCGGCCTTGAACTCACCATACTCATCGACCGGTCGACTCCCATTCTCGAGCCGCGTTTTCGCCAGGTCATAGAGGGCCCGCTGAATCTCATCCAGCATCGCCGGGACGCAAGATGAGACTTCCCCCTGGGCAAGGGTCTGCTTCTCACCCGTGTCGCGGCGGACTAGGACTGCTTGGCCGCGCTCGACATCCTTCGGGCCGATTTCAATGCGAATCGGCACGCCCTTCAGTTCCCACTCGTTGAACTTCCATCCCGGTGAGACGTTGTCGCGGTCGTCCACGCGGACTCTGGTGTTATCGCCGAACGACTCCGCGAGGCGCGCCGCCGCCGTCCGAATCGCTGCATTGTCCGCGTCCGCCTTCAGAATCGGAACGATCACCACCTGGACGGGAGCAAGTTTCGGCGGCAGGACGAGCCCGGCGTCGTCCGAATGGCTCATCACCAGAGCCCCCACCAGCCGCGTCGAAACGCCCCAACTCGACGCATATACGTATTCCAACTGCCCGTCCTTGTTCTGGAACTGGACGTCGAACGCCCGGGCGAAGTTCTGGCCCAGGTAGTGGCTCGTTCCGGCCTGAAGCGCGCGGCCGTCCTGCATCAGGGCCTCGAGGGTGTAGGTCGTCTCGGCGCCGGCGAACTTCTCGGCGTCGGTCTTTCGGCCCACCAGGACGGGCATGGCCATCCACTCCTCGGCGAAGGTGCGATACACGCCGAGCATCCGCTCGGCCTCTTCGACGGCCTCCGCGGCCGTGGCGTGGGCCGTGTGACCTTCCTGCCAGAGGAACTCGGTCGTCCGAAGGAACAGCCGCGTCCGCATCTCCCACCGCACGATGTTGCACCACTGGTTATAGAGTAGCGGCAGATCGCGCCACGACTGGATCCACTTCTTATACATCGCCCAGATGATCGTCTCGCTGGTCGGGCGGATGACGAGCGGCTCTTCCAGTTTCTTGTCCCCGCCGTGGGTCACGACCGCGCACTCGGGCGCGAACCCCTCGACGTGTTCGGCTTCCCTTTCGAGAAACGATTTCGGAATCAAGAGCGGGAAGTAGGCGTTCGAGTGACCTGTGGCCTTGAACATGTCGTCCAGGGCCCGCTGCATCCGCTCCCAGATGGCATATCCCCAGGGGCGGATGACCATGCACCCGCGCACGGGGGCATAGTCGGCCATCTCGGCCCGCATCACGATGTCAATGTACCACTGGGCGTAATCCTCGCTGCGCTTGGTGATCTTTGCCACGCCGCGTCTCGCTCCTTTCAGGTGGGGATAGGGCGGCATTCTACGCCGAATCGCCGCCGAGAGCAACGAATTCATCCGCCCGGCGAAAGGCTCCGGAGCCTCTGAATAACCCTGTCCGGCCGGGGCGGGCCCGCCGGTAAACCCAGCGGCCAACCGGTTGCTCACTCGGGATTTTTGTCTATTCTTGTTCGCCTCGTCTGTCCGATAAGAAGGGTGGCGGGCCGTTTGACTGCGCCGGGTGCATTTCCCCTACACCTGGAAGGTCCCTTCAATGGTTGGCGTGGACATAACCGGCAAGGCGACGTTTCAGTTCTGTCACGCGGCTCCCGGACCGGTCTTTGTGGTGGCTGACTTCTGCGGCTGGCACACGGACCACCTGCCCATGCGCCGGGCCTCGGACCACGAGTGGATTCTCATGATGCGCCTGCCGCCCGGCACCTACGAGTTCCGCTACTACTCGGAGGGCAACTGGTACACGGACTACGCGGCGTTCGGGGTCCAGCAGAACGACCTGGGCGACTGGAACACGGTGCTTCGCGTGCCGAAGGTTCAGCCGAGCGTCCGGCAGCCGCAGCCCCTCCGCCGCACCCCTGCGGCGCCTCTCGCCCGCTCCGCCTGAAGCCTCACCGAAACCTTATCCTGCCTTCGCCACCCTCGCGAGGGCTCGGCGCTGCGCTCGCGCCCGCTTCCCGGCCTGCCGGCACACATCGGCGTCTACGACGGCCTGGCAGGTCTGGCGAGACGCGGTCGCAGGTGGGCGGCGGAGGGACCCCGGCCGCCTTGACTCCCTCGCCGCCCGGCTCTACCATGATGCCTGAAGCAGTGCGGAGGATGCATGCGCGCCCTGATTGTCATCCCGGTTTACAACGAGGAGAAACACCTGGAGCGCGTCCTGGCGGAGGTCGTCAAGTATTCGCCCGAGGTTCTCGCCGTCAACGACGGGTCCACCGACTCCAGCGCCGAAATCCTCGACGCCCACCCGTTCGTCGAGGTCCGCCATCACGAGACGAACGAGGGATACGGCCGGAGTCTCATCGACGCCTTCCGCATTGCCGCGCACCGCAAGTTCGACTGGGTTGTCACGCTCGACGCCGATGAGCAGCACGATCCGGCGACCATCCGTGTCTTTCTCGACGAAGCCGCCAAGGACGACGCGGACATCCTATCGGGTTCGCGGTACCTGCCGGAGAGTTTGTGCGAAACACCCGTCCCCGAGGAACGGCGCAGCGTCAACGTCCTCATTACGCAGATTCTCGCCCGCGTCACGCCCTATCGGTTGACCGACACCTTCTGCGGCTTCAAGGCGTGTCGTGTCGCGGCGATTGCGAGGCTTGCGCTGACGGAGCCGGGGTATGCGATGCCGCTTCAGTTCTGGATTCAGGCCGCCCGCGCGCACCTCCGCGTCCGCGAGGTGCCCATCAAACTCATGTACGTGGATCCGTCGCGGCGATTCGGCGGGGGACTGGACGACCCACGCCGACGCCTCCGCTATTACTTCAAGGTGCTCGACCGGGAACTGGCGGCCTGGGCGGCGAGCGAGTGTGCCTGTGCGGGGGTCGCCCGATGAGCCCCATCGAGCGCCGGCGCCTGCGGGTCCCTCGCGAGCATCGCTCGACCCTGTTTCGTCCTTCCCCCGACGCGCTTCCTGCTCTCGTCGAGCGCAACCGGGTTCTCCTGGCCTCGTATGATTTCCGGTTGGCTGGCCGTCCGTTCCGGGAGGTCCGGGCGGCTGCGCGGGCCGAGATCGTCGCCCTTGCGCGCAACTATACGCGAGGCTGGGGCTTCGAGGTCCCCGATTGGGCCGAGCCGAAGCCGCTCATTGTCACGGGCCATCAGCCGCGACCCTATCATCCCGGCGTCTGGATCAAGAACTTCCTCGCGGGCGAGTTGGCCGACGCCGTCGGTGGCGTGGCCCTGAACCTCAACGTCGATAACGATGAGGTCCACGGCCAGACCGTTCGCCTGCCCACGCGCGACCTCACCTGCCGCATGGGCGGCGACGAGGTCCGAACCGCCGAGGTCGAACTTGTTTCCTCGACGGCCGCCGTCCCCTATGAAGAGCAGCCCGCCTCCGCCCTTCGTCCCGAGGCCGTCCACGAGGTCTTGGACCTTGTGCCGTCACCCGAGTTGGGCGACGCTTTCCGCCGGTGCTGGATGCACTTGCTGGAAGTCGTCCCGAAGGCGGCGAATCTGGCCGAGGCGCTGCTCGTCGCGCGCCGCCGCTCGGAAGAGGCATTCGGCCTCGCGAACCTCGAACTTCCGGTCTCGGCCCTTTCGGACTCAGCGGCGTTCAGGCTGTTTCTGGCCGAGATGCTCCGCCGCCGCGAGGACTTCTTTGATGCCTACAACGCGTCGCTCCAGGAGTTTCGCTCCGCCTACCACGAACGCAACCGCGCCCAGCCCGTGCCGGACCTCGCCCGCGACGGCCGGCGCGCCGAACTTCCTTACTGGGTGTGGCGCGAAGCGCAGCGGCGAAGGCGCCTCTGGATCGAGCCGACGTCCAGCGGCGGTCTGGTCCTGGCAGCCGATGAGGAACCCATCGGGTGCCTCGCGGCCGAGGACCTTGCCGACCCGTCGGTCGGCGCCGAGCGGTTGGCCACCCTGCGCGAAAGCGGCTGGAAGATTCGGCCCCGCGCCCTTTCGATGACCCTGTTCGTGCGCCTCTGCGTGGGCGACGTGTTTATCCACGGGGTCGGCGGGGCGCTCTACGACCAGATTGCCGATGCGATTATCGAGCGCCTGTTCGCCGTCCGCCCGCCGGAACTCGTCGTTGCGTCCTGTACCGTTCACCTGCCGCTCGAAGCCTATCGGGCGACACGCGACGATTTGGAGAGGGCGCGGCGGGCGGTCCGCGACTGGCGCCACAACCCCGAGCGCATGCTGCCCCCCGAGGTCCGCCGGTCCGACGAGGCGCGGCTGCTCATCGAGGAGAAGCGGCGACTCACCGTCACGCACGGCCGGGACCGGCGCGAACGCCGGCGCACTTGGGACCAAATCCGTGAAATCAATCGCCGCCTCGCCGCGCTGTATCCCGATGGTCCCGATGCCGCCGAGCGAGACCTTAATCGCATCGAGCAGCACCTGCGATACAATGCCGTCCTCAGGAACCGCGAGTATCCGTTCTCTCTGTATCCCGCCGAGGACCTGGTCGCGTTTTACCGCGATGCCGTCCGCATAACCCGGCCGTCCGGCGCCGCTTGTGGGAACAGGCGCGAATTAAAACCCGGCGAGTCACGCTAGCGGTCACGAAAGGGCCTTACCATGCCGACGCTCGCCTTCAGCACCAACGCTTATACGCGGTTCACGCTGGGCGAAGCGTGCGACCGTATCGCCGCCGCCGGTTACACAGGCGTCGAGGTCCTGGCCGATGTGCCGCACGCGTATCCGCTTCGGTTCGGGGACCAGGAGACCCGGCGCTTGCGCGAGCGCCTCGATGCCCTCGGCCTTGCGCCCGTGGCCCTGAACGGGAACACGGCCATGGGCTACTGGGACCCCGTGCCGGAGGAGTTGACGTTCGAGCCGAGTCTCGTAAGCGCCGACGAGGCCCGAAGCGAGGTGCGGATTCGAATCATCGAGGCGGCGCTCGCGCTGGCGCTGGCGGTGGGCGCGCCCGTGGTGACCATCACGACCGGCCGGCCTCTTTCGGATGAGCCGGCCGCCGTCTTGCGCGCGCGGCTGCTGGAGGGCCTTGAGCGCGTCCTGCGCGCCGCCGACCTGGCGGGCGTGGACCTGGCCATCGAGTGCGAACCGGGCCAGTTCATCGAAACGAGCGCCAATTTGAAAAAACTACTGGACGAAGTGGACCATCCGCGCCTGGGGGCCAACCTGGACATCGGTCACGCGGTCTGCGTCGGCGAGGACCCCGCCGATTCCGTCCGCCTCCTGGCTCCGCACTTGAAGCACCTGCACCTTGAGGACATAAAGGATAGGGTGCACCATCATCTCATACCAAGCCTGGGGGACATTGACTTCGCGGCCGTGCGCCGGGCGCTCGACGAGATTAGTTACGCCGGGGCCGCCGCCGTCGAACTTTACACCTACGCCGACGCCCCCGACCGCGCCGCAAGGGAAGCATATGCGGCCCTGGCGCCGCTGTTTGATGGATGAGGCTTCCGGGCAATCCGAATGTAGGGACGCGGCATGCCGTGTCCCTACGACCGACTCGTTCGGGCTGCGGGGCTATTTCTGCTTGCGGGCCGGGGCCGAGGCGATGCGGCTGCGGCCGGCCTGCTTCGCCTCATACATTGCCGCGTCCACCCGGCGAAGCAGCGCATCAACCGACTCGTCCTTCGCGTATTCCGCCACCCCCACCGACAGGCTCGACTCCAGGACCGTCTCGCCCATCTTCGCCGGCTGCGCCTTGATGCGCTTCATCAACCGCTTCGCCAGCCGCTTCGCCTGCGACGCCGAGGTATCCGGAAGCACCACCAGGAACTCGTCGCCGGCCCAGCGTCCCGGCACGTCCACGCTTCGCACCGTCTCGACGACGACTGCCGCCAGGTTCTTCAGCACCTGATCGCCCGCCTCGTGGCCGTACTCGTCGTTGACGGTCTTCAGGCCGTCCACGTCGATCATCAGGGCGCTCAGCCTCGACCCGTATCGTCGGCACCGGTCCGTCTCGCGTGCCAGCGCCTCTTCCAGCGCCCGGCGGTTCGCCAGTTCCGTCAGGGGATCGGTCTTCGCCCGCCGCTCCATCTCCTGATACAGTTCCACGTTGTAGATGCTGGCGCCGATCAGTTCGGCGATCTGCTCGACGACCGGCAGGTCGATGTCCTCGTCGAACGGCTCACCGTCCACCTTGTCGGCCAGGTTCAGCACCCCGAGCACGCGGTCGCCGGCCTTGAGCGGCACAACCACGCAGGAGGCCGTCGCATATTGTTCACGGAACTCGCGCTCCAGCACGAGGTCCTCGGCCCGCTCGAACTCGTGGAACTCGCCGATTAGAAGCAGCCGCCCGCGCCGCACCGCCACCGCCATCGGACTCCGCGCGTTCTCCTTCAGGTCCACCCGTTTGGCAATCGGATAACCGTGCGAATGACCCTGGAGGATTAACCGGTCGTCCGCCGCATCGTAAAAATACAGGCTCGACCGCTTGACGCCGATCAGTCCCGGCAAGCGCTCTGTGCACACGCGCACGATTCGGTCGAGGTCCAGCGAGTTGATTTCGCGCGAGAGGCGGGTGACGCGCCGAATCTGACCCAGCGCCTGATCCAGCCGCTCCCGCTGCCGCACGAGGACCTCGCTCTGCGTCTCCGCCTCGGCGGCGCGCGCCGCCGCGCGCTCGCTCTGTTCGGCCAACTGTTCGACGCGGAGGCCCATCTCCTCGAGCGCCGCCGTCCGCTGAACGTTCCTCGCCCAGCCCCGCAGCCGCCGCCCGAGCGCCGCCGGCGTTGTCGGTGTCACGAGGACGTCGTAGGCCCGCTCGATCCGCTCCGGCCCGAGCCGCTCGATGGCCCGGGCCGTCCCCGCCCAGACGCATCGCTCGGCAGCCCCGGCCGGACCCTCCCCGGAGTCTGCGGAAGAATCATCCTCCGCCGCGTCCACAATGACGAGCACCGCATCCGGCGACGCGAGGGCCTCCGCCGGTGAGGCCGCGCTGGCAAGGCGAAAACCTTCAGGTGGCTCGATCTTCTCCCACGCCCGCCTGAGCGACTCATCCCGCGCGCAAAGGACGAAGACCGGCGGACCCGCCGCCTCAGAAGCAGGGCGATTCTCCGGCTTGTCGTCGCGTTTGGCCATCGCTGGCGAGTGTATCGGCGTGCGGCGGCGGCGTCCAACGAAAACACCTCGAAGAGAATTGGCGGGTGTGACCACGGATTATGGCGCGAGGCAGCAGCGGCTACGATTTCGCCAAGGCTCATCACAGGCCCCTTCGATAGTATGTAAGCCCAACTCCAAACGGGATGCGACCAACTGTAGTATCAAGCTATCAGAAAATTCATCACCGCGAACTAGCAGGCATGGCCGCCCTGAGCCGCAGCTCGTCGTAAACTCTTGCCCTCTCTGGCCCTCTTCTTGGCAAATCTCCCCGCCGGGCCCTCGCCGGAAAAGAGGACTGCAAACCGCGTCACCTGGGCGCCAGCCCGCTCATCACATCAAGCGCCCCATTCCCCATATGCCGATGCCCATCTACCACACGAACGGCGGAGGGACAAAGGGTTTGCGGAGCGGTGAAGTAGGGAAGTGGAAGTCCGCCCGGCTGCCGCGCAGCGGCCCGGTGCTTAGAGCCACCGCGGGGGGTTCGCGCCTCCCTGCAACTTGACAGGCCGCGCCGCAAGTCCCAAAATGGGCGGTCCCGCATTCAGCCGGGCGGAGGTCTGTGCATGGCTGAAAAAAAACGCAAACGCGACGGCATCGCCGGCTTGCGCTCGCGGCCAGCATTCTCTCCGCCGCAGGATGAAAACGGGGCGAAGCGCCATCCCATTCGCCGGGCGCAGACGGCGTACCTTCTGGCCGTCGTCTCGGCCCTCGGGCTCGCGATGGCGTTCCCGCCGACGGAAATTTCCTGGCTGGCCTATGTCGCGCCGGTCCCGCTTCTTGCGATGGTGGTCGGGGCGGCATCGCGGCGGCATGTTTTCTGGGCGGCCTACGTCGGGGGCCTCGTCTTTTTCGGCCTGGGCCTGTCCTGGGTCATTCCCATTAAGTTTCCCTTGACGCTTCTCGGCTGGGCGGCCCTGGTGGCATACCTGGCCCTTTACTGGGCCGTGTTCGCGTGGGCCGCGCGGCGAATCGGCGAGACGGTCCGGGTCCCCCTGGCGCTCCTTGCACCGGCGCTTTGGGTGGCGCTGGAATACCTCCGCGGCTGGCTCCTCACGGGCCTGCCGTGGCTTTACCTCGGACACACCCAGTATGAAAACCCGACGCTCATCCAGACGGCCGACGCGCTCGGCGCCTACGGCCCGAGTTTCCTGGCGATGATGACGGCAGGGTTTGTGGCCGACCTTCTATCGCGGCCGCTGTTCGTCGCGCGGGAGGGACCGGGCGCGAAGGGAGCAAGGCGCCTGAATCGCACCATCCTAGTGTGCGCCGGCCTCATCACCGCCGCGTGGGCCGCGACCGTCGGTTACGGTCTCTGGCGGCTCGGCCAGCGCACCCCGCGTCCGGGACCCATCGTCGCCATCATCCAGACCAGCGTGCCGCAGCGAGTCAAGACCGAGGCGCGCGGCAAGCGGGACGTGGCCGCCGAGCAATCGATGCTCGAAACGCAGGTCCGGTTAACCGGCGAGGTCCTGGCCTCGGCCCGCGCCGAGGGCCTGTCGCCGGACCTTGTGGTGTGGCCCGAGACGATGGTCCCCGGGATCTTGAGCCGCTCCTTCCTTGAGGCGAACCTTGTCTCGCCCGGCGAACGTGCTTTCAAGGACGACCAGGCCCGCTTTCGCACCTACTGGGAAAAAGTGCGCGAGACGGCGCGCGAGGCCGGCGCGCCGGTCCTTTGCGGCGCCAGTGACATCCATTACCGCGGCGTCCGCCCTGTGGGCGATGAGTACGTGGCCCTTCGTGGCATGTCGCGAAACGCCGCCTTCCTCATCGCGCCCGACTCGCCGGCCTACATCTCGGAACACACCTACGCCAAGGTCCATCTGGTCCCGTTCGGCGAATACGTGCCGTTCAAGGAGACCGTGCTCTGGCTCCACGATCTTCTTTTGAAATTAACGCCTCGCGGTTATCATTACAACCTGTCGGCCGGCTCCCCGAACCAGGAGCCGTTCGTCGTGAAGTTCGCGGACGCCGCGGCGCGGTTCCAGGTCGCCATTTGCTACGAGGACGCGTTTGCTTATCGGATCCGCGAGATGGTCCGGCCGCGGAAGACAAGCGGCGGAAAGGCGATTGATTTCCTCGTCAACATCTCGAACGACGGGTGGTTCGCGCGGCCGATGAGCGCCGACGCGCCGGGACTGAAACAGAGCGCCGAGCACAAACAACACCTGAACCTGTGTGTGTTCCGTGCGATTGAAAATCGTATTCCGGTCGTCCGGTCCGTCAACACCGGCATCAGCGCCATCATCACGTCGGACGGCCGAATCGCCGACGCCGCCGAAGGCGCCGACCTGGAGCGCGGCAACCTTGAGGGTTTTGCCGTGGGACGGATCGAACTGGACGAGCGGCTGGCGCCGTACACGCGGGCCGGCGATGCGTTCGCACGGGCCTGCCTGGCAGCATCGGCCGGTCTGGGAATCGCCGCCGCCATCGCCGTGCGTTTCCGACAGAAGTGAAAGGAGAAACAGCAGTGAGACGACTACCTCTTGTCCTCGTCGTGGCGTTGGGAATCGCGGCAGGATGTGAACCGGCCGACAGGCGGGACGCCGGCGCGCCAGCCGGGGCTCAAGGCGACCCGTATGCCGTTCTGGTTGAAGGTCTTCGCTCCGGCCAGCCGCCGCTCGAAGCGCTTGCCGCCGAGACCTTTGTGGATGCGGACCGCCAGCCGCCCCGCGCCGACTTGGTGCGCCTGGTCCAGGCGCGCGACCCCCGGGTCCGGACGGTCGGCCTCGCGCTTGTCGGGACGACCCGCCGGCGAGACCTTCTGCCGGTGATCCGGCAGCAGCGTGTCGGTCCCGCGGGCGTGGTGCCGGTGGCGCGCGCGTTCGCCCTGGCCATGCTCGGCGACCCGTCCGAGGTCACGGCCCTGCGCGACGCGCTGGCCTCGCCGGACGTCACTGTTCGCCGGACGGCCGTCTGGCTGTTCGGCCTCATGGGCAACCCCAGCGCGGTCGGGATGCTGAAGGTCAAACTGGACGATCTGGACGCGGTGGTAGTGCTGCGTGCGGCCGAGGCGCTTCACCGTCTCGGTTCGACGGCCGGGCTCCAGCGCGTGCGCCGACTGACCGAGCACAACCGCCACCAGATCCGCGCGTATGCGGTGCGCCTGCTGGGCCGTATGGGAGAGACGGCGGACATCCCGCGCCTGGAGCGGCTGTGCCTGAGCCGGTTCCTGGACGTCAAGTTTGCGGCGATTGGGGCCTTGGCGCAGCAGGGTGACTTCAAGCGGATCGAGATGCTGACCGAGTTCCTGGAGGCCGAGGATCAGCAAGCCCGCCTCCTGGCGGCCCGGGAGTTGGGCGAAACGGCCTACAAGCCCGCTCTGAAGCCCCTGGAGCGGCTCCTGGCGGCGCGCGACCTGTGGGAGCGGACAACGGCGGCGGCGGCCATGGTCCACATCCTGTCGGTGGAGGACTCCTGGCGAAGCCGCATCCTGGCCGAGGAAAAACCGCCCGCCCTAGACGACGCCATCACGCCAAGGCCGTAGAATCGCGCCGCCAGCACAAAAGGAGGTGGTGTTTTCGCCCGGACGGGGACCTAGTCCGCTCGTAAGACAACCCCCCGATTGCAATCGGGGGGAAATAGAATTTTCTCTTGACGGCTCTGGAGGGACCACTAAAATCACAAGACGCAACTAGCAGGAGGGTGCGGGTTGAAGGCGGCCTGTAGAGATCGCCGGCCGGCGCTTTTCGGGAGGAGGATACCTTGAGCACGCTAGGCAAGATTCTGACGGTGGTGGTCGTCGTGGTCGCAATCGCGGTGGCTGTCCTGGTTTCGCGCGAGTTCGTCGAGGGCAGGGATTGGAAAATGGCTTACGAGGACCAGGTGGCCCTGTTCGACGAGGCACTCGAGCAGCGAGACCAGGTCATCTCGCAACGCAACGAGTCGAAAAGCCAAACCGACGCCGACCGGGCCGGCCTCGTACAGCAGATTAACACGCTTGAGAACCAAGTCACGTTACTGGCGAACACCAACGCGATCCTGCGCAAGGACAACGAGAACCAGCAGGCGCGCCTCCAGGAACTCGCCCAAGGGCTCACCGACCTCAAGACCAACTATGAAGAAGTTGTCGCGATGATGAACGGATACCGCAGCGAACGCGACGGGGCACATAAGGCGGCCGATGACCTGCGGACCATGTACAGCGAACTGGAGAAGAAGCATCGGGTCACCCTCGATGACAGGCAGAAACTGACAGAGTTGTTGCGTGCGGCCCGCGAGCAAATCGCCGACCTCCAGGGGAAACTCGCCTACCTCGAGCAACAGGCCGGCGTCGAGTTGCCGAAAGAGGTCCCGCAGGTCCCGAGCGAGAAACTCGAAGGGCTCGTCGCCGAGGTGGATACGGCGGCGGGCGTCGCCCAGGTCAACCTGGGGTCCGACGACGGCGTCGTCAAGGGCATGGAGTTCTACATTTACGACCGCGCCCACAACCGGTATCTCGCAACGCTGACCATCGACAAGGTCTCGCACGACAGTGCCGCAGGGGAACTGAGCATCGTCCGCGGCACAGTGGGGAAGGGCAACCATGTCACGAATCGGTTCGAGTAGCGCGAGCGGCGTCCGGGTGGTCGCCCAGCCGATCAGCAACATCTACACGGTGCTGCTGATGATCGGGGCGATTGCCCTGATCGTAACGACGGTGGTGCTCTGTGTCAGCCTTTCGCGATACGGGCCGGGGCTGTCGTTCGGCGAGCCAGGCCCCGAGAAGGCACGGGACCAGCATTTAGAAGCCGCTGAGGCAGAATTGGAGGCCGCGCAGAAGGCTCTCGGCCAATGGCCCGAGGAAGCCGTAGGCGGCACTGTGCCACCAGCCAGGGGGCCAGCCCCACCGGGGCCAGCGGCCGAACCCGCCGGCAAGTAGGATTCCGGCCGCTTGTCACCCCTGAGCGCAAGGGCCGTCCTGCAAACCGTAGCGGGATAGGCGTGCCCGCTCCATAGCGGGCCGAGGGGCCGGACCGGCGCACCGGAAACGCGCGACGCCGCGTTCATTTCGGGGATCGGCATGATCTTCGACCGTATCATCGGTCTGTTCTCCGCCGACATGGGGATTGACCTTGGAACGGCCACGACGCTGGTCTATG
>Ga0307379_10007273_pt1 | contig 15072 bp, 12 predicted proteins | sample UN2MG_FD_202237 | JGI IMG/M metagenome (GOLD analysis project Ga0307379, IMG submission 202237) | Soil microbial communities from Risofladan, Vaasa, Finland - UN-2 | ecosystem: Environmental > Terrestrial > Soil > Coastal area > Acid sulfate soil | place: Finland: Risofladan, Vaasa | collected... | reverse complement strand
GAGGATTTCGCCGAGAGTATGGGAGCAGTGCTGCTCAACGGCAAGTGGGGCTTCATGGATGCCACGGGGAACGTGGTGATCACCCCGCAGTTCGATGAGGTCGGACAGTTCTATGAAGGACTGTGCGCAGTGCGGACAGGCGATAAGTGGACATTCGTGGACAAGGCCGGCAGCCTCGTTGGCAAGGATTCCTATGACTCGGTTCTCCCTTTTTCCCAGGGACTCGCCGCCGTCAAAGTCGGTGGAAAATGGGGTTTCGTCAATCGTGAGGCGCGCATGGTCATCAAGCCCACCTTCGACGGCGCATGGAGTTTCAACGACGGTCTCGCGCCCGTCAAGCTCGGCGGAAAGTGGGGGTACGTAGACAAAACAGGCAAAGTCGTCATCAAACCTCAATACTTCTGGGCCGAATGCTTCTCCGACGGCCTCGCATACGTCCAGGGCCGCTCCGGGAACGAAGGCTACATAGATACCAGCGGCAAGTTCGTCATCCAACGCCGATTTTACGAGGCCAATCCCTTCGCCGAGGGGATCGCCGCCGTCAGGTTCGAGTCGGACGGCCAATTCTGCCTGATTGATAAGCAGGGGAAGAAGGTCTCGGACGCCGAGTTCTACCTGGCAGGCATGTTCTCCGAGGGTCGGATGCCCGTCCTGCGCGACAATCTGTGGGGCTATGCCGACCGCGCCGGCAAGCTGGCGATCGAACTCCAGTTCCTCTCAGATCGTCCGTTCCGCGGCGGATTGGCCAGTGTCTCTACCCAGGACAGCAAGCTCGGCTACATTGACGCAGCGGGCAAGTTCGTCTGGGGGCCCGAACCCCCCGGGGACCTGAAAGCGACGGCCGATCTTCCCGCCCCTCCCACTTTCGAGGCAAAGATCGCCGGCCCGGCAAGTGTTCCGGCGAAAGAGGTCACCTGCATCGGCAATCCCTACCGGCAGCGCTTTCCTGACGACGGGCAAAACGTATTCTCCAGGAACATCTGGGACATGCACCTATTCGACGGGCGCATTTACATCGGGGGAGGCGATTTCTGGGTGAACACCGGACCCGCCGATATCTACTCGTTCGCTCCCGGCGAAGAGAAGTTTGCGCTGGAGTACACGGCTGCCGACGAAATGGTGTCAAGGTTTTTCGATTACGAAGGGAGACTAGTCGTACCCGGAAACGACCCACGGGAATCATGGGAGCTCGGCAACCTTTATATCAAGGAATTCGGCAAATGGTTTAAGGTGCGCACCCTGCCGAAAGGAATTCACTGCTGGCACGTGGCATATCTGGACGGCAAGCTGTACACCAGGATCCCCACGTCCGGCGGGGGCGGCGCTTTCCTTGCCTCCGACGACTGGGGCCGCTCCTGGAAGCCCATCGTGTTCAACGCGCCGCATCTGACGCTCATGACCTTGTTCACCCATCAAGGTAAGGTGCATGGCTTCGACTGGGAGAACAACGTACACACCCTTGAGGGCGATGTGCTGGCCTGCCAGGGAAACCTTCCGCCGAAATACGAGACCCTCACGGGGCGAGTGCCGGACACCTTCCACCGCTACACCTTCAGGGACGCCGTCTCTTTCGGCAAGGGAGTTGTCCTTATTACTCACATGCTGGGTAATCCCGAGTATGGCCCGTACCCGCTGTTCTACATGGAATCGCTCGATAAGACTCCGAGCGCCATCAGCGTCTTCATGGATGCCAGGGTCATGGATATCCTCCTCCGCGGCAACACCTTGTACGCGCTGTCCACCGGCAAGAGCGAACAGGGCTGGGAGAACAAGATCTACTCAACCAGGGACATGAGAAGCTGGAAATGCGCGGCGACCTTCACGACCGAGAGCTTCGCCAGGTCGTTTGAAGAAGCAAAGGGAGTTTTCTACGTTGGTATCGGCTGCTCTGGCCCTTACCCTGAGAACGCCCCCAAGTCCACCGGCGACATCCTCCGAGTCACCGTTCGCAAACAGGAGCACGCAAGATGATTCCCGTGCGCTTGGAACTCCGCAACTTCATGAGCTACGGCGATCAGGTGACGCCGCTGGACTTCAACGGCATGCACATCGCCTGCCTCTCGGGCGACAACGGCAACGGCAAGTCCGCCCTCCTCGACGCCATTACTTGGGCGCTCTGGGGCGAGGCAAGAGCATCGGCCGACGAGTTGGTTCGCCTCGGCGCTGATGAGATGAGCGTGATCTTCGACTTCCAACTGGGCGATGACCTCTACCGGGTCATCCGCAACCGCAGCAAGCGCGCCTCCGGCAACTCCTGGGAAGTGTACATTGCAGAAGGGGGAATGGGTAAATGGGGCAATGGGGTACTGGGTGAGCCCGGAGTCGCCCCATCTCCCCATCCCCCCATCCCCCCATCGCTCTGGCGCCCCTTGACTGGTCAAGGAATCAGGGACACCGGGCGCATCATCCAGCGAATCCTCCGCATGGACTACAAGACCTTCATCAACTCCGCCTACATCCAGCAGGGCAGGGCGGACGAGTTTACCAAGCAGACGGTCTCGGACCGCAAGAAGATCCTCGCCGACATCCTCGATCTGAGCCGCTACGATGCCCTGGAGCAGAAGGCAAAGCAGCGCCGAAACGATGCCGAGCAGCGGATTCGCGAACTGGAACAGGATATCAGCCGCATCGAGGCCGAGCTTGCGAACGAGGAGTCCTATCGCGAAGACCTGTCAAAATCGAAGGATGAGCGCCAGACCCTCGAAGCCAAGATCGGCGAGGTTGAGGCTGAGCTTCGGCGGCTTCAGGAGCGGAAGGCCGAGTTGGACGTCCAGGCCAACCGGATTAAGGAGCTTGAGAAGCAGATCGCGGGTTGGCAGGCGGAAGTCAAAAGCCTTCGTGCGCAGCATTTGGAGCAGAAAAACCGCGTTGATCGGGCGAAGGAGATCATCAAAGACAAAGATCGCATCCTCGCAGGCCTGGCGAAGCTTCTGGCCTCGACGCGCAAACAGGCGCAGGCACTGGATGCTCTGGACAACCGCCGGACGCAGCTTCAAGCGCAGGCGGAAAGAGCCAATGACGATTATGTGGATCTGAAGGGACAATATGAACGAATGCTTCAGATCAAGAAGGACTTGGAGGACAACCTGCAGATACTGGGTGAAAGCGCCACATGCCCCATCTGCAAGACAGAGCTTGGACCCGAGAAGCACGATGCGATTGTGAAAGACTACAAGTTTGAGATTGAACGAGCGAATATAGACATCCGCAACCTGAAGCGCGACGGATCGGAGGTGAAATCGAGGCGCGACTCTGTTCAGCGGGAGATCGCTCGCATTGATCAGCAGCTCAGGGAGGGGATGCACATCCGCACCCAACACGCGCAGGCGGAGCAGATGCATTCGCAGGCGATCAAGTCCTGGCCGGAGTTGGCAAAGCCCGCGACCGAGCCAATCCCGTTGGAGGAACTGCAAAAGCTCATCACGAGTCTCAAACACGCGGAGGAAAGCCTTCCCGCCGACGAGAAAAGCCTTCTCGCCGTTTCGGAACTCATTCTCGCCCGCGAGAAAGCGATCCGGGAGGCTGCCGAGGCGTTGGGAAAGCTAGAGGAAACGATCCGGGAGCTTCCGAAAGTAATCTCGGAGCTCTCGAAACTCACCGAATCCCTCCGGATGCTCCGCCAATCCGACCGCGAAGTCACCGGTAGGATCGCCACCCTGGAGCAATCCCTTAAGCAGTGCAAGGCCCTGAGCACCGAGTTGAAGACCAAGCGCAAGGACTTGGAGCAGGGGATGAAGGATCAGGCCGCCTATGCCGAGCTCGTCGCTGCTTTCGGGAGGAAGGGGGTTCAGGCGCTCATCATCGAGAATGCCGTCCCCGAGATTCAGGAGGAGGCCAATCGCCTGCTCGCCAGAATGACGGACAATGCCATGCAGGTCAGCATCGAGACCGTTCGTGATAAGAAGACCGGGGGCGTCGCCGAGACGCTCGATATCCGAATCAGCGACGACATGGGCACTCGGGCCTATGAGCTGTTCAGCGGCGGAGAGGCCTTCCGCATCAACTTCGCCCTGCGCATCGCCCTCTCAAAGCTCCTGGCCCGCCGTGCGGGCGCGCGGCTTCAGACATTGGTTATTGACGAGGGCTTCGGAACTCAGGACGGCAAGGGCCGTGAGAAGCTTGTGGAGGCCATTGACAGCATCCGCGACGACTTCGAGAAGATACTGGTGATCACTCACATCGACGAACTGAAGGATGCCTTCCCGACCCGAATCGAGATCACCAAAGACTCCCGCGGCTCCCAAATCTGCGTGAGCTAGGCAGTTCCCTCCCCTCTGCTTGCCCGCCATAGCCTTGGCGTAGGCGGGAGGGGGAGGGTCAGGATGGGGGGTCAGCGTGTCTCCGCAAACGCTGCCCGCAACTGAGGCTCTTTCTCCGCCGTCACCAGGGCGATCACGCTGTCGCCCTCTTCGAACTTGATGTCAATGTTCGGCAGGATGGCATGTCCCTCTCTGACGATAGATATGACCAGGGCATCTTCGGGAAGTGTGACCTGGCCGACCCGCTTGCCCACAACCGGCGAATCAGGGCCCAGGTCAACCTCGACTATCTCGATATTCCCCCTCTGAAGCGGAGCGAGCGGAATAACCTCGCCCGTCTCGATCTGCTGCTCGATCAGGTTGAATATAATCTTCGTGCTGCTGACTGTCGCATCTATGCCCAGTGTCTGGAATATGTCCACGTTCTGCGGGTTGTTCACCCGCGCGATGGTTCGGGGCACTTTGAACTTGAGCTTTGCCATCTGGCAAACTACCAGATTGTCTTCATCATCGCCCGTCGTAGCAACAACCACGTCCGCCCGCTCCATACCGACCTCCCGCATGGTCCTGACTTCGCAAGCGTCTCCTCGCGTGACCGATTCTCCCAGATCCTGCATGAGGTAGTCTGCTCGAGCCTTGTCCTTCTCCAGCAGAAGCACTTCGTGGCCCGCATCCAGTAATGCCCTCGTCAGATAATGGCCGACCTTCCCTCCGCCCGCAACTATTATGTACATGAGTATTCTCCCCTAATCCGCTCTTTCAATCTGCAATCTGAAATCTGCAATTTGCGATTAGATGACTGCCTCTGTGTCGCTGACGGCGCAATACTCGGACACCATGCCCCATTCCTTGCCCATCAGGTAGTCTTTCATCAGTCTCGCGCCTATGACTGTGGTGCAAATTGTCTCGATTCCAAGCTCCCGATAGGCGCACGCTCTGATTGGATCATAGATCCTGGTGATGAGTTTCGGCACACTGAACCGTTCTTTTGCGATCTGAACCGACATGATATTCGTATTGTCGCCGTTTGTCACTGCCACGAAAGCATCCGCCTTTTCAATACCTGCCCTTCGCAGTACGGCATCGTCAATCCCATTGCCCAACACCGTCTTGCCAGCGAAGTCCGGCCCCAGACGGCGGAAAGCGTCGTTGTTCCGATCGATGATCGCCACTGTGTGCCCGTCCCGCGCCATGGACATAGCGAGAGTCGAGCCGATGCGGCCGCATCCTAGTATGATTACGTTCATTCTCTGCCTCCGGAGCTATTCTACACCGAAATCATGCCCTTGGTAAAGACTTGCCAACCCCCGACTCCCAGTTTTTTCCAGCATCTGGAATCTCGTTGACACGAGGGGCTTGGCATGGTATACTTTATGATGCAATCCGATCCGCGCGCTTGTAGCTCAGAGGATAGAGCGGAAGGTTGCGGACCTTTAGGTCGGGGGTTCGAATCCCTCCAAGCGCGCCAGAAAAAGTACAAAGACAGCAAGAACAAAGTACAAAGAAGGGCTTGCTCCGGTCTTAATACTTTGTACTCACATACTTTGTACTGCGAAGCCTGCCCTTGTAGCTCAGTGGATAGAGCGCCTCCGTCCTAAGGAGGGCGTCGGGGGTTCGATTCCCTCCAAGGGCGCCAATCAAACGTCACAGAACGCACTCCAGGGAGTGCGTTCTAATGTTTCGCTGTATGCATCTGTCTGCGGAGAGGTGCGGGAGCGGTTTATCCGGGCAGTCTCGAAAACTGTTGTGGCGCAAGTCACCGTGAGTTCGAATCTCACCCTCTCCGCCATTTCAAATTGTCAGATCAAGCACAGCCTCACTGGAAAATTCATAATTCTCTGCTGGGCGGTCTTCCTCGTCTACTGGTTCGTCACCGCCCTGAGCTTTTGGATCAAGGCGCGACAAGAGGAGAAGCTCATGACGAAGCATTTTCCCGAGGCGTATCCGAAGTATAGGGCGAGAGTGAAGGCGCTTATCCCGTTAGTGCTCTAGGGCCAGGAGCGACTCCACTTTCCATGTCTCGGTGAGTGTGTGGTCGCCGGCGAAGACTGAGGTGCCGACTGGAGCGAGGGTCCAGCCGACTTGTGTGCTGCCTGATATGAATCCGGGGGCGCTCTGGAACGCAAGTCCATAAGCGGAAGAGGACAAGACGCCTGCAGATCCCGTGCCGTGAACGTCGCTGGTCGTAACCCAGCATACCTTATCCATTGTTATGAAGCCTCCAGCCTCACTGGTCGGGTAAAGTTCGAGGCATCCGCCTTGATGCTGAACCGAATGGAATTGCCCGGCGTCAGCGATGCATCGGAGAAGCTAACCTCGGTCTCCATCGGCGTGCTCAATGTGAACCCATTTGCGTCGAGAGCCAGAAAGCCGACCGCATCCGGCGCGGTGATCGTCGCCGAATCACCATGACACCGCACGGCTATCATCAAGAGCGCCAGGATAAGGATTGCTTTTCATTGTTTTGAGTAAAGCACGTCGGTGAAAATCACCGGCTTCCTCCGTCACTGTCAGCGTGGCTGTCGAAACCGCTAACAATGCGACCGCCAGCAGCATTATGCGTGTACTTCTCAATGTCTTTTTCCTCCCTTCCTTGGGATAGTGACTGCATCGTGCAGGAATGCAAGGGAGAAGGTTGGGGTGACTGGGGAGGTCGAGAGTCGCATCTTCCCTGGTTGCTACCCCATCCCTGGCCGCACATCTAGAATCCCTGTTACTCGCATCGGTATTCGGGGGGCTATACCTCCAGGACAGGGAACACGGTCCAAATGTGCTTGGACCATGCAGGGAAAAGCAATCAGGACGTTGAATTGTTACTAGACGAGCGAGTAGGAGCTGTGATGACAACCAGAGACAGAAAAGCTGATCAACCGGATAAGCCCTCCGACGTATTTCCGTACCCTCTCGAATCCGTGGCGGGTACTAGAGGTCTGCTTCTTCTCGACTCTCAGTGCAGGATCAAATTCGTAGACCCGGGCTTCGGCAAGATCGCCGGCCTCTCGGCAGACGAACTCCTGGGCAAGAGCCTGCGAACGGTCGCCGGCGAGATCAAAGGTAGGTTCACCGATCCTGATGCCTTTGAGGCTGTCTATCGGAGCATGACCTCCAAAGAGACCTTCGAGAGCGTCTTCGAAATCATCCATCCGATTCATCGAGTGATACACAGATACAGCGCTCCATTGTTTACCAGGACCAACCGGTTCGTCGGGCGAATCGAGGTCTACAGCGACATCACCAAGCGCAGGAAGCTGGAGGAGAAAGTCCGCCTCGCGTACGAGGAGTTGAAGGCCACCCAGGAACAGCTTGTTCAATCGGAGAAGCTCCGAGCCATCGGCGAGATCGCGAGCGGGGTGGCGCACGACTTCAACAACACCCTCGGCATAATCCTCGGGAACATCCAGCTTCTCGTCAGGAATGCCGACGATCCGAAGGTCAAGGCGCGGCTGGAGGCCGTCCAAAACGCCGCCCTGGATGCGATCGAGACCGTCCGCCGCATCCAGGAGTTCACTCGCATCAGGCCTGAGGAGACGACCGCTTCCCTGGATTTGAACGAGCTGGCGGCCGAGATGATTGACGTCCTCCGTCCGGCATGGCAGGATGCCGCCCGCGCTCGGGGAGTTGATATCGAGGTCTCCCTCACCCCCGGGCCGAAGGTCTATGCCCTCGGCGTCGCCCCTGAGATTCGTGAGGTCCTTGCGAACGTCCTACTGAACTCCATCCAGGCCATGCCCGAGGGTGGGAAGATCGAGATCAGCACTGGCCGGTCGAAGCACTTGTCTTGGGTGAGGGTGAAGGACACCGGTATCGGGATGACCGACGATATCCTCAGCCGGATATTCGACCCCTTCTTCACCACCAGGGGCGTCGAGGGCACCGGACTCGGTATGAGCGTAGCTTACGGGATCGTTCGCCGGCACGACGGCACTATTTCGGTTGATAGCAAGCCAGGCGAGGGCACCGAGGTCACCATCTCCCTGCCGGCGACTTCCAGCAAGCCCATCAAGGCCATCGTAAAGGAAGGCGAGTCACCGAAACCCGCGAAGATCCTGGTCGTGGACGACGAGGAAGTGTTCGCCGAGACTTTCGAGGAAATGCTTTCCCAGTGCGGCCACGCGGTATGCATCGCGCGAACCGGCGAAGAGGCGATCAAGCAGTTCAAAGAGAACGACTTCGACCTCGTCTTCACCGATCTCGGCATGCCCCAGATGTCCGGCTGGCAGATAGCGAAGACCATCAAGAGCATTCAGCCGAAGACGCCGGTCGTGCTCCTGACGGGGTGGGGCGCATGGGTCACTGAGAAGGACGCCGACGGCGCGCACGTGGACATGATCCTCTCGAAGCCTGTCCGGTTCGAGGATCTGGCGTCAATCGTATCGAAGGCACTGGCGGCAAAAGCCTGACCGTCCGGTCACGCATCAGGCATCATATATATATTGCGGATTGGGATTGCACTTGCAGGACTATACACTAACCCGAAGACTGCTGATAGTTGACGACGAAGAGGGCATTCGCACCATGATCGGCGACCTCTTCACCGAAGACGGCTGGCAGGTTGACCAGGAGGAGGAGGGGAAGAAGGGCCTAAAGGCCGCCCTCTCCGCCGATTATGACCTCGTCATTCTGGACGTCAGCCTGCCCGGCACGAGCGGCCTGGAGATCCTCCAATCCCTCAAGGAGCAGAAGCCCGACGTCCCCGTCCTTATGATCACCGGTTACGCCTCCATGAAGAACGCCATTGAGGCCCTGAAGCTCGGCGCGTACGACTACATCACTAAGCCCTTTGACCTCCATGAAGTCCAGAAGATCGCCGAGCATGCCGTCGAGCGAACCAGGCTCATCCACGAGAACCGCTATCTGAAGGACCAGTTGTTCGAACGGTATGGATTCGACAACATCATCGGCCTCACGCCGTCCGTCCAGCAAGCCTACGTCCTCGCCACCAGGGTTGCGGACAGCAATGCCTCGGTTCTCGTACTCGGCGAAACCGGCACCGGCAAGGAATATCTCGCTCGCGCGATCCATTATCAGAGTCCGCGCGCTGATAAGCCGTTTGTCAAGGTGAGTTGCGCCGCGCTTCCGGAAACTCTACTGGAGAGCGAGCTTTTCGGCCATGAAAAGGGCTCGTTTACGGGCGCGACCGCGCGCAGGATCGGCCGATTCGAGACGGCGGATGGCGGAACGCTATTCCTGGATGAAGTTGGCGATATTCCCCAGCCGCTTCAGGTCAAACTTCTGAGAGTGCTTCAGGAAAAGAAGTTCGAGAGAGTCGGAAGCAGCGAGACGATTGCAGTTGACGTCCGCGTGATCTCGGCCACAAATCGCGATTTGAAAAAGGCGCTCACAGAGAAGAGTTTCCGCGAGGATCTCTACTATCGCCTGAACGTCATCACCGCCCAACTCCCGCCCCTGCGCGAGCGCCGCGACGATATCCCCCGCCTGGTCGAGCATTTCATATGCAAGTATAACAAGGAAACCTCGAAATCCGTCGAGGGCATCTCCCCTGAGGCGATGGCGATGCTCCATCGTTATCCCTGGCCGGGGAATATTCGCGAGCTCGAGAATTGCATCGAGCGCGCGGTGATTCTCTGCCAGCACCGAATGATCCTCCCCCAGCACGTGCTCCTCAGCGAAGACGTTTCTGTGCCGATTCCTAGTCCCGACCGTCGGGACATGCGGGCGCTCAAAGAGGTCGAGAAAGAGCACATCGTCCACATACTCGCCAGCTGCGATTTCAACCAGAGCAAGGCCGCCGCAATCCTCGGCATTGACCGCAAGACCCTCCGCAGCAAGATCCGTGAATACCAGCTTGGCACCGAAATTGCTAGCTAGCCCCTAATCCCCGCCCCAACTACCGCCGATAATCCAAAACGTATGGGAGTGTGGAGGTATGGGCGTGTGAGGGTAAATCACTCCCAAACTCCCAGACTCCCACACTCTTTCGGACAACGCTCACTATCTGGAAACAAGATACGACTATGAGAATGCAGACCTCTCAGCGACAAAGTATGGGCATGGTCCCCGAGCACATCATGGGGAAGGCCGTGCTCAAAATGACCGCCCTCGAGCTCCAGGAGTTCATCCAGGCCCAGTGCAGCGAGAATCCCGCGCTCACTCTGGAGGAAGCCCGTTCGTGCCCCATCTGCGGCGGCGATCTGGTTGGGGATGTCTGCGCGAGCTGCGGCTCTCAGCCGGTTCAGGAAAAGGCGGATGACGCACCGGATGAGCCTTGGACGCCCGTCGAACTTGACGATTCCGCGCTCGAGCCGTTTGCGTTCGTGGCCTCGCCTCAGGCGCTGGCCGACTACCTGAAGGAGCAGATTCGCACCCAGTTCCCGGACGATATCCAGGCCGTTGCGGAATTCATCGTGGATTCGCTGGACGAGGATGGCTACCTCCGCGAGCCGTTGATCGAGCTTGCGAGTCAATTCCGCCTCAGCGTGCCTCAATTGGAGTCGGTGCTTGCGCGGGTGCAGAGTCTCGATCCTCCGGGGATTGCCGCTCGCGACCTCCAGGAATGTCTGCTCATCCAGCTCAGGCGGCTCTCTGGGGAAATGGTCAATGGTCAATGGTCAATGGTCAATGAGGATTCCGGCCATGGACCCTTGACCATGGACCCTGGACCCTCGACCATTCCGCTTGCCGAAGCTCTGCTTCGGGACTGTTGGGAGGGTGTCTGCCATATGAGGCTGGACAAGGTCGCCGAGCGACTGGATACCTCGCGAGAGGCTGTTCAGTCGGCCCTCAGGTTCATCCGCGAGGAGCTGAATCCGCATCCCGCCAGCCTTTTTCGCGACCCGTGGGAGCGTCTTGCTCCTCGGCGAGTTTCCAGGCAAAGCCCGGACATCGAGGTCAGGCTCACGGATGATGGACTTGTGGCGAGCGTCGTTGATCCGGCCGCGGGTCAAGTGACCATGGATCACATCTACGCCTCCCTGTACGAGCAGATCTCCGCCATCAGCCATCAACCATCAACCATTCCCCCGGCCGACCGGGCGCACATCAAGGAGTGCGTCCACAAGGCCAGCGCCCTCATCGAGGCGCTGGAGTTCCGCCGGTACACCATCCGCCGTGTGGCCGATGAGTTGATCAGGTCGCAGGCCGACTTCTTTATCCATGGCCCGACCGCCCTGAAGCCCATGACCCGCAAGGAGCTTGCGGAGAAGCTGGGCGTGCACGAATCAACCGTCTGCCGTGCGACTCAGGACAAGACCCTCCGCCTCCCCACAGGCGAGGTCATCGGGCTGGATGTCCTGTTCGACTCAGCCCTCCCGACCAAGGAAATGGTTCGGATGCTGGTGGCCCAGAGCCTCACCGACGGCGAGATCGCCGGGCAACTCAATGACGCCGGGGTCAAGATCGCCCGCCGCACCGTCGCCAAATACCGCGACCAACTCCGGCTCCTCCCGCTGCAATACCGCGCAGCGTAAACGCCGCTCGATGATGGGGCGACCCGGACCTGGCACCGGCAGCCTGCCGGCCCTGGAATGTCTTTTCGCCGGCAACTGCATTGTATTCCTCTCTCGCTCTCTCCGTCACTTCTTCCTCGCTGAATGCCGCACGCAATGCAGGGGGACTTCTTAGCAAATCATCCCACTACCAGATGCCCTTTGGTATGCGACCCTATTGCAATTCGTGCGGCTACTTGGTATACTGGAGCAGTTGCTGTGCCAGGGGGTAGCGCCGTCCTGTTCGGTGCGGCAGAAACCGCAAGGACAAGAGTGACTAGGATGGGGTGCGTGGCGACAGGGCTTAATGGTGTTGTGGAGTTGCGCAACTCGGGGAGTCCTCGGCGGACATGGAACATCGGGAAAGTGGAGACAAGTGACGAGGCGGTGAGATAACTGTGAAACTTCTAAGCAGGGTATTGACAAGCGAAGCGACCCGTTGATAGAATAGCCACAGCTCTTCAAGGCGAGGTGCAATATGCGGTTTGAGTTTGAAAAGTTTCCGGGCAAGGGACGAGGCTACGAGGACCGCGCGTCAATACGAAAATCGGGACAACTTGGCTTCAGTACAGGCTCCGTGGTGCACTACCATCTCAAAGAGTTCGACGGTGCGATCTTGTACTATGATGGAAACAACAGGGTGGTTGGAGTCGAGCCAGTTAAGGAGAGTACGGACAAAGCGGCATGTGCGCTTATACACAGGCCGGGAAATACCTATGTAGCCGCAAAGTCGTTCTTCGACTTATACCAGATTCCGACTGGGCCGAAGACCGAGCGCTATCATCTATGGCGAGACGAGGACAGTGGATTTCTGATCATTGAACTGACTAAGCCAATCCCAAAGGAGGGCCAAGTCCCCCCGCGGAAAGGTGGGGATTTGGAATGAAATAAGAAGGACGACCAGGCTGTGCTTGACGGGCTAACGCCTGGTCGTCCTTACGATTGCCGACACCGGAGGAGTTGACTCCAGGGACGGGCATCCTCAGTTTACCATCCGCCCGCCTGGATGTCAACGTGCCTCCGCTCCAATCCGTGGGCTTAGTCGCATGAGCATGGCTCATGCCTTTTCCCAATCGTCTGGCCGAAAAAACTTCTATTCGGTTGGATAGTATGTTGGCGGTGGATCCGCCAGGAAGGCACCATCATGGGTACCGATGAGAGAATCCGAAAGCATCAAAACCTGCGAGTTGTCAATCCGACGATGAGCCGCAAGGAAGCGCTCACAGACAGCAAACATCCTGTTCGCATCAAGCTGGTCGGGAGTAGCACACTGGACCGAGTAGACTATGTGTTGGCTCTCAACACTGGGGCAAGGGTTTTTCCTGAACCAGATGGGGCTCAGGTTCTCGTACGCCACGCGACAATTCCGATAGGATGGTTGGATCCTAGTGAGTCTGCGAGCGTGCATTCCCTACTTCAAAATGGCAAGACGGTGTACTGCAGGATTTACTCGGTAGAGGAGCTATTGAATCATGGCGATGCAGTCATGGAAGTCTGGCTATGAGGCAACGGGCGCAAAGATGGGTTACCAACTCTGCGCCAGTTTCTCTACGTGTTCGCTGGCAGATGCCTATCTAAGTAAGCACTGTGGCGTCTGCAATCCCAATTGCGCCTTGGCGACCGGCAAGAGCGTTTTGGGAGACACGAAAGTGGGAATCTCCCCAAGCGATCCCAACCTGGTGGATGTCTTGGCCAATATCGGCGGACTCCAGTGGAGTGTCCCAGGGTTTGCGGTTGATACCGCCTGGATGCCCAAAGAAGTTAACCTGATATGGGACAACAAAGCCACCGTGCCACCTGCAGATGGGTTTCCAGTAGCAATCTCTGCAGAGCAACTCTTCCCTGTGACTGAGGTAGATGGCCGGTTGCACTGCAGGCCAGTGGCGGATGTGAGAAACAGACTAGGCATAAGCCCGGAATCCCGCATTTGGCTTGTTTCCGGGGCTCCTGATCGAGTTATCGAATGGATGTGGGTCAACCCGTCAACGACAACTAGCGTTCTAGGGCATACACGGCTTGAACTGATCATGTCACCGCATGTTTCGATGTACGGGACGCAGTGTCCCTTGCACTGGAGAGTCAGCGGGAAAAGAACTCTGATAATGTATTCCGAGTATCGAAGCGTCTGTGCATACAGCGTGCCTACGATCAGCATCCCTTCAGTCTCGTTCGCCGAACACTGGGAGGGATGGCTCCAGGAGAACCCTGCGATCAATTGCATATGTGTGAATACGCAGACGTGGAAGTCGAACTCTCAGTTCTATCCTATGGTCAAGCTTCTTGCATGGTTTGCCAGTCGGGTTCGAACAGACATGCACTATATCATAACAGGGCCAGTGACCCCAGACAGAATCGAATTGGTCCGCGACGTCTTGCCAAGTTGTACGATAGTCAGTTCCTTTCATTACAATAGAGGAAGACTGGGGAAGGCCGCATGATGCGGAAATGTTTCGTTATTGAGAGGAGGTGACGAAGGATGACAAAGGGTTTTAGACCGGGACAGAAGGCACCTATTACTGCACAATACAAGGTAATAGGTCCGAGAGGTGGGGACGCAGGAAAGGAAGTGCAGTCTACAAGGGGAAAACCACTTCCGCCTACAGAAAAGCCAGGCATGATGTACGTGCCCACCGATCCGGTAAACAACAAGAGCGGAAAGCCATGAGTATTCTCCCCGGTAGAGCAAGCTGTCGGCGCGGCGTTGAACAGTGTTCGTTGCCGACAGCAAGCTCCCGGCATCCAAAGTGGCACACCTACGGCTCAGGGGGGCCTTCGCCCTCTCAAAGCAGATGCCTCCGGCATAAGCCAAAGCGGCGATGAATCGCCGCACTCCACATGGGTTGGTTGCTATTCATCGCCATATCTTGTGAACTCTGTATGTCCCTGAACCGTTGGAATAGGACGGATAGGGCCGATAGGACCGATGGGACCTATGCGTGGAGTCGGCGGAGGCCGACTTTGTGCTGTGTCAGCCGTGGGTTTTAACCCCCGGGGACCCGCGGGAGTGAACGGTAAACAGTCAACGGTGAACGGTAGAAGTCGGAGATCGGACGGATCCGACGGATCGGACGGATCAGACCAATGAGACGGTGAACAGTGAACAGTAAACGGTGAACGGTGAACGGCCCCCCAGTCGCCCCATCCCCCCCTTCTCCCATTCCCCCTTTCCCCCCATTTGACCATCAACCATCAGCCATCAACCATTCTGCAGAACGCTGGCACGGGAATTGCTGTATAGGCTTCGCCATGATACGCAACTTTCTTTCGGATGTCGCTACCGTGACCATCGGCAAGGCTCTGGACGCCTGCGGATTGAGGCATCGGGCCATCGCCAACAATATCGCCAATGTCGAGACCCCCGGGTTCAC
>Ga0307379_10007271_pt1 | contig 15073 bp, 16 predicted proteins | sample UN2MG_FD_202237 | JGI IMG/M metagenome (GOLD analysis project Ga0307379, IMG submission 202237) | Soil microbial communities from Risofladan, Vaasa, Finland - UN-2 | ecosystem: Environmental > Terrestrial > Soil > Coastal area > Acid sulfate soil | place: Finland: Risofladan, Vaasa | collected... | reverse complement strand
GAGACCCCCGAGGAGGCTTTCCTGCGAAGAGCGCCACCAGAAGCGATGCTCGGTCAGTTTTTCAGGGAGGATAGAAGGTATGGGTGAAGCCAAAAATACGAAGCGAAATAATAATCGTACTCTACATACCACAGTCGTTTGATAAAGTGTGGAAAACGGGAATACAACGATTTTTACCTCTACCTCTTTGAGGATCAGGATCTCCGGCTGGAAGAACAGAAGACGCTGTACAGGAAACTGGACGAGCACGAGATCGAGAAGGAAAAATTCAATATAGCGATGAAGAAGGCGGGGAAGATCCTTATTGTCTCAGATATGGATGTCGAGAAGCTGGAAATTTATATGCTCTACAAGAAACGAGAAGTGGTTGAGAAGATGTTTGACACTTACAAGACGGTTCTTAATGCGGACAAGCTCTACCTCCAAGACGATGAGAGTGTCTTCGGACACGTATTCATAGCGTTTCTTTCACTCTCTATCCACTGTAAGCTGGAGCAGCTCTTGAAGAAGGCGGGAATCAATCATAAGTTCACTCCGATTGATCTGTTATTCAAATACAGCAAGGTCTACCATCTTGAGATGCGTGGGCGTGGCATGATCACTGAGGTTCCAAAGAAGGTGAGGGATCTGGATGAGGCTCTTGGGTTATATATGTTCCCCAAAATGATTCGGAGTTAAGATATGAATTGAACGGCAGTTAGTGAAACATAGTGATTAACCACATCAAACTCAGTGGTAATTGGAAGGAACACATTTCCGGAAGTTTCAGAATATTCTTTATTGTTTTCCATCTGCCAAACTAAAGTATGGGCGTATTCTTTTAACTGGTTCCATACGTGGTCTACCCTGCTGCGTCTATATCCGCTAATAATATAGGCCAATAGGGCAAAAATTATTGAAGCGATTATTGAGGCAATTATCCCTTGTATCATATATCAGCCTCCTACTGATTTTTCACCGAGAAACCCTTGATAAACCCTTGGAATTGACTGTATTCACCTGTCAAGCCGATGTTGGCTGAAAGGAACAGGCTTTTTATCTATTTTGAATTTAAGCCAAGGTGTGTTGAAAATGAGCGGGCTAACATTGCTTTTTATATTTATTCTATTATTTCCTACCTCGTATAAATAATTACAGGATAATTACTAGCTTATATTTACAATTATTTTTTGTATATGATAATTATTCTGAATAGCATCATAAGCCAGCTATGTCTTTTATTACATAGAACCGATTCCGTCCGAGATAAGATCGCGGCAGAGTTGAACAGCGCGCGATTAGCGCGTTCGCTCCACCCCTTTGTTGGGACGTTTATTCTTTTTGTTTCGGACCAAATACTCGACTTCAGGTTCATGCACCGCAGGGAATCCATCCATCCATGACAAATCTTTACTAATGACTAATTCCTCCAATCTCGCGTGATGTGTATTGGTCATGGGAATCAGGCGCATTTGAAATCCATGAGCTCGTGCCATTCTCTTCACCTCTTCTGCATTATCGTATGTTATTAGGAAATCCCCTTTCAATGACTCGCACACCGTAAACAAGCGTTCGTGGTCGAGGTTGCTGTGTTTGTACAAGCGCTTGCCTGCTTTCTTTCCGCCAGCAGTGTATGGAGGGTCTATGAAGTATATTGCTTCTTGATTTGTGGCAAATTCCTTCAGAACTCTTAATCCATCGTCACATCGGAAGTCAATTCTGCTAGCGATTTGATTTAGATTTAGAAATCTTTTCGCAAGTGTCTTAGGGTACCAGCGAGAACGTATCCCTTTCCCATTCTCGCCATATTTAAGAAATCCTGAACCTTCGGCGAGGATTCCCCCATGAAACGTTCGATTCTTGAGAATCGTCTGAAACGCTTTCTCTCTTTGGGAGTTCGGAGCTTTCTCGAGTTCCTTTATAACTGCTTCCTTAGTCAAGTCGAAAGTAAGGATTCGGTTGGCCAACCATTCGGTATCACCATTGACGACGGATTCCCAGACAGCGGCAATCTCGTCATCTAATTCCACCATAACAGCCTTTTCAACTAGATTTTCAAACAGAGCAGTGAGGCTTATAATCCCTCCTCCAGCAAAGGGTTCAACAAGGATACTCGGCTTTGGATACATGCGTGCTATCCACTGTCTAAAAGTTGGCACAAACCATGTCTTCCCACCGGGGTAGCGGAAAGGACTTCGCTGGGGGACAGATGCAACATTCACGGGCTTTGGTAATTCTTTTTTTTCAAATAATTCAGGGAATAGCAGCGATTGTCTGCTTGTATTCATGTCAGAATGGCCTCTCGATTGTTTTGGTTACTGGGGGTGTCTCGAGTTGCTCGTCGAATTTTTCTTGAAGCAGTTTTATGAAATCTTCAACTTTTCCCGGCGAGGGCGTAGTGATGGAAAGAAGGGCGGGTTCGAACTCGGTGAAGACTTCATCCACCTTCTTGAGAGAATATCTTCCTGGTTCTTGGCCTTGTTCCGTAATCAAATCCAAATCATAGATGATCCATGCAATATCTGCATCGGATTTGGGCACTTGTTTCAAACTCGGCAGAGTGGCAAAGAAGCTCCTGTTCAATGCCACAGCAATCTTTTTTTCCCAACTGTGAAGGATTCCACCCTTGAAAAGAAGTTGTGGGGCGAGTCTCTTACGAGAAGACGAAAGGTAATCCGGCCGGGGATAGTTCGGTTCGTTAGACCAATCCATTGACGCTCTGCTTCGGGGATCTTTCATGTAATACTCAAATGGTTCACGGACGTTACCGGAGATATAGACCGCCTGAATCTCAAGGGCGCCGAAATCATACACCTTACCCTTATCATCATAAGCCACAAGGACCACATCGATGTTTTCGGCAGACTTACCAATCGAGTCGTTCAGCCGAACTTCGGTAAGAGAACCCCACGTTGCAGTTTCGTCAAAAAAGAAGGATGCAGCATCATCGGCAATAATCCAATCTTCGCGAAAACGGATAGGGCAGGTAATAACTGGCCCGTTTTCGTGATAGATACTGCAGACACCGAGAGGATTCTTTGCTTTATCTTTTGTGCAGTTTGGCACTTTATTATTGAAAGGACATAAGCGGCGAGAACGAAAACGTTTTGCCTTCTCACTCTGATCCGCGGTTAGATGGCCAAAAACTTCGGCAAGTGGTTGTTTTTGAATCGGCATCTTTTTCCCTCTATTCGTCCCAACATTGCTTTTTATCTTTATCCTATTATCTCCCAATTGTGTATAAATAGCCGTAGTAATTTGGCATGCCTCTTAAGCTATCAGAGATTAGACTTGAAGCTTCAAAAGCGAATCCGCCGAGCCATCTCTTCGTTGGAAATAGCCCTTCCGGTACGGGAGTCCGCCAGCCCGCGCTCTACCATGCGCTCGAAGGCAAGTTCGCGCATGATCTCCTCGTAGGTTGCGTCTTCCGGCAGTTCTTGGATGATTTCAGTCATTCGCACTTTTAAAGCTGACATTGTTCTTGTTCTCCTTATGGCCGATCACTGATTTTTAGGTAGTGTCCTGATATGCGGTTGGTTTATATAGGTGGTTTACCCACCTATATTTATGCCAAATAGCAAATTAAAGGCAGATCCTCAAAAAGAGTTCTGCTCCAATCCAAATTGCCGTGATTACGGCAAAAGCGGTGCAGGCAATATAGTTAAATATGGACATTACAAAAACGGCCGGCAGCGATTTAAATGCAAGACATGCGGCAGTGTCTTCGTAGAAACCAAAAACACGGTCTTCTACAATCGCAAGTTATCAGAAGAGCAGATAATCATGATCTGCAAATTGCTGGTGGAGAAAAACGGAATACGAGCCATTGAACGCATAATGGAGATCCATCGCGACACGGTATCAGACATCGTAAACGACTTAGCAAGCCACGCACGGGACGTGACGGACTTTTTGATAAAGAATGTTGGGCTTACTGAAGTCCAGGTAGATGAGATGTGGTCGTTCGTAAAAAAAAACAAAAGAACGTTGACGCGGGAGATAGTGACGGAGATCGACAGGGCGACTGCTGGATCTACCTAGCGAAGAAGGCTGATACGAAACTGCATCTGGCACACAGCACCGGTAAACGAGTACAAGCCACCGCAGATACGTTGATGGAAACGGTGAGAAAACGGGGCAAGAAGCCAACAGAGGATGAGAAAGCCACATTCATCAGTGACGGCAACGACCAGTATATCACTGCTATACTGGCTAATTTCGAGACCGAGACGATTAACTACGGACAACTCATCAAGGAACGGGAAAGGGGCCGGGTAGTCGGTAAGACCAGAATGGTCATATTTGGTGACGTAGATGAGGCGGGCATAGATACGGTCTATGTGGAGCGATATAATCTAACCGTGAGACATGGCATTTCGAGGCTGGTCAGGAGAAGTTTGTGCTTTTCAAAGTGCAAAGAGATGTTGGACAACCATTTAGACGTGTATCAGTGCTACAACAACCTGATCAGGGTTAATTCTGCGTTGACGATAAAAACGAAGAAGGGTGAGAAGAACATAGGAAGAACACCCTGCATGGCTGAGGGCATCACCGATCACATTTGGACATGGAAGGAATTGTTGATGTTCAAGATATTACCAACTATTAATTAGGACACCACCGATTTTTATCGTTATTCTATTATTTCTCACTTGCATATAAATAACCGTCTGTCGTAATTTCAAGCACCCTTTGCTCTTTAGCCATTTTGACCCGTAGGCATAAAATACTCCCAACACCCTCTTAAACCATACCCAGAGGCGGCGCTTCCTCAGGATCGATAGAGACCTCCAACAACGTAGGCCCGTCGCGGCTGCAGAACGCGTGATAATCGAGCTGCTCAAACTCTTTGGGATGCCGAATTGTGTACGCATCGGCCCCTGCTGCCTTTGCCATCTGGCAGAAATCAACCGGCGGGATCGCAAAATCAACAGGTTCAGTACCTGCCAGCCGATGTGCGTGCTTGATCATCCCGTACGCGTGGTCATTCAGTACCACAAAAATCACCGGCAACCGTTCTTCCACCGCGACGGTGATCTCCTGCCCGCTCATCAAGAAGCAGCCGTCGCCGGTAAAACAAACCACGGGTGTATTTCGTGCGCCTAACGCCACGCCGACCGACGCGCCGATCGCCCAGCCCATCGAGGCGAACCCGGTCGGTAAATGATAGTTCTCGGGACGCTGATGAAAGAAATAGTGGATCGACCAGGGTACGCTGTTGCTATTATCGATGAGAAACCGGGTTTCAGGCGGAAAACGCTGTACGAGTTCACAAATCACGCGCTGTGGCTTGATCGGTGCTGAGTCCCGCCAGCAGCTCTCCGGTGCCTGGACTTCAATGTGACGGAGCACATACGGGGATTCTTCCTGATGTTCCGACTGTTCGCTCACCGTGTCGGTCAGCGGTAGAGATAGTTTGCCATCCCGTTGTAAGGTCTCAAACCGTGCGACTAATTCCTCGAATATCGTGCTGATGGTCCCGTAAACGTGCAGACGTGCCATGGGCGATCGTGCAAAATAGGGCATTGCGTTATGGATATGTACCAGCTTGTCATTCAGTAAGACAGGATCCCACCCGCCGGTCGACCATTCGCCCAGATCGGTGCCTACCGCCAGAATGAGCGCAACGGATTCATCCGCCAGTGCTTTGCGGGCCGTTTTATGGCCGGCAAAGCCAAATACGCCGCGAGCCAGAGGATGATACGGATTGATCCACGATTTGCCACGCTGTGTTGTGAGAATGGGTGCGCCAATAAGCTCGGCAAATTTGATAATCTCCTCTGTCGCGTCCGCGCAATCATGGCCGATTAATAACACCACCTGGCGGTTTTGGCTCAAAACGTTGTACAAGTCCTGGCAGAGCTTTTCCAATGCCATAAAATCCACCACTGAGGCGGGCTCGGTCAACAAGCGGTGCAAATTGGGGAATGCGATTTCTCCACCACCACTGGCGGGCGCGCGAAGGATATCAACCGGCACACTTACATGTGCGGGGCCTTTTGGTGGTTGCAGGGCTGTGGTAAAAGCAGCAGCCAGCTTACTCTCCAACTGGTCGGGATGCGTAACAAGCGTGTTATAGCGGGTACATTGCTCAAACATGCCTACTATATCCATAACATCAGCCGAGGATTCCTGAAAAGCGCCCAGGCTGAACGTAGGTAACGTGGTTTGTGCAGTGATCACGAGCAAGGGAACATGATCAGCATAAGCTGAGGCGACGCCGGTAATCAGATTGGTCGCCCCCGGACCGGTGGTTGCACAGCATACACCAATCGTGCCGGTTTCACGCGCATAGCCGTCAGCCATAAACGCCCCACCAGTTTCATGTCGGGTGAGTATCGCACGGGGTCCGCCCCTTCTTTCGCTGCGTGCAAGCGCATCATACAGCGGGCCAAGCGGACTGCCCGGTACGCCAAAGACGTATTCCACACCAAATTGTTCCAAATAGCTAACGATTAAATCACTGAGCGTCATATCCAACGTTGTTATCCTCGGTCGTTAATAATAATACTAATAATACTAAAATCCACAGGGTTATTTATTAGTTCTTTTTCAAACGTATCATACTCCTTTTTCCCCCCGCTCATTCATCATTAATGAGCTTCCGAGGTGATTTTCAACGCTCTAAAATTGCTTTTTCTCTTTTTCTCGGGGGGGTATAACTAACCGTAGTAATGGTATATTTCTTGGGCCTATCTGAGATTAACATCGAAGCTTCAAAAGCGCTCACGCCTTTTTAAAAATTACACGATGAGCACCTTTTACGAAGTGAGGAAGCGAGACGGCGCGGCCAGGTTGGGTTTTCTGTCTCCACCAGGAGAGAAGAAGCAAACGCCTTTACTCTTTCACGTTGAGTCGTTAAGCAATGGTAAAGACGGCTTTGAGGTACTTTCCGTAGAAGACGCGAACTTCAGCGACTTGTTCAAAGAAGATTCGTTGGACGCTCCACGCGGCGCGGTGCTCCTGCCAGAAGTGCACCCTTTATTTACCAAGGTACAGGAAGCGATTCCTTCTTTATCTGTCGATTGTTACGTGCTTTCCTTCGCGTCTGCTATGCTTTATAATCCAAGGGAGTTTGTTCGCAGGGTTATCGATGCGCGCAACGCGATACCTCCAGATGTCGCATTATGGGCTCCTGCGATCGCAACGGCGGAGAATGCAGCGTTACTGTTTTATATGGGCGTCGATCTGATCGATGACACGACTGCGGTGATGCAGGGCTACCAGGGCATTTATCACACGGAGGAAGGTGCGGTAAGCCTGAATGAACTGGAGGAATTGCCGTGCACCTGCAGTGTCTGCTCTTCGTTAACGGTAGGCGAATTAAAGGAAAAGGAGAGCAAGGAGCGCGCGTTGTTATTGGCGAAGCACAATACGCTGCTGCTGGAGAAGGAGCTGAAGAAGGCACGAGAGCACATACGAGCAGGCAGCTTGCGTGAGTACGTGGAGCTGAAAGTGCGCTCGTCACCGTTTTTTACTGCAGTGCTAAGACTTCTAGATCTTGAGGAAGCGGCGTATTTCGAGAGAAGGACACCGGTTGCGCGTAATCACGGCATGATGGCGAATACGATGGAATCGCTGAAGAGGATAGAAGTGAAGCGGTTTGCGAGCCGCGTTCAGGAACGCTACGAACCTCCGGATAGGCAGGTTTTGCTGATACTGCCCTGCTCAGCACGGAAGCCTTATTCACGGTCACCCTCACATAAAAAGTTCGGCGAAGCAGTTGACCGGTATAGCGGCCTCATTCATGAGGTTATCCTGACGTCGCCGCTTGGTGTCGTGCCGCGCGAGCTAGAAGCGGTGTATCCCGCCGCGTTCTACGATATCCCGGTAACGGGCTACTGGGATGCGGAAGAGCGAGCGTGGGTATCCTCGTGCTTGCGTGCGTATTTTGAGCGGAACGGTAAGAATTACGAACGGATCGTTGCACATCTCAGCGGTGCGTACAAGGAACTCTTTTCTGGCGTTGCGGACGAGTTGGAACTAGACGTGGTGTACACGTGCGATAACGGCGAGGACGTAACCTCAAAAGAAGCGTTAGCACGCCTTAAAGACAGAATAGCCGAGCTGTGTGCTGATGACCGAAGGTTGTCAGGCTTTGAGAAGAAAGTAAGTATGATTCGGGCAATGGCTGATTATCAATTCGGTCTCGGTGCGGGAAACGCGCTCGTTTCTCGAAATGACGGTAAAAAGCTAAAGATAACGGGGAAGTCCCCCAAGTACACGCTGAGCGTGACTGGCGATGTGCTTGCACGAATCGTGCCGGAATACGGGCTCTTGGCGCTTACCGTGGAGGGCGCACGTCGGATCGAAACGTTCATGTCTGCGTATACGGTGCACATCGGCGATTTCCTGTCCAAAGGCTCGATACTGGCGCCGGGCGTTGTAGGTGCTGGCGATGAGATACGAGTGAACGACGAGGTTATTTTTATCGGCGAAAAGGCGTTTGGTGTGGGTAGAGCGAAGATGGGGGGCTGGGAGATGGTAGAATCACGTAGAGGCGTCGCGGTGGATGTGCGTGAGGTGCTGGCAATTACGCAGGATTGAGGATTTGGGCGCGCCTGTGATTGAGACAGACTAAGGCTGTAAACGAAAAGCAAAAACTATTTAAATTCCGGGACTATCATTCGGTATTACAGAGCGATGTCTGAAGAGAAAGAAGTATCAGCAGTTTTTTTGAGAACCGTGGACGAATTTTATAAGGAGAGTGACGCGATTTTCAACGAATTTGATGTGATACGTGACGCCTATGCGAAGGGCGAGGATATTATGGGCACGTTAAGAGAGTTTCAACTCAATAGAGCGAGTATTTTTTGTCTGATCGATGCCATCTTTCATAAAGAGGTGGAGTTCAAGGACAAACTTGAGAAAGCGGGGCTAGCGAAAAAGAAGCTGGAGAAGATACGCGAATTCAAAAAGCGCTTCGCTGACTTGGCAGATGAGATAGACCTGTATGTCTTGAAGGAGATAGGCGTGGGCCGGTGGTAACTAACCGGTTACGTGCCTTTTACGAAGTTATGTTAGGGTTGTAGGGTTGTAAATAGAGCGCTCACCTGCTTCACCGTTTCGTCCCGTGTGCCTTCGTTCGATAGAACATAATCGGCGATTTGCAGCTTCGCCTGCAGTGGCATCTGCAATCCGATCAGTTTGCGCGCTGCCGCTTTCGTTAGGCCGTCTCGCGCCATTAACCGCTTCATCTGCGTCTCCTCGCTAACGTAAACGACGATTACCGTATCAAAGTCATTGTGCATTCCCGTCTCCATCAGGAGTGGGACGTCAACGACAACGAGCGCATCTGGCTCTGTCTCGATCTTCTTTATCGCTTCTATTCGCTCCACGCACTTCCGTCTCACTTCCGGATGCACGATCGCCTCTAATGCCGCGCGTTGCTTATGATCGCTGAACACGATCGCGCGCAGCTTCTTACGATCGATCGCCAAATCCTTTCTTAGAATATCGTCCCCGAAGACACGCACAATCTCCCACCACGCCTTCGAGCACGGTATGACTGCCTCTCGACTGAGCACGTCGCAATCGATAACATAAGCGCCGAGTTCCATAAACGTGCGTAGCACGAGACTCTTGCCGCTTGCCGCTCCGCCCGTTAGACCTACGATTCGCATCGTTACACTTTTCTTTTTCTTTTTGCAAAAAGAAAACCTGTGCTAAAAGAAAAGCTAAGGGGAATGGGTTTTAGTCAAGGTTTTTACTAAGCCCTTACAGGGCTTGCGGGGTCATGGGGCGGAGCCCCACAAAGATAAAAAAGTTGTTTAGAAAAGCGTTTCTTTTCCAGATGAGGATTCCATGAGCTTTGCCACCGCATAAGCGGGGAACGTGGCTGCTACGTCCTTACCGTAACGGGACGCAAGTGATACGAACTGCATATCCACCGAAGCCGCGGCTTCCTGTACGATGAAATCACCGATCCCTGCTGCTACTACCGTTTCCAGGCCGTACTTCGCTTTCAATCGTTCTAAAGAAGCGCGTAACGCTTTTACCTGGGCTCTCTTTACCTGCTCCGCAATCGCAATCGCGCCCGCCACCCCCAGCCCTTCAAGGTCGCTGCAGACGACTCTGGCCAGTCGTTGCAGCGCGCTCATCCGGCTCTTCTCTTCTCTTTCGCGACCTGAGAAGGCATAGCTGTTCGGACTGCTGCAACTGTAATCATCCACGGTTATATCGCCGAGCACGAGGTACGCATCCGCGGTGATTGCAAACAGCTCGGAGGAAACGCCGCATGTCTCTCCCTGCTTTCCGATAGCGACGTTATCCAGCAGCGCGGCGATATTGGTTCGCAAAATCCCGGAATAGATCAATTCGCCTGTTTTCAGGCGTCCAAGGTCTGTCTTTCGCGCTCTTATCTCACCAGTCACTATCGGGATCACATCGGTCGTCGTGCTGCCGATATCAACGAAGATCACATCGTGGTACTGCTCGGCGATAAGCGTTGCGGAGGCGAGCCAGTTGGTCGCGGCAAACGCAAGCGGATCCTTATCCACTGCGGACCCGTCTCTGAACGTGCAGTTCTTATCGAAGAATAGCGGGGCCTCAAATGCCGTAACGAGTGCGTGTTTTATCTGTAAAACGCCCTCTCGTTTCGTATCGAAGCAATCGCTGAGTTCGCCGGTCATCACCGCGCCGACTGCTTCTATCTCAGACCCAAACCTCCGGTTCACTTCTGGCAGTACGTCGTAGAGGCACGCCTTATTCTGCCATAACGGTGCGTAGAGCGAATCCACGAATCCGTCTGAGGTAGCTATTTTTGTATTCGCTCCTCCCACATCTATGCCCACGAACATGGAGTATATCAAATTTAAAGAGAAAAGTTACGTAAAGAATATACAGTTTCTTGAATAGTTTCAGGTTTTGGTGACCCATGACAGAGAGCGGAACGAGCAGGAGAAAGGACTTTGAGGATCGGATAGCCCGTTTGTCCAGCGGTATTGAGGCTTGCAGTAGATCGATCGAAGCGGATCTAGGCGAGTTAACGGGCGTAAAGGGCGAACTGACCGGAATAGCGAAGGAGCTGGAGCGCGTTCAGAAGATGCTGACCGGGAAGAAGAAGAAGCTGAGCGCAGAGAAGCTGGATGAAATAGGAGACGCTGTGGAGATTCTGGACGAGGAGTTCGAGACGAAGCGTAAAAAGGCTGAGGAACGATCATCATCGAGTGGCAAGGAGACGGACTATTTAAACTCGCTAAAATACCTGCAGGCCGATTTCGAGAATTACAAGCGGCGAACGGAGAAGGAGAGGTGCGAATTCGGCGATCGTCTCCGCGAATGCTTTGTACTCGATTTGCTGCCGATCAAAGACGCGTTAGAGGTTGCGATTGGGCATGCGCAAGAGAATAACAATGCTGAAGGGGTGGTAAAAGGTGTGGAGATGACCGTGAAGCAGCTCAACGAGCTTTTGAAACGCGAAGGGCTCGAGGAGATAGCGGCCGAAGGCGAGCAGTTCGACCCGTTCAGGCACGAAGTGGCTGCGAAAGAGATTGCCAAGAAACATCCTGAGAATACGGTGATAGAAGTACTGAGAAAGGGCTACCTGCTCCGTGGAAAGGTTATCAGACCTGCAATGGTGAAGATCGCGACGAATGAATGAGTGAATGAGTGTGTGTGTGATAGATAGCGTGAATGCGCATGCATGGCTCTCGTTCCGCGTTACGTTTTAGCTGAGATGGCGCGGGGGAACTGAGCGAGTTCCTCCGTGATTGACGATGGCATTAGAGATAAAGGATGTGGATGCGTACTACGGCAGCGTGAAGGTACTGGAGAGTGTGGATTTCAGTGCAGCCCAGGGCGAACTGTTAGGGATACTCGGGCCGAATGGGTCGGGCAAGACAACGCTGCTGCGCACGATTGCGCGTATTCTGAAGCCGAAGACGGGCGCGATTCTCCTGGACGGTAAGCACGTGCTGCAGATGAAGGATAAGGAGTTCTCACGCACGTTCGCGGCGGTGCCTCAGGATACCGTTATCAATTTCGAGTTCTCAGCTTTGGATATTGTACTTATGGGCCGGAACCCGCATTTGGGGCGGCTAGAGCTCGAGAGTGATAAGGATATAGCGATCGCGCGACGGTGTATGGAGCTGACCAACTGCTGGCATCTGGCGGAACGGTCGGTTATGGAGCTGAGCGGCGGCGAACGACAACTGGTGATTCTCGCACGCGCGCTGACGCAAGAGCCCCGAGTCCTGTTGCTGGACGAGCCGACGTCGCATCTTGATATCAATTACCAAATCGAGATAATGGAGCTGCTCAAGCACCTGACTGCGCACGAAGGCTTGATCATCATTGCGGTAATTCACGACCTCAATTTAGCCGCGCAGTACTGCGATCGGTTAGTGCTGTTAAGGAATGGCGCGATCATTGCAATAGGCTCGCAATACGAGGTATTAACCGCAGAGAACATCAAGGCAGCCTTCGGTGCGGACGTCATTGTAAAACGGCATGAAATGACGAGCCAGTGCTATATCTCCCCCGTCCCGGCATCGGTAAAACGCACAAGCGGCGAGGCGGCACGTAGAACCAACAAGATTACGGTTCATCTGATCTGCGGCGGTGGTGAAGGTGCATCGTTAATGTACCTCCTTTCTGAACGCGGATACAACGTGACCGCCGGTGTGGTGAACCTGCTGGATACCGATCACGAAGTTGCGCAGCTCCTGAACATTCCCGTGGTGACCGAAGCGCCGTTCTCGCCAATAACCGAGGATACCTTTATCGCGCATCTAAAACAGATCGAGAAAGCGGACGTCGTGGTGCTCTGCAATATCCCCGTGGGGTTCGGCAACCTCAAGAATGTGGAAGCGGCGGAGTTGGCGCTAACGCGCCAGGAGAAAAAACTCGTGATCGTTGAAACTGCTCCACGGGAGAAGAGGGATTTTACCGATGGTGAAGCCACTAAACGGCTTGCCAACCTGAAAAATAACGGTGCTGTCGTAGTCAAGACCACGGATAAAGTAGCTGAAGTGCTGGATACCTTGTAAGGAGCACTCTATGAGATCGTGAACGAAGTGGTAGATGTTTTCTTTTAGCGTTCGCACAATAAACTCAAATCGAAAATTTTTTAGGTGTACCTGTCGTAAATGGTAACAGGAGGTGATGTAATAAAATGGAACTTACCGAAGAACAAATGGGGTTCGTTCAAGCTCGAGCGGAAAGTGTGGGTCTGATGATGTCGTACTATAGCAAATTTGGCGAGGATGCTTTTGACGTGGCAAAGAACTATTACGCGCAAGCGGGAAAGATGCTGGGTGAGGATCTCAAGCGCAGTATGAAGATCGAGGGAAACGATGCAAATGCCGTGGCGGCGGCGCTTAACGCTTTTTTAGCACAAGTTGCTGGAATGGCCGAGGCCGCAAAGGTGGAAGGGAACCAGGTGATTTGTGAGAACGAGGGGTTCTGTTCGGTGATGGAAGCGGTGAAGATGCTCAACGCACCGTGGGAGAAGATCTGCGCCAACTGCTCGTGGCCCATGTTCGAGGGCGTGGCCCGGGGAATCAATCCTGACGCCACGATGGACGTTGAGCAGTCAAGGATTTGGGGTGATACGTGCTGTAAGCACGTTATTACGGTGCCCGAGTAGTATCATCACTCGAGGTCGTTGTCAACGAGATTGGCAACCGTAGAATCGGAATAGAAGAAACCGACGTATTCATCCTACGGAAAGTGTTGAATTGAGGGAAAGGACGGGAACGGTGAGAAATGGATCATTGCGGAAGAGATTGTTAACGAATTGGCTTTCCAAGTTTCAAAATGAACCAATCCCACTCGGAATCTCTGCCACATCCAACGGCAGAAAAACGTTAAAAGAAAAAAATCTATGGGATTTGGTGATAAATTGACCTGCACCTGTCATTCTAAAATCTAGAGAAGCTTCTTGTGCGTGTATCACAAATAATAAATATTTTATACCCCTACACACAATGGCCATACGGTGTACATACCCTCTATTGATAGTTTGAAATAATAAGGAGGTAACTATGAAGACGATAATTCGCACGGGGGTGAATTGAACTGACCAAAGAGGATGAATTTGAGCTCGTTGAAGAGCTTATTCAAAGCGGGGAAGGACAAACAGTTGATTTCAAAAAATCCGATATTTTATCTGATACAATAAAACTTGCGAAACTTATGGTTGCTTTTGCCAATTCAAACGGGGGTAGAATACTAATTGGTATTTGTGACGATGGGAGTAAAGAAGGGATGAGCGCGAAAACAGAACACGAAAGACACATTATGAATATTGCTAGGGATAAATGTGCGCCTCCTATCGTTCCGTCTTTCTCAGTGATTAACACCCCTGAGGGGGACATCTACGTTGTAAAGATACTGCGGTTTAAAAAGCACCCCCACGCTGTTAAGACTAGGGAAGGAAACGTTCACTTCATTCGAGTGGGTTCAACTGTTAGAGAGGCCGATCCATCAGAACTTGCTCTTCTTTTCGAAGCAACAAGAGAAGAAGTCTCAAAGAGACCTGAACTTGAGTTACGGTTGTTAGACGACGAAGGAAATGCAACAGAAGTAATCAAAGCTCAACCCATAATAGTTAAGACGAAGTATGTCAATACAAAGCTGAGCTCACGGGTATTAGAAACGGTACCACTTTCAGCAGCATTCGCTACATCATTAGCGGAATATGCTCAAAAACTTACTTCGATATCCTCGCTATACGCACCAAATAAACCACCAAAGGACCTTGTTCCTATCGGTATTGAAGTAACGAATATAGGTGAAATACCTGCAGAGGGAATTGGAATTTTTTTGGATTTTCCAGAGGAATGTGAATTGGTTGATGAACACGAGGCAATTGGGGGATTTGTATCTTATCGGAAAGATAGCAGTGGATTATTTGTTGATAAAAATAATAAGTCGGTAGCATATGCAGGGATAGACATATTAGGAAACGATTTGAAAATGCGAAATTTCCGGAGAATATATGTTCGTTTTCCCGAAAAAAAACACTGTTGAGTCCTAATATTATTTCGCCTACTATCCCAAAGAGCTTGCCCCTTCATAAACATACCTCCTTTTCGTTCCACTCGAGGAACATCCCAAGGATACTTGCGCCTCTCAGTTTCCTGATAAACGC
>Ga0307379_10007269_pt1 | contig 15076 bp, 20 predicted proteins | sample UN2MG_FD_202237 | JGI IMG/M metagenome (GOLD analysis project Ga0307379, IMG submission 202237) | Soil microbial communities from Risofladan, Vaasa, Finland - UN-2 | ecosystem: Environmental > Terrestrial > Soil > Coastal area > Acid sulfate soil | place: Finland: Risofladan, Vaasa | collected... | reverse complement strand
CTCGTTCTGCCCCGCCTGCAAATGATACGAGGCGTTGCTCTGCGGCCTGGGCCTGTGCGCCCAGCTTGACGAACTCGATTGCTTTTTGTGCGCCTTTCAGCGCCGCATATCCTACCGCAACCAGCTTGACGGCATTGCCGAGCTTCAGTAGGTTGGCGGTCCCCGTAGTATCGCCGCCCGAGACGTTGATCTTGATGTTGCGTTCGATGCTCACGATGCCCTCCGTTGCTTCACATTATAGCCTATCGGTGCCCCCGTCGAACCATTCGCCGACGCGCCGCAGCGCATGCCTCACCCTTGCCTTGCCCACCTGCCAGTTCCGCAGGACCAGGTAGCAAAGCCACTGCCACAAGCGCACCCACCAGCGGCGCGGCTTTGGCGGCGTGATACGTAGCGCGATTACTCGCCTTCTGTGGTAGCTCATTGCCTACCCCTTCTATCTCACATGTTCATACAAGAGCGTGGCGCAAACTACCGCGTCCTCGTTGGTGGTAGAGAGCGCGACCTTGACGCTATCAAAGATGCTTACGAGCGTGCCCTGATTGGTTATGTCGCTTCCGTCCGCCGAGCTCACCGCCTGATGCAAAACGTGATGCCAAGCGTCCGTGGCGCCCGTAACGGCAAGGATCGGCGTGTAAGGCGCCGTGATCCCTAAGATCGTTGTCGTCGTGCCCACGGGCGGAGAGCCGCTGAAGGCCAAGTGGATCGAGTAGATCACGCCCTGAATCGGGCAAGTTGTCGTGCCCTCGCCGGTCGCGCTTCCGGCCGATCCGGTCGCTGCTGCCGTTGTTATCTGTATGCGCTGGATTGACATTGCTTTGTCCCTATCCTTTCAGCCCCTAGGGGCTCGGCCCGCGTTGCCTGGCGCTGGGAGGCAATGCGTCGGCCGCCCAGGCCGAGCCCCACCACACAAGGAGAACAGAATGCTACGCCGGCACGGGCGCGGTGAAGGCCACGCCCTCAAAGCGCTTCGCGCTGTCGATGATGCCCGAGTCCACAAGCTCAGCCGGACTTTGCGACATGCCGAGCCGATCGGCCCAGTCCGCAGCTTCCTCCAGGCGCTCGCCCCTGGTCACCGGCGCCTCCAGCTTGCGCCCCAGCTCGGCGAGCTTGCGCTCAGCATCTCGCCGGGCAGCCACTGCACCCGACCACGCCAAGTGCTCCAGCTCCCCAAGCGCCATCTGTGCCCGGGCGGCCGTGCCCATGTCGGTGCTCTTGGCCAGCGCCGCCAGGTGCTCGCTGCCATATCTGCCATACAACCACGCCCCGGTCTTGTCGCCTGCAGCAAGCGCCGTCTGATAGAGCTCGACGACGTCGGCCGGACCGCTCTGGCGCTGCAGATCCTCACGAACGAACGCCGCCCGCGCCTCGGCCTCTTGCCATTCGGCGCCTTGCGGCCCGGCCGCCGCGACGGCCTTGTAGTATTCGGTTTCCAACGCCGCCCGAGCCGCCTCCAGTTTCTCGCGGCCCTGGGCCCGCAGGTCCGCAATCTCGACCTCTAGCGCTTCCTCGTGCTCGGCGATGCTCGCCTCGCGCTGTGCCCGGATCGCCTTGATTCGCGCCTCGACCACGCGCTGGGGTACTTCGACCCCGTTCTCGATCGGGATGATGATCTTTTTGCTGCGTAGGCCCTCGATCGCCGTCTCATGCGCCGTCCGGACCCGTTCGATCTCACCCACCACCTGCTCGACGCCTTCGGTTGCCATGTTCGTGTCCTTTCTATGGTTTTACCATCGATGCGGCCGCTGGGCAGCCGCCTCCGCTTCCTGGTACCGTCGATTCATCAGCGCCGCGATCTCGCCCGCCGTGGTAGGCTTCGGCTCTGGCGGATCGTCGATGTAGCTGTAGGAATGGATCCGCTGCATGCCCTTATGCGCCATCATCGCCCCATAGTGGGCCATGCTCAGCGCTACGACCAGGTCATCACCGCTGCGCTTCAGCAGCCGGTAGCCGCGCGGCGTCTCTTGCCCCGCCGCCTTTGTCATGGCCGCGCGCAGCTCTGGACTGTGAAAGGTCCCCAGCGTGCCCGCCGTGATGGCATCATACAGCAGCTGGTCAGCCTCCGTGCGCTGGGCAGTCTGTGGCATCTCTACCACGCGGATGCCCGCCTTTTCCAGCCGCGTACTGATTGCCGCCATCTGCCAGGCGTCATAACGGACCTCTCTAACGCTGCACTCCTTACGCAAGCGCATGATCTCAGCGCCGACCGTTTCGTCCAGATCCAGCCCGGCGGTGAGATACGCCAACACGCTCGGGTGCCACTCACGCACGAGGGCCAGCTCAGCGCGCCCTGCCTTGTCATTCCAGGTGCACCCCACCAGCGCCGCCGCGTCTCGCTTGGTGCCCGCATCCACGGCCAGCCAGAGCGGGCGCTTGTCGCCGGGCGTGACCGGACGGCAAGCACGATCCTCCAGGGCGTCGAACAGCTCGATCGCCACAAACTGGCTCTCGCCAGACGTGCGCCGGTTCAGGTGCATCCGGGTGTAGGCCGACGCGCGATAGCTCGCCCGTTCGTCCGCGTAATACGCCTCACGCTCCAGATCGGTGCCCCGATAGCAGGCGACTTGTGCTTCCTCGCCCTCCATGTGAAACAGAAGCAGCCCCCCCAGGCGGTAGATGGGCCAGTCGCCAGGCAGCCGCTCCCCGGCAAGGCCCCGGTCTACCAGATCGTGCCACGTCTCGGACTCCCCAAGCCAGCCGGCGTAGCTATCTGCGATGCGGAGCGCTGGGAAGCCGTCGCGCTGCCCAGGAGGCGGCGTCAGCTCTTCCCAGGCCCGAATGCCGCCCTCGTAGATGATGCCCCACGCCTCGGTATGCGATACCGTCCAGTGGTTCGCCCCCGCCGTGCCCGCCGCATCCACGGCGAGCGCTGTAAGGGTGCTGCCCGTCGCCCCAAAGGTGAGCCGGTCACGGGTAGAGTGCACCTGCCCCGCCAGCAACGGGTGCCGCTTGCACATCTCATCTATCATCTGGTACTGGCGGCCCTGCGCCTGGTCCAGGTCATTCGCACAGCAGAAGTGCTCCCCGGGCAGCGCAAGCCAGCGCCAGGCGGCCAGGACCGCGTTGCACGTGGTCTTCCCTGACTTCTTGCAGTTGGACAGCGCCAGGGTGCGCGTCGTCTCGCGGTGCTCCCACCAGGCGTCTAACGCCGCCCGCTGCCAGGGTTCCAGCACGATCGGCTTGCCATCCTCCATGAGCCAGCCCATGCGGTGTTCGGCCCAACGAACAGGCCCCATCTCGCGCCATTGCTCAATCAGTCGTTCGATCCGCATCGCTCAATACCCTCTCTGCCTCAGCTATCGCGGCATCGATCACGTTTGGCCCGACCTGCTGTTTTGCCAAGTCCTCCAGGCGCGATAGCTCAGCCCCCGCCTTGCTGCCAAACGTCCCAAAGTGCTGGATGTACGCCACGGCCTTGTCTCGTTCGTCGTTCGCTATCGCCTGCTGTACCACGGCAAGCAGGCCCTCAACGATGGCGAAAAACGCACCGGCGAGCCAGCGCTGCGCATCCACGCGCCCTTGATGCGTCGCGACCTGCTCGGCATAGCGGTGCTGGATCGTCGCCAGGTCGCCGTGCAGAGGCTGCCCTGCTGCCAGATCCTTGATGGCGCCAGCCACGCCGCCGGCTGCCATGTTCTTCTGATTGCCGACCGGCCCGCCAGGACCGCCTGCGTGGCCAGGCGCAAGGCGCGTGTCCTTGCCGATCTCGTTGCCCTCCACAAAGCAGCCCTTTTCGTCTCGCCCGTCGTCTCTACTCACCGGCCTCTCCGATCGTCGGCGTCGTGTCCAGGGCGCTGCCTGCCAACCGCTCGACCGCCCAGCTCCAAGGACGCGGCGTATTCTGGATCATCTGCTCGACCGCCCCACACAAGTCACCCGGCACCACCACAGCAGCACCGTCAAAGGCCGCCACGACGCGATCGATCTCTTTCTGGATCTCTGCTACCAACTTGGCCTTGCGATAGGTCGCTGCCAACACGGCCTCGGCGGGCACGACCTTGACCACTCCGGCCGCCTGCAGCTTGCCTTCCAGCCAGGCAACCAGTTGGGCGGAGTTCATGGCGTTGAGTTCTACCCGCTGACCTCCCCATGCCCGATACATCTTCGTCTTACACAGATAATCGGCTTCCTGCCGCGTCGCGCCGCACTCATAGAGATTCTTCCGTGGGTCGGTCGACTGCTTATAGGTCACTGCCTCGCCCTCCAGGCCCAGGTCCTCGACGTCGATCAATCTCAGCCCCAGATCCGTCACGTTAGGACGACTTGAGAACTGGTAGCGCCGCGTATCATGCGCCAGGGTATGCACGATCGAGAATCCGGCCTTGTCGAAGTCGCGCAGCACGAATACACGTACCCCCGCGTTGCTCACTTCCTCGACCAGAGAGCGCGCTGCCGTCACCGACATGCCCTTGGTGCTCATAATGGCCAGGTCGTAGCGGTCGGTCAGCTTGACGGCGCGCCATAGCTCGTCAAACCCCTCCTTTTCTACGAACAGGACAGCCCCGTACTGGTTGGCCGGGCCGCTTGTCTGGACGTCGAGCGGGAATGTCAGGTCCTCCATCTCCAGCCCACCGGGCCAGTAGACCCAACTCTCGACATAGCGCCGCGCCTCCAGGGTGCCCAGGCCGATCTCGGCCCCGCCGTGCGGCTCCCGGAGGTGGCCGCGCGCGTCGAACACGACGTCCCAGTCCACATCGTACTCGTTTACATAGTCGGGCAAAAGGACCTGCGTAAAGTAGGACGAGTTTTTCCAGCACTGCCCGCCAGTCAGCTTCAGGACCATCGGGCGCGCAGCATACATGATCTGTCGGGCATTGGCCGGCAGCGTGCCGCCCGCGCTGGCCTTGTTGTACGCCTCGGGCATGACCTGGTAGGCTGCATCTTTCACCGTCACCTTGTAGGAGCGCCGCATGTCCTGGACCTGGCGCGTGGATCCCCGCTCGGAGCGGCGCATCTTGCGCTTTTCCATGGTCCAGTCTTTCGCCGCGGCCTTGAGCGCGGCCTGCATCGCATCGCCGATCTCTACCGGCAGCGTCGTTGTTGTCACAGTGCCGCCTTCCCTCGATCGGTGAATCCGAGCCGCGGATAGGCCAGGTGCACCGAAATGAACACCGGGTCATCCCACTCGACCAGCACCGCCTCCAGCCAGTCGGGCAAGCAGGCAATGGGGGACTTGAGAACCGGCGCCCAGTTCAGACCGACGATCAACTGGCGCCCTCCCGCCTGCTCGAAGCCACAGAATACCACCTCGAGCATGAACGGCAGATCACCCGCCATGCCGGCCTGCTTCTTGTACCGCATCGTGTCCAACGCGACGCCCCCCAGGTCGGCCAGCCATTGGCGGAAATGGTCCTCACCGATGATGCCGAGCGCCTTGGCTGCAACCGGGCGAGCCGCGGCGCACATCGCGGCCAGTAGCCCCGCCGTCGCGCCCGCGTCGATATCCCCGTTCTGTACGAGGTCGTGGAGATACGCACCGGACAGACCCAGCCCGTCCGTGATCGCCTTCTGCTTCGCCGTGCCGGACAGCCCCCGGAACTCGGATACGAACTCGCGCACGGTGCGCGCGCGTCCGCCGCTCCATTCATCAGCGACATAGGCCGCGATCAAGGCGCGCAGCGCCTCCGCGTCGTACCAATGCGGGTCGGTGGGATCGCCGGGCGTCCATTTGCGCCAGGCCGGATCGGTGGCGGTGAATGTGGCCCCGCCGTCTGGGGTCCGGCAGGCGAACGTGGCATGCGGGTTGAACAACGCGTACTGGCGCACCAGCACAGACACATCGTTGTAGAAACTGGTGCAAGCGTCCGCGCCTCTGTAGCCAGCTACCCCAGGCCAGTGCATTTTTACAAGCGTGCCCGTTCTTACAAGCCCGTCCTCCTGGATGGTACACTCCAGGCGCGGGCGTTGGGCGATGCGATCCAGCGTGACGTCGACCTGGTAGACCTTGCCGCCGGTTGTGATGTCCACGCGCCCGCACTCGCCGCTGGCCACGAAGGGCGCAGCCCACACGCACTTGAGCGCATTGCCTAGCTGACCGCGGCTCGGGCTCGCATAGTACATCTTGTCGCTGACCCGGACCGCATAGTCCAGCGATCGCTCCAGGGTCGTCACCGGCAAGCCCGGCCCGTTATCCCGAACCGATACCCAATCCTCGGCCACCTCTACCGCGACCTCCGGCGCGACGCCCGCCGTCTCGCAGGCGTCCAGGGCGTTGTCCATCAGTTCTTTCAGCAGCGCGATCGGCCACATATAGCGCCCATGCCCGATCTGCATGGTGAGCTCTTTCTCGGTGAAAAACTCCAAGAGCCGACTTGTGCTAAATGTCGTTCGCCCTAGCGTTGTCATCGCTGCCCTTCCCCTTGACCGTAATCGCTTGCGTAATTATGCCTTTTCGTAGGTGTCGCCGCGCGCCCAACGCTGCCCGCCTTGCGTCTTCCGCGAGCTTGCGCAGCGCCACACCTTCTGTTGGCGTCGTTCATTGCCCCCGCCGCCTATGGTGTCTTGCTGACACTAAGTGCCCCCGATCCGTCTGGCGCACTGGTGCAAAGAGCGCTTCCCACCAACATCCACACAATGGGTAGCAAACATAGCAAACATGCAAACATCACAAAAGAGGCAAACTACAATCGTCAGAATGTTTGCTATCCTTGCTATCCTTGCTATGTTCGTCTTTGTTGCTATCTTTGTGTGGTATATTGTACGGTTGCTGTCGTCCTTGGCGGCTCCCCTTGACAATCAGGCCCTGGTTGAGCATGTCGGCCAGCGTATGCGACACATAGCCTGTGCTCTTCCCCACATGGTCGGCTATGCGCGTCGTGGTCGGCAGCACACCCAGCAGCTCGAGGTCTTCGATCACGCCCAGGATCTGCCCCTTCATCGTCTCTTCTTGCACCTTGCCCGCCTCGCCTACCAACTGCCAACAGCAGGTACGTACGTCCCACTGGATAGCCAGTTCCAGCCACTCGACATCTCGCCCCACGACCTTGAGCGTGGCGCCTTGCTTGCCCCGTTCGCTATAGAGGCCCCAGATCGTGTCCGGCACTGCGGACTTGGCGGTTGCTTCCATAACGTCATCAATGGGATCCGCTGCAAACGCGCTCTGCTTCCGATGGTGGTCCAAGACCTGGATCGTCGTGCCTGTGCGGTTCACGAGGTTCTGCAAGCCGCCCACCATGGTCGCCATTTCCGCTTGATCGCGTTGGTTGGCCATGCCCGCCGCCCGCGAAAACGTGTCGATCACGACAAGATTGTAGCCCTCGCCCTCGATCGCCGCGCGCAGCTTGTGCAGGCCGCCGTCTTGGAAGGTAGGCCAGCTGATGTCATAGGTGATCTGTGCGTTGTCGGGGATGCCCATGTCCCGGCTGCGCTTGCGCAGACGTCGGCCCGGGTCCTCGTAGGCAATGAACAGGACCTTTCCCGCCCTCACGTCCCGGTCCAGGAACTTACCGCCGGTGCCGATGGCACAGGCAATCTGCAGCGCCATGAACGACTTGCCGATCTTGGGACGGCCCGCGACCCACGTGAGGCCGACCGGCAGCAGGTCCGGGATCAGCCATTCGGGATCTGGGAAGTCAGCCTGGTAGAGTTCGGCTTGTGTCCAGTGCAGCACATCGCCGTCGCCGTTGGTGCGGTTCGACGCCGCCTCGCGCATCGTCTGCACCACGGCATCCAACATCTCTTGTGCGGGCCTCAGCCGTGCCGGGTCCTTGCTGCGCAAGTCGATGAGCAGGTTTTGCGTCTGGATATAGAGCAGGCGCTTCATTGCCAGGTCTTGCAGGATCTTGGTGTAGCTGACCGCATTCTCTGGGAAGGGGTTGCTTCCTACGATTTCGGAGAGGTAGCCGGCCCCGCCCGCGTCCTCCAGGTATCCCGTCTTGTCGATAGCGTGCTCTAAGAGGTGCGCGTCGACCGGCCCCGGTGTCCCGCCAAACTCCTTACGCAGCATCATGTAGATGATCTGGTGGGCGCGTTCGTAAAAGTCGGTCGGCAGGAGGGTGAGATCGTCGATGTGCTCGGGATAGATCATCAACGCCGCAAGCAGTTTGCGTTCGGTTTCCTTGTCGAAGAAGTCGTGCTCGACCTTCGGCTGCTTCACGCGCCCCCCCGCTCATGCGCCTGCTGTAGCAGTTGCCGCCGCCGCTCTGCCTCAAGCTGGCGGTAACGCTTCTGGTGCCGGGCGGCTGTGCGCATGTCGTCTGCTAGGACGGCCGCCTGGTATGCGGCTCGTTCCGTGCTCATGCGCCGCTGCAAGTCGTTCGCCAGCGCCTTCACATCGCACCGTCCCCCACCGGCCAGGTCAGCACGAAAAGATAGACCCGGTGCAGCCGGTCATTTTCCGCCGGAGAGAGGTCGCTTGCGCCCTGGTCCCGGTCGTGGTACAATGAGAATGGTGACGCTATCCGGCCCCCGCCGTTTGTGTCGCCGCCGCCGCTCTGGGGTGTGTCTGCACTCCAGGCGGCGTTTCTCTGTCCGATGTTCATTGCTGTCCCTCCCATATGTGAATGTCCCATCTGCCCCAAGTGGTGCGGGGACAGGGCGCGTCCGCCCATGCCCCCGGGGACAGGACAGGTCAAGCGGCTTGCTCCAGTCCCGCAGTGCGTTGCTTGGAGAATTCCAGCAGGCCACGCTCGGCGAGTGCCTCACGGAGCATATAGCGCGCCTGATCGCGCGGATGTCGGTATTCCGATGCCGACAGTTCGCGCAATGCTTTTGCTTCGGCTCCCGTTAGCCGGAAACGGATCAATACCTCTTCCACTTGGCACCTCCCAACAAAAAGGGCCTAGGCTGTTAACCTAGACCCATTATCGCATGGTGGGAAGCGAAGATATAGTGATTCTTCCGTTTCTTCCGTTTATTCTTGCATCGACCTCCAGCGCTGTTCTCTAACTGCCTTGTTGAAACTGTCGCGGAGATCGGCTAAGCGCTTGGCTCGCGGCCCGATCCGGCGCCGCCATTCATCGAACACTTCTTCTCGATCGCGCTCACATTCCCACAGTTGGCGACAAGCCCAGTCATCGTCCTCGTTGCGTGGGCGGCCCGGCACTCCTCCCCAACCGACGTTGTAGTGTCCGCTGTCCGTGTGTTCATCAGATTGCTGCTCGGCGCTCTGGGCCTGCGCCTCAGCCTCTCGCGCCAAGTCCGCGTTTCGCTTCGTTTGGAGGAACTGCCACGCGTACTGAGCGCGATCCAGAATCGGGCGGATGATCTCGTTCTGGCGCTTGCGTCTGTCCTCGGCATCCCGGTCTCCCAGCGCCATGCATTCGGGTATGGTGCCATCACCCGGGTGCTCAAGGGCCAGGACCCGCACCAGATCATCGCCATCATAGGAGACGACCCATTCGAAGTAGTCGCTGCTTCTCTGCTCCCTCGTATAAGTGTATCCGAGCGGCCGGAGCTCCTCATGCAGCACATACGTCACAATGTTGTCCAGGTTCTCTGGCGTGAGTTGATACTTGTCCATAACGAAGCCGCCTCCCATCGCTTGCGGTCGGCGGCTCTCTGGTGTATAATCTAGTCATCAGGCCGCCGGTCCCGGTCTGGTCGTGCCCCAGGCGTTCACCCGCCGTGGGGCTTCCACTTTACTGGCTAGTAGTTGAGGTTCTGGGCACTAGAAGATCCTACCTAACTGCCTTCCGATCCAGACCCAGTGTTTCCCAAGAGCCTCCATGTCTATCTCGCGCACCAGATTCGTAAGATGCACGCCCGTATTGTACTCGCGGTTCGCCTTAGCGACAGTAGCAGCGTCTAGCCTGGATGCCGCCTCACGTGTATCCAGCTCATGGTTTATTCGGAGACGCTCTAGCTCGATCCTGTGGACGCGCTCGATGTCCTTGACCCGCATTGTCTTGTGCGCTAGCATGTCCGCGAGCTTAAAGAACCATCCGCCCATAAACGCAGTAAGGACGTATGTCCCGATCTTGCCCCATTCGAACGCCATAGTAGTGACCTCCAAACTGGCCCCGGTTCCGCCTTTCCTTGTCTCTGCACCTCGTGACTCTTGCCTATTGTAAACGAATCAGCGCAGCTGTGCAAGCCGTTTTGTCGCTCTCGCCAAGTGGTGCTATACTCTACCTGCCGTCGGCCACCTGCCCCACCCCGCCGATGGCGAGTTCACTGGAGGGCGCGTCGGTCTAAGCTGCCGGCGCGCCCGCTCTTTGTCACACTGGCACAAAGTCGGATGCCGTGACCTCCAGGTCCAGGCTCAGGTCGAGATACCGTTGGGTCGTGCTGATCGACGAATGCCCAAGCAGCACGGATAGCTGCCCGATATCCACGCCTGCATCATAGCCCAGGTGGGCAAAGCTTCGGCGCAAGTCGTGCGGTGCCAGCCCCGGGCAGCCGATGGCCTTCCCGTGTCGCCGCACGACGTCAAAGATGCCGATCGTGGACAGCGAATCCCCCAGACGCTTGCCCCGGCCCAGGCTGCGCACGATGCGCCCGGTGCGCCCGGTCACGCCGGCCCATCCATCCAGTAGGGCGGCGAGTGTGGCGCTGATGGGCACGACGCGATCCCGCCCGCCCTTGCCGTGGATCTCTAGCACCGTGCGCATCTTGTCGCCGACCGGCTGCTGCTCGATCGCATCCCAGGTCAGCGCCGCCAGTTCAGCCCGCCGCAGGCCAGCGCCTACGAGTAAGCCCAGGACCACGCGATCACGCAGGCCGACAATGTCGTCACCGCAGGTCGCCATCAGCGCGCGCACCTGCTTGGCCGACAGCCAGGTGTGGACTTTCATCCCCTTGCCGCAGGGCTCGACCGTGATCGCCTCGGGCAGCGCTTCGAGGCGCATGATCGTCGCCTGGACATCGCCCAGCGTGTCGGGCGTAACGGATGCCTTGGCCCGTGCGATGCGCTCCTTGGCCCACAGCGCGACCGCCGAGCGTAGATGTCGCCGCCGCGCGTTGCCCAGCGTGTCGGCGTAGGCCGCCAGGCTGCCCACGTCTGCCAGGGTGCCCCCGTCATCTGTGTACGGTCGCAGCGCCCGGGTGTAGGCCGCTTTGGTAGACTCTGCCTTGCCGCTGCGCGCGATCAGCGCGAGCGGGTCTGGTGTTGCCCGATAGGTCGTTAGCTCGCCCATGCTACCCTCCCAGGCATCTTGCACGTGATGGGCGATGACGGCAAGCGGTTGTCAGTTGTGAACACTACTCGCAGGAGTAGTGGACGCAACCGGCAATCGAGCTTGCCTGACAGCCCCGCCATCGTGCTTTCCAGGTACACTACCTTTTGCTCATTCTCGTATGCCAGGACGCCGCGCACGTCTAGCATCTCGATCACGCGTCGCCGTCGGTCAAAGTCCGCCTCGCCGCCCTCGAGGTGCGCGCGGATCTCGGCCCCAAAGTCGGCGATGGTCGCGATCTGGTCGTCGGTCAGCGTTTGCACCTCCAGCGTGGCAGCCAGCTTAGCACGCTCGTTCTCTAGTGCCTCGGTCGTGCGCTCCAGCTCGGCGCGCCGCCGCATAAGCAGTTCTTTGGGGAAGTCACCGCCCAGGTAGAGGTCGAGCAGACGCGCGAGCTGGGCCTCGTTGTCTGCGATCAGGTCATCGATCACGCTCAGCCGCTCGCGCAGTGGGGCGTGGTCTTGCGCCCGCTCCTGTTGGCGCATGTGCAGCTCTTGGGTGAGCTGTTCCGGGTTCAGCAGCCACTCGCGGACCCATTCCCAGACAAGCGCATCCACCCTGCGCGCTGGGAACGTGGGCAGAGCGCACGTTCTCACGTTCCCATACCGGCCACTGCATCGGTAGTACAGGTAGTGACGCCTGGTCCCATCCTTGAGCGTCCTGCTGGAGTGCTCCGATGTTACCTTGTACCCACAAGCACACGTCAGCCGATAGCGCATTAGGTACTCGTGCTTGACGTTGCGCTTGGCGTTCGTCCTGTTGCTTTTCGCCTGTTGCTGGGCAGCCCTCCAAAGCTCTGGCGACACAATGGCGGGCACATCAACGGCGATCCACTGCTCGCGCGGGTTGGCTTCGCCGGTTGTGCCGTTGCCCTTGCCATAGTGCCAGACGCCCTTGTACGTCTCCTTGTGCAGCATCTTGGCAATCGTGCTGTGTGTCCACGTGCCGCGCCCGCGCACCTTGTTCCCCGTCAGGTCGTGGATGTCCTCCCAGGTGGGCACGCCCATCTCGCTGAGCCGGTCCGCGATCTTGATCATGGACATCTTCTCGCCCGCTTCGTCGCCGTGCACATACCAGTCGTAGACCATGCGCACGACCTTGGCTTCCGGCTCGTGGACCACCAGCGTGCCGTCATCGGTCAGCCGGTAGCCATAGGGCGGGCGGTTGCCGTGTAGCATCACCTTGCCAGACTTGGCGATGTTGCGCAAGCCGCGCGTGCTGCGCTCCGCGATCTTCAGTCGTTCGTATTCGGCCACGACCGCGCGCACGTTCTTCATGAGGTTGCCCTCTGGCGTGTCGGGGTATTCGCCCAGCACATAGTCGATGCTCACGCCCGCGCGCTTCAGCTCGCCCTCGACGATCAGCTGCTTGGCGAGCGAGCGGGCGAAACGGTCCAGCTCGCGCACCACCAGCACGTCAAAGTGTCCGGCCCGCGCCATCTCCAAGGCGCGATCAAGCTGCTCTAGGTCAAAGGATGCGCCGCTTGCGCCGCGTTCGTCCTCGGCCAGCTCGGCCACGATCTCATAGCCCTTTTGCTGGGCATACTCGCGCCCCATCTCTAGCTGACTGGCAAGGTTGCGCCCCTCTTTGCGCGTATCGTCGCCGCTCACTCTGGCGTACAGCACCGCTCGCTTGGTCATATCGCTTCCCATTCTCTATGCTTGCCCGCCCAGTGCTGCCCACCAACTCGCGCTGATGGGCAGCGTCGACGATCAAGCGCCCTTCTTGGCCATCAGCTCCAGGACCCCCTTGATGCACTGGCGCAGGGAGTCATCGTCCATCGACCGGATGGCGTACACCAAAAAGTCGATCTGCTCATCTAGCGTCATGCTGCGCAACATCTCTCGCGCCTCATCCAGTTGCTCATCCCGGCGGTTGGCGTCTTCGGTCAAGCCGCGCGCAAACTCCAGCAGTTCGTCGGTCATCGGACCTCCATCTCTCGCGGCTCGCACTCCGCGCACACCGTCGATCCGCAGGAGGTGCAGTTGTACAGCGGGATCGCCGGCGTGCCGTTCTCGTCCTCTTGCATCCCAACGTACACCATCGGCCCGCGCTTGCCACAAGTCGGACAGGTCGCGATCTCGACCTGCACGCCGAACGTCGCCGCCAGTGCATCCACTCGCTCTGGCAGTCCGCCCACGATCCGGGCGCCCCACAGCGCGCGCACCGCCTCGGCGTATGTTCCATCGTGCTGGATCAGCTCGAGCAAGCGCTGTCCCTGCTCCACTGCCAGGGACAAGCGCTCTGTGCTCTGCTGCGCGTGGTTCGGCCCGACGTTGCGCCAGGTCGCGGCCTCGACTGCCCCGGCATAGCGTTCTAGCCAGTCCACGAGGTGCTGCGCTGTGTCAACGATCAGCGAGCGCTGCAGCTCTTGCGGCGCCAGGCAGCGGCGGCCGATCTCGTGTTGTACCCGGTGCGCCTGATCGAGCAGCATCCGTTCTTCGATCAGCTCACTGGTCATGGTGCTTGTCCCTTGGTCCGATGTGGGTGTCCACGTCCAGGCCCAGGCCCTCCAGCGCCTCTTGCAGATCGTCGGCCTCTGTCTCCAGCATGCGCGCCCGCGTGTGGGAAGCGACGGTCAACGCTGCGAAGCCGCCCTCCAGCGCATAGGCCACGTTGTGGTCGTGGATGCACTCGACTGGCGCCCACTCGCTGCACGCCAGCTTGCATGCCCTCGACAGGATCGCGCATTCTTCCGGTGTCAGATCTACCTTGACCGTACCTGTGACTTCGTACACCTTCATTTGCATTGCCTCCCAAGTTTTGGTATACTTGGGGTGAGACTGGCCCGTAAGGTTCGTCTCACCCCCGAGCGCTCCCCAGCTAACCCCTGGTGGGCGCTCGACTCTTTGCCGCAGCTTCGCCCTTCGGCGTCGTTGCGACCCGCCCGTTCTCGATCTCTTCCAGCTTCACGACGCCCAGCCCGGTCAGCCGCTCGAACGTTCGCAGCACGACGTCGCCCGGCTTCGTGTCCAGAAGCAACCGTTGCACGGTTTGCTTTGCCATTTTGTCATCACCTCCCTTCTGTTTGGGTAACTTCTACGGCTCGCGGCCTCGGTTCGTGCGCATGTACCAGTCGCCGGTCACGCTGTACGCTTTGTGGTTCAGCTCCATCGTCGCCTGGTGTAGCCGCTTGCGCGTGATCTTGCCATCCTTGGCAATGTACGTCTTGAACAGCCGCCCTTTGTGGCGCTTGTAGGCGTACCAGTAGCGCCCGCTTTGGGTAACTTTCACGGCGATAGAGAAGGTGCCGTAACTGAACTTGACCCGGTAGCTCTCGGTCCCGTTCAGGATCTCGTCTGTCAGTTGGCCGAAGAAGATTGCTCGCTTTGCCATCGGTTGCCCTTTACGGTGCTACTAACACTATCGAGGAAAAAAAGAGGGCGCGCTACTCGCGCTCCAAGTCCTTCCCCCGCGTTGGATCGTTCAGTCCCTTGCCCACCACTGCGCGTTTGTATGCTTCGATGCGGTCCTTGGGCCACCGGTACCAGCCGCGCCCATCTTTGACGCCGCCCAGAAGATCGGCCTTGCGCAGCAGGACCACGGTTGACAGGTTCAGGTACCGCGCTGCTTCTCTTGTGGTCATCGTTTCGTTGTCCATTGGCCCTCCCTGGTGCTGCTAACAGTATATCATGGATGCCCAAACCGCGCAAGCCCGACTGCCCCGTTTTGGCCCTTCCAACCTTAACAATTCGCGCAAGTTTGCGCCCGCCATTCCGTGACCCATCGGTGTTCTCGTATGATGACACCTTATAATGGGTGCCGCACAGTATCCCCGCGCGCGTGGGCGCATGGCTAAGATGGTGAGGCGTCGGCTTGCCCGCTGGCAAAAGTTTTCACCGGTGAAACTTTCCGCGCCCTTGTAAGGTACGAGCGTGCCCGTTCTCCTATCCCGTCGCGCACCCGAGTAACCCACTTGCTGCCTGAGATCCACACCTCGACGTAACCCGTCAGTGCGAAGT
>Ga0307379_10007268_pt1 | contig 15077 bp, 9 predicted proteins | sample UN2MG_FD_202237 | JGI IMG/M metagenome (GOLD analysis project Ga0307379, IMG submission 202237) | Soil microbial communities from Risofladan, Vaasa, Finland - UN-2 | ecosystem: Environmental > Terrestrial > Soil > Coastal area > Acid sulfate soil | place: Finland: Risofladan, Vaasa | collected... | reverse complement strand
CAGGCGGTGTGGTCGGGGGCCTCGAAATAGGTCTCGTGCTGGTCACGGTCCACCATGTCGGTCAGGGACGCGATGAACTGACAGGCCTTCTGACTGGCGTTGGGTGTGCTGGTGTGCTGAAGTGCCGCCCGCAGCATGTAGAAGAGTCTCCTCCGCTCGGCCGGGGCCTTGGCGGCCCACTTCGACTTCAGGCTGCCGTCCTCGCCGGAGAGACCCTCCGGACCGGACGCCCCGATGATGTTGGGGTTAACGCGTTTCAGGATGTCGATGTGACTCCAGTCCCCGGGGAAGTCGTACCCCTCCCCCGGCCAGATCTTCCCCCGCAGGATGGTGTCGGTGGACCACATGGTGGCGTAAGGTCTCAGCTTCTGCCACTCCACGTCGCCGAGGATGCGGGCGATGGCACTGGTGCCCGGGTGGTCGACACTGTGGTCGTGCTCCATGACCTCGTTGGGACCGAAGTAGCGGTCCTGGTTCATGGGGTTCTCGGGTGAGGGGAACTTGTAGTAGCTGGCCCCGTCCCGTCGCCAGCCCACACGCCAGCGGCTGTTCCCGTTGACGGGAATCCCACTGCCCCCGCCCCAGCGGTACCGGATGATCTCGCGTGCCTTGGCCCGGTCCGCCCCCACGTCGGGCGGATGACCTTGACCGTTGATGTACTCATACCCCGGGTAATCGTCCCGACGGAAGAGCCGTTCGAGACTGGCCGCCGCCGGGGCATACAGGACGTTGTTGTAGGCGTGCGGGAAGCCCCCCCGGTAGAGGTACTCGACCTCCGTGGGAAACCCCTTCCACTCGAGACGTCCGAGATGCTCACTGGGAACGGTGGAGTCGGTCTGGTCGATGGCCCGTCGGGCCGCCAGGTTCAGCCCCCCCATGGCGTTCAGGTAACCGGAGGAGGCCCCGTCCACGTTCCCGTGGACGTTGAAGTTGGCGTAGCCGGAGTGGGTCGGTCCCACCTTGACGCCCCACTGCCAGCAGATGCCCCCCGGCAGCATGGTCTCACCCGTCATCCGTGAGCCACACTGGTACTCCGTGTTGCCCGAATAGATGACGAAAGGCGGCGTGTCCGCGTACCATGTCGACCGACGTCCCTCTTCATTGAAGATGCTGTTCGACCAGCTGCCGCCGCCCGCCGCGAGCGGATCCGCCACCCAGTTCCAGTAGGGCGGGTTGATGCTGCCGTCCATGTCATCGTCGATGCCGGGCGGGAGGGCATCCGGGTGGTGCACCTCGACGATCCTGCCGTCGTCGGCAAAGGCGTTCTGGGAGCGTCCCAGCCAGATGTCGTAGTCCCGACCCGAGAGGGAAGACCCCTTGTAGTTGGCGTAGTACCGTCCGACGACCCCGCCGTTCCACGTGTACGACTGCTGGGGAATGCTGCCGTAGTTCTGGGCGTAGAGGCTGCCGCCGGTGGTCCCCCACGACGTGTAGGGGGCACAGAACCAGACGTCGTCACAGACCGGCACCGCCAGTCTGTCGTCGACATAGACCTTCCCGGCGTTCTGGTCGGGGTCCTGGTAGAGTCCGGGAATCCTCACCGTGGGGGGACTGACGTTGTCACCCGGGGACCGCCACTCGTACCCCACGTAGCCCATCCCGGTGTCACGGTTCTCGTACTTCCCCCACGTCCGGTTGAGGTCCTCACGGAGGAGGGACTTGAAGTAGTTCAGCATCCCATGGGCGAGCATCTCACAGCGCTGGTCGTCGACGTAGTTGCGGGTGACCCGTGTGTCCAGACGCATGAGGGTGATGAAGCTGGTGGCCATGATGGCCAGCATCGCGAGCACGGAGATCGCGATGATGAGACCGCTCCCTCGACCGGTCCGGAACCTCGAACCTCTCGACAGCCCGTCTCGCTCCCTGTGAAATCCTGTCGTCACGGTAAGTCGCCTCCGAGGCCCCCTAGTCCGAGCGCTTGCCGAAATACACCACCTGTGAGAAGGTCCGCACGACCGGGTCTTCCTCCCCCCAGTAGTCCAGGGTCGGGTCCGGTCCCGGGACGTACCATTTCTTCTTGCCGACGTCCCACTGGTACTGCTTGGCGTAGCGTGCGTCCGTAATGCGCATCTCGACGTAGACCGACCTGGGCAGTCCCCGTCGACGGGCGTTGCCGCCCACACTGATCGTCTCGTCACTGTTCCAGTCCAGGGTCTGGAACTGCCGGATCCCGCTGTACTGGTCGAAGACCTTGATGTTGAAGAACAGGCAGTTCCGGACGAACGGGTTGCCTGCCTCGGGCGTCCCGATGGTCAGGTCGTACATCTCGGTCCGATAAATGGCCGACTTGTCGAGACGGACCTTCTCGTCGTTCAGGTAGTAGGCGACGCGTGCACAGTTGACGTCGTGACCGAAATAGGGGTTGTCGGCGCCATCCACCGTCTCCCGGGTGTCCCGGGCCATGATGCCCGTGCTGAAGAAGATGCCCTCGCTGTCGTCACGTTTCTGGACGCCCATGTTGTCGTTCTTGTAGATGCGCATCCCCTTGATGCCCGACCCCACGTCGGCGTCCACGCCGGTGAAGGCTCCCAGGATCTCGCGCTCCATGAACTCGAGTGCCGCCCGGGCATACTGATACACCTCCTGACGTGCACTCGACACCCTCACCACTTCCGAGGACCTGCCGAAAATCTCGAACAGCATGCCCCCCAGGATCACCAGCAGTGTGACCGATGCCAGGAGCTCCAGCAGTGTGAAAGCCTTCTTGTCCCGTCTCATGGTGTTCCGCCTCGGTTCAGGGCCAGTTGATCGTGTCCAACCCACTGGTGTCGGTCTCCTCCAGCTGCGACCCCAGGAGGGTGGTGAATGACTCGACCAGTGAGTTCGTCCCGATGACGTCGTTCCTCGTGGCACTCACCTCCATCTGCTGTCCCAGGAAACCGACGAGCCTGGCGTACGGACGGTCCAGTCGGTACGTCCACCGGTCGGGATCGGTCGTGACGCGGAAGGCGGTGATGCGGTACCAGTCACTCTTGTCGTCCCGCACACGGATGTAGGAGTCCACGGTGAGGTCGAGGTCCGGCTGACTGGTGAGGACCAGCTCGGAGTAGAGCGGTCGGTTGACGTCGTCCGGGTCATAGTCGGTCCCGTCCGACTTCTTGGCCGGTTTGACGGTGACCGTCCCCGACCCGATGGTGATCTCCTCGTAGTTGCGGTAGACGGAAATCTGGACGGCGTAGTAGTTGAAGTACTGCATGCGCCAGTAGTCGACGTCCGCCTGGGTGAAGCCGCCCGGGGGCAGTGTCAGACCCGGCCCGCCTCCGACGGTGAACCGGGCTTCCCACGAGAACTGCGGGTTCGAGAAATCCACCACCCGGTCACGACTGCTGGTGTTGGGGTCCACCGGTCGCTGGGTCTTCGGAAAGGTGCTGTCCTCGTTTTCGCCCAGAATGTCGGCCGGGAACATCGCCGGGAAGGTCCCGAGGAAGATGTTCCCCTTGGTGCCCCGTGGACCGAACAGGATCTGCACCATGGACGCGGTGCCGTTGCCCTGTCGGTTGCCACTGTAGGTGAACGGGTGCACCTCCATGAGGTTGCGTGCGTTCCGTGCCACGAAGGCGGCCGTCGAGGATTCCACCATGGTCCTCGATTCCCTGAGTCCCAGCGGGAAGAGCACCAGCACCGCCAGGATCCCCACCAGCAGCACAAAGAATGCGATCAGAAGCTCGACCAGTGAGAACCCGTCCGTTCGTTTCCGTCCGTTGGTCATCATCGACGTTCTCCGTGCACTTGCCTTGCCCCCGACAGCGGGCGTTTACCTCTCACACCCCTCAGTGGGCCGACACGACCCGTCCGGTGCACCGCACGACCTTCACCTGTCTCTTGTCCGGACCGTGGATCTCCTGGATGCAGATGGTGGGGTCCTGGGTCTGCACGAGGGCCCCGTTCGGACCGATCCGGACGTCCTTGTACTTGTCCCAGCCATAGGCCTCGACGGCGGTCTGACTGTCCCAGTTGAAGAAGTTGGGACTCACACTCCCCGTCGGGTCGATCGTCAGGCCGTGACCGAGTTTCACGATCTCGCTCTGTCGTGCGTTGTCGCCGTAGCTGGCCACCGAGGGGTCGTTGACGAGCTGGAAGTCGTAGTAGTAGGCCGCGTAGGCCGGTCCCCACTGCCAGCCGTCGTCTCGACTGGTCCCGCACTTGGGACAGGCCGTGTAGCTGGGACTGGTGTACTGAATCCACTCATATTCGCACTTCTTGCACTGACACTCGTACTTGCCCCACTTGTCCGTGCCTCCCGCACGATACCACAGGGTGCGGATCCAGGCGATGTTCTCCCCACCTCCCATGAGGTGCTGAAGCTCGTCGAGGTCGGGGATGCGCTCGATGATCTGCTCCTCACTCTCCAGCCACATCCAGGTGCCGTTGTCCCCCTGGACGTCGAACTCGACCGAGAAGTCCTTGCGGACGTTGGTGGCCAGTGCCCGTCCCCGCCACACCATCGTCTGGATGCCGCTCATGGCCGCGGTCCACTTCTGGCCCTTCATCATGGCCACGAAGTTGGGCAGTGCCATGGCCATCACCAGCATGATGATGGCGATGACGGCCAGCAGTTCAATCAGTGTGAACCCGGGCACCCCCGGTGTGCGACATCTCCGTGTGGCAGCCATACCACCCTCACTTTCCTTCCGCCGCCCCCGGCGTTTCCGGTTACCGTCCCATCCGTCCGGCACACGTCCGGACGGGGGCGTTTAGAGATCTTCCCCCACCGACGCCCGTCTAGCGTTTGATGTACCTCTCCAGGTTGTCCTCGGTCTCGTCGAAGTCCCCGTCGGGTCCCGACGAGACCAGCTTGACGTAGGTGTTGACGTAGTAGTACTGTATCGGACGGTCGACCTTGATGACGTTGCCAAAACCGTCGACCACCCGGTAGAGATTACGTCCGTCGGGCCCCTTGAGGTCCTTTTCGGTCTTCTCGTACCATCGCTCCTGAAGTGCGATCAGGGGCTCCGGCTGACGCGGCTGACTCAGCATCCACACCAGGGTCACGTTGTAGCCCTCGGTGCTCCACCCGCCCGAGTAGTACTCCGAGCGGAACGCGGCGTCCCCCCCCAGACCCACCGAGTCCGGGTTCGGGTAGGGGTAGTCGTGGTAGAGTGTCCAGTACCGCTCGCACGCCGTGGCCAGAACGTCGAGGATCGCCTCGGTGCGCCTGCGCTTGGCGATCTCCCTCGCCTTGCCGGCCCCCGCCATCATGATGCCCGCCAGCACGCAGATGATTGCGATGACGGCCATCAGTTCGAGCAGTGTAAACCCACCTCGTCGACGTCGTGTCATCATCCGTGTCTCCAATCGATCCACGTCCCCCCCGTGTCTCCTGCTCACCCGTTCCAGCTGCAGAGGTCGTTCACGAGTTCACTGGGGTCGTCCACCTTCCCATCGCTGTTGTTGTCCTCGTTGTCGTTCTCCACGTCCTGTCGGGCGTCCTCGGCGATGCTCCAGAGGACGGGACCGAGCTTGTGGATGCGGCTCGGGGCCCGGAGACCGTCCACGAGGGTGGTGCGTCGGCCGTCCGAGAGGTAGTTCCAGGAGTTGCCGAACACGTCGGTGAGGGCGTGGTTGACGATCCGGATCTCCCTGGGGTTGTAGTAGGGTCCGACGGTGCGGTTGCCGCCCTCGATGGTGAGCTTGGTGCAGATGGTCCTGAGCTGCAGTTCGAGGGCGGTGGGGTGCAGCAGATCCGCGGGTTCCTTGCCGGCGCCCTTCTCCTCGCCCCCGATATCGCCCAGGACCCCGTTGTCGTTGCTGTCGGTCCCGCCCGGGGGATACTTGTCGAACTCGTTATAGTACTCCGTCAGTGCCATCATCATGCGGTCGATCTCCGCACGGGTCCGGGCCCGCTGCACGTGTCGACGTGCCGCCGAGATGCCTGTCAGCAGGAGACCCGCCAGGACCAGCATGATCCCCATCACCACCAGGAGCTCAATGAGCGTGAAGGCCCTGCGACTTCCGTGTCCGGTCATGAGCGGTCTCCTTTCACTGCGCTCCGGGACAGACGTTTACTGACCCGCCTTCGAGCCGACCTGCGTCATCAGGTGGACCAGCGGCAGGAACAGACTGATCACGATGAAGGCCACGGCGGTCCCCAGGAACACGATGATGAGCGGCTCCATCAGACTCATCATGCTGGCCACCAGGGTGTCCACCTCGTCGTCGAAGTTGTCGGCCACCTTGATGAGCATCTTGTCCAGTTCACCGGTCTCTTCACCGACGTCGATCATGTTGACGACGACCTCGTCGACCACCCCACTGGCCCGCAGCGGCTCGGCGATCGTATCCCCCTCACGGATCGAGTCGTGCACCTTCCCGATGGCCCGGGCCACCACCTCGTTGCCGGTGGTGTCACGCACGATGTTGAGGGCCTCCAGGATGGGCACACCGGAGGAGATGAGCGTCCCGAGGGTCCGTGCGAAGCGACTGACCGTCGACTTGCTGACGATGCTGCCGAAGACGGGCAGGTGGAGCTTGAGGTTGTCGATGAAGTACCGTCCCCCACGGGTCCGTTTCAACAGCTTCACCAGGATGTAGAGTGCCACGGGAATCAGCACGATAAACAGGATGTATTCCTTCAGGGCCGTCGCGGTCGCGATCAGGACCGTCGTCATCTTCGGAAGCGTCGTGTCGAACGACGCGAAGATCTCCTGGAACTTCGGCACGATGTACACCATGATGATGATCAGGATGGCCGAGGCGATGGTGATGACCGCCACGGGGTAGATCATCGCACCGACGATCTTCCGCTTCAGTCGTCTCGCCTTCTCCTTGAACTCCGCCAGTCGCTCGAGGATCGTGTCCAGCACACCACCGGCCTCACCGGCCCGCACCATGTTGACGTACAGCCGGTCGAACGCCCGCGGGTGCTTCGCCAGCGACTCCGAAAACGTGCTCCCACTCTCCACGTCTTCCGCCACCTCCGCCACCACGTCCTTCAGCTTGCACGGCTTCATCTGTCCTTCCAGGATCTTCAGACTCCGCACCAGGGGAAGTCCGGCGTCCTGGAGCGTCGAAAGCTGTCGCGTGAAATTGCACAACTGCTTGTTGGACACCCCGCCGATGGTCAGGGCACTTGACTTCCGACGGGTGGACGGCTTGGCCGCGGCGGTGGTGGTCCGTCGACCGGCCTTCTGACGCACCCGGGTCGGGAACAGTCCCAGGTCGCGTATCTTGTTGACCGCCTCCTCCTGACTCGAGGCCTCGATCTCGTCCCGAACCTCGTCGCCCTTGCTGTTCATGGCCTGAAACGTATAGGTCGGCATGGTCTCTCCTCCCTGAAGGGGCTCAACCCGCCCCCGGGGTCCACAAAAGGGCCTTGTCCCACGTCCACTTAGATTCTATCACGGGCGGGAAAACCGACAAGCGGCAAAAAACGTCCGGAAGGTCTACTCCTGCTCGACCAGCGTCTCCCGGACCACCTCTTCGATGGTGGTGATTCCGTCGTAGATGGCGGCGAGTCCGGAGTGCCTCAGGGGCTGCATCCCCTCGGCGATGGCCGCCTCGCGGATGACCCCCGTGCTGACCCGCTTCACGATGAGTTCTCGGAGGTGGTCTGAAATGACCATCAGCTCGAAAATCCCCGTACGGCCACGGTAACCGGTGTTGTTGCACGCCCCGCAGCCCGTGCCGTAGTAGAACGTCCGCTCCTTCACCTGATCGGACGTCAGGTCCAGCTCCCACAGCATCTCCTCGGTCGGCTTGAACTCCTCCTTGCACTTCACGCAGATGGTCCGCACCAGCCGCTGCGCCAGGATATCCTCCAGGGTCGACGTGATGAGGTACGGCTCGATGCCGATCTCGACCCACCGTGTGATCGCACCGGGGGCGTCGTTGGTGTGAAGCGTGGAGAACACCAGGTGCCCCGTCAGCGAGGCCTGCACCGCAATCTGAGCCGTCTCCAGGTCACGGATCTCCCCCACCAGGATCTTGTCCGGGTCCTGACGCAGGATGTGCCGCAGACAGTCCACGAAGTCCAGACCGATCTCCGGGTTGATCTGCACCTGCATGATCCCTTCGAGGTCATACTCCACCGGGTCCTCGGTCGTGATGATCTTCGTGTCGATCCGGTTGATCTCGTTGAGACAGCAGTAGAGTGTGGTGGTCTTTCCGCAGCCGGTGGGTCCCGTGACCAGGATGATGCCGTTGGGCTTCTGAATCTCAGTCCGGAAGGCCTTCAGCTCGTGCTCGCGCATCCCGATCCGGTCGAGGTCGAGTTTCAACAGCGACCGGTCCAGGACCCGCATCACGACCGATTCGCCGAACATCGTGGGCAGGACGGAAACCCTTAGGTCTACAGGGTTTCCGGCGATATTCAGCATGATTCGCCCGTCCTGCGGCAGTCGTCTTTCCGCGATGTCCAGGTTCGCCATCACCTTGATACGCGAGCTGATCGCGAGGGCGAGGTGTCTGGGCGGCGGCACCATCTCGTAGAGCACGCCGTCGATACGATACCGGATCTTGAACTCGTCCTCGAACGGCTCGAAGTGAATGTCCGAAGCCTCGTCCTTGATGGCCTGCAAGAGCACCAGGTTGAGCAGCCGCCTCACCGGGGCCGATTCCGCCATCTCCTCCAGACTGTCCAGGTCGATCGTCTCGGTGGCGTCCGAGAGGAAGTCCCCGTAGCCCCCCGCCTGCTCCTGAATCTCGCCGATGACGCTTTCCACCGTCTCGATCGCGGAGCCGTAGTGCTTCAGGAGTGCCCGCTCGATGGCTTCCTCGTTGCTGACCGCCCCCCTCACTTCGCACCCGAGCATCATCCGCAGGTCGTCCAGGGAGTTCACGTTCATCGGGTCGGCCATGGCCACCGTCAGTTCGCCGTGCTCGAACGACACCGGAACCACCTTGTAGATCGTCGCGATCGAAACGGACACATGGTCGATGACATCCTGGTGAACGGTGACGGCGTCCAGGTCGACGGTGGGCATGCCCGCCTGGGCGCCCAAGGCCGAGTTCAGCTCGTCCTTCCTGATCGCCCCCATGTCGAGGAGGATCTGCCCCAGAACCTCGTGGGTCTCCAGCTGCCGCTTGAGGCCCTCGTTCAGCTGGTCCTCGGTAATCAGTCCGCGCTTCAGCAGGATCTGGCCCAGCCGCACCCCTACTTCCGCGGCGATGTCGGTCTCCGTCAACGGGATACCCCGAGCCAAACCATCCGGCGCCTGTTCGGTCATCGCTCTAACCCACTCTCAATTAAGGATTTAGGTCTGATCACCCGGGGGTCTGAAGTTCCGTCATGTCTAGCCCCGCTTCGCCCTCTTCGCCCGCGATTGCCGCGGTATACACCCGTCCGCGCGACGTCTCGAACTGCCTTATCTTCTGCTCTAACTCCCGTGGCTTCCTTGCCTTAAGGAGAGCATCCTCCGCCGTCACGATCCCCCGCTCGTAGAGTTCGAACATGTGCATGTCCAGCAGCACCATCCCGTAGCGCTTCCCGGTCTGGATGTGCGAATCGATGTTGTAGGTCTTGTTCTCGCGGATCAGGTTCCGGATGGCCGGGGTCGTGACCATGAACTCGAAGGCAGCCACGCGGCCCGTGCCGTCGGCCCGGGGCAGCAGCTGCTGGGAGATGACCGCCAGAATCGAGACGGAAAGCTGCACACGGACCTGTTCCTGCTGATCGGTGGGGAAAACGTCCACAATTCGGTTGCAGGTGCCCTCCGCCCCGGTGGTGTGCAATGTTGCGAATACCAGGTGTCCCGTCTCCGCCGCCGTAATGGCCGCCTGAATTGTGTCCAAATCACGCATCTCTCCCACCATCATCACATCCGGGTCGGCTCGCATCCCCCGACGCAGCGCCTCCGAGAAACTCGGCACGTCCACCCCCAATTCCCGCTGGTTCACGATGCTTTTCTTGTGGGGGTGGTAGTACTCGATCGGGTCCTCGATGGTGATGATGTGCCGGTCCATCCGTGTGTTGATATAGTCGATCATGGTGGCCAGCGTGGTGGTCTTTCCGCACCCTGTGGGCCCCGTGACCAGGAAGAGCCCCCGAGGCTGGTAGAGTAACTGCTTGATAATGGGGGCCAGACCGATCTCTTCGAAGGTGTAGAGCCGGTGGGGAATCAGCCTGAGTGCCAGGCTGATGCGACCCTTCTGCCGGAAAATCGACACACGGAACCGGGCCTTGTCACCGAAAGCGAAGCCGTAATCGGCGGTTCCCTCCTGCTGAAGCTCCTGGAGGGCCCGTTCGGGGGTGATGCTTTTCATCAGCGAGACGGTGTCCTCCGGGGTGAGCACCCGGGTCTTGAGCGACGCCAGTCGGCCGTTCAGACGCACGGTCGGCGGTCGTCCCACCACCAGGTGGAGGTCACTGGCATCCTGCTCAATGACCGTCATGAGCAGCTTTTCCATCAGAATCATGCGTTCAGCCATGTGCTGCGCGTTCCTTTCTCCCCTGTACTCCGGTCCTTCTTTCAGACCAGCACGACGTCGCGCTGTGCGTGAGCACCCACTTCCTCGACCGTGGTGATGCCGGCAAGGATCTTCCGGACACCGTCCTCCTGGAGGGTGACCATTCCGGAGCGACGGGCCTGGTCGCGGATGAGGTTGGTTGGCTCCACACGGAACGCCATCTCACGGAGCTGACGGGTCATTTCCATGAGTTCGAAGATCCCGATCCGGCCGTGGTAGCCGCTGTTGTTGCACGCACGACACCCGACCCCGTGCGTGAACTCACGGTCTCCCGTCTGCTGGGTGGTCATGCCCGTGGCGGCCAGCATCTTGGCGTCGGGCTCATAGGGCTCCCGGCAGTCGTTGCAGATCACCCGGACCAGACGCTGGGCCATGATGGCTTGAACGGAGCTGGCCACCAGGAACGGGGCCATGCCCATGTCGATGAGACGTGTGATGGCGGAGGGGGCGTCGTTGGTGTGGAGTGTGGAGAAGACGAGGTGACCGGTGAGGGCGGCCTGGATGGCGATCTCGGCGGTCTCCCCGTCACGGATCTCGCCGACGAGGATGATGTTGGGGGCCTGACGGAGCATGGCCCGCAGGATGCGGGCGAAGGTCATCTCGATGCGCATCCTCACCTCACACTGGTTGATCCCACTGATGTTGTATTCGACGGGGTCCTCGGCGGTGATGATCTTGCGGTCGGGACGGTTCAGCTCGTTGAGGGCGGAATAGAGGGTGGTGGTCTTGCCGGACCCGGTGGGCCCCGTCACCAGGAAGATGCCGTTGGGTCTCTTGATGATCTTCTCGAACCGCACCCGGTCGCTTTCGTGGAAGCCGAGCTTCTCGATGCCGACCAGGACGTTTTCCTTGTCCAGGAGTCTGAGCACCACACTCTCCCCGTGCGAGGCCGGGAGCGTGGAGACGCGGATGTCGATTTCCTTGCCCCGGACCCGGATGCGGATGCGTCCGTCCTGGGGAAGTCGTTTCTCCTCGATCTGCATCCCGGACATGATCTTGACACGTGAGATGATGGAGTTCTGGAGTCGCTTGGGCGGGGAGTCGACCTCGGCACATTCGCCGTCGACCCGGTAGCGGATGCGGAGTCGGTTTTCGAGCGGCTCGATGTGGATGTCACTGGCCCGGGCCTTGACGGCTTCCGAGATGATCAGACGGACCAGACGGATGACGGGGGCGTCGTCGTCGCCGCCCACGGCGGACAGGTCGAACGTCCGACCGCTCTCGTCCACCTCTTCCTCGTCCGTGAACTCGGTCAGCAGGTTGTCCACCGTCTCGACCGTGGCCTCGTAGAAGCGGTCGATCGCACGACGCACCGCCTCGGGCGAGGCCAGGAGTGGGGCGATCTCACTGTTGAGGATGAACCGCAGGTTGTCCAACGCCTCGTAGTCCAGCGGGTCCGTGATGGCCACCTTGATGACGTGCGTCCCCTCCTCACGTCCCAGGGGCAGCACCTGGTGTTTCCGGGCGACCGACCGCGGCAGCAGGTCCACCGTCATCGGGTCGATGGGATACGTGTCGAGGTCGATGACCTCCATGCGGAACTGCTTTCCCAGGATGACGGTCCTGTCGGTCTCGGAGAGATGACCGAGTCGGACCATGATCTCGCCCAGTCGACCCCCCTCCTCCTTCTGCACCTTCAGTGCTTCCCTGATCTGGGACTTGGTGGCCAGTCCCTCCTCGATGAGCAGCTGTGCGAACCCCTTGTTGAGGTCAGTCATCGCGAACTCTCCCTGACCTGTCTGACGTGCACGTGCATGGGGGAGACGCGTCGCGTCCCAGCCCCCAACGGACAATCCCGCAGACCCTCCCGACGGCTGCGCCGGAAGGACCGCCTTGGTATTCTAGGCCCTGCCGGAAGGCCTGTCAAGACCAATCCTCACCCCTCGAAAACCATGGCATTGGGGCCCTCACGGTTGACAACACCCCCTCGGACTGCTACAATTCGGCCTCTCGATCACGCCCGGAAAGGGATCTTCCGTTTCCCACTCGGAACGGCACCCCGCGGGCAGGACCCCATCAGCTATTAGAGCACGGGAGGAATCGATGGCCAAGTACGCTTACTCGTTCGGCGGCGGCACTGCGGAAGGACGCACCGGCATGAAGGAGCTTCTCGGGGGCAAGGGTGCGAACCTCGCCGAGATGGCCCACATCGGTCTGCCGGTCCCGCCCGGGTTCACCATCACCACCGAGGTCTGCATCCATTTCATGAGAGCCGGCGGGAAGTACCCGGCCGATCTCACCCGACAGGTGAGACGGGCCCTCGCACGGGTGGAGACCCTGATGGGCCGCAAGTTCGGCGACCCCAGGGAGCCTCTCCTCTTCTCCGTGCGCTCGGGGGCGCGGAAGTCCATGCCCGGCATGATGGAGACCGTCCTCAACATCGGTCTCACCTCCAAGACCATCGACGGACTCGCCGCCTCCATGGGAAACAACGCGCGTCTCGCCTGGGACGCCTACCGTCGGCTCATCACCATGTACTCCGACGTGGTGATGGAAAAGGCCGCCGGACTCGAGCCTCCCGAAGGCAAGGGCATCCGCTCACGTCTCGAGCACGCCATGGACGCCCTCAAGAAGAAGCGTCGCGTCAAGCTCGACACCCAACTCACCGCCGACGACCTCAAGACCCTGTGCATGACCTACAGGAAGCTCGTGAAGAAGGTGCTGCGCAAGCCGTTTCCCGACGATCCCATGGAGCAGCTGTGGGGCGGCATCGGGGCGGTCTTCCAGTCGTGGAACGGCAAGCGGGCCGTCACCTACCGCAACATCGAGGGCATCCCGCACGACTGGGGCACGGCGGTCAACGTGCAGGCCATGGTCTTCGGCAACTCCGGCAACGACTCGGCGACGGGCGTGGCGTTCACGCGCGACCCGGCCACCGGCGAGCACCAGTACTTCTACGGCGAATACCTCCTCAACGCCCAGGGGGAGGACGTGGTCGCCGGCATCCGCACCCCCCAGGAGATCTCGAAGCAGGGCTCACGCGACTGGGCCCGAAACCAGAACATCGCAGAGAAGACCCGTCGGGAACTCTATCCCTCACTCGAAGAGACGATGCCCCGGGTGTTCCGTCAGCTCGACGGCATCCGTCGGAAGCTCGAGCGACACTACCGTGACATGCAGGACATCGAGTTCACGATCGAGCGTGGGACACTCTACATGCTTCAGACGCGGACGGGCAAGCGGACGGCGGCGGCCCACGTGAAGATCGCCGTCGACATGGCGGAAGAGGGACTCATCGACGAGCGGGAGGCGGTGCTTCGCGTCCCGCCCGGGGCACTCGACCAGCTCCTGCACCCGGTCTTCGACGCGGCCTCCGAGAAGAAGGCCGAACTCCTGACCCGGGGACTGCCGGCCTCGCCCGGCGCCGCAACCGGTCAGGTCGTCTTCAACGCCGACGCCGCCGAGGCATGGGCCTCCGAGGGCAGGACCGTCATCCTCGCCCGCATCGAGACCAGTCCCGAGGACATCGGGGGCATGAACGCCGCCCGCGGCATCCTCACCGCCCGCGGGGGCATGACCAGTCACGCCGCGGTCGTCGCCCGGGGGATGGGCAAGTGCTGCGTGGCGGGCGCCGGGGAGGTCGTCATCGACTACGCCTCGCACAGCATGACCGTCGGCGGCCGGAAGCTCAAGCGGGGGGACTGGATCTCCCTCAACGGCTCGACGGGGGCCCTCTACGCCGGACGCATCGCCACCCACGACCCTCAGCTCACCGGACCCTTCGGCACCATCATGGACCTGGCGGACAAGTATCGCAGGCTCGGGGTGCGCACGAACGCTGACACCCCGCACGACGCCGAGGTGGCGGTGCGTTTCGGGGCCGAGGGCATCGGACTGACGCGCACCGAGCACATGTTCTTCGAGGGCGACCGCATCATCAGTTTCCGTCGACTCATCCTCGTCGCCGAGACCGTCAAGACCCTGCGTGACGAACTCAAGGCCGCCGGCGACAACCCGGAAGCCGCGAAAAAGGTCCGGAAGAAACTCGCCGCACCCCTCAAACAGTACAACCGCGCCCTCGCCGAACTCCTCCCCCTCCAGCAGAAGGACTTCGAGGGCATCTTCAGGGCGCTCAAGGGCCGGCCCTGCACCATCCGCCTCCTCGACCCGCCGCTCCACGAGTTCCTCCCCCACGACGACGCCGGGCAGAAGGAGATGTCCAGACAGATGGACGTCCCGGTGAAGGAGATCAAGGCCCTCGTCGAGAAGCTGCACGAGTTCAACCCGATGCTGGGACACCGCGGGTGTCGTCTGGGGATCACGTATCCCGAGGTGACGGCGATGCAGGCCCGGGCGATCATCCAGGCGGCACTCAAGGTCAAGGGCGCGCGACCCGAGATCATGGTCCCGCTCATCGGTCACGTCAGGGAACTGTCACTTCAGAAAGACGTCATCCTCGAAACCATCGAGGACATCCGGAAGAAGCGCCGGCTGAAAAAGCTCCCGTTCAAGGTGCTCATCGGGACGATGATCGAGATCCCCCGTGCCGCGGTGACCGCGGACGAGGTGGCCGAGGTCGCCGAGTTCTTCTCCTTCGGCACCAACGACCTGACGCAGATGGGATGCGGGTTCAGTCGTGACGACGCCGGCAAGTTCCTCGGGGACTACGTCAGACTCGGCATCTACGAGAAGGACCCGTTCCAGGTGCTCGACCGGGGCGGGGTGGGGAAGCT
>Ga0307379_10007266_pt1 | contig 15078 bp, 10 predicted proteins | sample UN2MG_FD_202237 | JGI IMG/M metagenome (GOLD analysis project Ga0307379, IMG submission 202237) | Soil microbial communities from Risofladan, Vaasa, Finland - UN-2 | ecosystem: Environmental > Terrestrial > Soil > Coastal area > Acid sulfate soil | place: Finland: Risofladan, Vaasa | collected... | reverse complement strand
CCTCCCTAACACCAGCGCCCACACTGGAAAGCACAGAAAGCGCTTTCTTTGTGGAGGGTGACGCGTCTGCCATTCATCCCTCCGATGAACTGCTGGTATCTATTTATGGCATGATCAACCCCGGGGTTGTGGCGATTATTGTTTATACGGATGGCGTACCCGTAGGGCAGGGGTCAGGTTTTGTCATTGACCAGGACGGGCATATTTTAACCAATTACCATGTAGTGGAGAACGCGGTAGATTTTGAAATCGTCTTTTCTGACGGTTACCGCGCGGTCGGAGAGGTTATTGGCACCGATCTAGATTCAGACATCGCGGTCTTGAAAGTCACCATCCCGAAGGAAGAATTGGTTCCGCTGGCATTGGGCAGTTCTTCCGAAATAAAAGTCGGTCAGACGGTCGTCGCGATTGGTAATCCATATGGTCTTTCAGGTACCATGACGGTAGGCATCATCTCCGCGCGCGGGCGGCTGCTGGATTCCATGCGTTCGGCGCCCAGCGGATTTTATTTCTCCGCCGCTGACCTGATCCAGACCGACGCTGCCATCAATCCGGGCAATTCGGGTGGTCCGCTGCTGAACCTCGCTGGTGAAGTGATCGGCATCAACCGCGCCATCCGTACCAACGGCGATCAAACTGGCGGGATAATTTCCAATACCGGCATCGGTTTTGCCGTACCGATTGACATCGTCAAGCGGGTTACGCCGTATCTGATCCGCGATGGGCAGTATGATTATCCCTATCTGGGCATCACTAGCCGGGAAGATTTAACGCTCTCCGAGCGTGCCGCGCTTAGCCTGCCGTCGGAAGTGCAAGGAACCTACGTGCTGAGTGTGCCATCCGGAAGCCCGGCAGACCTGGCAGGCATCCGGGCAGGCTCATCCCAAACACGCTTTGAGGGGTTGAACGCTGGCGGCGATCTGATCACCGCTGCGAACGGCTCGCCCATAAGAAATTTCAGCGATTTGTTGAATTATCTGGTGACCCACACCAGTCCCGGAGATATCGTAAAACTTACGATCCTGCGGGATAATAAGGAAATAATCGTCCCGGTAGAATTGACCGCCCGCCCGCAATAAATGAAAGTAAAAAGTTGGATTGGAAAATCACCAACCCAACCTGCTACGAGCAATAGCGATAACACACATACAATTGTCATTGCGAACCTTTCAAGGAAGGGTGAAGCAATCTCACATTTTTTCTTGAGGTATCTACGTGAATTTACTCAAGATTATCCGCCAGCAGCAGAAGATCCTTGTAAAACTCATCCAGTTCCGATAGCGCTCCTGCGCTATCAGCTTGCGCTGAAGTTTTGATCTTGCTGAACTGGCTCTGTAGGCGCTGCAGGATCTCAGGAAAATCCATAATTCCCAGCGCGTTGAGGTCTTCCTCCACATAGCGTAGCTGCTGGTTGACCTTGGTGGTGTCCTTTTCCGTCAGCGCGACCTGAAGCAGGCTGGCGTCGCTGATTGTCTTATACACACCGGATTGCTCTTTGACCAGGTTAAATTTCGCCTGCAGGTCGTTATACTGCGTTTCAATTTCTGCCAACCGCTCGACCTCCACCTGCGCTTTGGTCAATTTGCTCTGGGCTGGCAGGTAAAGCGCCAGCGTCACGACCAGCGCGCCGATCAGCAGGAACAATAATCCCAGCCCGATGTTGCGCATTACTGCTTGAAAGCCGGAGGTTTTCACTTTTTCCGGTCTAGCTGATGTTCCCTTTTTCTTGTCTTGATTTACTGGTGGTGTTGGCGCTTTGGATTCAAGGCTGCCGGGCCCCGTTGTCTCTTCAGGATTCATATTATTCTCCAATTCATTTAGTTCTTATTAATTTTAACTGCATTGGATCATCAAAGGTACAATTTGCTTTTCGAAATCACGCCTTTCAGCCATGACTTGAATTTATTCAGGTCCAATTCCTCGCACACGTTGCAGTTTGGTTCTTTTCGGAATAATCTTGTGGCGGCGACCATCGTATGACCGGAAGTGTATTTGCCGCTGCACTCGCAGTCCACATTATACTCAGTCATTTTCACCTGTGCAGGATCAATGCAAACTCCCACAGCCAGGGCGTCAGGCATCAGGGCGTCCTCCCCGCCCTTACTCAGACGGCTGAGCATAAAGTCAAGGATATCTGCTGTCAATATAGCAGCTTTGGAACCCAGCAACCGGATCTCCATAGTGTCCTGTCTGTTCAGCTCCGCTTTAAGCGTCACGTCCAGCCCGACCATGGTGAGCGGGATGCCGGAGGCAAAGACCACTTTCGCGGCTTCGGGATCTGCCCAGATGTTAAATTCTGCTGTGGTGGTGACATTGCCGCCAATTTTCGCGCCGCCCATAAAGGTGATCTGTTTGATCAATCCTTTCAGATTGGGGTGAACCATCACCGCATGCGCGATGTTGGTCAGCGGTCCGATGGGGATCAATTCAAGATCCCCGCCGAGAGCCAGCGCTTCTTCGTAGATCATTTCAACCGTGTTCTTGTCATGGAAGGGCGCGTTGGTTTCAGGAATGACCACCGTGACAAGTCCTGTATCTCCTTGAGTTTTGTTGCCTGAATAAATGATCTCATCCCGAGAAGCGGTTTGGGCGCGCCGACCGCGACGCGGGTATCAAATCCGAGATATCTGGCCAGGTTGAGTGTGTTGCGGCTGGTATGTTTGAGTTCAACGTTTCCGACTACTGTCGTGAGCGTTCTCACATCCAATTCGGGGCTGTAAAGCGCGGCGATGATGGCGATGGCGTCGTCTGTGCCGGTGTCGCAGTCAATGATGACAGGTTTCCTGCTCATACATTTTCTCCTAAAGATAGATTTTTCTGGAATTGGTTTTTTCCGAATTTAAAAATTGATTATCACACAGGTTTTATTGCTAATATGATTCTTTGGCAAGTATAATGGCTGGCATGCAAACTGAACCTGTCCTGTCAACCAGAGCCAATACGCAAATCGCCCGCGCGGCTGGCACCGTCATGGTTGCTTTTGTGGTAAGCAATCTGGTTGGTCTTTTTGCCAAAACCCTGACCGCGCGAATATTCGGGACGGGCATTGAGAGCAATGCTTTCTTTGCCGCCAACCGCTTTTCAGAGATCCTGTTTAATCTGGTCGCGGGTGGTGCGTTGGGGTCCGCTTTTATTCCGGTATTTACAGGGCTTCTGGCAAAGGATGAGCGACAGAAAGCCTGGAAACTGGCTTCAGCGATCGCCAACTTGATCTCGCTGGTCCTGGTTATTTTCAGCCTATTATCCATCCTGTTCTCGCGGCAGGTCGTCCACTTTATTCTGGCGCCGGGTTTTACAGGTGAAGAAATGATCCTGACTGCGCAATTATTGCGTATCCAGGTGCTCAGTTCGGTGGTTTTTGGGATGAGCGGATTGGTGATGGGTGTGCTGAACTCACACCAGCGCTTTTTACTTCCCGCGCTCGCGCCTGCTATGTACCAAGTGGGCTGGATCATCGGCCTGCTCCTGCTGTCCCCGGCGATGGGCATCTTCAGCCTGGCATGGGGAGTTGTCATCGGTTCAGTATTACACCTTTTGGTTCAACTGCCAATGCTCCTCCGCCTGCCCAAACGAGCTTACTGGCCATCCTTCGGACTGGGCATTCCGGAGGTGCGCGAGGTTGGGCGGCTGATGGCGCCGCGCCTGCTGGGTGTGGCGGTGGTTCAATTAAATTTTCTGATTAATACGTTGTTGGCGTCCTTCCAACCGGAAGGCAGCATTACCGCGATCAGCCTGGCGTTTCCCTTAATGATCATGCCGGAAGCAGCTATTGCCCAATCAATCGCTATTGCTGCGCTGCCCACTTTCGCGGCGCAGGTGGCTAAAGGGCAAATCTTCGAGATGCAGTCTTCCCTCTCTGCTACACTGAGGGTTACTCTGCTACTTTCTATTCCGGCCATGATTGGACTGATCTTATTGCGCGAACCGATTGTAACCCTGCTTTATCAGGGCAGAGAATTCACGGCGCAATCCACGCAGTTGGTTGCCTGGGCGCTACTGTTTTACGCGATGGGGCTGGTTGGGCACAGCCTGGTTGAAGTGACCAGCCGCGCGTTTTATGCCCTGCACGACACGCGCACTCCCGTGGCAGTAGGCGTGGGCGCTATGACCCTCAACCTGGCATTCAGCTTTCTTTTCACTATCCTTTTTAATCGCATTGGATGGATGCCGCATGGCGGACTGGCGCTGGCCAATACTGCCGCGACCTTGCTGGAAAGTATCCTGCTATTGGCACTCATGCGCCGGCGGTTGAATGGATTGGAGGAGAGCAGGATCCTGGTCGCATTGATGAAAGCGCTCATCGCCGGCGCGGTGATGGGGCTGCTGATCTGGCAGATATATGATTTTATGGATGGGTATTCTCTGATTGGCAGGACCGCTACCTCAATTCTGGCAGGCATCCTGAGTTTTGGAATATTACTCGTTATTTTTCGGACAGATGAAGTTGCCCGATTAAATAATATGTTCTTTAAAAAATAATTAAACGAATGGATGAAATCACTTTTCGGGCTGCCACGGAAGAGGATTCAGATCAAGGCGCGGATCTGATTATGGAGACCTTACATGAGTTCGGAGTTTATCTCTTTGGGTTTGGCGACCGCCATCGCGCGGTATCCGCGCTGGAGATATTCTTTTCCTATCCAGGCAACCGCTTCAGCCACCAATACGCGGAATTTGCTTTATCCGGTGGTGAAATCGTTGGGATCCTGATGCTATTTAATCTCGGGCAAATGCGGAAATCCATGTGGGCTACTGCGCTGCAAATGTGTAAAGTTTATAAGTTGAGGGAACTTGTAAAATTCCTGGAATTAATGCTGCCCTATCGGGATGAGGAGAATATCCCTGCTGATGAGCTGTATATCGGCCATCTGGCTGTTAAGCCAAAGTACCGGCGGCATGGCAACGGCCTCAAGTTGCTGGAATACGCCGAGCGGCGGGCCCGTGCGCAGGGGCTGCCAAAACTGTCCCTGTTGACCGAGATCGAAAACTCAGCCGCGCGTGCGCTTTACGAGAAGTTTGGTTTTAAAGTTACGGATACCATCCTCATGCCTGCGCAGATGGCCCATGTCGGTTCCAAGGGGGATGTCAGGATGGTTAAAATATTAAGTAACAAAAATTAGAAGAGGTGTGCAAAAAATGATTGGTAAAGAATTTATTGAAAAGACCAAGTATCCAAATTTAGAGCCCTCGCTCCAGAGCCAGGGAGTTCCGCTTCCCGACTTGCAGGTTCCGGCGCCTGAAGGTGCACAGATGATCAAACTGCCTGACGGTAAATCACTCAAACTTGATGCGCAGGATTTCATCAGACTGGTGGACAGACGTGAAACCTTGCGAAACTACTCTGATAAACCCCTTTCCCTCGAAGAACTTGTTTACCTGCTGTGGGGCACGCAAGGGGTGAAGTCGGTGACTGATAAACCGGTCAGCAAACGCACGGTGCCTTCAGCGGGATCAAGGCATGCCTTTGAGACCTATCTGCTGGTCAATCGTGTGGATGGCCTTCCGCCAGGGCTGTATCGTTATATGGCACTTGAGCATCAGCTTGCGCGGTTGGATGTATCTGAAAAGATCAGCGATATTCTGACCGAAGCATGTCTTAATCAGCCGCACGTGAAGAATTCTGCCGTGACCTTCTTTTGGGCAGCGGTGCCGCTGCGCATGGTCTGGCGCTACTGTCAGCGAGGCTACCGTTATATGTACCTGGATGCCGGTCATGTATGCCAGAATCTCTATCTGCTGGCGGAATCCATCCACTGTGGAGTATGCGCGATTGCCGCGTATGACGATGACCTTGTAAACCAAGCACTGGGTTTGGATGGAGAAGACCAATTCGCAATTTATATTGCCACCCTGGGAAAGAGGTAAATACTACGCCTAAACTTAAAAATAATTAAAATTTAAGTCGCCCGTAAGCGGTAAAAATAACCCGCGTGCTATAATGGTTTTGTTGGTTCAATAAAGCCATTTTTCTTAAATAGAACGGAACCGAATGTCATTTGTCCATCTTCATGTACATACGCACTATTCACTGCTCGATGGTTTCAGCAATATTAAGAAACTGGTGAAGCGGACGAAAGAGCTGGGTATGCCTGCGGTTGCCATCACTGACCACGGCACCATGTTCGGCGTTATTGAGTTTTATGATGCCGCTAAAGCGGCCGGCGTCAAACCAATTATCGGATTGGAAGGATACCTGTCGCCACGAGGGATGAAGGATAAGGACGCCCAGCTGGATAAGCGCTCCTCGCATCTTCTTCTGCTCGCGGAGAATGACACGGGCTACCGGAATTTATTAAAAATTGCCAGCGCCTCGCAGCTGGATGGGTTCTATTACCATCCCCGAATTGATAAGGATTTTCTTCAAAGTCATTCAAAAGGGCTGATCGCGTCCTCCGCCTGCATAAAGGGCGAAGTGCCGACCAAGATCCTTGAACGCGGTAAAAAGGCCGCGCAGGAAGCACTGGATTGGTATATGCAAGTATTTGGTCCTGAGCGGTTTTACCTGGAACTCCAGCGCCATAATATCCGGGAACTGGATGATGTCAATAAGGCATTATTTGATTTGAGAGAACGCTATCATGCGCGCTTCATCGCCACCAATGATGTGCATTACGTGGACCGGGAAGACGCGCGCAACCAGGACATCCTCCTGGCAATTCAGACCGGTGCGGTTTTGTCCGACCCCACCCGCATGCGCATGCAGGGCGATTCCTATTACCTGCGCTCTCCCGCCGAAATGGCGGAGCTATTCGCGGACATACCGGAAGCGCTGGGGACAACACTTGAGATCGCCGAGCGCTGTAACGTAAGCCTGGATAGAGAAGGTTATCACCTCCCGTTGTTTGAGGTGCCTGAAGGATACTCGCCCGAGTCCTACCTGCGCGAATTGTGCGAGGAAGGTTTGCGGAAACGCTATCACGAACACGCTGATGACCCGCTGGTGCGCGAACGTCTCGATTACGAACTTGGCGTCATTAACAATATGGGTTTTGACGCGTACTTTCTGATCGTGTGGGATCTGTGCCGTTACGCCCGCGAGAGAAATATCTGGTACGAAGCACGCGGTTCGGCGGCTGGCTCGATCGTCGGTTATGTTCTGGCAATCACGCTGGTTGAGCCCCTCCGCCATGGCTTGATCTTCGAACGTTTCCTGAATCCGGACCGCATCAGCATGCCGGACATCGACTTGGACTTTCAGGATGACAAGCGAGCTGATATGATGGAATACTGCGCCAACAAATATGGGTATGACCACGTTGCCCAGATCATCACCTTTGGCACGATGGGCGCGCGGGCAGCCATCCGAGATGTTGGGCGTGTGATGGATGTTCCGCTGGGTGAGGTGGACCGCATTGCGAAGATGATCCCTAATGTTCCCAGCCGGCCAATGAGCATTCGTGACGCGCTGGAGCAGGTGAACAGCCTAAAAGAGATTTATGAGAGCGCTGATTACCTGCGTGACCTGCTTGACGCGGCCGCAGACATGGAAGGTGTGGTGCGCAACGCGGGCACGCATGCCGCGGGTGTGGTGATCTCGGACCTCCCGCTCGTGGATTATGTACCGCTTCACCGCCCAACCAGCAACTCAGAAGATGTGCCAATTAAGACCGTCACCCAGTTTGAAATGTCCATCATTGATCATCTGGGGCTGTTAAAGGTGGATTTCCTCGGTCTGGCGACTCTAACGACCATGCAGCGCACCAGCGATATGATCTTCGACCGGCATGGCATTCGCTATAGCCTGGATAATATCCCGCTGGAAGACCCGGAGACGTATGCCTTCTTAGGAAAAGGGCTGACCGCCGGTGTTTTCCAACTGGAAGGCGCAGGGATGACACGTTTCCTGATGCAGATGCAGCCGACCAAGCTGGACCATATTATCGCCATGGTCGCCCTTTACCGTCCCGGCCCGATGGATTTTATTCCTTCATACATTAATCGCATGCATGGCAGAGAAGCCATTGAATACCGGCATCCGATGCTGGAAACCATTTTGAGCGAAACCTTTGGGTTTGCCATTTACCAGGAGCAGGTCATGCAGGCTGCTATGCAGCTCGGAGGATATACGCCCGGGGAAGCTGATGGGCTGCGCAAAGTCATTTCTAAAAAACAGACTGCTGACCTTGAAAAACATCACAAGAAGTTTGTGGAAGGCGCGGTGCATAAAGGTATTGCCCGGGAGATCGCAGACCAGATCTTCACTGACTGGGAAGGATTTGCCCATTACGGATTTAACAAGAGCCATGCCGCTGATTACGGCGTAATTGCGGTGCAGACGGCATACCTGAAGACACATTACCCGATAGAGTATATGACTGCCCTGCTGTCGCAGTCCAAGAACGAATCGGAGAAAGTTGCATATTACATCTCGGACTGCAAAGCGATGGATATTGAGGTTCTCTCGCCGGATGTGAATTACAGCGGGTGGGATTTCCAGATTGAGGAGCGGGAAAATCAGTTGCCTGCCATCCGTTTTAGTCTGGGAGCGGTGAAAAATGTCGGGCAGAACCCTGTTGAAATAATCTGTGAAGCAAGACGGGAAGGGATTTTCCAGGATATTAATGATTTCTCGCGGCGGGTGGACATGCGCAAGGTCGGCCGGCGGGCGCTGGAATCCCTGATCCGGGTGGGGGCGTTGGATAGTTTCGGCGAGCGACGGTCCCTGCTGGATGGAATGGATACCATCGCTGCCATCAGCGAGAGCCATTTCCGGGCAAAAGAAAGCGGCCAGCTGAGCTTTTTTGGCAATGTAGAAGGATTAGAAGAGGAGATCCGGCTGCCTTCGATCAGTTCACTGGATCCGAGAGAGAAATTGGAATGGGAGCGTGAACTGCTGGGATTGTATCTTTCAGACCACCCGCTATCCGCTTATCAGAAAACGCTGAAGAACTCCATCACGCATTACACCGGGCAGTTGATGGAAGCTGAACATCAATCCAAAGTGGTAGTGGGCGGCATGGTTGTCAATCTGCGTACCATAATGACCAAGACCGGAAAAGAGATGGCTTTCGCGACTCTGGAAGATATTCAAGGTTCGGTTGAGCTAATCATTTTTCCGAGAACCTGGTCTCAGCACGAGAAGATTATCCGCAATAATGAGGTGCTGATTGCGAGGGGCAAGGTGGACACAGATAAAGCGGAAGCTAAAGTGCTGGTTGATGGATTAGAGGTCGTGCACCTGACCCATCATGCGGATATGGCTTCCGAAAATCCGGAAGATGTATCTGAGGTCACTGGCGATGAACCCTATGAAGAATACCTGGATGTAGATTTTTCTCCGCCCGCGGTGATTGAGAAAAAAATAGAAATCGCAGAAGAAGGAGCGGACGGCATGCGGCTGGGTGAGCAAACTATTCTTTATCCAAGAACTGAAGTTGCGGAGGAGATCAGCCAGCCAGTGGCAGTTGGAATTGGTTCTGAGCTGGCAATGGATATCTATCCTGCCGTTTCTCAAACGGCAACCTCGACAGCACTCGCGGTAGCAGACCTTCAGACCGACATCCTGCAGGAAACGCCGACATCAAAGGGCAGAACCGTGGTCATCCAGTTGGTCAGTACCGCTGACAAGGAACGCGACCATCGACGCCTGAAACAGATATACGGCGTGTTGACCTCTATTCCCGGCCAGGATCATTTCACATTTATCTGCAGTGAAAACGGAAACGCCTACCGTCTCGATTTTCCCAATGACAATACCAGCATCAGCGACAGCCTGATAAAAGAACTGCAAGGCATGGTGGGGGAAGCCAACGTATCAATTGAGTAAATATGATCATTTTAGGATCGCCATTCTGGGCGGGAATTTCATAACAATATCGTTCCTCGATTTTGTACAATAATCATATAAAACATGAATTTCTTTGATCTTGGTTTCTTCCTGGTCATTCTGGCTTTCCTGCCCCTGTACTGGCTGACGGCCAAATGGATGCGGCTGAATAACCTGCTGCTTGTTTTCGGATATCTACTGTATGGTTGGGGGCATCCCGCCTGGGTGCTGCTGCTGTTCCTGTCCACTTTGATGGATTTCCTGCTGATAACTTTGTTTCAAAAAGGCAGCCGCTGGAAAATGCTTATTTTCATTACCGGTGTTGGATTCAATTTAGGCATTTGGTTATTCTTTAAGTTTTCCCTCATTTCCAGGATCAGCAATGCTGAGATTGCCTTTCCCATTGGCATTTCCTTTTATATGCTGCGCAAACTAGCTTACTGGTTTGACACTTGGCGCGGGCGTGAATTACCTCCACTTGATTTTACAGAATACGCGCTGTATGTAGCTTTTTTCCCTCAGCTATTAAGCGGGCCTATCGATAGGCCAGGTTTTCTGATCCCGCAATTCTCTCGAAAAAGGGAAATCCAGCGGGAATTTGCCAAGCGGACAGCCCCTTTATTTATCAACGGGCTGGTAAAGAAGATCGTTATTGCTGATAATCTGGCGCTGGTAGTGGACCGGATTTTCCGCCTGGCACAGCCAAGCCGGCTGCTCTTTCTGGCCGGCTCGCTTGGCTTTGCGGTCCAACTGTTCGCAGACTTCTCGGCATACACAGACTTTTCGCGTGGGACGGCCTACCTGTTGGGATTTGAGACTTCCGAAAACTTCAACTCGCCATTCCTGGCGTTAACTCCGGCGGATTTCTGGTCGCGCTGGCATATCACCTTTTCCAGTTGGCTGCGTGAATACTTTTTTATGCCGCTCAGGCGGCTATGTCTTAAATTGTTTAGACACAAGCGAATTTTGGCAGTTATGGCACCTGCGCTCCTCACCATGGTGGCCAGCGGGTTCTGGCACGGTTTAGGCTGGTCTTTTCTGATTTGGGGCATTTATCATGGCTTGCTGCTCGGTATCTACCAGCTATTCGGTTGGGAAAAGCTCCGTAATTCGGACCATCCGATCGCGAGGACAGTTGGCTGGTTTTTCATGTTTTCATTGATTGTCTTCGGATGGGGAATATTTCGGTCACCTGATCTGACATGGCTGTCAAGCGTCCTCATGAAAAATATATGGGGGGTTACCGGTATGCAGTGGGTTGCGTTCCTGTCCATTCTGCTCTCGGTACTTTTCTATTCATTACCGCTGATCATTAAAGCAGGGATTGATCATACTGCGGTTGGACGTGGTTATCTTAAACCGGTTTATTATGCGGTGATACTGGTTATTCTGGTGATCTTTATCGGATCAGGTGTTCAGGAGTTTGTTTATTCGCGATTTTAACCATGAAAAAATTTCTCGCAGGACTAATTGCATTTCTTTTTCTTTTTATAGGATCTAACGTGTGGGTAGTTCAAGCTTATGAAATTGATGCTTATCCAAATAAAAACACTTCCAGTTTTGATGCAGTTCTCCGCACTGATTATCGTGACCGCATCAGGCAGGAATATCCCGCCGTGGTGGCGGTGGGTGATTCGGCGATCAGGCAGCTGGATGAAGAGGTTTTCAGCCAGGCGGCAGGCGCGAAAACTGTTATTTTCTCCGCGCCGGGCAGCGGTTCGGCTTACTGGTATCTCATGATCCGCAACCAAATTATTGCTTCCGGGGCTCTTCCCAGGGCTGTGCTCATCTTTTTTCGCGGTACGACGCTGACTGTTCCGGAATACCGCGTGCGAGGAAGTTATTTCGTAAGACTGGATGAGATCGGCGGTTCAGGCGATCAGGATGTTTTTGACTTGGCAATCAGCGGCCAGCAAAACTGGCTCCAAATGATGATGGCACGATTTATTCCTTTATACGCAAAAAGGGCAGAAATTTATCAAACTCTCACCACCGTCACCCGCGATTTCCTTCCCAACAGATTGGCGGGTTGCGATTCGGCATGTGTTAATCGCGCATTTGAGGAAACCTTTGATGATGAAAAGATCAACGCGGAACTGCAGGAAGATTACATGCGTAATCTGGATGATATTCTCTATCAGCCGGATAATCTAAAATTTTCATCTAGAGTGGGTGGATCTCTTCTGCCGTGGATGATTAGGGATCTGCGGTCTAATGGCATCATTCCTGTCTTCATCCGTATCAAATACCGCTCCCATGCGGAAGGGCAAACAGACGACCCGAAGCTCACTGCTTATTTGGCGGATCTGGAAAGCTACGTTAAAAAAGCCGGAGGTTTGTTTATTGATCTTGCGGATGAAGAGAAATTGACCGATGATATGTTCGAGGACAATTATCATATTGGTGAAAAATTTTCTTTAGAGGTAAGCGTCGTTATCGCAGAAGCGTTAAAAGAGGAGATTGAATTCATTATAAAGTAGTAAAAACCAAACAAATAGTGATCGGTTTATAAGAAAAGTGCGCCTGCTGCCGCTCTTTTCTTGGTTGATTTCATCTATTACTGGAATAGAAAAACTTAGTTCAGAAAAAATTGTTTATATATTTATAAGTAAAAACATGAATTTATTTTGAACTCGCCTGTCAATTTTTATGGACGCCAAACCGGGTTTTCAGTAAAACGCTCACCGGAAAAAATCAAATTCGGATCACTGCCACTGGCAAGACCAATTGAATAGATATTCCCTTCTGAAGAAAAAAAGAGGCTATTCCCGTCAGGGGACCAATCCAGTCCCCATCCAGCGCTGAGGTTTGGAAATTCGGACTTCGTTGTAATCCTTTGAATATCTTTACTTTGTAAATCCAAAACATGAATCTCGACATACGCATCCGCGCCCTGGTAGTATAAGTAGGCAATCTGGGAACCATCGGGTGACCAGCTTGGATCAAATTCATTAACTTGATTATCTGTTAATTGGGTGATATCAGAACCAAGCACACTCATGATATAGATTTCGCCATCCTCCCCGTCTCGATCAGAGGAAAACACGATCTTTGAACCGTCAGGGGACCAGTCGGGATCGGTATCATTTGCACTGTCTTCAATAACCGTGCGTAATCCACTGCCGTCAAAATTTATGGTGCGTATATCCGCATTATTTTCCCATACCACAAAAGCAAGCTTTGTCCCTTCCGGTGACCAGCTGGGATTCATCCCGCCTTTCGCATCTTCAAATTCCTCAAGCTCACCGCTTTCCATATCCATGCGCCAAATCTCCCAATGAGAATCTGATCCGACGAGCGCCGAGAAGGCGATTTGTGTGCCGTCTGGAGACCAGGTGGGATGTCCGCTGTGGTTGAAATTAAATTCCTGTCTATTAAAAAGTTTGACCAGATCACGTCCATCGGCATTTATCTTATATAAGTCTCCCCAGAGCGCATCTTCACCCTGATCAAAAACAATTTCATCAGATCTTTCTATCTCTTTATTTAGATCTGATGACTCATCCTGTGTTGACTGATTAAGCGGATCAGAATCAGTTTCTGCTGCTTTGGTTTCTTCAATTGCGGTTTGGATCATCTCTTCTGTTGGTTTTCCGCAGGAAGCAAAAACAAATAGCGAACAGGTTAAAAGAAATATTATTTTTTTCATCATGTCCTCCCACTAATAATTATACAACTTGGAAAAAAAATATCAAGGAAAGGTAGATTGTATTCTCTTGAAGTTTTTATTGATCTTAAAAGTTTATTAAAATAAAAAAACCGCAACATGGCGTTGCCAGAATGCGGTCTTAATTCAAATTGGAATTTGGAGTATTTATTCTTCTTCTTCGATCTCCCTCAAATGCGGGAAGAGAATTACTTCCCGGATGGAGCGCTTGTTGGCGAAAAGCATCACCAGCCGGTCAACGCCCATGCCAAAGCCGCCGTTTGGCGGCATGCCATAGGACATGGCGCGCAGGTAATCGTCATCCATCGGGTGGTGCTCTTCGTCATCGTCCGCATAAGCACGTCCCATTTCCTGGAAACGTTTTTCCTGCTCCAGCGGATCATTCAGCTCGGTGAAGGAATTGCACAGTTCCATGCCGCCCACAAAGCCTTCAAAACGTTCGACCATTTTAGGATTGCCCGGAATGTTCTTGGCCAGCGGTGAAATGTCACGCGGGTAGTTATACAGGAAGGTTGGCTGGATGAAATTGGGCTCCAGCAGGTCGCCGATGATGGAGTCTATCAGCTTTCCTCGGGTCGCGCCGGCTTTGGGATGCAGGTCTTTATCAGCCATTGCTTTAAAGAGCGCCTTATCATCCATGTGCTGATCAATATCAATACCTGCAGCGTCAATGATTGCCTGGCGCAATTTCAGGCGTTTCCAGGGCGGTGTGAGGTCAATCTCTTCACTTCCGAATTGTATTTTAGTCGTGCCGAGCACTTCCTGGGCAGCTTTGGAGACCATTTCTTCGGTCAATTCCATCACCTGCAGATAATCCGCGTATGCCCAGTAAAACTCAAGCTGGGTGAATTCGGGATTGTGTTTGAATGAAACACCCTCGTTGCGGAAATCGCGTCCGATTTCATACACACGGTCCAGTCCACCGACCAGCAATCGTTTTAAGTAAAGCTCAAAGGAAATCCGCAGGTAGAGGTCTTGGTGCAGCTGGTTATGGTGGGTCACAAATGGCTGGGCTGCCGCGCCGCCATAGATGGGCTGCAGGATGGGTGTTTCAACCTCGATGAACCCGTGCCCGTCCAGATAGCGCTGCAGGGCGCGGACAGTCGCCGTGCGCAGGCGGAAGATCTCACGCACCTCGTTGTTCACTGCCAGGTCCGCGTAACGCTGGCGAAAGCGGGTTTCCGGGTCAACCAGCGTGGCGTGGCGGACAATTTCACCATCCACTTCTTCATCCTTTGCCGCTGGCAGCGGGCTGATCGCCTTGGCCAACATCTTGACCTCGGAAACAAGTAAAGTGACTTCACCAGTGCGCGAGCGCATCAATGTGCCGCCCGCCTGAATGAAATCGCCAATGTCAAAGAATTCCTTGAAAAGATCTAGTTTTTCCTGGCCAAGTTCATTTACGCGCAGCATCAGCTGGATGCGGCCGCTGCCATCTTCGATATGAGTGAAGGCCAGCTTTCCCATGGTGCGGATGGAGCGGATCCGGCCGCCGATGGTAAAAGTTTCCAGCAGTTCACTGTCCTTATTTTTCGCCTCGTGTACGCTGAATGCTTCTACCGCATAGGAGACCTGATGAGCGACTTCGCTCCGCGTAGGGTAGGGCTCAATTCCCATTGAGCGCATTTTCTCCATCTTTTCGACG
>Ga0307379_10007261_pt1 | contig 15084 bp, 13 predicted proteins | sample UN2MG_FD_202237 | JGI IMG/M metagenome (GOLD analysis project Ga0307379, IMG submission 202237) | Soil microbial communities from Risofladan, Vaasa, Finland - UN-2 | ecosystem: Environmental > Terrestrial > Soil > Coastal area > Acid sulfate soil | place: Finland: Risofladan, Vaasa | collected... | reverse complement strand
GATATAAAATCAAATTTTTTACTGGTAAACATAGGTTCAAATCTCCTCCTCGGCGTTTCCATCTTATCTAGAGAATTAAAGGTTATAACTCATAGAGAAACTATATATAGATATATATAAAATAATATACTTTTGTAATTTTATTTATATATATAAATTTGTGGGTCGTGGCAATGATTAATATATTACTTCACAATAAACCCGCAGAAGACCATGAGCAGCTTCATTCCGCAAACAAGCCTCTTCATCGGCATTATCCCTGCATTAATCCTATTATATATCGGGTTAAAAGGATACGAGGGTCATTTCAAAGATAAACTTATTTTCTTAACGTTCATCGTTGGAATCATTATCGGATTTATCTCCGCAGTCATTGAGCTTGTGACACAAAATATTGGTCTGATAATCTATATTATTCTTTTCCCAATCCTCGAACAACTTTTTAAAACCATCGTGCTTAATATGGGGAGATTCCAGGAGAAACAAGAGACAACAATCTACGGTCTATCACTGGGACTTGGGTTTGGCTCGGTGTTTACCCCTGCAGCCATCATCCTAGGTAACTTCCAAGAAGTAAACCTTAGTTTTTTCGCAGCAATCATCGGATCCTTTGGCATAATTCTCTTCCATGCGGCAACCGGAGTTCTTATCGGATATGGAGTGTATACGCACAGATTATCTACGTATCTTACGGCTGCAATACTTCTCCAGATAGTCATTACGACCATCATCGGTGTGACGAACCTCCTTCAAATAGGGTATCTACAGATAATTCTTGTCGTCTATGGCATCATTGTATTTCGGTATGCAACAAAAATAATCATGCCACGAATTTTAGAAGAGAGTCACCGACGAAAACGAACGCAAAAAGAAATAGACATAAAAAGCAAATAATTATTACATAAAAAAGTAATGGTGAAAGAAATGGAGATGACATCCCCAAATGATAGTTCCATAACTGATTATTATCCAGATCAGAACGTACAACAAAGCACACCGAGTTCAATGCCGCTGATAGCAGGCATTTTTTTTATTATCGCTGGATTACTAGGATTGTTTACTTGGTCCTCAGCACTCGCACTTGATTCTTCGATGCTTCAAAGTGTACTCCCCGGAGATTCACCAATCTCAGTAAAACAACTTCAATCGATTCTGACAACCTGTGGCGTCATTGGATGTATCCTTTCAATCGTTACCCTCGCCGGTGGTATTGTCGCAGTAAAACGAAAAGCATGGGGGCTTGCAACCATAGGTGGAATTCTGGGTCTATTTACCATTGGTCCGATATTACTTGGGAGCATCATCTCCCTCATTGGTCTTATTATTGTGATTATTTCAAGAAAAGATTTTCAATGAACTTTGTGCGATATTTTCCTTTGGTTTATTGCTATGACTCAAATCATTTTCTACAGTAGGGACAGACAAACGAATCGAATGGCATCATAGGATTAAATTTTCCTTTATCGTACGGCGTAATTGAAAAGTTCTTTTTCTATGTTTATCACAAAATGATTATTTCAAGTCAGTACTTAAGTGAGAAAAAAAAGATAGATGGTGTGGAACACCAAGTGCCGTACTACTAAGTGGGCATTCCACGGTGTTAGATGTTTATAGGAGCGTGTTGCCCTACTACTTTACTCTTCAAACTTCTTATTGCAATACGGGCAAGAACGAGCGTCCTCAGGGATAGTACGGCCACAATTGGGACAATTTCGAGCGGACACTGCTTTTTCTCCACGAACAACTAACCAAATAATTAACCCAATAATTCCAAGCAGAATAACGACAATCAACCATAAGGCACCATTTTTACCACGTTTATTTGCATCTTTATAGACCCATATCGCAACTAATATCCATATGATGAACCATACTATTGCAAAGATAGCACATGTAAACATTGCCATTCCAAACATTGCTCCTGCTGCCTCTGGATTAGTGGTGTTCCACATATCCCATGGGTTGTCAGCTGCACTTGCAATAGTCGATAATGTGGTTATAAGCAAGACACCTGCTAATAAAATAGATAATTTTATCGAGTTTTTCAATCTCTTCACCTTAAGGAGTATATAATTTCACTCTTTTAATTACTTTTTGCTATCCTTTGAGATTCGAATCGTTTTAACCTCATCGATAATAACCCCAATCGCTACTCCACAAACCATTCCAGCTAGAAGACCAGTAATAAATCGAATGACATTTGTACTCTCCCGGAATCCAAACAATTGCCCCATCCCATCAACACCGATTGGAATGAGACTAAGAATAATCGCGACTAAGAACTTCTCATTTAACTCTATCGCATATAAAACCATAAACCCAAGGCCGATAGCCAGCCCAAGCCAGATAGCAGTACATCGGGTACAAAACGGCATCTGATTGCCGTTTAAGAACAACGATCGATCTGCCCTCTGATGACATAATCGATCACCCATAGAGTAGACGACGTTCCAGGGAAACGACATATTCCGGATAATGTAATCATTATCCGAGGATCCTGCAGCTCCGGAAAGATCAGAGATGCTACCAGAGGGTAACACAAGGGGTGCCAGAAACAGAAGAAGGACCCAAATCATATAGAAAATAAACAAGACGAAAAAAAGACTTTTAAATGGATGTTTTCGAAGTCTCATCTCTCAACCTACCACAAGAGCTTGTTTGCAATATCAATTATTAGAACCAGAGCAAAACATCATATTTAAATGATTGTCATTTTTCATAAATAGATATCAATTTAAGGTTATTTTTCAAGAAAGAAAAACGGTTCTTCTTCCTCTGATACGAATTTATATCCTTTCCAAACGTTTATATAAACAAATAGGATGATAATTATTACCTGTTTTTACAGGGGAGGACAAAAAAATGCAAAAAGGTATATTAAAAAAAGGTTTTATTTTAGGAATAATACTGTTATTTTTTTGAGCAAGCATCATCCCAACGGCTTTAAGTACAACACGAAGCTTAGAACCAAGAGACAATCACAGTATCATAGATGCTGAGAGAGGGTATTTACTAATAACTGACTCCACCTCAGATACAGTTGGAATGTATAATCCGTACGATGGAACGTATCTTGGTGATATTATTAACGGAGCCGGTCTCTTTCTTACCCCAGTTAATGCAATCATAGGACCTGATGGGAATATATACGTTTCCGATCAACTTGCTGACTCAGTATTTGTCTATAACCAAGCAGGAACCTATCTGTACACCTATGCAGATGCTTCTGATGGTCTCAACAATATCCGCGGGATTGATTTCCGGGGAACTCATCTGTTTATCACCAGTGGAGATGACTATGTCGCTGAGTTTTCTGGCCCTCATACGCGTCTTCCGAATTTCATCCAAGACGGGTCTGATCCCTTTGACATTTTATTTCTCCCTGATGGACGATCACTCTTAGCCGATATACAGGGGACATCAGATAATATCCGCTTGTACGATGCGAATGGTGGACTTCTGCAGGTTCTTTTCCAAATCAACTTCCCAGAGCAAGTCCAGACAGATAGTGCGTCCCCAGGTGGATTTCTTACCACCGGCTTTAGTGCTAATGTCATCAATGATTTTGAGCTCAGTGGAACCATCGTACAAACAACACCCTACGGTGGTGCTCGTGGTGTCTTCCGGCTTGGAAACGGAAATCTCTTAGCAGCTTCCGCTGCTGGCGTCCAAGAGATTCAACCAGGTACAGGAGCTATTATACAAACGAAAAAAACAGGATCATGTCACTTAATCGAAATATCTGAAATTAGTACGAATCAACCCCCCTATAAACCAACCGACCCTAATCCGACAAATGGAAGCTTAGGAGTTTCCCTCAATGCAATCCTTAGTTGGACCGGTGGTGACCCGGACTCTGGTGATACGGTCACATATGACGTGTACTTCGGAACGAGCACTCCACCGCCTAAAAAAGTAGGTAACCAATCTGTAACAACCTATAGTCCAGGAATCATGGATCCAAACACCAAATATTACTGGAAAATCGTTGCATGGGATAACAATGGTGCAACCTCTGCAGGTCCAATATGGCAGTTCACTACTAAAACGAATAATCCACCAAATACTCCAACTATTAATGGCCCAGCAAAGGGAAAAGTAGGGGTTGCCACTGATTATAATTTCACCGTGACAGATTCTGATGGCGATGAGGTATACTATTTCATCGATTGGGGCGATTTAACAAACAGCAGTTGGTTAGGCTCCTATCCGTCAGGATATACAGTAACCAAATCACATACCTGGTCGGAAAAGGGAACCTATATAATCAGAGTGAAAGCAAAAGACAGCCATGATGCCGAGAGCGACTGGGCAACTCTTTCAGTCACCATGCCATGTTCTTTCAATATACCTTTCATCCAATTCTGTGAAAAAATATTAGAACGATTCCCAAACGCATTCCCCATACTTGGGCATCTTTTAGGACACTAAAAATCCCTATCTTTTTTCTTTTTTTATATTCCTTAGCATTGAACGTTGTAATCAATGTATTTTAGAAGGACATCGCTTTTAATTCTTAGGTGATAGATTGGTTTATGAGAGGAAAGAGTCACATAAGCTGAAAACTCCCATACTCTGAGACAAGAGAGACGATATCAAAAGATGCAGACCGCTGTTGGCGTCCAGAGATATGGTCCATGAAGAACTCAGGGAAATTATTACTTTCAATGAATTGGAAAATCTTGTAAATACTATATGACACGAGATGGAGAAATATGGAAAAGCAGGCTTAATGCTCATAAAGCTTGACGATATTTGCTTTGCCACCAGATTTAAATATAATATGTTTATTCTCGATACACCTAGGCGATTACCGATGACACGATTCCCTGAAGCTGAAGGCCGGTTGTTAAACAAGAAAATCTGCATGAAATGCGGTGCATCCAACGCAATCAAAGCAGAGCGATGCCGGAGATGCAAGTCAACAGAACTGCGAGCAAAAGCAAAAGAAGGCAGAGGACAATAGAAATAAACCACTACCTTTAAAAATAAGATAGCTCTTTTTGGTTGAAACAGTGGAAAGGATATGCCAGAGACAAAGATAAAAAAAAGCGAGGATTTCAACGAGTGGTACAACGAAATCGTCGAGCTTGCAGACTTATGTGATAAACGCTATCCAATTAAAGGAATGAACATCTGGAGACCCTATGGTTGGAAGCTGATGAACCATGTGGACCGACTCATCAGAGATGAAATGATAAAAACCAACCATCAAGAAGTATGCTTTCCTCTTTTAATACCTGAATCGTATTTTAAAAAAGAAGAAGAACATATTGAAGGATTCGGAAAGGAGGTCTTCTGGGTCACCCATGCAGGTCATAATCAACTTGAGGAACGCTGGCTGCTTCGACCAACATCGGAAACCGCTATGTATCCGATATTCTCCCTCTGGATTCGTTCCCATACGGACTTACCATTAAAAACCTTTCAAATTGTTAATACCTTCCGATACGAAACGAAACAGACACGAGCGTTCATCCGTGTACGAGAGATCCATTTCTTTGAGGCACACACCTGCCATGCTGATTTTGAGGACGCTGAACAACAGATAAAAGAAGACAAAGAAATCGCTCATCGCCTTTTACACAAACTCTGTTTACCCTATGTCTTCAGTAAACGACCAGAATGGGATAAATTCGCTGGGGCGTATTACACCATCAGTATTGACGTACTGATGCCAGCGGGAAGAACCCTTCAGATAGGATCCATCCACCAATATCGTGATAATTTCGCCAAACCCTATGAAATCTCCTATGAAACAGAAAAAGGAACACATACGTTCTGTCATCAGACGACATACGGGATGAGCGAGCGGTTACTTGGAGCACTCATTGGTGTTCATGGGGACAATAAAGGCCTTATTATGCCCCCTGAAGTCGCACCGCTTCAAATCGTGATAATCCCTATTATCTTTAAAGGAAAAGAACAAGGTGTCCTCGAAGCAAGTAAAACCTTACAGAAGAACCTATTTCAAGGGGGCATCCGATCGCATATTGACGATCGGGAAATAACACCAGGAAATAAATATTATGACTGGGAGTTAAAAGGAGTGCCTCTGAGAATAGAAATAGGACCAAAAGATGTGGAAAAAAATGAACTAACCATGGTTCGAAGGGATGCGAGCAAAAAGAAATCAGTCCCTTTTACGGATGCGGAGAAAACAATCAAAATTGAGCTTCAAGACCTGGAAGGAAACCTCTATGGAAATGCAGAAAAACTCCTGAAGGAGAATATGCATAATGTACTATCGGTCGAGGAGGCGAAGCAGAAGACAGGTATTGTGGCACTTCCCTGGTGCGGCAATAAAGACTGTGCGTTAGAAATAGAAAAAGTTTTAGAGGGGAACACATTAGGGGAACCCATTGAAAACGCAGGTTGTATAGAGCACTGTCCCATATGTGGTTCACCTGCGAAAACATGGATGAGATATGCAAAATCATACTGAGGTGAAAGAAAAATGAGTGGAAGAATAACCTGGTTTTTACGAGAATATATCCTTGCGTTAAGCATCCTAACAATCATTCCAGGGATTGTTTTTATCTTCATGGGTATTGTATTTTTATTTTTTAACAGTATAGGAGAACCAGCGAATTCTCTTTTACATTTCATCTACGTTCTTGGTGTATGGAACGACTATATCCTTATTGCAGGGTTGATTATTTTTGGAATCGGGGTGTATTATCTCTATAGCTACCGAACAAAACGGAAATACGTCTCAGACGAGTTAAACACAGATAAACGTTCAGAGATCCTTAAAAGGCGAACTAAACTGGAAAGTACCGTAAAACATCTTCCCTCGAAATATCAGAAGATGCTGTCTGAGAAAGAAGAAGAATTAAACATCCGGTAAAGTCCTACAGTCATGGCCAAGAAGAAACCTCTCTCTGTTTTTTATGTTGTTCTTGTCGAGCCGAAATACAGCGGTAATATTGGTGCAGTTGCTCGAGCGATGATGAACTTTGATGTTGAGAAACTCTACCTTGTAAACCCCTGTGAACTGGATAATGTTTGTTATGCTCGTGCGATGCATGCAACTAAAATCCTTGATAACGCAAAAACGTTTTCCTGCTTTGAAGATGCAGTGAAAAACCTCGATTTCCTGGTTGCGACTTCATCAATTGAATCAAAGACTGATAAACGACATCTAAGAAATCCCGTATTCCTTGAGGATTTTGCAAAAAAGATATTTGATGTGAACGGAAAGGTCGGGCTTATATTTGGGAGGGAAGATTACGGGTTGTTCAATGAAGAAATTGCTCACTGCGACATCATGCTAAAGATCCCGACAAGCGAATCCTATCCCTCGCTGAATCTTTCTCACGCCGTAACGATTGTCTTATACTCGATATACCTTAAAAAAGCATCTATCCCTACGCGACGTAGACCCATCGGACCGCTTGAAAAACAAAAATTATATGAGTTCTTTGAACAACTACTTGATAACACTGACTATCCATCACATAAAAAAGAGCATACAACGATAATGTTTAAACGCATCATGGGGCGTGCGATGCCCTCAAAATGGGAATACCATACACTCATGGGAGTCTTTAGCAGAGCACTTGGAAAAATCAAGCGAAAATAAGCAACAAAAAGGATGCTAGATGGTTTCAATATTAAAAAGCACCTTAGAATTCTTCAACGCCGCATGGACTTTATCTGCAAAGAAGACGAGTTCATTGATATCTACCCTTTCTTTTCCCCAGTCAAAAACAAAATCATAGTTCCCCTTTGTTGCTTTAAAGCCCATGTTGAGTAACTGGTTTTTTATTTCTGATGGTACGGCTCCCTCACTGTTGAACATAACCTGGATATATGTCTTCATTCTGTTCACGTCAAGTAAGGATTCATTATTTGGTATTAAATCATTACGATTTTGTCATCGGAATGATGAAAACATGCTTGTTATGCTGCGAATGGGATGGGGGCAAAAGATAGGATAAAAATGATTAAAATTGCCAGGCCAAGGAGCTTTCTTCGTGTATCCAACCGTGTAATCTCATTGAGAGGCGGTTGATGTTGAGTTCCTATGAAGAGTAAAATGATAATCGCAAACATCAGCCATCCTGTGTAAAAAAAACTTAACCCAGCTAGGACAAAGATAACTAACCAGCTTACGTATTTATGTTTCTCCTTTAGTATTGCCCGTGCAACATGCCCGCCATCAAGTTGACCAGCGGGTAACAGGTTAACCGCGGTTAGAAAGATACCAACCCATCCTGCGAACAAGGTCGGATGAATAATATAGTTTTCAGGTATGGAAAACAGGCTTTGCATCCATTGAAGAAGCAATGGGGGAAGGAGAATGATATTTCCACCATTGGATGGAAGGGGAAGTGGATGTTGTTGCATTAGGTAAAACCCTATCAATGAAACGGGGATTGCAACCAGAAATCCACACAGTGGTCCTGCAGCCCCTATATCCAGTAATGCTTTTCGGTTTGGGATCGGTTCTCTAGTTGAAATTAAAGCACCAAATGTCCCAAGGAGAAATGGCGGTGGCAGGGGAATAAAATATGGTAACGATGCATCAACATGATGTTTTTTTGAGACATAGTAATGCCCCATTTCATGAACGCCAAGAATTAAAAGCAAAGGAATGGAAAAGAAAAGAAATCCCTCCCAGAGATATTGAAATGAAACCATATTCATCCAATCAACTTGATCGATTTCAACCCATTGAAGAGCCCCAGCAAGTGTGGTCGTAAACACGGTTGCAATCAGAAGAATAATATTAATCCACACGGATTTTTTCTTCTTGCTCTGCGGTTTTTTTATGATATAAATAATGTGTTCTCCGTGTTCAGACCGAATCATTGGAATATAGTGTTTCTCTGAAAGTATGATCCGAAGTGATTCGAATTTTTCCTCAAGTGTTTCTTCATCGATACGACAGAAAAACGCGACCGTATTGATATTTGATTTCATATCATAAAAAGGAAAACGTTGACCGACTTCTCGTTGCAACAACTCAAGGTCAAATGGTGTTTCAACCGGAATTTGATCAAAATTATTCCACTTGTCTGGCATAGTGTCTGCCATGATACAGTATTTGTTTTATAAAACCTTCGCAGAGAAGATATGGTCGTCAAAAATTAACACCACTTCGAAGTAATTATTTTTTGTATTTTCTCTTTCATTTTAAAAAAAAGTTGTTTTACGATTTTGATGTGAAATGATCCTCATGTATACTACAAGTAATGTTGGTATAGGATAAATCGAGTTCTCCATTTCGTGTTATTCTTCTTGTGGCTCTCTGTTACCCGTATCATATATCATGAACTCCGAAATGTTAATGAACAAAAAGACCCATTACCAGTACCGGAGGGTAGATGCGACCTGTAATACAGAGAGAGATGTGGTAAATGGCTTTTTTAAAGAAGGAAAAAAAGGTAATTATTAATTCTCGTATAGATCAGAGAATCACAAAAGCTCCCACTCTAAAAATTAAAAGGAAGCTCTGCATCGGATTTGGTCATAAAATGAAAAAAGAACCTATTCATAGTAAATCGAAGCATATTCAAGATTCTGATGGTATAGAACCGACCACTCGAAATGCAATCTCATCTAGGGAAAAAATCATTCAACTCCATGAAAATATCGATATGGTATTAAAGGAAAGGGAAAACCAACACATTCATAGAAATATATCTAACCTTAGGGAAAAACATGCACAAGAATTTGTTACCGGGGTCGATACCATACAAAAAAAGCAAGAGGAACCGATTATGACAGTAGATGAAGAAGCATTACAAAACGAATTTGAGATAAGAAATCGACTTCTTGAAGATCTAGAGCATCAAATCCTAGAGCGACAAACGCAACTTGTTGAAAAAACAGAGATGGTTACACGAATGCAAAAAGAATTAGAAACAAAAGATCGGACTCTAAGAGTAACAAAAAAAGATTTCGAGGAGAAGACGGAAGAATCAAGAAGGTTACTACAAGAAATTGACGAAAGAGATATGATTATCCAGGATATCAAAGGGCAACTCATTGAAAAGCAGACATGGATTGTGGAGAATAATCATTTTACGGAGCAGTTAAGCAGAGAATTAGAACAAAACAATCGTGTGCTAGGGAAGGTTCAGGCTGAGTTAAAAAATAGGGATAAAGAATTTACTACCTCGACAGAAGAGCTACAGGATAGAACCGACGAGATAAATGAACTACATAGAGAAATTATGTCACGAAATGAGATTATTGAAACCATTGAAAAACAAATGGAAGATCAAACAATATCATTAATGGAAAAGACACAATTGGTCGAAACATTACAAGATCATATGAAAGAAAGAAATGAAGAAATGACTAAACAAAAACTCAACTTACAAGAAAAACAAGAGGAACTCGAAGATCTTCACTTTGAAATTGACCAAAGAAATAGAATCATTGATAATATCACGAAACAATTAACTGAAAATCAAACAACACTTGTGGAACATACCGGCATCAAAGAACAATTACGGGATGAACTTTGCCATAATCGACAGCTTCTACAAGAAACACAGGATAAATTCGAACAAAAAATATCAGAAGTGAATCAGAAGGATAACGAGCTCCAAACGCAGGGATTGCAACTTCAAGAGACACGAGCGGAGTTGGATATGGTGCGAGGTGAAATCAACTCACGAAGTCAGATTATTGAAAACATTGAAGAACAACTCACAGCAGAACAAACACGTCTTATCGAAAAGACACAATTAGCTGAGCACCTTCAAGGAGAATTAGAACAGCGAGAGCATGAAACAGAAACACGGGAGAAAGAATTGAATCTATTCAGATCCCAGATAGAGCAAAAAGAGGGGAAAATCACTGAATTGAAAACAGAACTAAGCAAGCGATTTAACGATGTAGAATCTAATAATATCATTCTGAAGCAGAAAGAAGAATGTATTCATCAACTTGAAAAAGAACTAGAAAAAACTATCCAGGACGCAAAAGAAAAGAACATGCAGTTGCTGGCAAGTAGGCGAGAGCTAAAAAGACAAGAAAACGAGTTAAATCAGATAAGGATTGATTCTGAGAAGAAATGGGTCGATTTTATTATATCAAACATAGAGCTTCGGGACAGTAAAGAACAAGTCGAGGAACTGCAATTAAAACTTGAACAGAACGATAATTTATTACGCGAAGCTTCCAGTGAAATCGAGAAAAAAACCTTGGACTTCGAAACAAACAATCAGCAGTTACGAGACAATCTCGAATCACTCAATAGAGAGATAACAACAAGAAGTAGACTGGTTGAGGACCTCGAAAAGCAACTCACAGAGCGACAAATGCTTTTTATGGAAAAAACACAGATGGTTGAAACTCTTCAGTCAGAAGTGATGAAAAAAGATGACGAACTGAATATTCATATCGGGGAGCTTACGAAAAAACATGAAAGTATAGATGCTTTACAAGCCGAGATAGTCTCGAGAAACCATATCATTGATGATATAAAAACGCAGCTGACAGAGAATCAAACTACAGTTCTAGAAAAAACCTTAGGCATGGAGCAGCTGCTTAATACACTTGACCAACAACACCGGTTTGTCAACGATAAAGAAATTGAATTAATGAAAAAAAATGATGAATTACAATTAAACAGACAAGTAATCGAAAAAAAAGGTAGTGAGCTTGGTTCTCTACAAAACGAGTTGGATAGAAAGGAAAGAGAGTTACAGATAGCAATAACTACTCTGAACACTAAACAGGACACCATAGGGGAGCTTCAACAACAATTGGAAAAGAGTCATCAAGAATTAGAGGTTCATATTGAGGAGCTGGAGACGTTACGAAGGGAGCAACAGCAGAGAACCCTGGAGACGGATCAGATAAAACGAGATCTCAAAAAACGTCTCGATGAATTAGATGAGAAAAGTTTCACCATTGGCAAGTTGAAGAATGAGTTACAGACGCAGCAGACACAGTTTACTTCCATGGTAAACAATTTTGGATCGTTAAAAAAAGAATTGGATACAAAAACCATGGAGATAGAAAAACTTCGAGAGGCCATGACGATAAATCATACCGATATTGATCAGTTGACAATAAAAGTATCTGATAAAGAAATGCATGGTGAACTAAACTTCAAGGAATTCGCGTCATTCTTCGAACAATTGAAGAAAAACCAGGGGGCTATCAACAAACAACAGGTTGAATGGTTAGAATCTCTGCTAAGTGGAAAAGCCACTCCGCCTAGTGTTATCAAAGAAGAACCCGTCGACATCCAAAATGAAAAAAAGTCTTTCGCCGGAGACATTGAACATCTCATGAAGAACGGTGAGCAGCATCTTAGTCAACTTCATGAGGATATCAGTTGGAAGGAAAAATTACGGATTTGTAATGAGGTTGAGAAGTGCCTTGACCATACCGCCGATGATCATCTGAAAACGAAAAAACTAAAAGATGAAGAATCAAAATAAAATGATTTTTTTTTATTCGTAGAGCGTGACGACGTTTTTTATGGCGAGAGGAGATTCAAGAGTTACGGTTCGACCCATTCCGGGGGACGGTAGAATTGTAACTTCTAGTTGATCACCATAGTTCATAGCGATATCATTGGATAGATTCAGGAGGATGAACGTCATGTCTGTATTTTTATTTATGAGATGTGAATTTATAATGGAGTTATCATCATCAATCGTGGAGAGAAGACTAAACGTCCCAGGGGTCGTGGCATTCCATAAGGGATGTTCAAAGAGAGTATGGGACTGAAGTGATTCTGCTAATCCATTGAAAAAGAGCATTTGGTATTGCTCGCCGTTGCAAAGCTCTATGGTCATGTGAGATATATCGATATTTTGGGAAATAAAAGGTTTAATCAGAATTGCTATTTTATTGATTTTTTGTTCTCCGTGGATCATCTGGTATTTTCCAATGATGTGTTTGATTTGAAAATAGCTGCATATTTCATCGACGACCTCGTTGGTTATAGTATTGAGGTCATTTTCTGAGGTGCCCCCCGAATTTGTTAGTATCACTGATGCGGAAACCGCTCCGATAAGGATAAAGCCGATAAGCATTATCCCCGCGATTACTCCGAGTTTTGCCTGGTCGTTCATACTATCACTGGCTTTCTACTTAAAATGCTTCTTTTGAAATATATATAAGACTTGTTATACAATTGTTATCTGTTCTGATTGGCCAGGAGTTAAAACAAGTTATTTTTGAAAATACGTAGGCGATAAACTGTCTTATTTCTTCTCATTTTCTGATCTGTCTTTTTTAAAAATATAAGGAGGGGATGGTAAAATCGTTGTTGTGTAATTTTTACATTTTGATGGTTCACCGCCGAATCTTTATATAGTGTTATTTGCGAACATGTTACATGATAATTACTGCCACGATTATGAATGGCAGGAAAGGAAGGTGAAAGAAATGGAAAAAAGGTATATGGAACGGCTGGTGGGCAAATACTGCAAAATCGTAACCAAAGAACCTGGCGTAGAGCGAGCAAATGTCGTAACTGGTATCCTAGAAGATGTTGACTACAAAGATGGTTTTATTTTAGTAGATTCCTCACAAGGGTTAGGATGCCTTAGAATCGACACCATTATCGCAATCAAACCAGGTAAAAAACACAGACCAGAGAAAAAAACGCTCTATAATGATGATGAAGCTGATATTGGTATTGGTACATTAATCGTGTTTATTGCAATGGTATTAGTCGCCGCGGTTGCTGCAAGTGTGATAATACAAACCGCAGAAAACCTACAACAAAGAGCATATGCGGTAGGCAAACAAACCATTCAAGACGTTTCAAGCGGTGTACGAGTTATCAGTGTCACAGGATATACTGATGAAAATAGAACAAGAATCGAATACCTAGCTATAGCGGTTACACCCCGAGCAGGATCATATGATATCGATATGAACAAAACACTGTTATACCTCCAATTAGATGATTACTCTGTTTTAAGTCTCAATCTATCATCCAAAGCAAACAAAGTCTCAGAAAGTGGTATATTCCATACACTCAATGAAAGTCTCTTAAATTCGACAAACTTTGGAGTAATCAGTATCCAGGATCGAGATGATTCCGTCATGAAAACCAATGGTATGAGTACGACAGATCAAGCAATCCTCATAGTTAATCTCACAGCAGTACTACCAACAACCAACGGACTTTTACCAGGCGAAATCCTCAATGGAAGACTTGTACCGGACATAGGATCATCTGGCATCTTTGTGGCTCAATCGCCAAACGCATTTAAATATCGAGTCTGCGATCTATAAAACTAGAAAAAAATCAGAGAGAAAAAATACAATCTTTTTTCTTTTTTTGTTATTTTCTTTAATTTGGTTCATCTACTGGTTGAACATCTTGCGTACCTAAACAAGTAATAATGACGATCTCAGCTTTTTCGCCATTATATATAGTTTGTCTGATATTCACCTTGACCGGTATTTTTTTATCATCCTTTGTAGAAAACACTGTTTTATACACCGTAACACTATCGCCCTTCAATCGATCGAGGTAATATTTCTCTACGTCTGCAAGTCCTTCGAGGGCGATAAAATCAAAAAAGCTTTTTTCCACAATATCATCCGTGGTATATCCAACCAATTCTAAAAATGGACTATTGATTTGTTTTAATATCCCCCGTTGAATAATCGCCGCAGATTCAGGTATTTTATCAAGAGTTTCATCATCGTAATGAGGAATCGCTGGTCCTGTCCTCTTCTGAGACGCTGGTTCAGGTACAAGCGTTTCTTGGGTCTCAGGAGATTTTGTGCGTTCTACGAGTACGAAATCCTCCTGTTTCATCAGCTCTTGTCGTCTCGTCTCAATTGCTGATTCCAAGAGCATTAATTTATCTCGCCACCTGCTGAATTCTTCGACCCGTGCGTTAAAAATATCCTGTTCTTTCATTAATTGTGCTTCGAAAGCTTCCAATTCTTTTATACGGAGTTCTACTTGCTGTTTTTTCAAAGTAAGGTCCTTACTATGTCGTTTATATCCAAAGGGATCTGAAAAAAAGGTATGTTTTTCTTCAGCAGGTTGTTGCTCAGCTGACACGGTTTTCTCAAGATCAGAATGTTGTGGACTTTCTGCGGATTGCCTGTTATCTTCCTCGACAGACTTCAGATGTTTTT